>Ga0255336_101724_pt1 | contig 13835 bp, 11 predicted proteins | sample MeOH1_35cm_T3_17_FD_189102 | JGI IMG/M metagenome (GOLD analysis project Ga0255336, IMG submission 189102) | Sandy soil microbial communities from University of British Columbia, Vancouver, Canada - MeOH1_35cm_T3_179 | ecosystem: Engineered > Artificial ecosystem > Sand microcosm > Unclassified ...
TGACGACATGTGCGTCAGCTTGGACACCTTGCATGCAGGCCTGCTACGCCAGGCCTGCATGAGAAAAACCGTCGACGAACCCCGGAGGGGTTTGTCGACGGCCTAAGGTATCGCCGCCGTAGGCGGCGATACCTTACTGATACAGCTCCGGCGCGAGCTCGCGGCAGATCTTGTGAAGCTCGTCGTTGCTCATGGTGGTGGTGCGCCCCTGTGCGTACATAGAGTCTATCTGCTGCTTTACGCGCTCCACGACGGGGTCCTTTTTGGAGACGGGCTCCTCCCTGCCCTTGAGGGAGGGGATGTTGCCGCTCATCCAGTAGGCGATGCCCGCAAGGCCGCTGTGCGCGTCCACCACCACGGTGGAGGGGCGGTTGAGGATGGCCTGGGTGTTAAAGATGCTGTAGATCTGCTCATCCTTCAAAAGCCCGTCGGCATGGATGCCCGCGCGCGTGGAGCAGAAATCGTCCCCCACGAAGGGCGTCTGGGGCGGAATTTCATAGCCGATTTCCTTCTTGAAGAAGTCCGCGATCTCGGTGATGACCGAGAGCTTCATCCCGTCCTCATGCCCCCTGAGGCCGCAGTATTCCATCACCATCGCCTCGAGCGGGCAGTTGCCCGTGCGTTCCCCGATGCCCAGGAGCGAGCAGTTGACGGCCGACGCGCCGTACAGCCAGGCGGTGGCGGCGTTGGTGACGACCTTGTAGAAATCGTTGTGGCCGTGCCACTCCAGCATGTTGCTGGGAATATTGGCGTAATGCCGGAGGCCGTAAATGATGCCCGGCACGCTGCGCGGGAGCGACGCGCCGGGATAGGAGATCCCGAGTCCCAGCGTATCGCAGCAGCGGATCTTCACAGGGATGCCGCTCTCCTCGCTCAGCTGGCTCAGCGCGTACGCGAACGGCACCACGAACCCGTAGAAATCGGCGCGGGTGATGTCCTCAAAGTGGCAGCGCGGGCGGATGCCGCGCTCGAGCGCCATGCGGACGACCTTGAGATACTGGTCCATCGCCTGCTTGCGGGTCATATTCATCTTTTTGAAGATGTGGTAGTCCGAGCAGCTCACAAGGATGCCTGTTTCCTGCACGCCGATCTCCTTGACAAGATCGAAGTCCTTTTCGGTGGCGCGTATCCAGGTGGTGATCTCGGGGAAGCGGTAGCCGCGCTGCTGGCAGAGCTCCAGCGCCTGCCGGTCCTGCTTGCTGTACACGAAGAATTCGCTTTGGCGGATCACGCCGTGCGGGCCGCCCAGCTCGTGCATCAGATCGTAAAGCCTGAGTACCTGGGAGGGCGTAAAGGGCGCGCGGGACTGCTGCCCGTCGCGGAAGGTGGTGTCGGTGATCCAGATCTCATCCGGCATGCGCATGGGCACCGTCCGGTAGTTGAACGCCACCTTGGGTATCTCGTCGTATCGGAATATTTCGGGGAAGAGGTTCGGTTCCGCAACATCCTGCACCTCGTATTTGTAGTAGTCCTCGCGCAGCAGGTTGGAGTGGTCGTCGAATACGATCTTGCTCATACCGGTCTCCTTTGATTTATTAATTTTTATTACCTTGCATGCGTGCATGCGTGTATACAATCGAAGTATTATGGAGTATTATACTCAAAAAAAGATCGAAGTCAACCGCAAAAAAGGCGGGCGGGCAAATTTTTTACATTTCGCCGGAGCGGGGCCTGTCCGTTTTGGCTCCGCGGGGCGCGCCTGGAAAACCATGGGGGCGGCCGCCGCGATTTGGGAAATACAAGAATTCGGGGTCCGTCAAATTTGCGTATGGATTTCGCGCGCATGATGCAAAGGCATCGGATCCGAAACGCTATATATGGTATAATCCGGGGATCACGGGGCCGCATTTTGTATCATCCGCCGTATTTCGTCCGGTCAGCGCACGTTTCCTGCTCCGGCTCCCCGGGTTCCCCAAGATATTACAATATTTATATAACTGTTGCTTTTTCCTGTATAATTCTATAGAATAAATTACACTCCCAATTCTGCATGAAACGGCATGGGGAAAGAGCATGAATCAGGCGCGCAGGACATGCATTGTCACACATACCGGCTGTGATATGACGCTGGAGAGGGCGAAGCAGCTTTCCATCGTTATGATTCCCGACATTGTCATTTATGAGGAACGGGCGTACCTGAACGGCGTGGAGCTGGAGCCCGTTTCCTTTTATGAACGGCTGTCCGGCAGCAGCAAGCTCCCCACGAGCTCCCATCCCAACAACCGCATGTTCATGGACGCGTTCTGCGGCATTTCGGGCTGCGAAGAGATTCTCTGCCTGACCTGCACCTCCCAGATGTCGAGCACTTACTCCACCGCCTGCGTATCCGCGCAATTGGTTCGGGAAGAGGGCTTCCCCATTCCCGTGCGCGTTTACGACACGAAGCAGGTTTCCCACGGCATGGGCCTTATGGTGGAGGAGGCGGCGCGCCTTGCGGACGCCGGCGCCTCGGCGCAGGAGATCATAGAGGCGCTGGACGCCATGCAGAACCGCATCGGCGTGTATTTCATGCTGGAAACGCTCAAGTACGCCTACAAGGGCGGCCGCACGGGGGCGATCGGGCTCCTTGCCACCGATATTTTGGGCGTGCGTCCCATCCTGCTCTTTAAGGACGGCACAGTCCGGGACATCGGCATCTTGCGCAACGCCCACGAAAGCCTCAAGGCGGTCGCAGGTCATTATAAGAAGGAAGCGAAAAAGGGCGGGGACGTCATCGTGTTCCACGGGAACGTTCCGTTCCGCGCGCAGACGCTCAGCCACATGATTGCGGAGATCGATCCTGACGCGAAGCTCCGCACCGAGTTCGTGGGGCCGGTCATCGGCCTTTACGCCGGGCCGGGGACCGCGGGCGTCGCGTTTGTGAAGGAGCAGTAGCGATGCTCTGGCTGCTGCCCGGCGTTTTGTCCTTCGCCTTCTTTTTGCTTTTCGATATCCGGAAGGCGGCGGGCGCCCGGCATGCGGGGCTGATGTTCCTGACGGGCGGCATCCTTCTTTTTGCCTCCACCGCCGGTTTGCTTCTCGCGCTGCCCGCCGCAGCGCTGTCCGCCTGGCGTATCGTCTGCGGCGTTCTTTCGCTTATGAGCCTTTTCGGCATGCTGCACCTTCTGTTCGGCGCGCTGCCCGCAAAGGCCACCTACCAAAGCGGTTCCGGAAAGCTTGCGCTGCATAGCGCGGGAGCGTATGCGTTGTGCAGGCATCCGGCCTTTTGGTGTTTTCTGCTGTTTTACTGGCTTTTGTACCTGTTCGCCGAAAGCCCGGAGCTGTTTGCCGCGGCGGTCCTGTTCCCGGTGCTGAACCTTGCCTATGTTTGGGTTCAGGATCGCTGTTTGTTTCCAAAGTATATAGAAGGTTATCGTCAGTACCGCGATGAGGTGCCGTTTTTGCTTCCCAACGGAAGGAGCATAAACAAGTTTCGGGGATCACGGTAGGTTGGGCCCGGGGAGGGGAAGCGGATGTCCTTCAAACAGGAGCTCAAGGAGCTCACCCATGAACAGATCTGGCAGAAATATTGCGGGTTCCTGGATATTTCGCTCGATCAGTATATGCAGATCCAGCTCAGACTTTTGCAGGAGCAGCTGATGCTCTATTCGAAGTGCGAGCTGGGCCGGCGGATCATGGGCGACAGCGTCCCTTCCACCGTCAGCGAGTTCCGCAAATCCGTCCCCCTGACCAATTACGAGGACTATGCCGACATTCTCCTCGCCAAGAAGGAATCCGCGCTGCCCAGGCAGCCCGTCGTATGGCTGGAAACCACCTGGGAAAGCGGCGCCAACCCCGTGAAGGTCGCGCCCTACAGCGAGGAAATGCTCGACGTTTATAAGAACAACCTGATCGCGGCGCTCATCCTTTCCACCTCGGAAGGGCGCGGCAAGTTTCACGTGACCCCCAGCCAGCGGGCCCTGTACGGCTTGGCGCCGCTGCCCTATGCGACGGGCCTGTTCCCCGTAATGATTAAATCCGAGCTCGACCTGCATTTCTTCCCGCCGCTCAAGGACGCGCTCAAAATGTCCTTCAACGAGCAGAACCGGGTGGGCTTCAAGCAAAGCCTGCAGAACGGCATCGATCTCTTTTTCGGCATGAGCAGCATCGTGTACGCCGTCACCCAGAACTTCAGCCTGAGCCATACCGCCACCGGCGAGAAGCAGCGGATGTTCTTCAGCCCCAGGATGATCTGGCGCATCGTCAACGCAAAATACCGCAGCTTCCGGGATAAAACCCCCATACGGCCGGCGGACCTGTTCCGGCTCAACGGCTTCGTGTGCGTGGGCACCGATTCCTCCCTGTTCAAGGACGACCTCGAGCGCGCGTGGGGCTGCAGGCCCCTTGAGATCGCGGGCGGCACCGAGCCCGCCTGCGTCGCCACCGAGACGTGGAGCAAGAACGGGCTGGTCTTTTTCCCCGATACCTGCTTCTACGAATTCATCCCCGAAAGCGATATGCTCCGCAACATGGACGATCCGAGCTATACGCCCCGCACCTTCCTGATGGACGAGCTTGTCGCCAACGAAAACTACGAGCTCGTGATCACCGTCCTCAAGGGCGGCGCCTTCATGCGCTACCGCGTGGGTGACATGTACCGCTGCATCCGCCTGAAGAACGAACAGGACGGCATCTCACTGCCCCAGTTCGAATACTTGGACAGGGTGCCCTCCATCATCGATATCGCGGGCTTTACGCGCATCACCGAGCGCGCCATCAACCGCGTGATCGAGGTTTCCCGTCTGCCCATCTCCGATTGGTTCGCACGCAAGCAGTACGACGACAAAAAGCGTTCCTTCATGCACATTTACGTGGAGATCGAGGACGGCGCGGAGGGGCGTTCCCTCATCAACCAGCAGGTCATCCGCGATCACATGAGCATCTATTTCAAGTCCTACGATCACGATTACGGCGATCTCAAGAAGCTTTTGGGCGTTGAGCCGCTGCAGATCACGATTCTGACGCGGGGCACGATCGAGGACTTCCGGCGTGTCTACGGCAGGCCCATCCGCAGGATCAATCCGCCGCAGCAGGACGTCGTCAACCTGATGTACCTGCACAACGGCGAACACGGCAGGGGAGGGGGCGGCTTCTACCGATGACCGGGCTCACGATGGCCATCATTCCGCTCATAGGCCTCATTTGCAATACCTTCCTGTTCCTCACGCTGTGGACCGCGAAGAAGAGCGCCGTGGTCTATTCCTTTATGGCGCTCTTAATCGCCTTCATCCTCTGGACGGGCGGCTCGCTTTTCATGCGCCTCGAGCTGTATCCCGGCATGAATTTCTGGTTCAAGATCTCTTTTGACGGCATCTGCCTGGTGCCCTACCTCTATTTCCTGCTGGCCTGCACCTACGTCAACGACAAAGCGCTGTTCCTCAAGTATTTCTGGGGCGTGCTCACGGCGGTCGTGCTGGTGCTCAACCAATTCGACGTATTCCTCTCCTACCCGATGATTGAGCTGCCTTCGGGCGGCCACATGCTCGACTATCACACCACCCCCGCGTCCTGGGTGCTGATCCTTTACTCCGTCGCTGTCCTGTACAGCGTGGCGCACGTCATGTCCAGCGGCATACGCCGCGGGAACCTGCGCATGGCCGATTTTAAGCCCCTCATGATCGGCATCATCCTCATGTTCGGCATGATCCTGCTGGTGCTGCTGCCGCCGTTCGCGAAGCTTCCCATGGATACGCTCGCGTGCGCCGTCAACGCCATCTGCATCTATTACGCGCTCTATAAAAAGCGCGTCTACGCGCTCAGCCAGATCACTTCCAAGGGCGCGACGTACCTCATCTCCACCGTTCTTACGGCAACGCTGCTGGTCCTGAGCTTCCGGTACGTAGAAAGCTATCTGGGCGTGATACTCGGGAAATACGCTTCCTATAAATCCATGGTCATCGCCGTGCTGTTTTCGCTATTGAGCATCCTTATTTTCAGCCTCCTCAATAAGCTGCACGAGTCCCTGTTCGTCAAGGACCAGATCGAGCGCGAAAACAAGCTCAAGACGTTCTCGCTTTCCATCAATAAGACGCTGCAGCTGAGCGATATCGTGGTAACCTACGTGGATTTCCTGCGCGAGAACAGCGCCGCCGCGCAGATACAGGTCTGCCTCCACTCGCCCGAGGAAAGGTGCTATTGCTCCACAACGGACTACTCCAACCTCGGCAAGCGCTTCTCGCTGCGCGAGGACAACTCCCTGGTGCAGTGGCTGCAGGAAAACAACAGGGCGATCCTTTACAGCGAGTTCACGCAGACGACGCACTATAAATCCATGTGGGAATCCGAAAAGCAGATGTTCCAGAACATCGGCGTGGCGCTGATACTGCCCGTCCAGTGCGACGATCTGCTGGTGGGCATCACCTTCCTTTCCGAGAAAATGAACCGCCGTCCCTATACCTACGACGAGATTAATTTTATCGAGTCGGTGGTATCCATCGTCTCCATCGCCATCAAGAACGCCAACCTGTACGAGACCATCCACCGCGAGGCGCAGCGCGATTCGCTCACCGGCCTCTACAACCGCCGCCATTTCAACCAGCAGCTGGAGGAGGATTTCCAGCGCGCGCGCTCGCACTCCATCGCGGTGATCCTCTTTAACCTCGACGATTTCCGTCTGTACAACGAGCTGTACGGCAGCGGCGAGGGGGACCGCGCGCTGCAGCACTTCGCGCAGATCCTGCAATCCACCGTCGGCAACCGCGGCACCGTGGCCCGTTACGGCGGGAAGGAATTCGCGGTGATCCTGCCCTTCTGCGGCTCCGCCGTGGCGGAGGAAATGGCCGGCCGCATCAGGACGAGCTTCGCAAGCTACGTCAACGGGGCGGGCGGCGCCTCGCAGAAGTTCCTGACCTTCTCGGCGGGCATCTGCGCCTACCCGACCTCGGCCGCCAACGCAGACCAGCTGCTTTCCTACGCGAACCTGGCCGTGTATACCGTCAAGAAGAACGGCAAGAACCGCATCATGACCTATACCCGCAGCACCGGCGTCGAGGACCCGATGACGGCGAAATCGAAGGCCTCCATCGTGCAGGAATACACCTCCACCATCTACGCCCTGACCGCCGCCATTGACGCCAAGGATCACTATACCTTCAGCCATTCCCAGTGCGTTTCCTCCTACGCGGCGCAGCTTGCCGCCGCCGCCGGGCTTTCGGAGGAGCATGTGGAGATCATACGGCAGGCGGGCCTGCTGCACGACATCGGCAAGATCGGCATACCGGATTCCATTCTTTCCAAAGCGGGCAAGCTGACGGATGAGGAGTTCAAGATCATGCGCGGGCATGTGGAGCGTTCCATCGAAATGATCCGCCACCTGCCCAGCCTCGATTACGTTATCCCCGTGGTGCTTTCCCACCACGAGCGTTTTGACGGCCGCGGCTATCCGCGGGGCATCGCGGGGGAGAATATCCCCATCGGCGCGCGCTGCCTGAACATCGTCGACTCGTTCGACGCGATGGTCTCCCGCCGTTCCTACAAGGAGGTTATGCCCGTCGAGAGCGCGCTCGCCGAGATACGCGTCAACCTCGGCAAGCAGTTCGATCCCGAGCTTGGCCAGCTCTTCATCTCCCTGGTCGAGAGCGGCCAGATCAAGGTGGTCAGCTACTAGTGGCGGGGAGCGCTTCTTTTTCCAAGGAGAAGCAAGTTTAAGCCCGGCCCGATTCCGGGCCCGGGATGTTACGGAGGGCAATATGCCGAAAACACAGGTTTGGGCGCACAGGGGCGCATGCGCCTACGCGCCCGAGAACACGCTTCCCGCTTTCCGGATGGCGGCGGAAATGGGCGCACAGGGAATCGAGCTGGATGTGCACGAGAGCAGCGACGGCGCGCTCATGGTCATCCACGACGAAACGGTGGACCGTACCTCGAACGGCAAGGGCCGGGTGGTGGACAAAACCCTCGAAGAGCTCCGGTCTTTCGATTTTTCCGCGGGCATGACGCAGTACGCGGGCGTACAGATTCCCACGCTGCCCGAGGTGTACGAGCTCATCAGGCCCACGGGGCTCTTCGTCAACGTGGAGATCAAGTGCGACGTCGTCATCTATTGGGGCATCTGGGATAAGCTCATCGCGCTCGAGCGCGAGATGGGCATGCAGAGCCGGATCCTGTACTCCTCCTTCAACCATTACGTGCTCCCCAAGATCCGGGAACTGGACCCCGGCGCAAAGATCGGGCTCCTTTACGGGGAGGCGCTGGTGGACCCCTGGGTATACGCGAAGTACCTGCATGCCGACGCGGTGCACCCGCACTATCTCGCGGCGCTGTACGGCCCCGGCATGATCGAGGGCTGCAAGAAGAACGGCGTGGCCATCCATACCTGGACGGTGAACGATCCCGGCGCCATGGAGAAGCTCGCGCTCGCGGGCGTGGAGGCGATCATCACCAACAAGCCCGACGTCGCGCTGGAGATCGTGAACCGGACCGCCGGAACATAACCCCCAAAAACAAATAGAAACCGGGCGGAAAGCAAGGATTGCTTTCCGCCCGGCTTCTTTATATCTGCCCGCCCGCTTACTTCAGATTTTCGCTCAGCGCCCGCAGCAGCGTGCCGTCCTTGTTTTGGGTAAGCTCCCAGATTCCTGCGCCGCGTATGCCGCTCGCCTTGATGAAGGCGGCCTTCTCGGCGACGGTCGCGGCGTCGTCAAAGGAGAGGAACGTCTCGCCGTTAAACAGGTACAGCGCGTGCGCGTCCGGATGCGTGAAGCGCGCGAAGGACGCGTCGCCCAGGTAGCTTGCGCGAAGCTCGTCGTAGGGGATGGATTTGCCGTCCGAGAACGTCTGGTACAGGCCGTTGTTCGCGTTCTTGACGCCGTGGAACACAACGCCGTAGAACGGCACGCCCAGCACCATCTTGGAATCCGGGAACCCGGCGCTGCGCCAAAGTTCGACGGAATCGGCGCAGCTCCATTGATACTGGGGCGAAGCCTCCGTGGGCGTATACAGCGGCGCGTTGAAATCGGTATAGCTGTCCTTCCAGGGGCCGTGCATGTCGTAGGCCATGATGGTGGCGAAGTCCGCATACTGGGCGACTTTGTCGAGCTCCACGTTCTGCGCGTAGAACGTGCCCGAGGCCCCGGCGAAGGAAAGCAGGTATTTCACGCCGTCCTTTTTGCCCGCTGCGTCCAGCTTTTCGCGGAGCGTTTTCATCAGGAGGGTAAAGTTGCCCTTGTCCGCCGCGCGGACCTTGTTCTCGGGCAGGCCGCCGCTCACGGGAAATTCCCAGTCGATATCCACGCCGTCGAAGCCGTATTTTTTGATAAAGGCGACGGCGCTGTCCGCGAATGCGCTGCGGCGCGCGTCGGTGCTCGCCATATCCGAGAACCTGCCCGACCATGTCCATCCGCCCACCGAAATCAGCGTTTTCAGGTGCGGATACTTCGCCTTGAGCTGCCTGAGCTTGGCGAAGCTGCCGGGGTCGGTGTTGGGGTAGCCCAGCGCGATCTTGTAATCCTTATCGATATTTGCGAACGCGTACTCGACGTGCGTGAGGAGGTCCCCGGGGATGTCCAGCGGCGTATAGCCGGCGCGCGCGCCCGACCAGGACGCGTAATATCCCGCGATGATGGGTCCCTGCGGTTCCTCCGCCGTGCCCGACGAAAGCGACGCGTAATCCGAGAACACATACCCCGTTTTGCCGTTGTAAACGATGGCGACCCAGTCGCCCGTGACCTTAACCACCGCGTAGGAAGCGCCCTTCTGTGCGGTGCCAAGCTTAGAGTAGGAGGTGCCGGGGCCGGAGCGCACGTTGACGCTGCTCGTGCAGTTCACGATGACGCACGTGTCCCCGCCGGGCTCGGGCGCGGGTTCGGAACCGCCGGTCAAAGAAAGATACTGGCCGCTGATGTAGCCCGTTTTGCCGTTGTAAACGACGGCGACCCAGTCGCCCGTGACCGTGACCACCGCATAGGTAGCGCCCTTCTGTGCGGTGCCGAGCTTCGCGTAGGAGGTGCCGGGGCCGGAGCGCACGTTGACATTGCTCGTGCAGTTCACAACGGTGCCGGTGCGCCCGTCGGGTTCCGGGGCGGCGTCGTCGGTCACAGAAAGATACTGGCTGCTGATGAAGCCCGTTTTGCCGTTGTAGACGATCTCATACCACGCGCCCGAGGCGCGGTTCACCGGGTACTGCGCGCCCTTCTTTGCGGTGCCGAGCTTAGAGTAGGAAGTGCCGGGGCCGGAGCGCACGTTGACGCTGCTTGTGCAGTTGACGACGGTCCCCGTCTGCGGGGCGCCGGCCATGGCCGGGCGGACGGCCAGAAAAAGGAACAGTACCGCGAAATAAACGGTGTATCTGCGTAGACGAGCCATTTGTATCCCCCTGATGCGCGATACAAGGATTGTATCACAGGGGAAACAACGCATACCATGCAGAATATATGTATAAACTGTATGGTTTTAACAACACTCAGTCGGGAACATCGTACGCTTCGAGCTTGCCGCGCGGCTTGGGCTTGTTGTCCCCGTGGCGGGTCATGCTCATGGTGATAAAGGAGAGCGCCACCATCACGGCCGCGTAGGGGAACAGCGTAAAATAGCCGACATGCTCGAGCAGCGCGCCCGATACGATGGGCGTCACGATCTGCGCCGCCATCGAGAAGATGTAGTAGTAGCCCGTATACTTGCCGATGCTGCCGTAGCGGCTGATCTCCACCACCATGGGATAGCTGTTGACGTTGATGGCCGCCCACGCGAAGCCGACGAGCGCGAACATCACGTAAAGGGCCGGGGTAAAGCGGGAAGCCACAAGCGCGCCGACGCCGAAGCAGGCGGCGAGCAGTATGATGCCCAGCTGAATGGTCTTCTTGCGGCCGATCTTCGCGGAGATCATGCCGATGGGGATGTAGGAGACGATGGCGCCCCCGGTGGCGACCAGGAGGCAGGTGGCCGCCTGGCCCACGTCCTGGGCCCACACCTCCTGCGCGTATTTGGTGAAGGCGGTGGTCACCGCGTTATAGCCCATGAACCACAGCGCCACGGAGGCGAGGATGAGGATGAGGCTGCGCATGACGTCGGGCGGCAGCTTCTGATGGCCGTCCTTCTCCACGGGCTTTTCCTCCTCGGCGGGATCGACGCCGTAGTTGATTTCCCGCATTTCCCTGACAAGTTTCTTTTCGGGTATGGTGAAGTAGAGCGCCGCGACGGCAATCACCATCACCACCGCGACGGCGATGAACGCGGGCATATAGTTGGCGGTCGCGCCCTCGGGGGTGTGGATCAGGAGTTTTACGAACAGCAGCGTGAGGACGCCGCCCACGGCTCCCATCAAATTGATGACGGCGTTCGCCTTGCTGCGCTGCGGCTTGGGCGTCACATCGGGCATGAGCGCCACGGCGGGGGAGCGGTACGTGCCCATGGAGACCAGCACAAGGCCCAGCGCCACAAAGAAGACGGGCAGCGAAACCGCGTTGGCCGAATACGGCACCAGAAGCATCGAAATCACCGCCGCCGCCGTACCGATGAGTATAAACGGCATGCGCCTGCCCGCGCGGTCGCTCCACGCGCCGAAAAGCGGCAGCATGAAGATCGCCAGGATATTGTCGATGGACATGATGAAGCCCGCGAACGTATCGCCCAGATGGAACGTGTTTTTCAGGATCAGCGGGATCACGCTGTCGTACAGCTGCCAGAACGCGGAGATGGACAGGAACGCAAGCCCGACCAGAATCGTACGCTTATAATTCAGCTTCATGATGGCCTCCGTCGCATAAGATTAAGAGAAGGATAAAGATGGCATATACGTATTATAATATATTTTATGTGGGAAACCTATCATATTCGTATTTTGCGGCTGTAAAATGCGCGTGCACCGCAGGGCCGCGCCTTGCGGGGAAGGGGTAGATGCGGTATGCTGAAAGAAAAGGGAGGGTAAGAGAATATGCATCCGAACGCAAGTGCGTTTCGCGCGGCTGCGCGCAGGAGCCTCAAGGGATATTGGGGGTGGGCGCTGCTCGTCTGCCTGGTGGCGGCGCTTCTGGGCGGCGTTTCCGGGGGTTCGGGCGGCGTTTCCGGGTTCTTCAGAAGCGCGCAGGACCATGCGGCCGATTATCCGGGCATGGAGCGGCTGGCCGCCGCGGCCGCTCCCTACGCCTGCGTCTGGGGGATCGCCGTATTCCTGATCGGCGGGGCGGTGGAGCTGGGGGCCTGCTCGTTCCACTGCCGCCTGAACCTCGGGCAGAGGCCGCCGTTTGACGCGCTGTTCGAGAGGTTTTCGATATTCGGCAAGGCGCTTGGGCTGCGCCTGTTCTGCGCGCTGTTCATTCTGCTGTGGTCGCTGCTGCTGGTCGTTCCCGGCATCATAGCGGCCTACCGCTATTCCATGGCGAAGTATCTGATGGCGGAATACCCGGATATGGGCGTCCGCGAAGCCGTGAACCGCTCCAAGGAGCTGATGGACGGGAATAAGGGGCGGCTGTTCTGCCTGCAGTTCAGCTTCATCGGCTGGTGCCTGCTGAGCGTGCTGACGCTGGGCATCCTCTCGCTATGGCTCACGCCGTATGTGGAAACCGCGACCGCCGCGTTCTATCTGGAGCTCACCGGCAAGCAGTACGGGCTGCCGAATGCTGCGGCATAAGCCGCTTTCGAAAAAGTGCCGTACGGCACTTTTTCGAGGCTTGCAGGAACAACCTGTGCCTGCGGCACGGACGGTTGTTTCTGTAAGGAAAGCCTTGCGCTGCAAGGCTTTCAGAGTGTCGACAAAGTCTCGGGACAGCTTTTATTATGCAAGAACGCGAACAGGAGCTGCATAGCGGGACGCTCCGTCGTCCCGCTGAAGCCCAAAAACTTAGGAAGCACAATAAAATCCGTCCAAGCTGACGACATGTGCGTCAGCTTGGACACCTTGCATGCAGGCCTGCTACGCCAGGCCTGCATGAGAAAAACCGTCGACGAACCCTGGAGTGCACCGAACCCACAAAAATGGACAGTGTGGATGCACCCCTTCGCATGATAGAATGAAGTCAAGCGAAGGGGTGCATCCGTATGAAATCAAAGGAAATAAGGGAACGTGTAATCCAAATGCACGAAGAGAATCACATCGGGTACAAGGCAATAGCAAAAGAGCTCGACCTGTCTGCCAATACGGTAAAGACTATGATCAGGCGGTACCGAATTGAGAACGGAATTCCTATTGGTGGCAGATTGGTAGAAAACAAACGTAAGCAGACAGGCACCGGAATACCTGTGAAATCAGAGGATTATGAAAAGCGCATCAAGGAACTTGAAATGCAGGTGGAGTTGTTGCGGGATTTTCTTTTAGGAGCGGGAAGAAGGTAGATAAAAAGATTATATACAGGTTGATTGAACGGCACCGGAAGAACTATGCGGTTTGGGCGATGTGTGAGTTCATGAAGGTGTCCCGCAGTGGATATTACGCTTGGCGCAAGTGTTTGCAGAAGAACGATAAAGATGTTCAGCTAAGGAATCTCATTATTCTTTGCCAGCAAGAGCATAAACGAGCCTATGGATACCGCCGGGTAACCCGGTGGCTGTTGCGTACGCAGAAAATGACGGTCAACCATAAGACGGTACTGCGCGTCATGAGCAGATATGGTCTGTTGGCTGTCATACGCAGACGTAAGCGGTTCAGCCGGATGCCGTTGGCAGAATACCGTTATCCCAACGTTCTGCAAAGGAACTTTAAAGCAACGGCGCCTAACCAGAAATGGGCTACGGACGTTACCTACATCAAGACCAAAGAAGGCTTCTTGTTTCTGAGTATGGTAAAGGATCTATTCGACAACTATATTGTCGGTTATGAAATGGCCAAATATCAGGATTACGGACTGGTGGACAGAACTCTCAAGGCGGCGCTGGCCGCTGCAGGCAAAACAGAGGGGCTCATCCTTCACAGCGATCAAGGGTAT
>Ga0255336_101725_pt1 | contig 13831 bp, 10 predicted proteins | sample MeOH1_35cm_T3_17_FD_189102 | JGI IMG/M metagenome (GOLD analysis project Ga0255336, IMG submission 189102) | Sandy soil microbial communities from University of British Columbia, Vancouver, Canada - MeOH1_35cm_T3_179 | ecosystem: Engineered > Artificial ecosystem > Sand microcosm > Unclassified ...
CTGCATGCAAGGTGTCCAAGCTGACGCACATGTCGTCAGCTTGGACGGATTTTATTGTGTTTCCTAAGTTTTTGGGCTTCAGCGGGACGACGGAGCGTCCCGCGATGCAACTCCTGTTTGCGTTCTTGCATAGTAAAAACTGCTCAGAGACTTTGTCGATACTCTGAAGTGACGCAGTCACTTCAGAGTTGGCAGGAACCGCCTGCGCCTTTGGTACTGCCGGCGGTTCCTAAATGTATCGCCGCCTGCGGCGGCGACGAATATTTTTTTATTTATTTTATAATGGGAGGGCTTCGCCCCCCCATGCCCCCTGAGGGACGGACGTTAGCAAAAAAGTGAAGCAAAGGACCCGGTGAGCGCGGAAGCGCAAGGAAACGGCTTCTGCCGCGTCGCGGCCGGCCACGCGAACTGTGGGCAGCCCCTTGACTTTCTTCCGGCAGCGGCTGCGTGTACGCCGGAACGGATGAAAGCCGCAGGCTTTTTTACCTCTCACGCTTTGCCGGCCGTAATGCGCAGCATTACAGGCAAAGCGTGCAAAGAACAAACGGCCGTCAGCGGGTCCCGCAGGGGCTCACTGACGGCCGTTCGGATAGCACGCGTCCCCGTTATAGACGATGCCGCTCTTGGCGTCGATGGTGGTGAGGCAGCCGGTCTTCAAAAGCTGCGTGGCGTTTTCCGCGCCCGCGATGATGGGGATGTCGAGCGCCATGCAGACGGCGGCGGCAGGGGAATCCGCCATATCCTCCTCGGTGACGACGCCGCGCGCCTTGCGCATCTCATGCAGCACGTCGTTGGAGGTGCGGGAGAGCACGAGGATATCGTCGTCGTGGAAGTTCTTGAGATCCTCGGCGCTGGCGGCGACGCAGACGCGGCCGGTCACGGGCGGCAGGCCGTTGCCCTGCCCGCGCAGCAGCGCGTTGCCCAGCACATGGATCTGCAGCGTATTCGTGATCTCCCCCACGCGGTCGGACGAGCCGGTGATGACGATGATATCCCCGTCGTGGGCGAGGTCCGCTTCCATCACCTTCTGCGCGGCATCCTGGAACAGCTCCCGGGAGCTGGCGCGGTAATCGTTCATCATGGGCATGACGCCCCAGGACAGCGCGAGCTGCCGGTAGGTGTGCGGGTTGGGCGTCACGGCCACGATGGGCGTCGCGGGCCGGAAGCGCGATACCATGCGCGCCGTGGAGCCGGTGCGCGTCACGGTCACGATGGCCGCGGCGTTCAGATCGTGCGCGGTGGTGCAGGTGGCGTGGGAGATCGCGTTGATGACGCTGGTATCGAGGTCCGGGTGCGCGCGGTTGAAATTGCCTTTGTAGTCGATGAATTCCTCGGTGCGCTCGGCGATCTTGACCATGGTTTTGATGGTCTCCACCGGGTACTTTCCGTTGGCGGTCTCGCCGGAAAGCATCAGGGCGCTGGTGCCGTCGTAGATGGCGTTGGCGACGTCGGTGATCTCGGCGCGGGTGGGGCGGGCGTTGCGCACCATGGATTCGAGCATCTGCGTGGCGGTGATGACGCGCTTGCCGGCGCCGTAGCACTTGGTGATGAGCTGCTTTTGGATATGCGGGAGCTCCTCGAAGGGGATCTCCACGCCCATATCGCCGCGGGCCACCATGATGCCGGCCGAAAGGCGGATGATCTCGTCGATATGCTCGATGCCCGAGCGGTTCTCGATCTTGGCGATCAGCTCGATGCCACTGCACCCGTTGTAGGCGAGGAAGCGCTTGACGTCGAGCACGTCCTGCGCCGTGCGCACGAAGGAGAGCGCGATGAAGTCGAGGTCGTTCTCCACGGCGAAGAGGATATCCGCCCGGTCGCGGTCGGACAGGTACGGCATATCGAGGTTCAGGCCCGGCAGGTTGACGCTCTTATTGTTGGAAAGCGGGCCGCCGTGCACCACGCGGCAGACGATGTTCTCGCCGTCGGCGGAGCGAACCTCCATTTCGATGAGGCCGTCGTCCAGGAGGATATGGTTGCCCGGCTTCACCATCGAGGGCAGCGGCGCGAAGTTGATGTAGGCCATCTTGTCCGTGCCCAGCATCTCCTTGTTGGTGAGCACGAACTCGTCGCCGTCGGCAAGCTGCACGGACCCGTTTTCAAACAGGCCGATGCGGATCTCGGGCCCGCGGGTATCCAGCATGATGGCGACGGGCAGCTTCATTTCCTCCCGCAGGGCCTTGATGCGGTCCACCCGCACCTTGTGCTCCGCATGGGAGCCGTGCGAGAAGTTGAGCCGCGCCACGTTCATGCCCGCGAGCATCATTTGCCGCAGGGTATCCGTATCCTCCGACGCGGGGCCGATGGTGCAGACGATCTTGGTTTTGCGCATATACAAACTCCTTTAAGGAAAATGGAATCCGTTTCATCCGTTTTTTCGGGAAAGCGAAATCCTTCCCCGTTTAACAGTATAACAAAATCCGGCGAAGCTACAAGGCGCATCCTCAGAAGTTTACAAACCGCAAACGTTCTTTTTATTTTTCCCAAAAAAACAAAAATCTCCTGTCCCGGTTCGGGCAGGAGGACGGCCTCAGAAAAAATCCCGATACCGCTAGACCGCTTTTTGATACGCCGCGTAGCACAGCAGCGCGAGCGATACGCTCAGCAGCGTTCCGATCAGATACCGCTCGGCAAAGCCTTTCTCCTCCAGCTGCTTGAACCGCGCGATGGATTTGGCCGTGAGCACGAACGCGATGGACGCCGGGGCGCCCAGCAGGCAGAGCGTGAACGCCACGGCGCGCTCCAGCTTGCCGATCAGCTCGCCGACGCGGGCGACTTCCCCCGCGGTGCTTTCCTGTTTCCCGAACGCGTCCAGCGTCAGCCTGACCACGACCCCCGCGGGCGTCCACAGGGCGAGATACAGCAATACGGCGAGCGCCATGCGCCGTTCATGGCCCGCCGTCCCCGGCAGCACGGCCGCAACGGCTCCCGAAAGCGCCGCGCCCACGGCCGCGCCGATACGGCTCGTGCCGGGAAGCCATGCGGAAAGCGCAAGCAGGACGGCGGCATGCAACGCCTGATCCAGCGCGAACCATAAGAGCTGCCGTTCCGGGTATTTCCGGTTGAGAGCCAGCTTGGCGCAGTCGATCACGAAATGGGCGGCGAACGCAATCCCGGCCGCGAGCGCCGCCCGCCCCGGCGTGCCGAAGCACAGCGCAACCAGGAGAATGCACAGGCCGTATATGCCGCTGTGGAGCAGAAGCGTTCCCGCGCTCTGCGCCTTTTTCTCCGCCATGCGCCTTGTTTGCAGGTAGAAATCGCCCGCGATGTGGGCAAGCAGCAGGAGGATGGCAGGCACGGGATCGCCTCATTTCATGTACTTTTTTATAAAGAACAGGCTTTGCGCTTCCTGCAGCCGGACGACATGCAGCTTTGCGGTCTCCGTCATTTGGCGCACGTTCTCATAGGTCGTGCCCGATAAATTGCTGGCCATGGAAATCCAGCCGGGCTCCAGCCCCTTGCGAAACAGCCGGATATCCGCATCCGCGGCGTGATACGCCGCGATATTCCCGGCAACATATTCCGCGGCCGTCTTTATATAGCCCGGATGATTGCGTTCGCAGCCGACCGGCACGGTAATATCGAACAGATTTTGCAGATCCCGCTGCTTGGCCGTCTGGCCGGACCGCATCACATTCGCCACAAACAGGAGGTTATTGAGGAACGCACAGGTCAGCTCATCGCCGCCGGCAAACAGGATATCCTTGATTCCGCCGCATTTCTCCAGGGCTTCCCTGGCAAGATGGTAACAGGGCCCGTCCTGCGCGTTGGAACCGGCGTTTTCCACCTGCACGGTCAGCCCGCCGATTCCCGCGCCCGTATACAGCGTAAACGGATACATCAGCGCGCGCACAAAAAAGCAAAACATGAGCCCGTCCACCGGCTTGCGGAACAGCGCCTGTATGCTGTCTCCCGCCGAAAACTCGGCCTGGCTTTCCATATACCGCCCGTACACGTCGTTGGCCGCGCCCAAAACGCGCCCCAGCTTTTCCTGGCAGCGCCGGCGTGTCTCCGGCTCCATCTTCTTGGAGGCGCGGATATCCATAATGACCGCGGTGTAGTTTTTCATCGTTCTCCGCCTCAGGTACAGTATACATGCGGCCGGGCTTCATTTCAAGCGAAAACGCTTGAATTTCTTTTTTCAAGTGAAATTTCTTGAATTCTTATATTTCAAGTAAATTCGCTTGAATCCTCTCGTCTCAAGTATGATCGCTTGAACACAAAGGTATCGCCGCCTGCGGCGGCGATACCTTAAGGCGGTCTGAAACGCGCGGGCTTTTCTTTCCCGCGCGTTTTCATACGCCGTTGCGCTCTTATTTTCTGTCGAAGAACGGGGATTTGCCCGTGACCGACAGCGGGATGCCCAGCGCCTGGCCTACATCCTCCCCCAGCGCGCCCAGTTCCAGCGCTGCCGAACCCACCGAGAACATGATGCGGCTGTCGATCCGGCAATCCGCCGCCAGCGCCGCGGCGGAGCCCGCCGCAATGCCCAGGTCCATGCTGTCGTACGCGCAGCGGCCCCCGGCGCGCGCGAGCGCCGCGCAGTCGGAAAACCCGCAGAAGCCGCAATCCTGCAGCCCACGCACGCCCAGCTTCGTGCCGAGCAGCACCAGCGCCGCCGCGTCGCGCACGTTCTGCGCATCCCGCGCGAAGGAGGGATGGTTCCGCTCCCCGGCGAGCGCCTCCATTTTCCCGGCCAGCGCATCCTTATCGGCGCCCGTAAGGATGCAGGTGACGATGTGATCCGTCCCCTTTGTCTTGGGCGCGGTACGCGCCGCCGCGCACATCAGCCGCGCGGTTTCCAGCACGGCGTTGTGTTCCGCCTCGTTCGCATGTTCGATCATGGCAAATCTCCTCCCGGTTTTATGGATTGCAAATGGGGAACGGTTCTTTTCTTTCACGGGAAAGAAAAGAACCAAAAGAAAGCGTGATCTCTCTTAAACCCGTATGAAACCCCCCGGATTTTCTTTTGGTACTTTTCTTCTAAAAAGAAAAGTACCGTACCCTCCCCCCTACTTCGCGTAAAAGATGACCATGGCCACCTGCGCCAAGGCGTCGCCGGGGTTTTCATAGCGGTGGGGGGCGTCGGCCTTGAAGCGCAGGGAATCGCCGGCTGAAAGCCGGCAGGCCTCCCCGCCGACCGTCATGCGGAGGCTCCCCGAAAAAACGGTGATGTACTCCTCGGTGCCGGCCAGGTGAGGGGCCGCCTCAAACGCGCCGCCGGGGGCGATCTCGATGCGGTAGCTCTCAAAGCGGGTGCGCTCGTCGAAGGGGAAACAGGGGTAATTGACGAACGCGCCGCCCGCTTCCACCATGGGCGGGATCGCGTCGGCCTTGATGACGTGCATGGCCTCGGCGGGCTTCTCAAGAAGCGCGGAAAAGGAGAGCTTGAGGCCGTTGGCGATCTTCCACAGCACCGTGATGGTGGGGTTTACGTCGCCGCGCTCGATCTGGCCGAGCATGCTCTTGGAAACGCCGGTCAGCCTCGCCATGGCGTCCAGGCTCAGCTTGCGCTCCTCGCGGATGGCGCGCAGGTTCCTGGCGACGGTCCCGGTTACGTCCATACATCCTCCGAAAATCGTTGTTGACACGATACCGTACGGTTTGTACAATATATAGCACATGCGCGATCCTGCACGAAGCGTACATCATAGTATACCATAATTTTGCCGGAAGGGGAATTCCTATGTTCAGCGCGCCGTCCTTTCTTGCCTATGTGCTGGTGTGCACGTTCACGCCGGGCCCCAACAACCTCATGTCCATGGGCAACGCGGGGCGGGTGGGGCTCAAAAAGAGCCTCCCGTTCTGCCTGGGCGTGATGGTGGGGTTCCTGCTGGTGATGGCGCTGTGCCTGCTCGCCGGGGAACTGCTCTACGCCGTGCTGCCCTCCGTCAAGCCGTATTTGCTGGTATTGGGCGCGGCGTACATCCTCTATCTGGCGTGGAAGATCTACAAAAGCGACGGCGTGCACGGCGCCGAAAAAAGCAGCACCGGCTTTTTCACCGCCGTGCTGCTGCAGTTCGTGAACCCCAAGGGCGTGATCTACGGCCTCACCGCCGCGTCCGTCTACATCCTCCCCTTCTACCGCGATCCCGGCACGCTCGCGTTTTTCGCCGCCTTTATGGCCCTCGTGTGCCTGATTAGCACCGTTGCCTGGGCGGGGTTCGGTTCGGCGTTCAAGCGGCTTTTCGTTACGCACGCGCGGGCGGTCAACACCGTCATGGCGCTGCTTCTGGTATACTGCGCGGTATCGCTGTTTTTTTAACCTTTTCGAAAAAGTACCTTGCGGTACTTTTTCGAGGATTACAGGAACAACCTGTGCCCGCAACCCCCGAACAACCGCATAGCGGGACGCTCGCCGTCCCGCCGGAACCCCAAAACTCAGGAAACACAATAGAATCTCTCAAAACCGGCGGCGTGTACACCGGTTTTGACTCCTTGCACGTTCACCGGCCGCGCCGAAGGCGCAGGTGAACGTGAGAAAACCCCGCCCCAATACCTCAGGCATTGGGGCGGCCTTCCGTCGATGAACCCTTAGAGTTCATCGACGGTTTATCCCGGCTGTATCGACCCCGCGCCGTTGATGCGGGGCTTCACGCTGGCGGGGCTGCCGTAGTAAACGATGGAGCCCGCGCCGTTGATGGCGGCGTCAAGGGAATTTGCGGCGTTGACAGTGGCCCTCCCCGCGCCGTTGATGGTGACGCCGGCGTCGGACACCGAAAGCGCCTTCGCGTCGAGCGCGGCGGTGCCGTCGATGGTGCAGTCAAGCTGCTGCGCCTTGCCGGAGAGCGAAAGCTTGGCCGCGCCGCGGATGTCGCATTTCACCCGGCCCGCATCGAGGTTGTACACCTGCCCGTCGGCCGCGCCGTCCACCTCCAGGGAAAAATCGTCAACGCCGGAGGCGTCCGCGTCCAGCTTGTATGCGCCCTCGATCAAAATGCTTTTGCAGGGCGCGTACACGGTGATATGGAAGGTGTCCGTCGTGAACGTGCCGCCGTTGTCCGTGCTGACCGCGATCTTCCCGTCGCCGATGGCGACGGTGAGGCCCGCGTCCACGAAGCTCTTTGCGCAGTCCACCTCCACGCGCGGCGCGCCGTCCGCGGGCTTTACGGTGATTGTCGCCTCCTGGGCGGAAGCGAAAATCAGCCGCCTGACGGAAAAGTCGTAAGCGCCGCCGGGGGCCGCGTCCTCGGCCTTTATGACGGTGTGCTCCCCTCTCATGCGGATCAGCGGCCCGCCGCCGGCCCGGTAGGAGCATCCGGCGCAGAGGGAGAGTACGAGAAGCAGTGCAAGGCACAAAGCCGGAAACCGGATCTTACGCATCGATTTGCCTCCTTACGGCCGTTGTGATGGACTAAAGCAGGGAAAGCTCGTCAAGGAACTGCTTCGCCGGGGCGAACGTCCCCACGGCGGCCACTTTGCCCGTCATATGGACGCCGTCGTCGCGGAGCTCGATCGCGAGCTCGCCGCCGGGCATGCGCACGGTAACGTCGGGCCCCGTCAGCCCCAGCCGGTGTGCGGCGCAGGCCGCGGCGCAGCTGCTGCTGCCCGAGGCGAGGGTATACCCCGCGCCGCGCTCGTAGATTTCGATCGCAATCGTATGATCGTCCAGCGCCTTCATGATCTGCATATTGATGCGGTTGGGGAAACAGGCCGCGTTCTCCACGAGCGGCCCCAGGGCGCACGCCTTCTCGCGGCTGATCTCGGGAAGGGGGATCACGCAGTGCGGGTTGCCGACGGATACGCAGGTGACGCGGCAGGTTTCGCCGCCGAAGGTCATGGGTTCGTCCACCACCTCGCGGTCCGGGCCCGCGACCGGGATCTCGGGCGCGCGGAACGTCGCCTTGCCCATGTGCGCGCAAATGAGGCTCCCGTCGGCGTTCAGATAGGCGACGCCGACGTCCCCGCCCAGCGTATGGAGCACGAAGGATTCCTCCTTCACGTACCCCGCGTCCTTGAGGTAGCGGGCGAAGATGCGCACGCCGTTGCCGCTCTTTTCGGCTTCCCCGCCGTCGGGGTTGAAGATGCGCACACAAGGCTTGCCGTCCTTCCATTCCGGCCCGTAAAGGATGCCGTCCGAGCCCGCGCCGTAGTTCCGGTCGCAGATCAGCCGGATGCGCGCCGGGGTAAGGGCCGGCGCTTCCCGGCCGGGGTCCAGCACCAGGTAATCGTTGCCCAGGCCGTGGTACTTATAAAACTCCATTTTCCCTCCGTTTGCGGCGCGCGCGGCGTCCCGGCCGGGCGCCGCGTTTCTTCCGTTCCTTTCCAGTATACCTTACCACGCTTTGGCGCCCGCGGCAATCCCGGCGGGACCGGCGGAGCCCCCGCTTACCGTTTTTTTACGAAAGACGGCCCCGCGAACCCGGACGCCTGATCTTGATTTTACCGAATGATGCGCATAAACCCGCATACTGTTCCCCCCGCTTGTGCCGATACATTAGGTAAACTGTTTCGTCACGAGGTAACTTATGAGCCGAGCCACCCCCAGAAATCCGCTGCGCAGGGTTTCCGTACGCATCCCAGTGCTGGTAATCGCGCTGATCGCCGTCGTCATGCTCGCGCTTTCCGCCGTTCTTTCCGTGATCGTCTCCAACGCCGCCGTGGCGGACGCAAAGGACGCGCTGACGGATATCGCAAAAAACAACGGGACCGCCGCCGCGAACTATTTCACGGCGATGGAAATGAAGGCGAGCTCCCTCGCGGAGGCGCTTTCGGTGCTGCAGACGCAGGCCACCAGCCCCTGGCAGGCGGAGCACAACGTCGAGCTTTTGGTCGGGCAGGCGCTTCAGGATACGCGGATCTATTCCTCCAATATCGTGTTTGAGCCCAACCTGTATTTCCCGGATACCCCCAGGGGCCGCTCCATCTACGCCAGCCGCAAGGACGGCCAGCCCTCCGCCAAGGTATACGATTCCTACGCCGAGGCAAGCGGGCGCGAGTACTACGCCGTCCCCAAAAAGACGAACAAGCCCCATATCACCGAGCCGTACGCCTACCAGGCGGCCGGTAAGACGACCGTGGAGCTGATGAGCATCAGCGAGCCCATCCAGGACAAAAACGGCGCGTTCATGGGCGTTGTCACGATGGACGTATTAACGGATACGGTCGCCTCGCTCGATTACAGCAACGGCGGATACGATTCGGCCTACGCCTACCTGCTCACCGAAAACGGTTCCCTCCTCGCGCATACCGGCAGCCGGGACCTGGTGGGCTCCCCCTTATCTAAAAGCGGGGAGCTGGGGGCGGAGGAGATCGCCGGCGCCGCGAAGCAGGCTCAGGCGAGCTTCTTTGACGCCTACAAAAACGCCCGCGGGCAGGACGTGTATATCTTCGAGCGCCCCGTCCCGGTATCGGGCGTCGACGAGACCGTCGTCAGCGTCCTGGTCGTGGAAAAGCAGGAGCCGGTCTCGCATGAGCTGGAGAAATTCGCGCTGCTGCCCGTGCTGCTGCTGGGCGCGCTGGCGCTGCTGGGGGCGGGCGTCGTCCTGATGCTGCGGCACGCGCTCGGCCCCGTGAGCAAGATCGCCCAGTTCTCCAACGACGTCATGAACGGCAAACTCGACAGCGCCGTGGTCGTCCGCTCCCACGACGAGCTGCGGGATCTTTACGACGACGTGGACGGCATCCGCAACACCGTGCGCGCGCTCGTAGAGGATACCACGCTCCTGACCGAGGCCGCCGTAAACGGCGACCTTTCCCTGCGCGCCGACGCGGCCAGGCATCCGGGGGAATACAGGCGGCTGGTGGAGGGCCTCAACCGGACGCTCGATACCGTCACCGCGCCCATATTCGACGTGATGTCCGTACTGCGGGAAATGTCGCGGGGCAACCTCGGGATACGCGTCACCTCGGAATACCAGGGGGACTTCGTCGCCATCAAGGACGCGCTTAATTCGAGCCTGGACGACATCGGCGGCTGCATCGGCGAGGTGGCGGATATCCTGTGCGCCATCTCGGAGGGCGACCTTACGCAGGAAATCACGCGGGAGTACCAGGGGGATTTCTCGCTTCTCAAGGACGCCATCAACCGCATCGCCGGCGCGCTCAACCAGATCATGCAGGGCATTCTGCACGCCTCCGAGGAGGTGGCCGCGGGCACCGGGCAGGTGGCCGCGGGCAGCCAGGCCATCTCAGAGGGCGCAACGGAGCAGGCGGGCGCCATTGAGGCGCTTTCCGCCTCTGTTACGGCCATCGCGGCGCAGACCAGGGAGAACGCCGCTTCCGCGGCCCGCGCGGACGCGCTTTCGCGCGCCGCGCTCGAAAGCGCGATGCAAAGCGACCGGCAGATGCAGGCCATGCAGGAAGCCATGCGGGAGATCGCCGCGGCGTCCGAAAACATTTCCCGCATCATCAAGGTGATCGACGGCATCGCCTTCCAGACCAACATCCTGGCCCTCAACGCCGCGGTGGAGGCCGCGCGCGCCGGGCAGAACGGGCGCGGCTTCGCCGTCGTGGCCGACGAGGTGCGCAGCCTCGCCGCCCGCAGCGCCGGCGCCGCCAGGGAAACCGCCGAACTGATCAAAGGCTCCATCCAAAAATCGCAGGCCGGCGCGGCCATTCTCAACGATACCGCCGCGGCGCTCGGGGACGTTGTCAGGAGCATGGACAGCGCCGGCGAGCAGATCGCGCAGATCGCCGCCGCCTCCGGCGAACAGGCGGCCGCCATCGCGCAGGTAGATAAGGGGATCGGGCAGCTTACCGACGTCGTGGGCACCAATTCGGCCACCGCCGAGGAAAGCGCGGCCGCCAGCGAGGAGCTCCGGGGCCAGGCGGAAATGCTCCGCCGGACCGTGGCGCGGTTCCGCCTCCGGCGGGAGGGCGGGGAGCCGGCCGTCTGAGGCGGCCCTCCCGCGGCGGATCGACCCGGCTGGGGCCACTCATCGGCTTCCGGCCTTCTTTTTATGTGTTCCGGGATACAACTTGCCGCTTTTCCGCGTCCGGGATACGCGCATTTTTTGCGGACGCCGCCGGGAATTGCCCGCAAAAGCTAATTTTCCTGTGAGTTTTACCGATACATCAAATTACAGGAAAAAGATCGTGGGGTAAATATACGATGAAAAAGGCCGCCCGCAGCAAGCGTACGAAGAAGAACAGCTTCCGCAGCATGCTAAGAAAACTCTACTTCCGTATTCCGTTTCAGTTTTCCATCTTTTTGACGGCGATCGCGCTCGTGGCGCTGTATTTCGCCTCGTCGGCGCTGTCCAATTATATGACGACATACTCGATGAACAACATCGCCACGCTGGCCGAGATCAACGCGTCGGCCACCAGCGAATACCTGACGCTCATGCAGACGGAGGCGTCGTCGCTCTCCCGGTTCTTCGGAAAATTCCAAAGCAGCGTCACCTCGCCCGATCAGTACGCACAGAACGTCCAAATCATCCGCGAGGTGCTCAAGGGCACGCTGGACGATCAGCGCCTGTTCGGCGCCTATCTCGCCCTGGAGCCCAACGCCCTGTTCCCCAATACGCCCGACGGCCTCTCCTTCTACGCCTACCGCGACGGCGGCGAGATCAAGCTGGACCAGCTCAACGATTTCAAGGAGTACAGCACGGGCGAATATTACCTCGTCTCCAAGCAGACGGGCAAACCCCATATCAGCGAGCCTCACCAGTACACCCTCAGCAGCGGCAAGACGGTATGGCTCCTGACCGTAAGCGACCCCATCGTGGACGGCCAGGGCAACTTCCTGGGGGTAGCCAACTGCGATATCCTGCTGGACTCGCTCAGCGCCCTCCAATTTGATATGGGCAGCTACAAGACCGCCTATTCCTATGTGCTCTCCGGGAAGGACATCTACCTTTCGCACTCCAGGGACGCTTCCCTGATGGGCACGGCGTTTACGGGAAGCTTCGGCTCCAAGCTCGATCCGCCTTCCCAGAAGCAAGAGACGACCAGCGCCACCATCAGCCGGGACCTTATATTCACGCTGGGCAAGAGCGACAGCGGCAAGGACGCCTATACCGCGCGGGTGCCGGTCACGGTGGCGGGCGTCGACGATGCGCTCACCTGCGTATTCACGGTGGATAAGGCGGAGCCGACCGCCGAGCTCGATTCCATGATGCTTGGGGTAGGGCTGGCGCTTCTGGGCACCGTCGTCGTCGTGTTCATCATCATGGTCCTCATATTCAGGCGCGGTCTGCGGCCCGTGGGAAAGATCGTGCAGTTCGCCACCGACGTCATGAACGGCAACCTGGATACCGAAATCACCGTGCGTTCCAAGGACGAGCTCCGCGACCTTTATACGGCCGTGGACGGCATCCGCAATACGGTGCGGACGCTGGTGAAGGATACGACCCTCCTGACCGACGCCGCGGCAAACGGCAGGCTCTCGGACCGGGCCGACGCCGAGCAGTACCAGGGCGAATACAAAAAGCTGATCGAGGGCGTCAACCAGACGATCGACGCGCTCACTTCGCCCATGCTGGATGTGACGGTCCTGCTGCAGGAACTGGCGGCGGGGAATCTTGACCTGCAGGCCGATATGGACCTGCCGGGGGATTTCGCCCACATCTGCAACGCGCTCAACGAAAGCATGAGCGGGATCAGCAGCTATATCAAGGAAACCTCAGAAGTGCTCGCGCGCGTCGCCGAAGGCGACCTGACGCGGGAGATCACGCGGGAGTATTCGGGTGAGTTCGGCCTGCTCAAGGATTCCATCAACACCATCATCCGTTCGCTCAACGACGTCATGGCAAGCATCACCCTCGCCGCCGATCAGGTGGCGTCGGGCACCAAGCAGGTGGCCGCGGGCAGCCAGGCCATCTCGCAGGGCGCGACGGAGCAGGCCAGCGCCATCGAGGAGCTTTCCGCCACCGTCACCGAGATCGCCGCTCAGACGCGGGAGAACGCAGAGAGCGCCGTCCGCGCCAACGAGCTCTCCCAGACCGTGCGCGAAAGCGCGAACAAGGGCAGCGGCCAGATGAAGAGCATGCAGAAAGCCATGCAGGAAATCAGCGAGGCTTCCGAAAACATCTCGCGCATCATCAAGGTGATCGACGACATCGCCTTCCAGACCAACATCCTCGCCCTCAACGCGGCCGTGGAGGCCGCGCGCGCCGGGCAGCACGGCCGGGGCTTCGCCGTGGTGGCGGACGAGGTGCGCAGCCTCGCCTCCCGCAGCGCCGACGCCGCGAAGGAGACCACGGAGCTGATCGAGGGCTCCATCCGGAAGACGGAGGCCGGCACCAGGATCGCCGACGATACCGCAGCCGCTCTCTCCGAAATCGTGGACAGCGTGGAAAAGACCGGCGAACTGATCGCCCATATCGCCGTCGCCTCCAACGAGCAGGCGACAGGCATCGCGCAGATCGACCGCGGAATCGAGCAGCTTTCCGACGTCGTGCAGACCAACTCCGCCACCGCCGAGGAAAGCGCCGCCGCGAGCGAGGAGCTTTCGGGCCAGGCCGAAATGCTCCGGGAAACCGTGCTGCATTTCAAGCTCATGCCGAGCGCGCCCGCGCAGGCCGACGCCCCCGCGCCCGAGGCGAAGCGGCGCGGCAGGAGCGCGCCCGCGCAGGCCGATGCGGGCGGCCAGGACGACGGGTTCGGGAAGTATTAAAAGCGGAGCAAACGCCGTCACAAAAGAGAAAAGAGGCTTGCGGCAGACAATCTGCCGCAAGCCTCAGGCCGTCGACAAACCCCTCCGGGGTTCGTCGACGGTTTTCCCATGCAGGCCTGGCGCAGCAGGCCTGCATGCAAGGTGTCCAAGCTGATGCACATGTCGTCAGCTTGGACGGATTTTATTGTGTTTCCTAAGTTTTGGGGTTTCAGCGGGACGACGGAGCGTCCCGCTATGCAGCTCCTATTTGCGTTCTTGCATAGTAAAAAC
>Ga0255336_101727_pt1 | contig 13798 bp, 12 predicted proteins | sample MeOH1_35cm_T3_17_FD_189102 | JGI IMG/M metagenome (GOLD analysis project Ga0255336, IMG submission 189102) | Sandy soil microbial communities from University of British Columbia, Vancouver, Canada - MeOH1_35cm_T3_179 | ecosystem: Engineered > Artificial ecosystem > Sand microcosm > Unclassified ...
AGCGCACCGAATCCGCCGGAGACTCTTCATGCCGTATGTTTCGCAGACCAGACATATCGATCGCGTGCGCAACGTGATCGAGGGCCGCATGAGCAGTCCAGGTGCCGATGCGTCGCGGCTGGCTTCATCGTATAGAAGGTCGCTGGAGCAATATCATCTCGATCCGGGCGCGACCATTGGCCCGCGCATTCTGACCGTACCCGAATTACGCAATGTCCAGCAGCGCGAAGAAACCGTGCTGCGTGCATCGGGTCAATGTTTGTCGCGTTTGCATGAGACCGTGCGTGAGGCCGACTACTGCGTGATGCTGACGGACGCGGAGGGCGTGACCATCGACTATCGGGTGGATCGCGATCGCCGTCACGAATTCAAGCGTGCGGGTCTGTATCCGGGCTCGTGCTGGTCGGAGCGTGAAGAAGGAACATGCGGCGTTGCGTCGGTGCTGCTCGATGCCGAGCCGATAACCGTTCACAAGACCGATCATTTTCGCGCGGCGTTCACCACGCTGACCTGTAGCGCATCGCCTATCTTCGGCGTGCAAGGCGAGTTGATCGGGGTGCTCGACGCGTCTGCGGTGCGTTCGCCTGAAGAGCGCGAGAGTCAGCGGCTGGTCAACCATATCGTGCGGCAAAGTGCGCTGCTGATCGAGGATGGTTTCTTTCTCAATGCGACGACACACTGCTGGGTCCTGCTCGCGCATCGCAGCCGGCACTATGTGGAAGCACAGCCGGAAATCCTTATCGCCTTCGATGCACGCGGTTATGCGATTGCTGCAAACCGGCGCGCGAAGGAATGCGTGCCGGGACTGGAACAGTTGCCGCGTCACGTCTCCGAACTCTTCGATATCCGCGCCGAACGTCTGCTCGATGTACGTCCGGGACGCGACCTCATTTCGTTCAGATTGATAGGCTCAGGCGCGCCGCTGCATGCGCGCGTGAGGCCGCCTGTTATACGCGCGTCCCGAAGCACGCCAGTGCCGCCTCGTGAAGCCAATGCCCCGGCGACGCAACCCGCGTTGTCTGAAAGCGAAACACTCGAACGCAGCCGCATTGTTGCCGCGATGACCGATGCGAAGTGGCGCCCGGTTCTCGCTGCGCAGGCGTTGGGAATATCGCGGGCGACGTTGTATAGACGTATTGCGAAATTTGGAATAGTGGCGCCGCACAGGCGTTAGCAGCAGCTTAGCGTTTTCTTTTTAACGGGCAGAGAACCCGTATTTTTTGATCGATATCAATCGATATTCAGTAATCCGTATTTCATGGAGGAGCAACCATGCCTGAACGTAATCCGAACCAAACCATCTCCAACATTCTGGAGACATTCGAAGCGGCGCTGAAAAGCGGCGACACGGCGGCTGCCGTTGCGCTATTCCAGCCCGATGGTTATTGGCGCGACCTGGTCGCGTTCACCTGGAACATCAAGACGATGGAGGGCCGCGAGCAAATCGCCGCGATGCTGGATGCGCAGTTGAACACGGTCAAGCCGTCGAAGCTGAAGATCGCGGATAACGAAACGGCGACCGAGGCGGACGGCGTGACGCAAGCGTGGATCACGTTCGAAACCGGCGTCGCGCGTGGCACGGGTTTTATTCGCGTGAAGGACGGCAAGATCTGGACGCTGCTCACCACGATGACCGAACTCAAGGGCCATGAAGAACCCAAGGGCTTCAAGCGCCCGATGGGCGCCGAGCACGGCGCGCGTAAGGACCGGACGAGCTGGAAAGAGGATCGCGAGGTGGAGCTTGAGGCGCTGGGTTATGAGAAGCAGCCGTATTGTCTGGTCGTTGGTGGTGGGCAGGGCGGCATTGCGTTAGGCGCGCGACTGCGGCAACTTGGTGTGCCGGCGATTATCGTCGATAAGAACGAGCGGCCCGGCGATGCCTGGCGTGCTCGTTATAAAACACTTTGCCTGCATGATCCGGTTTGGTACGACCACATGCCGTATCTGCCGTTTCCCGACAACTGGCCGGTGTTTTCGCCGAAGGACAAGATCGGCGACTGGCTCGAGATGTACACGAAGGTGATGGAGTTGAACTACTGGGGGTCGACGACGTGCACGTCCGCACGATACGACGAGGCCGCGGGCGAATGGATTGTGGAAGTCGAGCGCGGCGGCGAAAAGCTGACGCTAAGGCCGAAGCAACTCGTGCTTGCAACCGGTATGTCGGGCAAACCGAATCTGCCGAAGTTCAAGGGCATGGATGTGTTCAAGGGCGAGCAACATCATTCGTCGAAACATCCGGGACCGGATGCTTATCGTGGCAAGAAGGTTGTTGTGATCGGCGCGAATAATTCATCGCACGATATTTGCGCGGCGCTGTGGGAAGCGGGCGTAGATGTGACGATGGTGCAGCGGTCGTCAACGCACATAGTCAAGTCGAATTCGTTGATGGAGTTGGCGCTTGGCGACCTTTACTCGGAGCGCGCGGTGGCCGCAGGCATGACGACGATGAAGGCCGACCTGACGTTTGCATCGATTCCGTACAAGATCATGCACGAGTTTCAGATACCGGTTTATAACGCGATCAGGGAGCGTGATGCGGAGTTTTATGATCGGCTGGATAAGCGAGGTTTCATGCTTGATTTCGGCGATGACGACTCGGGTCTGTTCATGAAATATCTGCGGCGTGGGTCGGGTTATTACATCGATGTGGGCGCTTCCGAGCTAGTCGCGGACGGCAAGATCAAGCTGAAGAGCGGCGTGGATGTGGTCGAGTTGAAAGAGCATTCGGTGGTGCTTAGTGACGGCAGCGAACTTGAGGCGGATCTGGTCGTTTATGCGACGGGGTATGGGTCGATGAATGGCTGGGCCGCGGATCTGATTTCGCGCGAGGTGGCGGATAAGGTCGGGAAGGTGTGGGGACTGGGATCGGATACGACTAAAGACCCGGGGCCGTGGGAAGGCGAGCAGCGCAACATGTGGAAACCTACGCAGCAAGAGGCGTTGTGGTTCCATGGCGGGAACCTGCATCAATCAAGGCACTATTCGCAGTATTTATCGCTGCAGTTAAAGGCGAGGATGGAGGGGATTCCGACGCCGGTATTTGGCTTGCAGGAGGTGCATCACTTGTCGTGATGGCAGGTTGTAACCGACGCTTTGCAACGAAGTGTCAGACGTGCCCGGCGGTGGTCGATTGCTTATCGATTGCTGCCGGGCACGCGCGTTTCAGTCGTCGGCTCGACCGCATGGCCACCCATCAGAGCCGCCTCGACGTGGGTTGCGACCAAAATGCGACTCTGACTGGGCTTTCCGGAGCGCAATGACATTCGACCGGCTCTCGATTCTTTCAAGTTTCCGAACGCCGAGTCGTTATAACAAATGCGTGTGCCGTTGCCATGAGCCCGACCATCGCGACTTTCGCACACGGGTCCACCAGCATTTTGTGGAATTGTTTGCCGTAACCAATTGCTCGGGCTCTCATGGACGCTTCTTTTTTTGCGTCCCAGGCATCTGTTTTACGTGGGAGGCTAACGCTCGACAATCATCTTATGCTCACGCTGTCGTGCGCGGGCGCGGTGGGAGAGATCCACGTAGTTTGGATCAACACTTATGGAATACCCCATGCTTGCAGGTAGCTACAACAGTTTGCTCGTCTTGTTCTCGCTGCTCGTAGCGATTCTGGCCTCGTATACCGGGTTGGACATGGCGGGACGCATTTCTACCTCACAGGGACGTGCTGCCTTTGGGTGGCTGGTGGGCGGCGCGTGCGCCATGGGCACGGGCATCTGGTCGATGCACTTTGTCGGCATGCTTGCCTTCAACTTGCCGATTTCGCTCGGCTATGACCTCGTGATCACCGTGCTCTCGCTTCTGATCGCGATCGCATCCTCGGCGTTCGCGCTATGGCTTGTGAGCCAGAACGAGTTGCCTGTGTCGCGATTGATCTGTGGCGCTGTATTGATGGGTGCCGGGGTCGCTGGCATGCACTATACGGGCATGGCTGCGTTGCGCATGACCCCCGGAATCCGCTACATCCCGTCCCTTTTTATCCTGTCTGTCATCATCGCGATTCTCGCTTCGGGCGCGGCGCTGTGGATTGCATTCCGTCTGCGCCGCCATTCACCTCTTGTCCGGCCGATGCGTGCAGGCGCTGCGGTGGTGATGGGCTTGGCCATTGTCGCGATGCATTACACCGGGATGGCGGCAGCGCAGTTTCCGCTTGGGAGCGTTTGCGGTGCTGTGCATGAGGGAGTGAACGCGGGATGGCTTGCGCTTCTGATCATCGTTGCCACGCTGGCGGTACTCGGCATCGCACTGATCATTTCAGTACTTGACCTGCGGCTGGAGGCACGCACTGCCATATTGGCGATCTCACTCGCTGAGGCCAACCGGGAATTGACCTATCTGGCGTTACATGATGCCCTCACCAAGCTTCCCAATCGTGTGCTGCTGGAAGACCGGCTCGATCGGGCGATCCAGAGCGCTGATCGCGAACATGGCCGCTTTGCCCTGATGTTCATGGACCTGGACGGCTTCAAGGCGGTCAACGACGCCTGCGGTCATCACGTCGGCGACCTGTTGCTAGTCGCAGTCGCGCAACGCATCGGGGTGAACGTTCGATCACAGGACACTATCGCCCGTGTGGGCGGAGACGAATTCGTGCTGCTTGCAGAGGTAGCCGAACCAGCGGATGCGGCGACGCTCGCCGACAAAGTATTGGCTGTTATGCGAGAGCCCTTTCAGCTTGCCGGCCGCGAGTTGCGCGTGTCGACAAGCATTGGTATTGCGATGTACCCCGGCAACGGCTTTCATCGGGCTGACCTGCTAATCAATGCGGATGCCGCGATGTATCACGCGAAGGCGCTAGGACGCAATACTTACTGTTTCTTCGAAGCCTCGATGAGCGCCAATGTGCACGAGCAGTTACAGCTCGTGCAAGATCTCCTTGCGGCCGTTGATCGAGGCCAACTGGTTCTGCAATATCAAGCGAAGTTCACTGCGCCCAACGGGCCGGCATTCGGCGTGGAAGCGCTGGTGCGTTGGCTGCATCCCACTCGCGGGCTGATTGCACCGGACCAGTTCATTCCCTTGGCGGAGAAAACCGGCTTGATCCTGCCAATCGGTGAATGGGTATTGGACGAGGCGTGCCGGCAGATCGCGGCGTGGCGCAACGCAGGCTTCCAAGACCTGACCATGGCGGTCAACCTGTCAGCATTGCAATTCAGACATGCGAGTCTGATTCGAACTGTCCGGGAGACTTTGGCGCGCCACGTACTGGAACCGAGCTGCCTGATGCTCGAGATCACCGAGTCCACGGCAATGCGCGATGTCGATGCAAGCCTGCGAATCCTGGAGCAACTGCACGATATGGGCGTGCGTATTTCCATCGACGATTTTGGCACCGGTTATTCAAGTCTTCTGTATCTGAAACGGCTACCGGCGAGCGAGTTGAAGATCGACCGTGGGTTTATCCGCGACCTCGCTCGCGACACAGAAGACGCAGCGATTGTTTCGGCAATTGTGGCGCTGGGCCAGACGCTCAATCTGAATATTGTCGCGGAGGGCGTGGAGACACGGGCACAGCAAGAATTTCTGACTCGTCTTGGTTGCGATTCGCTGCAAGGTTTCCTGCTTGGCCATCCGATGTCGGCAGATGATTTGGTTGATGCGTTATCGCTGGATGGTGGTGTGGATGGGGTAAGGGGAGATCGGTTTGCTAACGAGGTCGGCGTGGGGATGGCGCCTGTTGTGGGGCATGTGGGTTGATTCGGTGATTCTGGGCGATGGCGCGATCCAACCGGGTAAAGCCGAAACGGGTCACCGACGCCGTGCCAATGCATGGATGAGCGTGGTAGTGCCACAAAATGAGTTCCGCCGATGTCGGCGGCTCGTGGGTTCGACCCTGTGGTGCGTTAGGCTAACCTGACAACTGAGTCCTCGCGAATGTCGGCTCCAGGGGCATTAGTTGAACTGGCGCGATCGGCCATCTGCGGACCCTCATCCCAACTGTTGCGCAGACATTGGGACGTCGGCTCGATCGTGTATAACGGCCCTTCGCCAGACCGTATCGTATGCCGGTGCCCAGACATGTTCACGGGGTAGACTGAAAAAGGAATAACTTGGAATTGTGCATCGAACATGGATTTCGCACGATGAAGATTGACGCGTGCAAAGCGTGATTCCAGGAACTCTCGAATGATGTAATTGCTGTAGGGATAGGAAAGGGCACCGGCTTGCGGTGCCCGAGAAATATTAGTGACCGGCGCTCTGGCCGCCGTCGACGTGCAGGATTTCTCCCGTGATGAACGGTGCGGAATCAAGGAACAGAATCGCGTCGGCGATATCGCTCATCTCGCCCATGCGCCCGAGCGGATGGAGGGCGCCCAGCGCTTCATGGGTTTCCGGCGCGTGCATCGGCGTCTTGATGATTCCCGGCGCGACGGCATTCACGCGAATACCTTTTCTTGCGTACTCAATCGCCAGCGACTTCGTGGCGGCGTTCAGACCACCCTTCGTCAAGGCTGCCAGCACCGAATACACGCCGCTGATTGCAGCGTCAACGGCGCTGGAGGTCACGCTAACCACGTGGCCGCTCGAATGCCTTTCCATTTCCGCGATGGCGAGTTGCGTGATGTGATAGAAACCCGCGATATTCACATTCATCACCGCGGCGAAGTCTTCGGCGGTATGTTGGGTGAAAGGTTTCCCGATGTATATGCCGGCGTTGTTCACCAGCGTATCGATCCGGCCAAAGCGCGCGACGCCTTCGGAAATGACACGTTGGGCAGTCTCCGGATCACCAATATCTCCGGAGACGGTCAGGATGTTCGCGTCGTCCGACGGCTTGATCGAACGTGCGGTCGCAACAATGCGGTAGTCGAGCTTGCGAAACGCCTTGACGACCTCGGCGCCTATGCCTTGCGATGCGCCGGTAACGACGACAACCTTTTGTGACGTGCTCATGCTTTACCCAGGAAATTATTGTTCGGTTTCAACGCCGATCGCGCCGACGGCTCCGATCAAGGCAAATGTAGACGCGTTGATTCAGGTTTCGCATAAACCTGCAATCAAGCCTTTTTAGCTTGCGCCAGCCACTGGTCGAGACTGACGCGGCCGATCCGCGCGTCGCCGAGCGGCACGAGCGATTGTTCCTCGACACGGCCGCCGTAGTACCGCGCATCGCGATCCGTCACCACCGGGCGTGCGTCGCCAACCGATTTCAGATAACGCGTGACGATCTCCGCGAAGGGCGCGCGGTCTGGACCGGCGATGTCGACCCTGCCGTTCAGCGGCGCAGCGAGCGCGGTCTGCGCGAGGATCGCCGCGACGTCGTCCGCGGCGATCGGCTGAAACAGTCCTGCGCCAATTCGCACCGTGCCGCCGTCCGTGCCGAAATCCGCGATACCGCCGATGAACTCCATGAACTGAGTCGCGCGCACGATCGTGTACGGCACGCCCGCCGCTTCGATCACCTCTTCCTGCGCAACCTTGGCAACGAAATACGCGTTCTCCGGCGTGCGGTCGCAGCCGACGATTGATAGCGCGACGTGATGGCGCACCCCTGCTGCCACTTCGGCCTTGCCGAGGTTGCGTGCCGAGGTGCGGAAGAAGTCGAGCACCGCCTGCGGCTCCCATGACGGCGCGTTTGTCACATCGACTACGACGTCCGCGCCCGCGAGCGCGTTGCTCAGGCCCTCGCCCGTCACCGCGTTCACACCGGTACGCGGCGATGCAGCGAGCGCCTCATGGCCCGCCTCGCTGAGCAGCGTGACCACACGCGAGCCGATCAGGCCGGAACCACCGATTACGACGATCTTCATGGCAGATTCTCCAGATGAAAGTAATTGAACACGCGGGCGCTTGGCGGGCATCGTATTGCGTGAAAGTGTTCGCCGCCTTCGCATCGCGTAAGGCTATTGTGGAAGAATCATGCTCTATCGAAAAGTGCCAAGAATTGTCGAACCGACTAGTCCAAGTCGGTTCTGTGCCCCTTGTCCGCGAGACCGTCATGACCGTACCGACTCCCGCATTGACCATCGAAATCGATCGGCAGCAGCAGTTGCCGATCTATCTGCAGATCTGCGAGCGCTTCAGGACTGCGATCGCCGCGGGGCATTTGCGACCCGGCGATCGCGTACCCGCGCTGCGCAGCCTCGCCACGCAGCTGAACACGGCGCGCGGCACGGTGGAGCTGGCCTACACGATCCTCGTCGACGAGGGCTACCTGCAGATGCGCGGCGCGGCGGGCACGTTCGTATCACCTTCGCTGCCGGCGTCGGTGATGCGCGCGTCGCGTGCGCAAGGTGTTCAGGGCGCGCAGGGCAGGCAGAGCACTAAAGGAACGGGCACACCGGAGGCGCCAAGCGAATCGCGCGGCGGTCAACCGGCGCCGCGCGAGCTGGCCATCGCCGTCGCCATGAGCGGCGAGCCGCGGCCGTTGCAACCAGGGCTACCGGCGCTCGACGCATTTCCTAGCAAGCTATGGAACCGGCTCGTTTCGCGTCGCGCGCGAAGCGGCGAACGTGCGATGCTCGCGTACCCGGATCCGGCCGGCTACCGGCCGCTGCGCGAACATATCGCCACCTATCTCGGGTTGTCGCGCGGCGTGACCTGTCTGCCGGAACAGGTGTTCGTTACCAGCGGCTACCGTGCGACGCTCGAACTCGTGTTGCGCAGTCTCGCCCGCCCTAATGATCGCGTGTGGTACGAGGATCCCGGCTATCTGCTCGCGCGCGGTTTTCTGGCTGAGACTGGCGTGCAGCTCGTGCCGGTGCCGGTGGACGGCGAAGGGATCGACGTCGAGCGCGGCACACTGCTGGATGCGCAGGCGCGCTTCGCACTGGTCACGCCGTCCCATCAGAGCCCGCTCGGGCACACGCTGTCGCTCACAAGACGCATGGCGCTGCTGGACTGGGCAGAGAAAGCGTCCAGCTGGATCATCGAGGACGACTACGACAGCGAGTTCCGTTATCTGGGCCGGCCATTGCCGGCTTTGAAGAGCCTCGACCGGCGCGATCGCGTGATCTATTGCGGCACGTTCAGCAAGGTGATATTTCCCGGTTTGAGGCTCGCGTATGCGGTGGTGCCGGAGCGGGCCGTCGAGCGCGTCGGGCGGGTGGCGCGCAGCATGAACGCCGGATCGCCGACGCTATTGCAGGCGGGCGTGGCGGATTTCATTGAGCAGGGGCATTTTGCGCGGCATCTGAAGCGGATGCGTGCGTTGTACAGCGAGCGGCGCAAGCTGATCGTGCACGCGCTAGAGCAGGCGTTTGGCGAACGGCTGATTGTCGATCTGCCGCCAGGTGGAATCCAGTTCGCGGTGCAGTTTGCCGATGGCCCCGATGGGCCGGTCGACGACGTCGCCGTCGCCGCGCGCGCCCGCGAGGCGGGGCTCGCGGTGCTGCCGCTTTCGATCTGGTACGTGAATGGCCGCGCGCGGCGCACGCTGCGCGGCCTCGTGATGGGCTTCGCGAACATCGCCGATGCGCGAGAGGCAGGGCGTCTCGCGCGAACGTTGCGCACGTGTCTGGACGGCTGACGCGCGGAGCATGTGTCCAGATATTGAATAGGCGCGGCGCACCTTCGCACGATGCGACAAGAATGCCTTCGGAACGCATTCCGTCCGGTGTGCTTTATACGCTCTGCGCAGCCGTATCCGCCGCCATGCTCGCGTTGCCGGCCACCAGTGCGGCGAGCGAGGCGAACACCGCATCGCCGGTAAGTTCGACACGCGCCGCATCGAGCGCCTCGGCCACGGACGCTTCGCCCATCACAAGCCCCTGCAGGAGAAGAAACCGCACGCTGTGGATGCCGATCGAGCCTAGCGCATAGCGCAGATACGGCGTCAGGAAATCCGGCTGCCGCGCGCGTTCGCCGCTATGGACACCGCCCGAACCGACGATCACGATGGTCGGCCGGTCGCGCATCAGTCCAACCTTGCCTTCCAGTGTCGCGGCGAACGTGCGATGGATGCGCAGCGTGTAATCGATCCACAGCTTAAGCGCTGCCGGCACCGTGAAGTTGTGCATTGGCGTGTTAATAATGAGCGCTTCCGTCGTTTCGATTTCATCGATCAGTTGCTCGGAGACATCGAACTGCGTCCTATCTGGCGTGCGCGACGTGATGGCGCGCGCATAGTCGCGGGCGACCGGCGGCAGCGGCGCGGCTGCCAGGTCGCGTTCGATCACTTTGATGGTCGATGCAGCGGGTGCGGCGTGCTCGCACAGCAGCATGCCGACGATCTCGTCGGCGAAACGGTAGCCGTGGCTCGCCTCGCCGTGCGGGCTGGCGTTGATCAGCAAAATTTTCATGACGTGAACTCCGCAGGATGAGAAAGAGGGGCGAGCGGTTCGACGAAGTGCATCCCTCGAGCGAGCAGCCCATTGCGGAAATAGAAACGTTGCGCAAGCGGCATGTGCAGACCCGTGTCGAGCACGAATTGCGCGCAACCGGCTTCGCGCGCAATCTGCCGTAGCGCGTCGAGCAGTTGCGAGCCGATACCGCCACGCTGCAGCCTGCCATCAACAACCAGATCGTCGACATAGACGAAGCGGCCATACAGCAGATTGGTCAGCATGCGATAACCGGCGAGGCCGACGACGCTGCCCGCGTCGGACGCAGCGAGCAGGCGATAACCTTCAGCGTGCTGCCTCGCCACCTGCGCGGCGAACGAGTGCGCGTCCGTCAGATGCGGGCGCAACTGACGCATGACGTCGAATGCGGGCAGCAGCGAATCGGGCGTGTCGAGGTGAACGAAGCGAAGCGAGGCGGGCATGTGCGTCTCCACGAGGAACGACGCTTACGATATCCAGCGCACGGCCTAGTCGATAGAGCCAAGAATGTGCGATTCGACCAAGCCATCGGGCGGACGCGTTGTGTCGCTACGCCGGGCCAGCCGCTACGGCCTTGCGGGCCACAAGGTCCGCACGGCGCGCGCTTGGGATTTCGTCTTCGGCAGCAGCGTGAAGGGCGCGTTCTTCCAGGTCCAGGCGCTCGCGCCGCTCGTCAACCGAGGAGCGTCGATCGTGATAAGCGGGTCGAAAGTACGCATTCGTTGAAGTTGAACCCGGACGTTCGCGGCCGCTGAGTGGCGAACGCCCAGTCAGTAGCTCCTAGCGGACGCGTCGACTCCGGCGAATGACCGGCGGCTTAGGCCGCCTCCCCAACGGAACGGCCGGCTCTTGCTACTTGCCCAACCCTCGAACGATTCGCCACGATAGCCTCGGTCCCCGTTCGTACACAAGCGCGCCATCAACGGGCGTTCCACACGAAGTCATCAGTCAGTGAGACGCAGCGAAATCGTCGATCTTTGCTGCGGGCGAGAGCGCGAACGATGCCCGCATATCTCGAGCCTCGTCAACGGGCGAGCGTCCGAAAAACCGCTTGAACTCGCGGCTGAACTGCGAGGGACTTTCGTAACCGACGCGCGCCGACGCCGATGCGGCCGTCAAGCCGTCGCGAATCATCAGCAAGCGCGCCTGATGCAGGCGCGTCGACTTGATGTATTGGATCGGAGAGGTCAGCGTGACGGTTCTGAAGTTGACATGAAACGCGGGAACGCTCATCCCCGCCTCTTCCGCGAGACGACTGACATCCAATGGCTGCGCATAGTCGGCGTGAATTCGCCGCAGCGCTTTCGCCACCCTGCCGAAGCGGCCCTGATGCGCGAGCGCGGCCCTCATCGCGCCGCCTTGTTCCCCAATCAATACCCGGTAGCAGATTTCCCGCACGATTGCAGGTCCCAGTATCTTGGCGTCAAGGGGTGAGCTCAGGGCTAGCAGCAGGCGTAAGGTCGCTTCGGCGAGGTCTCCCTCGAGCGGCGTCGACAGGATCCCTAGCGGTGCGCTCGGCTGATGGCATCCGGAGCGATCGATCGCCAGTATCAGGTCAGTCAACTCGATCAGATCGAGGCGCAACGACACGGCCAGCATCGGCTCGGACTCGCTCGCTTCGGTTTCAGTCGAGAACGGCAGCGGCACAGACAAGACCAGGTAATGCTGCGCATCGTAGGCATACACCTCTTCGCCCAGAAAACCCAGCTTGCGACCTTGACACACGATCACGATGCTTGGCTCGTACAGCACGGGCGTGCGTCCCAGCGGCCGGTTCGAGCGCATGAACCGCACGCCCTCCAGCGCGGACTGGGCGTACCCCTCATTTGGCGCCAGACGCTGAAGCAGGCTCACCATCCTTGCGGAAACCGGGTTGTCGGCAACTGTCACGAGGGCTCCTCTTTCGCCAGATCGGATGGAAGAATTCTACTGGATGCGATCGACGGGCAGCATCCCACTTCAATAGGAATAGGCAATACCGCCATCGTTGCGTGTATTCGCGTGCAGGCGCCCGGCTCATAAGATGGGTCATCGGCTGCACGGTGCAGCCAAAGCGCCCGGGAGACCGCGCCGCGATTGCCTTGCCCCTTCATGCGCAGGCTTCGCAGCCTCTGCCTCAGACAAACCTGAACAGATCATCGAAACGGAGAACGCAACATGACAACGCAAATCAATCAACCCAAAGTTGTCCTCATTACCGGGGCAAGCAGCGGTATCGGCGAAGCGACGGTTCGGCTGCTCGCCGCCCAGGGGCACCAGCTCGTGATTGGCGTGCGGCGCACGGAACGACTCGCGGCGCTGGCCGAAGAAATCCAGGCAAGCGGCGGCTCGGTTCGTTACCGGGCACTCGACGTCACCTCCACCACCGACGTCAACGCTTTCGCCCAGTTCGCACTGGACGCCTTCGGCCGCATCGACGTGATCGTCAACAACGCCGGCGTGATGCCCTTGTCGCCCTTGAACGCGATAAAAGTGGACGAATGGAATCGCATGATCGACGTGAACATCCGCGGCGTGCTGCACGGCATCGCTGCAGTCCTGCCGACCATGGAGCGCCAGGGGTTCGGCCAGGTCATCAATATGTCCTCGATCGGCGGCCTGTCCGTCTCGCCGACGGCCGCCGTGTACTGCGCCACCAAGTTCGCCGTGCGCGCTATCTCGGACGGCCTGCGGCAGGAAACCGACAAGATTCGCGTGACCGTGATCTGCCCAGGCGTCGTGGAGTCGGAGTTGGCCGAGTCGATCTCCGACGAAACCGCGCGGGCAGCCATGCGCGACTTCCGCCGCATCGCGCTTACGTCGGACGCCATTGCGCGCTCGGTTGCCTATGCGATCGAACAGCCGGCGGATGTCGATGTCAGCGAAATCGTCGTGCGCCCCACGGCGAGCCCCCTCTAACCACTCTCATCTCCAAGGAGAAGTTCACCGTGACTTCATATGCATCCGCCAACCAGCCGTTCGCCGGCAAGGTTGTCATCGTCACCGGCGCGGCGAGCGGCATCGGCCTCGCTACCACCGAGCTGCTGCACGCGCAAGGCGCCAGCGTGATTTAACTTTGTACTACTTATTCATAAAGGAAATTATCATGAGCAAGTCTGCAAAAATATGGTTCGTTACGGGCGCGTCGAAAGGTGTCGGTCAACGACTCGCGCGGCAACTTCTCGCGCGTGGCGATCGTGTCGCAGCGACCTCGCGTACTGTGGTGTCGCTGACGGAAGCTGTCGGCCCCGCCTCGGGGCAGTTTCTTCCTCTGCAAGTCGATCTGACCAACGACCAGAGCGTGCGGTCCGCCATTGCGCAAACGATCAAGACGTTCGGCAAGATCGATGTGATCGTCAATAACGCCGGCTACGCGCAACAGGGAACCATCGAGGCCCTCTCGGACGAGGAGTTTCGGGGAAACTTCGACGTCAACCTGTTCGCACCCCTGACCGTGCTGAGGCACGCGCTTCCGCATCTGCGCGATCAGCGCAGTGGGCATGTGATCAATATCGCCTCGATCGTCGGTTTCCAAGGCGGATACGCCG
>Ga0255336_101728_pt1 | contig 13798 bp, 17 predicted proteins | sample MeOH1_35cm_T3_17_FD_189102 | JGI IMG/M metagenome (GOLD analysis project Ga0255336, IMG submission 189102) | Sandy soil microbial communities from University of British Columbia, Vancouver, Canada - MeOH1_35cm_T3_179 | ecosystem: Engineered > Artificial ecosystem > Sand microcosm > Unclassified ...
AGGAGGATCCGAACACAGCTCGAAGGAAAGTCTGAGCCCGCCACCGGTTTAAAATATCGGTGTCCCATTCGATCGGGGTGGGCACTGGTCCGAATCGCTGCAGCGCGCTGCGATACAACGCCCACATGGCCAGCCATGCACCGGCGGATAGCGACGGCCCCGCAGCGGGTAACGCGCTGCTCCGGCCCCCGTCCTATCCAAAACTCGAGGCGCTCGATTACTTCAGAGAAGTCTGGACCAAGGTCAGTACCGAGAGACAGTTGCGGCAGTCGCTTGCGCAAGTACCCGGGAACGCCGGTCCGCTCAACTCGAGTAGCCTCGTGCATCGGTCGCTCTCGCCGATGCGCGATCTGTCGCCAGGGTATCTCCAGCAGTTCTTGTCGTACGTCGACGCCTTGTCATGAATGGAGCAGATGAGCGGCGGCAGCGCCTTGGCGGATAAAGATGCGCCTCGCTCCGGGAGCGCCAGTTCAACCATCTGCGCCCGGAATTCCGGCGGGTACGGACTCCGATGTCTCTGCATAATGAACACCTCCTGTTCCAAAGAAGAGGTGTCCACGAAACCGGGTCAACTCCAGATCGACTGGCCGGTAGGGTCGACTCCCGTCCCTGGTCTCGCTCGGAAGCGACCATTCGCCAGCGAGAAGCACGATCGGCTGCGAACGATTGTTTGGCCGAATTCCCGACCTTCGCGACGTTTGTGATTGGTCGCGTTGGTTTGCAAAGGTGCAACTTTAAAGGCGGCAGTTGTTTGACATATTTAACATTAACGCAGTTTACTTGGTAATCCGAATGAGTCCGTGCAGTGAGATCAAACGCGAGGTAAACAACTATGTCAAGCAAACGCAAGAGCGTGATGCAGGCTGATGCGGAAGACGCCGAAATCAATCGCGGCATTGCGGCCGATCCCGACGCGCGCGAACTGAGCGACGACGAGTTGCGCCGGATGCGGCCAGTTCGCGAGATGTTTGCAGAGCGTGTCGGCGCGACGGCTGCCGATACATTGCTTAAACGTCGTGGTCGGCCGCCCGCAGAAGTCATAAAGGAAGCGATAAGCCTACGCTGCGACTGCGATTTGGTTGAGGCATTCCGCTCAACCGGTGACGGCTGGCAAACTCGAATAAACGAAGCGCTACGCGAGTACGCCACATCGCACCGCATGCTTTAACTGAAAGCCCGCGCCATGCGGGCTTTTTCAATTTGACAGCCCGATAGCAAGGAATGGCAGCACGCAATGACAAATCGGCTCTAAGCTGATGTTCACGCCACTGCGTGGCCTTTAGCTGGGGGATCCGCGGCATGTGCTATTCGGCTCAGATTGAGGCGGACTATCGAAAATACACAAGGATGTTCGGAGCGGATATCGACATTCACGAATACGTCCGGCTGTATTGGGATCGCCAGAGCGGCAGCAAGATCAAAATTCCGAAGGCGATGGGGGCACCCTTTTCCGACCCGACCAGCGACGACGAGCGCCGGATCAAGACCTCAATTGACGCATTCGACACGGACCAGATCGCAAAGTTGGAGCAGGATCTGGCCAAGCAGCAGGCGCGCTTGGCCGATGCCGAGCGCTCGCTTCAGACGAAACCGACTAAGGCGGCGGCCGAGAACAAGCGCATTGCCACTGACAAAATCGCGTGGACGATAAGCAAGTTGTCGGACCTTCGGCGCACGGTTTTAACGCAGAGCGATTCGCGTATCTTTCCCGGCCAGTATGCCCCCGTCATGGTCGTTGAAAACGGTCGGCGAATCGTCAAACCTATGCGCTACCAGTGCCGACCCGCAGGAAAACCAGCGATTTACGACACAAAATATCCCGGCACTTACAACGCTCGACGCGACAACCTGGAGGGTTTCTGGAAAGACCTGTTCGGTCATTCGCACGGCTTGATGATCGTCAACTCGTTCTATGAAAACGTTAGTCGACATGCGCTTGAACGCCGTGAGCTGGCCGAGGACGAGAGGGATAAAAATATCATTCTTCAGTTCAAACCAAAACTGAGTCAAGACCTGCTCGTCGCGTGTCTGTGGTCGCGCTGGCAAGGCAAGGGAGAACCCGATTTGCTTTCTTTTGCGATCGTCACCACCGATCCACCACCCGAAATCGCCATCGCTGGACATGATCGCTGCATCGTTCCGATCAAGCCCGAGTACGTCGATGCGTGGCTCAATCCTGATCCGAAGAATCTCGCGGCTCAGCACGCAATCCTCGACGATCCACATCTTCCGTACTACGAATATTAGGTAGCAGCTTAGGTGACTGGCACGTTCGAAAGGTGCGGTGCGTGCCGTAGCGGCCGGCCTAAAGGCTGCTCTCGAACATGCGGCCGACCAGCGAGCCAAACTCCGTGTGTGGCGTTCCTTTGATTGCGCGGTACAGCGCTATTTGGCAGATCCTACCGCTCGTATGCCTGTGCTGATAAGACTTGGTCGCACACGAGACTCAACTGGAAGGACTCTTCGGGAAGGAAATTACGTCTCGCCAGTCCTTGCATTCGACACCAAAGGTGACGACGCTTCCGAACTCTTGCCGGGTAAATACGATGCCAACTTTCTTGGACCCGAGCCGTACTTCCGTCCGGGTGTCCGGATATTTGGTTCGCAGGATGGCGGCAACTGCGTCTCTGAATCCGTCGCCCTTCTCTATGGTCGACTGGCTTGGTTTCATTTAGCGGAGGTCCAATCATCGGTGTTTTCAGTTTCGATGCTGCGAATAACGCGCTCCAACCAAGGAGCGCGTCAAGCAATCAGTACATGGAGATCGACCCGCGACGCCACCGCTCGTACCACCTTGTGGTTGCCATGCCCGGCATTCACGGCAGTTTCGACCGATACAAGCCCGGCGCGTAATAGCGCGTCGACGTCCCGCTTGACGGCGCTGCGATCACGATGCAGTCGTGTGGCAATGCCAGTGATCGAAGCCGGCTCAGCTTTAATTGCCTGAAAAAGTCCGATCCGAGCAGCGGTGAGCAGCCGCGCTAGGTCAGCCGGATCCTCAAAAGTGACGATGTGCGTTTCCGGAATACGCTCTTTACGATCGGCACGTTGTGCGATGCGCCGACCTCGCGCGAAAAATTCCGCCTCGGTCCCGATTCCTGTTTCAAGCACTGTGTTCTTCATGTTTCTCTCCGTAACGCTGTCCAGTCGCGTGCGAACCGGTCTTCAATGTCGTCGAAGCTCACAAACTCGACGGGCTCCACCCGGCCAAAGTAATGTCGGTGGTGAAAACCGTGCGCATTGTCATAGCCCACCACCCGGCCATTGTCGCCCTGATGCACGTCATGATTGATGTACGCCAGGTTGTAGCGCGTCACCCTGCCAGACTTATCAACCCACACTTCCCGTCGCAGCTCGCCATTGCCCCGGCGCTTCGCGATGGCGTGGCGGTCGTCGTAGATTTTTCTATCAGCCATGACGAACTATATCATGTCTGCACGTTGAAATCAATGATGCAAGAGCCTCTTACGTCCGCCAGAAAACTTGAGGGTCCTGAATCAGCGGTCGACTACTTGCCGCCCTTCGCCACGAGCGCTCGCCGATACTGATCATTGTCGAGAAGCAGATGGTCAACGCGCTCCTGCAGCTGCTTCACTTGCCAGCGTAAGGCGTCCGCCTCGGCGGTCGCCTGCAGGCGAACGGAATAGTTTTGGAGTTTTACAAATTGCTCGGTCCCGCGCAGTTGCTCCGCGACTTTCGCCAGCGCTCGCGCGCCGTTCGATGACTCGGCGATCGCCCCGTGCAACTCCTCAAGCAACTGCGCGATGCGCGTCTCGGCGATCGACGCGTGCGCTTCCGACTGACCCAGTTCGCGCCTGAGCCGTCCGTTGTCTTCCTCGAGGCGGCGCACACGCGCGTGCGCATCTTCCACGAAGTTTCGGGGTTGGCTGACTACTACGCTCGCCGCAGGGCGCGCGCCTGCTGCAGCGCCTCGCGTAACGTCAGGGAGCGGTCGCCCTCGCCAAATCCGTCGGTTCCCACGAACAGCCCGCGACTGCCAATGCGCGCGGCGTGGAGTGCGCCGCCATACGCGCCCACATCATCCTCACCCACGTAGCTAGTGATGGCCCGGCGCAGGTGCGTCTCTTCGCCCGCGTGAGTGCCGCGCCCGCGCTCGTCGAGCTGATCGAGCAGGCGCTCGATCGCGACGTCACTCGGACCTGCCACCAAATTGCCCTCCTCGTCCCGAACGAACGGCAGGCCGTCTGTTGCGGCCTCCCAGTCGAGCGCATCGGGATTTTTAAGGAAAGATATTTTGGATTGCGAACGAAACGTCGACAAATTGTATTTATGTCAAATATAGGGATCCTGACTATATTACGCACCTGTGCGCGATGGGCCCCGTGCACAGCCGGACGACCGCGCTCGCGGTGCCCAACACCTGACCGTCAACGAAGATCTCACGCAAGGCCCTTCAAAGGCTTGGAGGTGCACGAACCACGGCCCTGAGTGGCGATTCACCGTTTGGTCATGCAATGCAAGAGCAGGCTTATGCTGCCCCGGGCGCGGCCCTCCGCACCATGCTTTCCGACCTGTCGACTCTCGACGTCGTGCGCCTTATCGAAGGTCGGGAATGACTGAAGAAACAACGGCGCCCCCCGCGGCCGAGCCTGCTTCGCCAGCGGTACCCGCGACTAAACCGCTACGAATCAAATCCCTGACCCTCTGTGACTTCCGCGCTTTCCCTGGGCCGGAACCGATCACGATCAAGCTCGACGGTAAACACTTGCTGATTCACGGCGAGAACGGTGCAGGGAAGTCTTCGATCTTCCACGCCTTGGATCAATTTTTCTCCGTCGCCGACCGCAACGCCGATGCACGAAAGCAGCGCCTCCGGTCCCTGAAGAACGTCTTCTCAACGACGCCAGAACATGACCTGAAGGTTACGGTGGAGTTCGACGACGGAAAGGCTGCTGCAACCTGGAGCGTCGCGGGTCACCCCGTCGATCCGGGGACCACGCCCGCCGACGCCCGAGTGGTGAACGCGGCATACCGGAAAGCCATCCTCGACTATAAATCACTGCTCGAGACAAACTACCGGCACGGAGACAGCGATGTGAACCTGTTCGAGGTCTGCATTAACGTCCTGCTTCGGGATCACCTCGTTACCCATGACGGAACTGAGCGGCGGCTTTTCGACCTCTGGGCCGATCTGCTTCGCCTGCTTGATCTCGAGGCGCGTGGACGCAAGCGCTTGAGTGAGAATGAAAAGGCGGGTGTCCTTACACTGCTTCCGTCGATTAATGACGGCCTGCGCGATGCCCTCGCGTTACTACTACCGCGGATCGAGCCACTGCTCAAAGAACTCGGCTGGGATGATCTCCAGGTCATGTCGTTCAATGTGCCCGGTCTCACGTATAGCAATAAGGCGATGGTGCCGCCGTTGCAGAGGATCGAGACGAAGGAGATCGGGCTGACCCTGAACTTCCGTGGATACCAGGTAAATCGTCCGCAAACTTTTCTGAATGAGGCGCGCCTGTCGGCTTTGGCGCTGGCGATCTATCTTGCCGGCCGGCAGGTTTGCGCGGACACGCTTCAGGCCGACACCCCTCGAATCATGGTGCTCGACGACGTGCTGATCGGGCTTGACCAGTCGAACCGAATGCCGGTCCTGAACTTGCTCGCCGCACATTTCAAGGATTGGCAGGTGATCCTGCTCACCCATGATCGAGTGTGGTTCGAAATCGCCCGGGCATATCATCGGCAGCACAAGGCAGACAAGTTCTGGACCTACGCCAGAATCCACTCGACGGACGATCCGACCCAGACACCGACGGTGACGGCGGTCGGTTCAAGCGCGGCTAGCGAAACGCTCGACCAAGCGCGAAAATTCCTCAGCGATGGGCACATCAACGCCGCCGGAAACTATACTCGGATCGCCAGTGAGCTGGCCTTGAGGGAATTCTGCGAGTCTAAAAAGATCTTCACAGCTTATAAGCAGGAACCCGACAAAACACCGGCGAGCGACCTTCTGACGGCGGCGAAGGCTTATAGTAAATCAAAATGCCAAGGCATTTACGACGATCCGCTCGAAGCTGTTGAGATGTACTCAACCATATTATTCAACAAGCTTTCCCATGGCGGTGTGCCGACGGTAACGAATTACGAGGTGCGGGGCGCGATCACCGCCGTTGGCGCGCTCCTGTTTGCGGTGAAGGTTGTTCCGACGCAACTAAAGTAGGATGGCTGGCACCTTTGGCGCGGCAGCACTGGTACCGTGTTCGACTCATGGGAGGCCCGCCAGCCCGAGTGGTGAAACCGGTAGACACAGCGTACTTAAAATCCGCCGCCATTCAAAATGCGTGCCGATTCGACTCCGGCCTCGGGCACCAAGATAACAGTGAAAATGCACCGCAGTCTTTCCACCACCTTGACGCGACGATGATCGATTCTCTTACGCCAGCTAACTACACTGCCTATGCGCTCGAAGACCTCCGCCGAGTAGGAAGATGTCGAAAAGCGAGATGCCAACAACAGCACGCAACATTGGGATTCTCGCGGATTTGATGGCCAAGGCTCAGAAGTTTCTGTTGCCCAACTGTGCAGAAATGGTAGATCCGGTTCATCTCAACGGCGCGCATTTGGATTTGCTTCGTCTGCCATACCCCATCACGATTTTTGAGGCACCGTGGGAGAACGACGAACCGAATGCATTCGGCGCAGGCGAACGTAAATCGTCTCGACGGATTACCGTTTGTTGGGAGCTGTCCGATGATTTCGACCCATTTTCCGGCCTGAACGCCTTGGTGAAGCGTGCCTTTCCCGACGGCGGCACATTCATCTACCCTGTCTTCTACGATGACGGGTCAAAGACCTGGTCCGCCGGCATCGGCGGTCAATTTGTGCCCTATGACTATAGTGCGGACAACATGAGCGATGCACCCGCATCAGTAATCGCACACGATACGCTCCGACAGTCTGGACGGCTGAACGAACGGGGATTCCGGTTCAGAGCTGAGCCTTTCGTCGTGGTGAACGAAGGGTTTGACATTCTCGTCCAAGAGAATGGAGCAAACATCTATTCCGCCATGTCGAAGGTGATTCTCGACAGCAATGACGAAGTCACGATGACCGTTCAGGCATGCGCGGTACTGAATTGTGCCAACGTGGAAACGCTCGAGATAAAACCGAGCAGTACCGCAAACGCTCGTCGAAGCGCATCAAAGAAGACGCCGTTTTTCACTTACAAGGTGTTGCAGATCGCGGCACACAATCGTGGATTGGAAAATCTGGGTGGATCGAATGCAAGCCCTCGGACGCACTTGCGGAGAGGACACATTCGTCGCTTAGAAAATAAGACGACGTGGGTGAGAGCCTCGATGGTGAATCCTGGCAGCGACAAAGGGCGCGTAGAAAAGGATTACAAGCTGTGAGTTCGGGCTTGGTCAGTCAGCCCGCGACGATGCTTGAGCGTCGACCGACTGACCGCATGATTGATCCCCCTGCACTCATTCACCTTGACCTGGGTACCGTTCTAACCATTCCGTGATGCGCCGAATGACGATTTCGGCCGTCGCTATAGCATCGCGGGCTTCCTCTGGTCGTAGATCTGGCGGTCCTTCTGGAAAATCGACTAACATTCGTCCCGCATGAATGCGCTGCCGGGTGCGAACTAACGAGTTCGCACGTTGCTGTGCATTTGAATCAAGGATGGCAGAATCCCCGCCCATCGCAGCACTCGTCACCAGCTCGTCGATGCGCCAGTTGGTTGGTGGTTGGTCGAATTTTTTCGACCCCATCACGCCAAGCTCGAGCGTTTTTGCATGCTTCACTGCAAAAGTCAGCGCTCCTTCGACCAAGGCAGCCGCAATGACGGTGGCAGATACTGGAGACGTCTGCGGGTTGATTTGCCGTAATTCGGCAGCCATCTGGGCCCACCACATTCTGAACCGTCCATGCCCTAGTCGTTCCAACCTGCTTGTAAAGGCCTCAAGTGGCTCCGCAGAATGCGCACGGCCGTCGGATCGTCGTGCGAGGACATCCTTAACCAGGGGATGAGCGATGGACCGAGCTTCGTTCTGCCGAACGGCGCTACCTATTCTTTGCTGAGCGCTCGGCGGCGCATATTGCTCGCGACCGGAAACGAAAGAAAGGATGCGCTTGTCCTCACGGAGGACGCCGCTCAAGAGCACCATTGTGATCGCCACTTGGACATCATGCCCGGATAGATCTGCATTGATAGCGCGCTCGACGAGGACGCTTCTATCTATCTTTGCATTGCGTGCACCCTCCATTCTTCCAATCGCGTGCATCTGCGAGAAAACGAAATTCAGAGCATCTACATTTCTGAAGTCGGGCTGCTCTTCGAATTGGAAAGTCAGCCACATAGCGGTGACAGTCTGGTCGGGCAAAAATCGCCCGTCATGCCCCATGTTAGCCGGCAATGTGGATTGCCGAATCGCATCGCTGAGCTCCCCGGGCAGATATCCTGCCTGACGCCCTACCTCTTGGAGCTCAGCGAAAGTCAGCCCAGCATCTGTCGGTGCGACGAAGACGCTGCATTCCAACGCCGCACGAAGAAAGGCGACCATTTTTTGTTGCTGTTGAAAGGAAGGCATTGAATCTCCGTTGTGGTCTAGTTCAAACTTCTTCTCAATGCATCAGTGGCAGTCACCGTACCGAAGGTCCGCTTGCCTGCTTTGACGGCCCTTAACGCTCGATTTCTGGGGCGCTCTCTGGAGGATCGGTGTCCTGGTCAGAACCAGGCGTTCGCTTGATTTCGTTCGATCGTAGCTTATCGTTGTCTAGCAATGCCGGATCTTGGTGCTGCTTGTGACCGCTGCGATTTCGAGGATATCGATCAATTTCAGCGAGCCGCAGTTGATGAATTTCACGCAGTTCACTGTCTTCGAAGTCGACGACGTTGAGTTTAATGTCTGCACGCACCATAGTCTGAACTTTCGACTCCCTTTGCGCGGGTTTGGTAATTTGCGATCGCGCTGGACTGCGTAAGTATTTGAATGGGAAAGGTGAGTACGCGAGCAGTTGACCCGACGCGGGAGCAATCACATGCACGTCGGTCGCAACATCGAGCCGCAAGGCAGCATCTACGGGGTCGTTAGCGCTTCAACGGATTCCATAGTCAACCACCCCTCCTATGGCGACAACTTCGGGAAACAAAGTGCGGTGGCGCAACAGCATTCCTGCGCGATTGAGCACAATATAGCTTCTCTCTGCGTCGCTCAGCACCAGTAGATACGGCCTTCGCGAACCCAGAAGTGTGAGCGGCAGCCTTTCTGAAGCCAGATGGACGGTGTCAGCGTTGGTGCACCATTCGCGTCGACTTTCACATCCCAGCGGGGCTTGCCCTCCGCGACGACCAAGAGTTCGATTGCATAACTGCAGCCGCAGGGACAACGCATCCCCACGCACCAATCCTCGCCATCGTCACGCGCAAGGACCAAGTCACGCCTTGGCAGTCGAGAAGGCAAGCTATCACTTTGAATGACGCGTAGTCGGCGGCGTGGGCCGAAGCGCGCCACCGCACTGCGCCACCAGTTCCGTATCTTTGCCGTAATCATCATCGCTTGGGCCCTTTGAGCATAGGCATACCCAGCAGTGGCTCGGCATTGCCGCGCGCAAGAATGGGATTCGGCGTGCACGTGAAAGCAGTCTCAGCGAAATACTCTTCCTCACAGGCCGCAAGGCTGAACTCCGTGCGCGCATAGAAGTGGTTAGGCTCTAGCCGGAACGGATACGCTCGCGCAATGAACTCATTCACACAGGCGGAGGCTGCACGCATGTTGAGCGTAATCACCGCCGGCGCTTCCTCAACGAGGCCCCTGAGATAGCCAGCCTCAAGCTCTTGTTGATGCGCATCGGGCGCCACTCTGTGAAGGTATTCACCGCGTAAGCTCTCTGGCGTGTAAATGCCTCGATCCTGCAGGGTTGAGCCGCCTGGTTGAACATAATCGATGCGTCCGCACACGTCGGCGACTGCGAACGTGTCCCCGCTCTTGCGTACAGGAATCACCACACCGACGTCGAATAGAGGCAGTAGGAATGCCGTCGCGATCAGATCGGCCATATGCCGGGCGTCAAGGGTGTCGACGCAGCAGAAGACAACATCGCAGTCCGCGGCCGCAAGCACTGCTTCCCGCGTTGTGATCGATGCAGGCACTGGAACGGCGACGCCTTCGCCGCGATAGCCATTCACAGCTTCAGCAAACACCTCGACCTTCAGGCGATTCGCATCGGCGTCAGCGCGGCTAGAGTTGAGAATTCGGTTCAGGTTCTTCCCTTCGACCCGGTCAAAATCGACCACCTGAACGCGGCCAAACCCTAGGCGGGCAAGCTGCTCGCCAGCGATTGACCCCGTTCCGGACGCGCCGATCACGAGGACCGACAGCCGGTTTAGTTCGGCGGTCATGCCGCTGGTGAACGCAATGGGCCGATCCCCGGGGCCGTGGTCGGTAGCGCAGTCCGCCCACCAATAGAGCAGATCGTTACCGGAGACGGTGACGAGATCAACCGGTCGCTCGTGAAGTCTAGAATCGTAGAGGCGTGCGCGGATCGCGCCGTCTGTCGTCATGATTGCCGAGCCATGTAAGACACCGAACGCATGGAACAAGCTTGCGATCACCCGCTGGTCGCTTTCGTCGTCCGCGGCTGAGAACGCAAAGAGGCCACCAGGATGCGAATGGATAAGGACTATGACACAGCCATCCGGCTCTGCCACGTCGATTGCCTGCTCCAAGTATTCCCCTGGCCAAGTGATCGCGTCTCGCTCTCGGCTTTTGCAGGCGATATGCGGTACAAGGATGGCATCCCGAACCAGCAGGCGGCCTCGCGGGCCCGGTGTACGTGTGCAGATCAGGATGGCGGCGGCTTCCAGTCCATCCCCCGGAAAGAGGTGGTTCTTTACCTCGGCATGCAAGACGCCGCTGAAAGCCAAAGTTGTGTCGGTGTAGACGCCGACCTAAAAGTGGACCACTAACGACGGTTTCGCCGACTTAAAAGTGACCCGGGCAATCAACTTAACCTGCTGCTTTTAGTAGCAGAGGTTTAGAGGATGCTCCCGATGACCATGATTGGCAAAGTACGGCGGATGTTTCACCGCCAGGACAAGTCGGTACGCGAGATTGCGCGGCTGACAAGTTTGTCGCGCATCACGATTCGTAAATATTTAAAAGAAGGTAGCGCGCAGGAACCGAAGTACGAACGCGGAGAGCGGGTAACCAAGCTCACGCCGTTTCACGAGAAGCTCATCGAGGCGTTGGTTGTTGACGCGCTGCGCCCGAGGAAGGAGCGGCGCAGGACCTGGACGCTGTTCGAGCAGCTTCAGGCCGCCGGCTATGACGGCTGTTATTCACGGGTGACTGATTTTATCCGGACGTGGCGAGTCGCCCAAGGCAAGTCGATTTCAGCAAACGCGTTTGTACCGCTGCACTTCTCATTAGGCGAAGCGTTTCAATTTGACTGGAGCGAAGAAGGCCTGGTGATCGGCGGGATGTATCGCAAGTTGCAGGTCGCACATACGAAGCTTTGCGCTTCAAGGGCGTTCTGGTTGACGGCGTACTTTAGCCAGGGCCACGAGATGCTCTTTGACGCGCACACACGGGCGTTCAAGGCGCTCGGTGGTGTGGCGCGCCGCGGTATCTACGACAACATGCGAACGGCGGTCGATAAGGTCCCGCGCAAAGGCAAGGGACGGCTGGTCAATGCCCGATTTGCTGTCATGTGCTCGCATTATTTGTTCGAACCGGACTTCTGCAACGTGGCCAGTGGCTGGGAGAAAGGTGTCGTCGAGAAGAATGTGCAGGATAGTCGGCAACGGATCTGGGCAAGTGCGCGCGAGGAGCGCTTCGGCACTCTCGCCGAACTGAACGCGTGGCTGGACTCGCGTTGCCGGTTGCTTTGGAATGAGGTGCGCCATCCTGATTACAAGGGCGTGAGCGTCGCTGACGTACTTGATCAGGAACGCGAGCATTTAATGCCCATGCCAGCGCCATTTGACGGATATGTCGAGCGCTTGGCGCGCGTGTCGAGCACCTGCCTGGTGGTCATCGCGCGCAATCGTTATTCGGTTCCGTGCGAGTTTGCCGGCCAGATGGTGAGCACGCGCCTTTACCCAACACGCGTTGTCGTCGTTGAGCACAATGCCGTGATTGCGGGGCATGAGCGCCTGGGCGGCGAAATCCAGGTGCAGTACGACTGGCAGCATTATGTGACGCTATTGCAGCGCAAACCCGGGGCGTTGCGCAACGGCGCACCGTTTCTGGATATGCCTGAGCCGCTCAAACGGTTGCGCGTGGGGCTGCTTCGCGAAACGGGGGGCGACCGGGTGATGGCGAAGATACTGGCGCTGGTTCCGGGAAGCGGGCTGGATGCTCTCTTGACGGCGATCGAGTTGGTCTTGGAGCAGATGCCGAGCTTGGGGCGTGTGAGCGTCGAGCACGTGGAGAACGTGCTTGCAAGACTACGCGACGCGCAGCTTCCACCAAAGATCGATACGCAGTTGCAGCTCTCGACGCCGCCATTGGCCAATACAGCGCGCTACGACGGATTGCGCAGCACGATGCCGGAGGTCGATCATGCGTGATCTGAGCGCCGAACTCAAGCAACTGCGCCTGCACGGGATGGCCGCAGCCTGGAGCGAGCTTCAGGAGGGCGACGCGGAGGTTTCCTCGTTGAACTGGGTGCTCGATCGCTTGCTGCAAGCCGAGACGGCAGACCGAGCGGTACGGTCGGTGAATAATCAAATGCTGGCGGCGAAATTCCCCATGCATCGTGATCTGGCCGGCTTTGACTTTGACGGCTCGCCGGTTGACCAAAAGCTCATCGCGAAGTTGGCCGAGACCACATTCACCGAGGATGCCTACAACCTGGTGTTCGTCGGCGGAACGGGTTCAGGAAAAAGTCATCTGGCGACGGCCCTGGGCGTGTCGGGCATTGTGGGCCACGGCAAGCGCGTTCGGTTTTATTCCACTGTGAATCTGGTCAACGCGCTGGAGCAGGAGAAGGCACAAGGCCGTGCTGGCCGCATCCTGGCGAGCATGCTGCGCCTGGACTTGGTGATTTGCGACGAGCTTGGGTATTTGCCGTTTAGTCAAGCCGGCGGAGCGCTGCTGTTCCATTTGCTGAGCCACCTGTACGAGCACACGAGCGTGGCCATCACGACGAATTTGGACTTCGGCGAATGGTCCAGTGTATTCGGCGATGCAAAGATGACCACGGCGTTACTCGACCGTCTCACGCATCACTGCCACATCGTCGAAACCGGTAATGAAAGCTATCGCTTCCGGCACAGCAGCACCAACGCAAAGGCGCATATCCGAGCACGTGAGGCCAGCAAAAAAGGGCGCACGCCGGGCACAGCGCACGCCCCTGAACGAATTGCCGAGCCGTGAGTAAGCCGCTACGGGCTACGCCCTCCACGGCTTACTCACGCACGTGGATCATCAAAGTAGAGGACAAACAAGGCACAAAACCATAGACTTATCCACAACCGGCTGACATTTAGACCGGTCCCCACCCCGGGTCACAATTCAATCGGCGCGGTGGGTCACTTTTAAGTCGGCGAAAACATTGTGTCGGGGATCATTCGCCGACCTCCTTGGCAAGTGCCGCATCGACCAAAGCGAGCTGGGTCACCACGTTATCCGTAGCGGAGTTCCAGGGCGCTCCTGTACCGCGGTTCCGGGACCAACCGTGGTACTCGGCGTTAAGCAGGACTCCACGAAGCTGAGTGCTCTGAATCGCCCGCCCGCAAGCCAACGCGAGCGGCGGGTAGGCGTAGAAGCCATAGATCTGCGCACCCGGATAGGTGGGCGGGATCTCCAATGCCAATTTGGTGGCG
>Ga0255336_101729_pt1 | contig 13787 bp, 8 predicted proteins | sample MeOH1_35cm_T3_17_FD_189102 | JGI IMG/M metagenome (GOLD analysis project Ga0255336, IMG submission 189102) | Sandy soil microbial communities from University of British Columbia, Vancouver, Canada - MeOH1_35cm_T3_179 | ecosystem: Engineered > Artificial ecosystem > Sand microcosm > Unclassified ...
GGCAGCGAACGCGAACGGCTCATCGACACCAGTTGTTCCCGCTCCAGTTCTGACACCACGACCTCGATTCCCTTGCGCCCCATGATCGCCTCCTGTGCAGCCAGATTCGATCATAGAACAATATAAATTTATGCAAAGTTATTTCTGGGACGGAACACTAGGGCGATAGCGATTTTCTTCCATGCGACGCAGCACTTCCAGACCGTCGCCACCTCCAACCCGATCCACCAGAAACTTGACGAACTCGTCTATGTCGTCGGCGCTGAACGTCGGTGCTATTTCCGGCAACGTCGAGAATTCGGGGTTAATTCTTAGTCCTGGTAATCGGAGTACTTACGCGAATCTCCCCAGACTTTTTCGGCGGGATATTTCGTCCGATTGACATCCATTTTTTCCAAACAGGCTTGATGGAGGTCGACATCAAGCTTGTCTGCAAGGCGGACGAGGTAGAGCAATACGTCCGCCATTTCGTGACGAATGGCGGTTTGCTTGCCTTCGTCCAGTTCGCTCTTGTCTCCGGAGGTTAGCCACTGAAACGGCTCCAGAAGCTCGCTGGCCTCGACGCTCAGAGCCGTCGCCAGATTCTTTGGCGTGTGAAATTTGTCCCAGTCGCGCTCATCCGCAAACTGACTAACAAGGTCGCGCAAGCTGGCAAGGTCACTTTGCATATCCAAATCTCTTCGAGTGATGGTCCCCCAACAGGCGGGACTAACTAAACGGATTGGTCTTGCGGCATGAAATAGGACATCAGAAGCGCCTCTGATCGAATCGGCCGCGCTGTCCTTATCTCAGCGCAAGGTGATGATAAAAGACGGAGCGGTTTCATGCGTGCGTTAATTACTTGCTCGCGTGGACCCGTGACCCGGACGGTGGAGCAGCGACGGCAAACTCGGCCACACTGCGCTGGACCGAGGCACCGACAAGTTGCGCGTCATTGCCCTGCCAATCCGTGGCGCTCGCCAACCGCTCCTTCTGCCTACATCTCCGCAGTCGGGTCTTGGGCGAGTGCTGAATTGGAGGCGAGCGCGTCAAGGTTTACGACGCGATCGAAACCAAAGATTCCATTGCATTTTTTAGCTGCGGTGTCTGGAAAAGATGTCCGTATCGAAGTGCGGCTGGCGGACCGTGTCGTGATGCAGATCGCAAGAGAGTCGGTCGAGGACGCGGACTATGCCTCGAACGACCGGCGACCAATTTCTGCGGGATAAGAAATCCACCGTTAGCAAACGTGAACAACACAGTTATTTTTACCGCTATTCAAAATGCATTGCCATGGCAAGAAAAAATTGCTGGTTTAACATTTGTTTCCTTTTTATAGATTGCGGTAAACGTCTGATCTTTTGTAATATCGCGCGATGGCGCGGGGGCGCAAATTGCATAAATAAGAGGCGGTATGGGTGCTCAGGACATAATCGCGGCAATAAAAGGTGGCTTGTTGCAAAGCGATCGCCTGCTGAAGCTCGATACGCCATTGGGTGCGAATGTCCTGTTGCCACAAAGGCTAGTGGGCCAATCACGCCTCGGTCGCGACTATGAATTCACTCTGGACGCCGTTTCAACCAATGAAAATATCGAGCTGAAAACGCTGATCGCCCAGCCGGTCACGCTCTGGATGCAGCAAACCGACCAGTCGTACTTCCCGCATCACGGTTATGTTCATACCGCTCGCCGTCTAGGCTCCGACAGCGCAATAACCAGCTACCAGATCGGTTTTGTTTCGTGGATGCATTTTTTGCGTTTCAGAAAAGATGCTCGGATCTGGCAGGATAAAGCCGTCGACGAAATTCTCACCGATGTATTCAATATGCACCCTCAGGCGCAGGGTGCATTCCGTTTTGCATTGCGCAATCCTTTGCCGCAGCGCTCGTTCTGCGTGCAATACGAGGATGACTGGAATTTCTGTCAGCGGCTGATGGAAACGGAGGGACTGTTTGGCTACTTCGAACAGGCCGCCGATGGTAAATCTCATACTCTGATCGTTACCGACGATATCGGCAGTCTGCAGCCCCTGTCGCCGCAAACGGTGAATTTCTACCGCGCTGGCACCAACAGCGAAACGGACGCCTTCGTGCAGTGGAGCGGCACGCGCACGCTGCAGAGCACCACTCTCACGACACGCACGTTCGACTACAAGTCGCCGTCAACGGGTGCGAATCCGAAAGGCACGACGGTCCCCACACTGAGCACCCAAGGCAAGCTGCCGCAGCAGGCCGAGGTGTACGAGTACACGGGCGCGTATACGTACGGACAGCAGGACCGCGGCGACCACCTTTCGAAGGTGAGGATGGAGGAATGGGAGTCGCGCGCGAAGCGTTTCCACGGCGTAGGCGCAGTCCGCCGCATCGACGCGGGCCGCTGGTTCGAACTGCAAGACCATCCGGAGCACAGCACCGACAGTCAGCAGGACCGGCAGTTTGCCGTTATCGCTGTCGAGTGGGTCATCGAGAACAACCTGCCGGTGTCTAGTGGCACGACAGACTTCCCGCGCAGCCTGAACGGAACCATTGCCGCCGCCCGCGCAGCGCACGGTACGAATGCGTCGCTGGTGATGAAGGCTAGCGATGGCAGTGAAGGTTTCTTCATGGCCACTGTCGAAGCGCAGCGCAAAACAGTCCCGTTCCGCAGCCCGTTCGAGCACAGCAAGCCGAAGATGCACATGCAGACGGCCATCGTGGTCGGCCCGGCGAACGCAGAAGTTTTTACGGACGAGTTGAATCGCGTCAAGGTCCACATGCATTGGGATCGCCTCAATGGAGGAGATGAGAACGCGTCGTGCTGGATCCGCGTCGCCCACTCAGATACCGGCGGCAGCTATGGTGCGGTGCATGTGCCTCGTATCGGCGAAGAGGTGATCGTATCTTTCCTTGATGGCGACTGCGACAAACCGATCGTCACCGGACGTGCCTATAACGGCGCGAAGATGCCGGACTGGCATTCGAACGGGATTCTGTCGGGCTACAAGTCGAAGGAGTATCAAGGCAGCGGTTACAACCAGATGGTGATGGACGATGCGACCGGCCAGAACCGCGTGCAGCTATTCAGTACGAGCACGAATGCACAACTGCATCTCGGCTATCTGATTGCGCAGACGGGTAATTCGCGCGGCGCGTATCTGGGAAGTGGCTTCGATCTGAAGTCGGATGCGTATGGCGCGGTCCGGGCTGCAAAAGGCCTGTATGTATCGACGCATCCGGCGACTGGCGCGTCGGGCCAGCCGCTTGATGTCCGCGAGGCCAATAGCCAGTTGGTGAACTCGGAAAGCGTCATCGAAGCGATTTCGCAGTCAAGCGAAACGCACCAGGCAGAAGGCCTGAAAGACGGCTATGACTCGCTAAAGTCTTTCACCGACGCCACGCAAAACAGTGTCTCGGACGCGGCAAGTAGCGGAGGCAACACAGCAGGCGGTGGTACCGGCAGCGCGAACGCTTTCAAGGAGCCGATCATGCTGTTCGCGACGCCGGCGGGTATCGCGATATCAACGCAGAAGTCCGCGCACATAGCAGCGGATCAGATCGTCAATCTGGTGAGCGGCCAGAACACGCACATCGCAACCGGCAAGTCGCTGGTTACGAGTGTGTCGGAGAAGATCAGTCTGTTTGTGCAGAACGCTGGGATGAAGCTCTTTGCCGCAAAAGGCAAGGTTGAGATTCAGGCGCACTCGGACGGCGTCGAATTCACGGCCCAGAAGACCGTGAAAATGCTTTCCGCGACGGAAAAAATCGAAGCCGCAGCCGGCCAGGAAATTCTCTTGACGTCGGGCGGTGCGTATATTCGCCTCAAGGACGGCAATATCGAAATTCACGCACCCGGTAACGTCGACGTCAAGGGCAGTCAGCACGCGTTTAACGGCCCCGCTCAGACGGACTATCCACTGCCACCGCTTCCAACGTCCAAATATGACGCCGCCATGCAGTATCTGTATCACGACAATGAGCCAGTGCAGGGCGCCAAGTACATCGCAACGCTATCGGACAACAGTACGCGAGAAGGTGTATTGGACGCGCAAGGAAAAATGCATCTGGAAAACGTGCCGGTCGGTCCGGTTCAAGTTCAGCTTGGGCCGGACGCGCGACAATTCGCTCGCAAGGACCTGACGAAGAATCCTGAGTTCAAGGGTGAACAACTTTCTGAAAGCGATATCGATTCGCTTCTGGCCAAGCACGGGGGAGCGTAAGGTGAGTTGGAGCCTGGAAGATTTCGAAAAGACGTCTCTTGACGTAGGGCAGTGGTGTTGGGGAACACTGCAAGGCGCTTTCAATGAAAAGCAGACCATCAGTCAGGTCATCACGGATGCTGCCATTGGAATGATTCCGCTCGTGGGCGATGTGACAGCCGCCCGCGACCTTCTCTCTGTCACCATTCACCTGAGCACGGACCCGAGAAAGCGCGAAGAGATCATGGAGTGGGTGCTGCTCGTCATTCTTGTGTTCGCCCTGATACCGGTGGTTGGTGGCGTAATCAAAGGCGTAGGCCGGTTGGCATTGCGCGTTGAAGGTATCGTCGCCAAAGACCATGCGCTCCTTGCGGAAGTCATTCAATTCCTGAACCGCATGGGCCACGGTGACGCGCCGAAGTGGTTGAAAGCGCTGAACATCGCGCAGTACGAATCTCAGGTCCTCACCAAGCTGAAGGACTTTTGCGCGACCGTCCAGCTCGCCATTCGCAAGTCTCTTGAGGCACGTGTTGGAAAACTGTTGCCCGAAGTCTGGCGCAGCAAAATCGACCAGGTGAGCGCGGGGTTCGCCGCGCTGCAGGACATGGCGGATCGCATGGTCCCCAAGGCGTTGCGGGAATTCGAGGCGAAGCTCAAAACGCTGCAGAACATGGTCTACCGCGGAGAAATTCACGAAATTGCTACAGGCGGCATGCCGAAGGTGCGCCGCGAAGCAGAAGCGTATCTTGAAGAACGACGGCTCGCGCGGGAAATCCGGCGTGGCAAGTTCCCTTCCTCGGAATGCCGCGCTGATAGTGGCGAGGTCGAGGCAATGCTGACCAGCAAGTACGAGCCCAAGATCAAAGCAGGCTGGCCTGATATCCTGAAAGACCGCGGCGAGATTGCCAGCTACGGGAAGAAACCGGTTTTCACGAAGGTCGCAACATTCTCTGGGGAGATTTCTGCGATAGGGTCCGAGGAACTGGCTGGCAAGAAGCTGTATCGAGCCTTCGGCAATCCCTCCAAGCATGCGCCATACCCTGGCGGGAGCAAGGCGGGAGGACGGCAGCCCGCTTTCTGGGGTGTGGGTGAGGTGCCCAAAAGTGCGGAGGAATGGCGGACACGCTCGGCCGTGCTCGACGAGTGGAACGGCAACGGCTTTCTCGCGATCGTGCATCTGCCTGCGGACCTGCCCGCCCATATGGATCTGAAAGCCTGGTCTGGCCAGATTGCCGAGCAGTACGGTGGGAAGGTTTCCACGCAATATCTCGAAGGTGGCGGCCAGCAACTCGTCGTCGATCTCGGGGAACTTGCCGACGAAATTACCGCGGCGGGCGAGATGCTCAAGCGAGGCGAGCTGCCACCGAAAATTTCGAAGAATGGCGTGACCGTCGAGCTTCGGGCGACGAACTGGACGAACATCGAAGACGTCTATGGCTACAGCAAGTTCGACGAAAACGTGCGCGGCGCGGCGCAGACGCGTCGCCTTGGGACGGAAGAAATCCAGACCAAGGTGACCAATAGCAGTGCAACCGCGGCGGCGCGTGCCGCCAATTCAGACAACCGGTAACGGACGACGGGACCACAATGAAGTTGTTCAGCATGCGCGATGAAGCGACGCGCCGTCAGATTTTCTGGCTCCTGAAGAGATTGACAAGCTACAGCCTCTGGGCCAAGAAGCGCGACGACTGGGAAATTTTCACGCGTGCGTATGAAAACGCAGTCAAGACTTGGCCTACCAGTCAGCGTGAACAGATGCCAGCGGATAACCTGCCGCGCATTTATGGCATCCTCAGCGCCTACAACAAGGGCTTGGACGAACTGCGGCGGGGCTACCGTTTCGTCTGGCGCCAAGGGGAAGCGTTCGACCAGGCGCTAACGGACTATCACGTCGTCGCCAAGTACTTTTACCCGGATGGCGACTATTGGGAGCGCGGCATTCAGGAGGCGCCTTACCCGCCCAAGGTTGAAGCGCTGAATCTGCTTATGCGCGGAAGCGAGTATGTGGGCGAGCACGCTGCCTGTGAGGTGCCCGCGGGTGATGATGCGACCGCGCAATTCACAGCGGCCGGCGCGCTGCTCAATCCTGAGGCGTACGTTTTTCGCTTCTATCAACTCGGCTTTCCCGTTTTTCCCGAGCCATTGCCGCCCGTGCCGCAACCTACCGGTGTCGTGATCCGCACGGGCGACACCGTGCCCGTCGATGGCATATGGGAACCGGTCACGATCACCCGCGGGAAAGTGCTTGGCCTTATCCCGGTAGGCGCCACCAGCAGCGAGAATGCGGGCTGCTTTAACTACCTTGTTCAAGGCACGCGTGCGCCTCGCATGACGGGACCTTTCAACGAGAGTCGTGGCTACGCCGAAGACATCGATGTGAGCTGGTGCCTGCTTTGGAAGGATGATCGCTACACGGACGGTTTGATTCCCGACGAGTCCGAATACTTCCTGACGGCGCCGGGGGGCGTGCCCTACATCGAACCGGACCGAGTCTTCCCGGCGGTGAGAACGGGCGAAGTATGCCCGGCCACTGGACATTGGCAAGCGACGGGCCATCCGGAACATCAGGTACATGTTGTCAAAGGTGCGGTCATGCCAGATCTGGTGATAAAGGACTGGTCAGACGCTGGCAAGGTGCACTACGTGGAGTGGACTCTTCTTCGCCAGGACAAAGAGGAGCGCTGAAAACCGAGGATGTCGTGACCCGTCGACTCGTCTTCAACGGCGACGAATCCAACCGCATCGGAGTCGTGTTCGAAGGTGTTGCGGTACACCTCAGTTAAAGGTTGCGGTATGCAGTATTTCGTATCCAGCCCGGGAAAAAATCGCCTCGTTGGCGGCAACATCATGAAGTTTGGGAGCTAACTGAACTGGATGGCTACGCTAGATTTTTCCACGGGGCACACTGACGATTGATGCGTCTACGAGCCTCTTTCAACACAAACCGTCACTTGACGACTTGCGGTTGACCGGGGCAACGGAACTGGCGAAGTACGACGAGTGGGAAAGCTATGGCATTAAGACCGTGAAAGTCTGGGGAAGGACTTTTGGCGTGACGGCTCGCTATCGCCACCAAAAGCTCGCAATGGTCGACTTCGTATGGCTAGACGGCGTCGCCAGGAAAACCGACTGGTCGGCAACTGAAGACGACCTCGTGAAGGAAAAGAAGACGCTATCGAAAATGATCGCCTCGGAAGCGCAGCAGCCTTGTGTGTCTTCTACGATCGGCGTGGATACGTTTGTCTTCAAATGGGGAACGCTCACGGTGCGGGCCGATCTGCGCTCAATGGTTGTTACGACCAGCGTTGCGTACACGGGCTTGGAAATAGGCGGGTGACACAACGGTTCGCGAAACAAGATTGAATGCGCGAGAAACCTTAAGCTTTAAAGGCACCATGAAACGATTTCTAATTTTGAACGGCGACAAAACGACAGCTAACGGCGTCGTTCAGGCAGCGCCCACTTCTATTCAATTGAGCGATAAAGACGTCGCTCACGAAGGAGATCCAGTCGCATGCCCGGCTTGCAATACAACTGGGAAAATCCAGTGTGACGGACCGCGCCAGATCATGACCGCGCCGGACGGAAGACACGCCGCATTAAGCGATGATCTATGTATTTGTGGCTGTCATCCGCCACCTCGGTTGCTGGCTTCCCAGCAGATGATGTCCACGGAAGCGTAACAGTGTGGACTCGTTCCGGTTCGCTTGGCGGCAGCTTGTGCTGCTTGCCTGAAATAGGCGGCCCCATGGCTTGTAACCGCATTCGGAGGGCGAGCTATTTTTACCTCTATTCAGATAGCATGGAAATGAGAGGAAATTAATTCCGATTTGACATTTGTTTCTCAATACCTGATTGCGTTAAACGTCCGATTCTTTGTAATATCGCGCGATAGCGCGGGGGCGTAAATTGCATAAATAAGAGGTGGCATGGGTGCTCAGGACATAATCGCGGCAATAACAGGTGGTTTGTTGCAAAGCGACCGGCTGCTGAAACTCGATACGCAACTGGGTACTAACGTCCTCTTGCCGCAGAGGCTGTTGGGCAATTCACGCCTCGGCCGGGATTACGAGTTCACTCTGGACGCGGTTTCAACTAACGCCAATATCGAGCTGAAAACGCTGATCGCCCAGCCGGTCACGCTCTGGATCCAGCAGACCGACCAGTCGTACACCCCTCACCACGGTTATGTTCATACCGCCCGTCGATTGGGCTCTGATAGCGCGATTACCAGTTATCAGATCGGCTTCGTCTCCTGGATGCATTTTCTGCGTTTCAGAAAAGATGCGCGTATCTGGCAAGATAAAGCCGTCGACGAAATTCTCACCGATGTATTCAATATGCATCCGCAGGCGCAGGGTGCATTCCGCTTTGCGTTGCGCAATCCTTGGCCGCAGCGCTCGTTCTGCGTGCAGTACGAGGACGACTGGAATTTCTGTCACCGCCTGATGGAAACGGAAGGGCTGTTCGGCTATTTCGAGCAGGCCACTGACGGCAAATCTCATACCCTGGTCGTGACCGACGAAATCGGCAGCCTGCAACCGCTTTCGCCGCAGGCGGTGGATTTCTACCGCTCGGGCACCAACAGCGAAACCGACGCCTTCGTGCAGTGGAGCGGTACGCGCACGTTGCAGAGCACGACACTCACCACGCGAACGTTCGACTACAAGTCGCCGTCAACGGGCGCGAATCCGAAAGGCACGACGGTCCCCACGCTGACCACGCAGGGCAACCTGCCGCAGCAGGCGGAAGTGTACGAGTACACGGGCGCGTATACATACGGACAGCAGGACCGCGGCGATCAGCTGTCGAAGATACGCATGGAAGAGTGGGAGTCGCGCGCGAAGCGTTTCCACGGTGTGGGCGCGGTACGCCGCATCGATACGGGGCGCTGGTTCGAACTGCAAAACCATCCTGAGCACGGCTGCGACGGTCAGCAGGACCGGCAGTTTGCTGTTATCGCTGTCGAGTGGGTCATCGAGAACAACCTGCCGGCCTCAGGCGGCACGACGGACTTCCCGCATAGCCTGAAGCAAACGATCGCCGCGGCCCGCGCGCAGCACGCAAACAATCCAATGCTAGTCGTCAAAGCGGCAGACGGCAGCGAAGGTTTCTTCATGGCGATGGTCGAAGCACAGCGCAAGGTCATCCCGTTCCGTAGCCCACTCGAGCATCAGAAGCCCGAGATGCACATGCAGACTGCAACCGTGGTTGGCCCTGCGAACGAGGAAGTCTTCACGGACCCGCTGAACCGCGTCAAGGTGCAGATGCACTGGGACCGGCTGAACCCCGGCGATGAAAACGCGTCATGCTGGATGCGCGTCGCGCAATCGCATGCTGGTGGCGGGCACGGCGGTGTACACGTACCGCGCATCGGCGAAGAGGTCATTGTGTCTTTCCTCGATGGCGACTGCGACAAGCCGCTCGTTACGGGCCGCGTCTATAACGGCGCAAAGACTCCCGACTGGCATTCGAACGGGATTCTCTCGGGCTACAAGTCGAAGGAGTTTCAGGGCAGCGGCTACAACCAGATGGTGATGGACGATGCAACCGGCCAGAACCGGTTGCAGCTCTACAGCACGAGCGCAGATTCCCAACTGCATCTTGGATATTTGATCGCGCAAACAGGCAACTCGCGCGGCGCGTATCTCGGCAGCGGCTTCGATCTGAAGTCCGATGCGTATGGTGCGGTCCGGGCGGGGCAAGGCTTGTATGTGTCGACGCATCCAGCGACCGGGACATCAAGCCAGCCCCTCGACGTCCGTGACGCGCGCAGTCAGCTAGTCAATTCCGAGAGCGTGATCGAGTCGCTAAGCCAGGCGAGCGAAACACATCAGGCCGAAAGCCTGAAAGACGGTCACGACTCGCTCAAAACTTTTACCGATGCGACACAGAACAGCATCTCAGGCGCCGCGAGCAACGGCGGCAACACAGCAGGCGGCGGTACCGGCAGCGCCAATGCATTCAAAGAGCCGATCATGCTGTTCGCCACGCCCGCGGGCATCGCGATGTCGACGCAAAAATCCGCCCACATCGCGGCAACGGAGCACATAAACCTGGTCAGCGGCCAGAGTACGCACATCGCAACTGGCAAATCACTACTTGCAAGCGTCGGCGAGAAAATCAGTCTGTTCGTTCAGAACGCGGGCATGAAACTGTTCGCGGCGAAAGGAAAAGTCGAAATCCAGGCGCAAGGCGATAACCTTGAAATCACCGCCCAGAAGTCGCTGAAGTTGGTCTCCGCGACTGAGAAAATCGATGCGGCTGCCAAACAGGAAATTCTTCTCACGTCGGGTGGCGCGTACGTGCGCATTTCCGGCGGCAACATCGAGATTCATGCGCCGGGAAAGATCGACATCAAAGGCAGTCAACACTCATTTGCCGGCCCAACGAGCCTTGATCGAACCTACAACACGGAAGGCAAGAAAGCCGACATGCGAATCCGCTACATGGACGCGGAGGGCAATGTGCCCGAAGGTGAGCCGATCAAGCTCGCATCGGAGGACGGCGCGTTGCATAACGTCGTTCTCGATGGCGAGGGCAAGGGTGAACTGAAGGGCATCGATTTCGGCAAGTTCGTGGCAGACCAAGTCAAGCGAAGCGGAGAATAACAATGGCCGACCGTCCCCTGATCCAACATACCGTATGCATCGATTTACCGGGTGAGCCGGTCGAATGCTGGGCCGAGACTGATATCACGGTTCTGCTCCGCAAGCACCGCGACGTGATATTCGATATTCAGGTCAAGAAAGGCGCAGCCTACACTGTTGAAGCATCCGAGGACTGGATCTACGACGTGGCCAAGAAGAAGCGCGTCAAGCAGGGACAGTTCCAGGACGGGCAGCGCTACCATATTTGGATCAGCAGGGATTTCAAGGGGCATCTGACACTCAAGCAGAACGGCAAGGTGTATCAGAACTATTCGATGCGGATGTTCGGTTTGGCGAATACCGACCCGTCACCGAAAGCCAAGCCTGAGCCGATCATCATTGCGATCGGTACGAATCACGCCTCGCATCCGCCTAGCGCTTCAACTCCGCCGAAGCCGACGAACGTATCGCCACTGATCACGTACCCGCAAGCGCCCGTTCCCGAGTATCTGCGCCCTGCGCCGCCGTTCGATCCGCTGCACGCGGATCGGCTCTGGTCGTGTCCGTTGCCGATCAAGTTGGCGCCTGGCACCACGGTCGAGCCGATGCAGGAAGCGCATATCTTCGAAGTCGACAAGAACTCGGTTCCCAAGGAAGTCGTGGATGCGCTGGCTGCTGGCGGCTCCGAGGAAACGGCCATCGACACCAACAAGATTGCGACACGTAACTGGCTCATTGGGCAACTGGCTGGTGCGACGGCGTTTCTGAACGACAACAAACAGTGGATTCAGGAGCTTTGGGGGGAGAAATTCAGGCTGACGAAAGTCGTTCACAAGAACGTCGGAGAAAGGATGTATGTCGTTTTCACCGGCAACCCGAGATTGCGCAAGTTAGTGACGGCCGCGCGGTACGGTGTGAAGAACGAAAAGGTGCTGACGATTGCCGGAGGGGCCGGCACCGCTGAGTCGGGTGCAGCTGCCGCTTGGGAGGGGTCCAAGGGAGCATTCAAGAAAGCCGGTTTGATCGCGTTGATTTTTACCGTCACGCTCGATACGGCTGAATGGCTGCACGATTACGAGGAGATCGGTCCGGACGGAAAGAGAAAGAAGGACTTCGCCGACCTGCTGGGCAAGATTGGGATCGACCTTGCGAAGGCGGGTTTGAGTGCCGCGATTGCGTCGGTCGCGGTCGGCGCGGCCGTCGCTCTATTCGCGGGATCCGTTGCACTGCCGGTGGCGGCAATCGTCGTGGGGACCATTGTCGTGGCGATCGCAGTAGGCTACGGACTTGACTGGATCGACAAGAAAACCCACGCCACCGAGCATGTTACGTCGTGGTTTCGCTCGATCGGGGAGTCGATGAAGCACGCGGCCGAATACCTGGAAAAGTCCATGCCCAAAGATTATGATCAGTACCCCATGATGTACATGCCGTGATACGGCATCCACCGGAAAGCGAACCCAGATGCCACGAGCGCAATCGATGACGAAGCCCGCGACCGAACCGAAAGACGCGGTTTGGGAGATGACGAAGAAGGCCGCACCGGTGAACTTGTTGTTTCCCATACTGGGCGCCGGCGTGTCGTATGCGGCATATGCGGATGATCTCGCGGTATCCGGATGGCCATGGAAAATCGGACTACTGGTTATGCTGGTTTGCCTCTTCGTGCCATTCGGCATCTCGATGATGTACCGCCGTTCGAACCTGCTGTGGGTATGCGGGCTGATACTATCGATTGCGACATTCGCCACGTATTTCTTCTTCGGCATATTTGCCTACTTCTACTATTTCGTGTTTGCACCGATGTCATCCGTTCTGCGTTGGCCGGGGCTACTGGGTGGGGTCGCGTTGACGCTGTACTGGGTGATCATGTCGAGGCAAACGGTGATGCATACGATCACGAAAACCTCTTTCATCAAACGGGCGTTTGAAGAGAACGCATCAGACTTTCGTTATCGAAACCAAGCCGGAATGGCGCTGTTCGAGCGGCTCAATAAAGAACGCTCGCCGTTTCCAAAAATCTATTCTTATATCGTCTTCGGTATCGCGCCGTTCTATCTGATACTAGGCCGGCTACTGTCGTCTAACTTCGGGGCGAACGGTGTGTTGTTCGCCTTGGCCGTGTTGGGTATGCCAGTGTCGCTTTGGTTTGTTGGTCTGCTCGTCCGTATCTATCTCGTGATGGTCGGCTTACCTAGAAAGCTGGAGAGAGAACATCGCAAGCCTGTGTTGGTGGCCGATTAGAAGGATGGGGCATTCTATGCAAGCTGATGCGGCCTGCATCTGTTGGGACTGACGGTTTTTGCCAGCGTAGTGGAACGTGAAGCTGGAAGACGATCTACGAGCCTACGAGGGGTTCCAACCGCTCGATGCCGCTTCATGACTGGTCTCTCTCGTCCCACCCAATCCGCTCAAAGATCCCTTTAAGCTTCTCCCCCCTCGCCGCATTCAGCATCGTGACGTGCGCGACCCTTCCCGCGAGATGCGCTCGAAAATCCGTGTGAGCGTCTCTATTCTGGGAGCGCGGCCCGTGCCGCACGCAATTGGTAAGCAGGGCCTTGAGAGCGTCAAACGCCGGTCGCTCCAGATTCGGATGGCTATTCACCACGACCCCAGCCAGATGCTGCCTCACCGCATGACGCATCACCCGCGTCTTCCGCATGTTCACCGCAAACCCTTCCTCGATGGCAATCGCCGCCACGCGAATCGACAAACGCTCGGTCATCCGCGAGAGATCGTTCCCACCAGAGAAAGCCAGATCATCCGCATACCGCGTATAGCTCGCCCCAACAGACCGCGCCAACCCAGCCAGGCGAAGATCCAGTCGAAACGCACACAGATTCGCCAACGCTGGCGAAGTCGGCGCGCCTTGTGGCAGATGCCGGTTTCGATAGCGTTGCCGTTCCTGCCAGTCGATCCTGTCGCGCACGTCCGGCGCCAGCAGGCGACCACTCGGCACCCGATTGGTACACAGCGCAGTCAGCGCTCGCGCAACTTCCAACGGATAACCCAAAGCATGAATCGCAGAGTAAACACGTCCCGCA
>Ga0255336_101731_pt1 | contig 13775 bp, 15 predicted proteins | sample MeOH1_35cm_T3_17_FD_189102 | JGI IMG/M metagenome (GOLD analysis project Ga0255336, IMG submission 189102) | Sandy soil microbial communities from University of British Columbia, Vancouver, Canada - MeOH1_35cm_T3_179 | ecosystem: Engineered > Artificial ecosystem > Sand microcosm > Unclassified ...
TCGTCTAGGAATGGTGGGCCTTACAGGTGCTGCCTTCCTTCTCGTCTTTCGCACAACCCGACTCGTCAGCGCACTGGATCTGGTGTCCCAAAATGGGACAGTCAAGCTGGCCGTAAGAATGCGGCGCGACTTTCCTTTGCTAAGACCAAAGCAATATGTCGTCGCTCCGTACAATTTTGTCATGGACCGCACATTTGTCGCCCAGATCGAGGAACCCGCATGGTTGTCAGAGTCATCCGAGGCCAAAAAACCGTTGGGCAAAGCAGTGCTACATTTTCTGAGCGCCCTCTTCTTCTATCCTTTTGCAGCCTTCCGAAAGCTGTTCACGCTCGAGGGGATTATGAAAGTCGCGATAAACGATCCGAAGAAGGGTTTGCAATTAGACACCAACGGCAAATTTTCGAACGGCGCTGAAGATTTGATCAAGATCGCCACCATCAAGGATTAGTCTTGGGGATGACTACGCCCACCATCGGTCCATTGTCAAATACATAGCGGCAGCTCCCCGGAAGACCACTGCCTTTGTCAACCGTTTCCAGCTCGCAGCAACTTCTCGCCCGATCTCGCAGAAATCTGACTCGGAAAGCGTGCGGCACGGATCAAGTCCAACCAGACGTTTGCCTCGTGGCAGTTGACTGCCACAACTCTGTGGATCTCCCGTTGGCTGAGCCAAGGGTGTATCCGATGCCATCGATTGCATCCTGCCGCAGCCTCAGATCGACTGCGGCATTGTCGTGGGGCCAAGCATCACAGATCGGAAGATTATCAATGCTTGCAAATGGGCTTGTTGACTTTTTGATGGAAGTCCTGTTTCACATTACCGTCGGGATCGTGCAGGCATTCTCAGACTTTAACTGAGTCCACGTCATGAAGGCTGAGCTCGGAAGCGATGCCACAACATCACTCCACCCCTCTTGCGTTCCACGCTATATGTACAATATCTTTACGATACCCTTCTCTGTATGCTAGACCATGATCAGACCGCTGATGCTTCCAAGAGTATCCTTCATCCAGTAGAGGGTTATATTAGCAGGTACAGTTGATGCCTGTACAATTACTTCTATGGCAGTGGTGTATCAACTGCCTTCACATTCTACCTCGGCAAGTAACCTGGGAAGAGTCATCTTCTCTTTTCCTTTAGCCAGGAACTTGGTGGTCCAATATCAGGACAGTGGCAGACTTGGAGTCGGACCGATTTCGTCGTCTGGAAAGATAACAGCAGTCGACACCATTCAGCCTCTGGGTTCTCAAATCAAATGTCTCTCCAAAGAGGGACGCTTTCCAGCTGGCAAAAGACGCGACGAAAAGATTGGCCATGTGAACATGCGACAAAGACTACATTGACGCCGCAATGGTCCTCTCCTCGGCGCTTCCAACAGCATGTTCCAGTCTGGCTGCAGCACCGAGACAGGACTGAAGAAGAGAGGTCACCCTGGCTGCCTGCTGTGTCTTGGTCACGTCCTACAAAATGGACACGACCTTCTTCTGAACAGCTTCTTAGAACGGGCGCTACTCATGGCCTTGAGCGTGTCTCATGCTTTCCCATTAACATTGCGCATACGAGAGTTTCGACATGTTCAGGCCTGACTCGGCACTCGACAAATATCCAACACATTTCCGCCAGTAAACATCTTTTCCAACGCCATTGCTATGCAGTTGATTGCTGATCGTGTAGACAACTATCCCCATGTACCAGTGTGTTGTGTGCGAATCCTGTCGCTATACGGGCTCAGATGACCATCCGATCATCCTTTTTTGGTAACCTTGCCGGACTTTGTGCGTGCTGCTGAGCCCGACAGACCGGCTATTTTGAGCTTCAAAGGAGATTCATCGCTCTGCTCTCGCGCCTTCGGGGCGACTTGGATCGTGTCGCCGTTCATCTCGGGCTTGACTCCGCTCTCGTTGGCTTTGTCGTCCACATTATTGGTCGTCTCTCTCAGCTTGCTCGGAGCCGAAATCGTCTTCTTGGCGTTCTTCTTCAGGTCGGCTGTCTTCTGCTTCTTCTTATTGCCGCCGACGTTGGCATCATCATCGGTTGCTTTTCTCTTGACACCATTGGCCGTGCTCGGCTTCGGCGAGCTTGCCCTGCTGTCTCTGGGCGTGCCGGTCATCTTTGCGTTTGCTTCGCGGCCCGCTGCACGGTCACGTTTGAGATAGCAGCTGCCGTTCAAATGAGTGGCAAAGACGTTGACCGACTTCCAATGATCGCCGAGGTGTGAATCGCGGTTGGGACATTTTGCCGCCGGGTAATCGATCTCCTTGAATTCAAAGGTGTCGGCGGGCAAGGATGAAGAAGGCGTCAGAGAGTCAGAATTCTCCGATGTTGGGGACGCCGCCTCGTTCTTCTTCTTGTTCTTGCCTTTGGCCTGGCCTTTGACCTTGACTCCTTTCTTCCGCTGTCCGTGAACGTCGTGCTTGTCCAGCACGATCATCGGCTCGGCCTTGCAATATTGTTGTGTGGGATCCGGTGGCGGCCGGGAATTGAAGCCTACTCGGGGGTAGAGAAGACGGGGAAGTCGACAATTGGGACATCGGATGTGTTTGACCGTCTTCATCGGGTTGCCTTTAAATTGAACTTGATCGGCTTTGAGGATGGCCGCTTTCGTTTCCACGGGCTCCTCATCGTCCACTTCTGGATCCACATCCTCCCCAGCGTTGTGGGAGATCTTCTTGCCCAGCTTCTCCGCTCGTTGCTCCACCTCGACGACGGCCGTTTGCATGCGTGCCAACTTCTCCTCTTGATGCACATCGAGAAGAATGTCATGAAGGATGCTCTCAATCGATTGGTCCAAAATGTACGAAATCTGCACCGGTTAACAGGGCCACACGGTAAACGAGACCCGAGACTGACAGCTTGTTCTTGCTCGTCGATACTCAAACTGTCCGAGGCATCGGCACCGGAAGAACTCGTAGAAGTCATGGTCGCCGATTCTAGGGTGAGGGGGCGTCAGCGGTGCTCTCTTCATCGGTGGCCAACGCTGCCCGAGACCAAGGTGCCACTGAGGAAGTGCCAGGTCTTGGTCATGGAGCCACCAATTTACCTGATGGCATTGTGTGGGGAGAAAGGGTTCAACTCAGACGGAAGAGATGGCCGGGCTACATTGCAGCCAGAACCCACAAAGAGGGATTGTTTCAAAACTTCTCTCGAGGATGCCACTTAGACGCTGTCACCTGTGCCAGATGCCAGGTCCGAGAAGGAGCATGCAGCACCTGGGAATAAAGGCACGAAGGGGTGCAGGTTATTTCCAGACGGCATTCTATACTCACCAAGTATTATGGACACTCTTCCTCTTCTTTTTTCTTCTCCGAGTCTCATCTACTTCCCCCTCTTTCACGCCGTCACGCCCAGACACACCTGAACGTGCTGGTGGTGGTTATCACAGATGGGACATGTGTTTCGGAGCCTTCTCCATCAATTTGCAAGGTATCCAGGGGGGAAATGGCGCCTGTCGGAAGCCAATGGAGTTCTCGGCTCCGTGGCGGCAGTGCAGATTGCTGGACCTTTTCGATAGGGACGAGGCGGAATCCGAAAGCAGCCGCGAGCAGCACTCGACAGGAACTGTACAGATGTATAATTTTGGAGAACCGGCACTGGAATCCAGAGTGATTTTCAAGATAATAATGTTAGCCGAGGCGAATGTGCTGCTACCAACGCATGGTGAGGCGCAGAGTGGTCCCCGGAATTGTACGTTCGGCATTGCATATTAGCGGCGGCTGCTCCCGCGGCGATCTGGCAGGCCCTGCGTGACGTTTGCCTTTATGTTCCAATCATCTCCTCAGGTCAGCGAGTCCATCCTCAACCAGCCGTCCGCCTGTCAGCCAGCCCGTGTGGAGAGAAGAACTTGGCTTTCCGAAGTTGAAGTTGATGCCACTGACGCCTTGAAAGGCATGGAAAGTAAGATCAAGTATGCCACAGGCTAGCCTCTTGACCTACTTCTCCAAGCCAGCCCCAGACTCCGTGCCTTTACAAGCTTCTCGACCTCTTGTCTCTGGGACACAGGGTGAGAAGGCAGTTTCCGACATCCCCATCACGCCCACTCCGGCAGCGCCAACGCCGTCGAAACTCGGGGAAGAGAGCATCCACGAATGTCTGGGTAGCGTCACATCGTCGAGTTGCGAGCGGCGTGATCAACGTCTCGCGGTCTGCTCGCTCAGTGCGTCCGCCAACCTCACCAATGTCAATGCTTCACACCTTCCCGCCATCAAACGCCTGACGGCCACGACTCTGCCCGTTAGATATCCTGACAGCTTCTTCAGTACCGTCATCACTGACCCCGCTGCCAGTGAGCTGGCGCGTGTGTTGCTGTACGACGGCGAGCCTGTGGGTTGGATTAGATGCCAGACTGAAGGCTTAGGGCCAGACAGCGTCAGGACCTTGTCGAGCGGGGAGCCCCTCAACCAGATCTACATTCAAGCGCTGTGTGTTTTGGCGCCCTACCGTCACCAAGGTTTCGCCACTGCGTTGTTACAAAGCATACTCGAAGGCAAAGTGGCGGCTGATGGTTCCGTTATTTGCATATATGCGCATGTTTGGGAGAGCAATCAGGACGCTCTGCAGTGGTACGCGCACAGGGGATTCAAGAGGACGATGTTTGTCAACGAATACTATCGGAAACTTCAGCCGCCCGGTGCCTGGGTGTTGAAGAAGGATCTGCGATGACCTGGCCGTGTTCCTCTTGGAGGCTCCTGCTCATATTCTACATTCCCTTTGACCCGACTCCGATTCAGCCGGCTGCGATTTCGGACCGGCTTTAGGATGAGGTTTGTCAAGCAAGAACGAGGTTGGTAGTCCGGATTGCCCCGTCAAATTGAATATCGTTGAAGGCTGATTTGGACAGTATGGAGCCAGTCAGAAATCTTGACGAACCGTGTGGTTGACATTGTGACAAACAACACATTCTAGCCTGGTTGTTATACAACGATCAACGAGCTCAAAAACCAGTATCCGACCTTGGCTTGTCTGCCTGGCTCATCGAGTCCATCATGAATTTCTCCAAACATTACGAGAATATTGTTAAGAATTGTGCGTGGCACGTGAGGCCAGGGAGATCAAGATCAGTCAATGAAAGACGTCAAGAGAGTTCGGTAAGGCATGTAATTATCATCCCGACTCGCGGATTTCTTCTCTGCACATTTCCTGGGTTATTCACCCCTATATCTACAACACGCAGCTGATGCTGGAAACCCGGTCTGCCGTGAGGGCGGATTTGTCATAGTACAGATGAAACGTAGCTGTCCTCCATTTTGCGCACTTCTCGTTTGAAAATCTCGACCTCTTTCCAGCAGTCCAGAGGTTTCCTGTCGTTGATTCTTAGGCAAGAAATGACATCGCGTCTCCTGTTGGCCGGTCAGCTTCCGTCTTCCAGGCACTGTGTCTGAACTTGGAAGCAAAGTTCGGATCCAGACGCCCGCGACTCACGCTTGGTCCACCTCCTCGGGCAGTTCTTTCAGCACTTTTCTCTGTCCCAATGTCTGCCGCAGCTTCTCGATCTCTTGCTGCACTTTTTGGGTGCTCTGTGATTTGCGCTGTTCCTCTTCTGGGGCTTCCGACGGCGGGATGAGATCTTTGGGTGATATTGACGTTAATTCTAGGAGTGAAGGAGAACGTGGCGGCTTCGACGAGTCGAACGGAGAGCTCTCTTCGGCCGCCTCGATCTTCTTGCGGAGGCTCTCCAAAGTCTCGGATTCATGTTGCTGGATCTTTTGAAGTTCAGATGCCACGCGTTGAGCAATGTGGAGCTCCAAGGTCTTTGCACGAGTCGAATTTGTCTAAAGAGGGAGAGTCAGCACACGCGGTTCTTCGAACACGGGTCCAGAGCAGAATTCACTTCGGGTGAGGCTTGTAATGAGTCGACAAGTCTGTACAATGTGTCAGGTTCACTCCATCCTCTTCAAGGGATCTCCGGATTTCCGCCAGCTGTCCTGGTTCAACATACTCCTGTGAGAATTGGACAGGTGTTTCGCTCGAAAAAACATGCTTGGTGGAATCGTCGGGTTTCGATTGACCGGCGCCCATTTTGCCGGGCTGGCTCTGGATATTGGAGTATTTCCCTTGCTTACGACTCGTCTATATCATAACTGCCTCACAGAAAGAGAGTGTGTAGCTGCTTGATAGCTCTGTGGTTCCCAATGTATGTATTCTGAGCTTGGGCTTGGCAGCCACGGACACGGTGCAGTAAGAACAGGCGAGACATGTTTGTGAGGCAATTCCAGCCGGCCTTCCCCGATATCTTGCTCTCCTGACTTCAACATCTATCTGTCCCGCGGAGCCAGCGATCATCTGCATCTAATGCCCCAATTATCTCGACTAGATACAATGTCGACTGGCAAACACACAAGATAGCGCTATTCAGAACCATGACATTCGTCCCAGTACATATGCCGCCTTGGCCAGAGCCTTACAATCCTGCCTCCCTGAGGCTCTTTTCAATTCCTTTTCTTCTGGTCGGGTCAGAGACGAGGAGATCCTTCTCCTTCAAAACTTCCTCTAACACGTCAACAACCTCGTAGAAGCTGCTGGCAGCACCTTTCCCCTGAATGAATTTCATCACACTCAGATGAGCTTTCCGACCATGCTCAAGGACAGTGTATAGATGTGCATGGAAGTACACGGGTTTAAGCTGAAGAACTGTGTCCCGGTTAGCATTGGTTCGGACGATGTGACACTCCTCTTACAATTAACAGCATCCACTCGACCGCGCACAATATCAGTGCCCGCCCTCTTTTCGACCATCACATCTCTCAATCCGTACTGCCGCCAGTCCTTCAAGATCTTCACCAGTTCCTTCCGTGCCCTTGTCTTGCTGATCTGGAAGTAGATTACATGATTCGCCGGTTTGATGTGGAAGAATTTGGCGAACCAATTTTGGTTTACTCGGATCGGCCCCAGGACCTCTGCGGCCGCCGCGGCATCGACACTCGTTGCAGGTGGATGGCCCTTTCTGACCGCTTTCCTGCCTTGACTGCCCCCGGCCACAACTTCTCCATGACCAGCTGTGTTCGCTTCGGACTCATCGTATGGATCATTGACAATTTGGTGGCTGCCGGACATCGGTGGCCGCTGATCTGTGTCCTTTGCACTTTTGCCGAACATCTTCCGGAACCAATTCTTCTTCTTTTCGACCGCCGCCTGGACCTCTCCGACGTCCACTTCAACTGTTTGATCCTCCGGGACGGGAGAAGAAGCTGGAGAAATGCTTGGGTCAATCACTGTCAGTATGCCATGGCCCCTTTTCTCGGTGAAACTTTTCACGACTGGCGTTGGCGATGCCTCATCAGAGGGAGTGGAGCCTCGTTTTGCAAGCCAGGACCATCTTTGAGCAGCACCAGGCGATGAAGGACTCGACTTTTTCTTCGGTGAGAACTTTGGATCTTCCTCGATCGGATCAAGCCCTTTCCTTCCATGGATATGGGGATTGTTGTCACCACGTTCACACTGGATGCACAAGGGGTCAGAGGGGCCGCCACCTACAACAGTGATCGGCGTAGCTTTGGTCGTTCGGATATGCGCGAGCTTCGCAGAGGCTATCGGTGAATCGGGTTCCGGAGAGACGAGACGGATCGTGGAATCTTGTTCCGCTCTCGTCGCCCGGCTGCTCTGGACAGGGTCGGACGCAGCACGAGCATTCTCTCCGCGATGGCGCATAAGATCTTCTATGGTGTGGGTGCTGGATCCCGCTCGGCCGAATTTGGCCGCCACAACCCGGTCCGTCGGATCAGACGCCGTCCTCTTCTCAAATTTTCTTTGCTTTCTCATCTCGGCGTCAATGCGCTTGTCTACGGCTGCCAGCATGTCCGTGAGCACGGCGGCGTCGGCGTCACCCCACGTCTCGATGACTCTCTGTCGTCTCTCCACCAGCTCTCGCAGGGCCGGGGTCGCCGGCAGGGGACGGTTTCGGATGCTTTCTGGCAACTTACTCGACCGCACCGAGACAGAGGTCAAAGAGGAGTGGTCGAAGAACCGATCCTGACCGGTTTCACTCGCAGATGAGACCGACGACCGATTGAACGCCTCTTCGCAGATCTTGCCGAGTTCCGCACTGACTTTTCGGGTCTCGTCCTTCCAATCGTGGCTGGCCACGCGAACTTTTTTCATATCAAGCTCGGAAGATGGCTTTCGGGGTCGACGAGCCTGAGGCGGACCGGGCAAGCTAGGGTTGCTCTGGCTTTCCGATACCACTGGACGGTCACTTGAGCTGGTGTTGTGAGACGTCACCGCGTCGTGAGCAATCAGCGGTCCTTTATTTGATACCGTTCCTGAAGAACGCTGTCGTCGATGCTGAAACCGGACTGGACGTTTGTAACTGGCAGATTTCTTGATCTTGCCCTTGTGGCCCGACCGAGCAAGAGAGTTTATGGATGTCGCGGCTGAAGACATTTCTCTCTTTGCCGGAAGGAGTTCTTCTGAGTCTCGGCGAGAGGTGGTATGTCCCAACCTGTTCGCTGCGCATCTTGCACTTGGAGTATTCGTCGCCGATCCCGCCCCTGAGGAGTCGAGACCACGGCGAATGACGACAATGGTTGCATCGGACGTGTTCTCGACGACTGGTGTGTTGATACACCGGTACGGATCGAAGCTGCTTTGTGTCGCCTCACTCGCCGTCGCACCTGGATTCTTGCCATAGTTGTTGTCCCTCTTGTTGGTCTCTTTGCTCACAATGGAAAACTGAGAGGGTCGTCGGGTATGTCCGATGCTACGTCCGTGAGCGGTTCGCTTGGTTGTGCTTTGCGTCGGCTTGGCCACATGATGATAGTCACTCGCGGAGGAAGGGAGTGGGTCGCCCGGATAGTTCTCGAGCTGGTCCTCACGGAACTTGATCAGAGCCCAGTAAAAGAGCTTCTCATGATTGGGATCATCGCTCATCAGCCGCTTCACTAATTCCTCCTGCGCCTCTCCGTGCCACAAAATCTGCAAGTTTCTGAGCACTTCACCATCAATCTCGGACCGTTTGGTGACACGCCGAGTTTGAGCTGGTCCGATGAGAGGCGACGGGGGAACGCCGAGGGGGCCGGAAGAGGTGACGCTGGCGAGATATCGTTCGTATTTGCGAATGAGCGGATGTGTCCAAATGCTTTCTATCGAGATCCGCTTTTCCGGTCGTTTCTGAAGAATGCGCTGGATCAGATCGGATGCTTCCACGCTCAGGGAAGGGGGCAAGTAGTACTCTCCCCTCTTCACCAGACGCAATGTGGTGGGAAGATCTCCGCCGTCAAAAGGCAAGAAGCCGTTCAACATGGCGAAGAGGATGATGCCAACGCTCCAGATGTCCGCTTTGTCTCCCCGGTACTGGTGGCCTAAAATGATTTCGGGGGCGGCATAGTGAGGACTGCCGCACGAAGTATTGAGCCACTGGCCCTTTGGCTGCAGAGCGGCCATCCCAAAATCCGCCAGTTTGATGTTTCGACAGCTATCGACGAGGATATTCTCGGGCTTCAAGTCGCGGTGGCAGATGTTGTACCGATGGCAATAGGACAAGCCCGCAATAATTTGACAGAAAAGGCGAACGGCCTCGGCTTCGGGCAGAGCACCATTACTCGAAACGTAGTCGAAAAGCTCGCCGCCTTCGACATATTCGAGGACGAGGTAGAGTTCGCCGCGGTTCTCCCAGACGTCGTAGAGCTTGATGACATGGGGATGTTCGATCAGCTTCATGATGACGATTTCTCGCTCGATTCCCAATGGCATTGTTCTGACGCCCGAGCCGGCAAAGGCCATGGTCTCGTCCCTGTCCACTTGGGTCATGCTGGCGCTCTGGGCCAGCGCCGCCGACTTCTTGGAAACGATTTTGACCGCCGCCGTTTGTCCCGTCACCGCATGTTTGGCCAGCCGGACTCGGCCTGTGGCCCCTTTGCCCAACGTCTTGCCGAGTTGCCACGGTCCCACGTGAGTCTTCCTCTTCCCTTTCGTCGTCGTGGTCGCCGAGACGGCCGAGGTCGCCGAAATTTGTGAGGCTCGCTTCTCGTCAGGAGAGTTCTCATCGACAATCGTTGAAAGTCGGTTGATTTCAGTCGGAGGCACTTGACCGGTCACCGCCACCTTTTCTCTCGCCGATCGGTTGTCCTCTGTTCGGAGAGACTCATGGCGGGCCAGTCGAGGAGACGGCCGAGCCAGAGAGTGGGCCTGTTTGGAAGGGGTGTGCATTGGCGCCACTCTGGGTTGTATCTCAGCAAGAGCAGGCCGCTTGGTCCTGCCCTTATCCATCCTGCGCTGGTCGTCCATGGGGGGTGAGACTCGGACCACCAATTCCTTTCGGAGGATGGTTGAAGAGGGTGGAATCTTCCGCAAATCTGGCGCAGCCCCCGCAAAGGCGAGATTGAGTAGCGCACGTGGAGTCACAACTTCCCTGGTGTTGTGTTCTCAGCCGACCTAAAGTGGTGCCAACATCCACGTCTGCCTCGACTCATAGACACATTCGTGACCCAGAATCTCTCTTCCACTCCGTCTGATCCACGTTCGATGGTCTCGCCCCAGGCGTCTGACGCTCACTGGTGGCTGATATTCACAATGCGAAATCGTCGTGCAAAGGTGGCAACCACCGAAGCCAGAACTTGTCGGCGGAATTCTAGATGCTTGCCTTTGTTAAGCTGGCCGGATTCGTGCAGCGAGTCTCAGGCGCAGTAGCAGGGAATGCGCAGTGAACCTGGTGGTGAGGTGTCTCCAGAGGATCGAAAGGAAAAGCCAGAAATTTGAGCGAGAATTCCAAAGAGCGGACTTCAAGACAATGCACGGGGGGCAGAGGGCGAGATGATGATCAGCAGCGGAAGGGGGAAGAAAAGGCCAGCTCATGCTCCGTGCAAGGCTTCAAACTTACGGTAGGCAAAGCAGCATCTGTGCGGCGACAGCTCTCGCGCCGCTCCTGGCCTGAACCCAGGCCATATCGACTGACCTGCCAGCGCGATCAACAATTTCGCTGACAGAGAGTGCATGTGAGGGTTGAAGATTATCATGGCTCCAGAATGCAGCATGGGCGCTGGCTCTTTGGTCGCCAGAGCAACTCTCCCAACTTCGGAAAGGCGTTGTCTGCGATTTGCAGCTGGCGACACTCGGTATTCCCGCCTACGCTTGATTGGGCATCGCACAGAACAGCCTGGTGCATGAAAGTTTGTCTGGTTTTGGGGAGGCCGGGCGCTACAGAATCTTATCTCTCCCCTTTATTCCTTAACGCGCGTCATGAGAGAGTCGCCAGGGTCAGGGCCGGCCTGAGATGGCTTCAACCCAACTGCCATCATCACCACAACACGTGAGGACCGAATTGCCCCGGTGGTTGCTGGGCAGCGTGCTGACCAGGGTCTGCTTGCGCAGCTCTCCGGGACACCTCTCGGAGTGGATAGGAGGAGCACCGATTGGCGTGGTGGCGCTGGATCCAGCAGTGTGTATGGTTCGCAAGGCCTGCCTAGACCAGGCGGAGCTTTGGAGCAGGCCATCGCCGGCGTCAACGCGCGGCATCATGACGAGCTCGGGTCGCAGTCGTCATACACAGACTGCCTCAGCATAGTCTGACCCGGCTCACGGACGAAGGCACTCTACGTTAACTTCTGCCTGGCTGGCTACCACCACCTCTCTTTCCTTTCCTCCCGTTTTACCTCTCGAAAGCTCCCTTCCGTCAGCTGCAAAGCTCGTTGACCATGAGAGCTCTTTCTGTCTTGTCCGTGGTGGCGGTCGCCACCGCCCTAGTCATCCCGGACCAGCAGACACTCGAATCTTTGAGCCTGGAGAGCCCGGAGCCCGTTCCGCATCCATTCTGGGATCACGTCATCGACCCGGAATCCATCTGGGAAGACTTGGAGGAGAAGTTCACCAAGGCGGCCAAGTGTGCCAAACACAAGTTGGACGAAGCAGTGGATGCGGTTCAGGAGACCGCTGTGACATACGGCTACGGGTTCGAGGACGCCTTCGCTGGCGATGCTTGGCTGGACACGGCCGACTATGACCAGGACCCGAATGACAAACCTCCTCATCACGGCCCTCCTCATCACGGCCCGCCGCATCACGGCCCGCCGCATGGTGGTCCTCCCAAGAAGAACCCTCACCATCCGCCACCACCACACCATGGACCTCCCAATCAGACGGTGTACGAGTTGATCTCCAAGAGCAAGCACACGACCAAACTGGCCAAGGCCATTGATGAGTTTCCCGACCTGGTGGAGCTCCTCAATGGGACCGCGGCAAACTATACCCTCTTTGCCCCCACGGATCGAGCCTTTGAGAAGATCCCCAAGCATGCGCCCAAGCCGCCGAAGGAGTTTTTGAAGAAGCTGCTCACCTACCACATCTCACCGCACTTCTATCCCGTCGGCCGCCTCTTGGTCAGCCGCACCGTGCCGACCGCTCTCGAGGCTGAAGCAATTGGTGGCAATCCCCAGCGGCTGACCACCAACATTGGCCTCAGAGGCCTGACCATCAACTTCTACTCGCGTGTGGTCGCCGCCAACATCTTTGCCACCAACGGCGTCATCTATGGCATCGACAGCATCCTGCTCCCTCCTCCCAAGGCCGTCGACATCCTGTCCGCTCTTCCATCCGAGTTCAGCACGCTGGACCTCGCTCTCGTCAAGACAGGTCTGTATTCCGTGTTCAATGACACGTCGATCCACGAGGGTGGAACGCTTTTTGCGCCATCCAACTTTGCTTTTAAGCGTCTAGGTCCCAAGATCAACGCCTTTCTTTTCAGCAGGTTTGGCACAAAATTCCTCAAAGCGCTCCTTTTGTACCACACCGTGGACAATATCACGCTGTACTCTGACGCCATCTACGAGTCCAGTGCACAAGATCACCACAGTCATCACCACATCCCCCATGGCTTGGTTCACTTTGACCTTCCCAGCGCTCTTCACGGCAGGAACTTGAGTGTTGCCGTTGCCCACTATGGCCGGCTCGTCACGATCAGGATCAATCATGTCACCAAAGTCTCTGTGCTGGATGGCATTGCTAAGGATGGCGTCATCCACGTGGTGCCCCAGGTCCTACTCCCATCAAAGAAGCCAGGCACCCGGGGCGTGGCCACCGATGACATGAGCCTGGAAGAGTTCCAGGAACGGCTTGCACCTTTCGTAGAGGAAGATGATTCTGAGAACGAGATGGACATGGATATGGACATGGATATTGAGCTGGAACTGTGAGTTGTTGGGTAATGGACGACACTTTATCGGATTGTGCCCTTGACTGCTGATTTGTACATCACGACTCAGAATGAACATGAATGATTATTGACGTAGATAGCACATGATGTGGGATAATCCTGCTGAATCCAGGATCGAATGAAGACTTTGACAAATGAATGGTCTTTGTTTGGCTGTGAAGTGCAGGTTGGTCCTCGTTCGGGCTGGGAAGTAATATCATTGCATTGATCTTCGTTTGGCTGTAAAGTGATATTATTGCAGATTGGTGTTTGTTTGGCTGTAAAGGAATCTCATTGCAGATTGGTCTTCTCCCTGACCACTTCATCGTCAGACCCGTGTGTGCTTCCACACCACACTCCACCGCCGCCCGAACACGTCAACACTAATAGTGCTTCTCAGTAATCATACTCGTGACCCTCTCGTCCTCGACATCGACCCCATCTACAAACCACCTCCCCTCGATCCCCTCCTCCGGCACGGCGACTCCATCCCCATCGCGCCCCAGCAGCACATCGTTTCCGCTCATCATGCGCTTCCGCATCTTGCCATCCTCACGGAATGTCCAGTCTTCAAGGCCGTAGCAGCGCTTCCACTTCATACCGTCGTGGGAGTCCTGGTACTCGTACCAGAACTGCACGGCAATCTTCTCGTGGTGG
>Ga0255336_101733_pt1 | contig 13750 bp, 14 predicted proteins | sample MeOH1_35cm_T3_17_FD_189102 | JGI IMG/M metagenome (GOLD analysis project Ga0255336, IMG submission 189102) | Sandy soil microbial communities from University of British Columbia, Vancouver, Canada - MeOH1_35cm_T3_179 | ecosystem: Engineered > Artificial ecosystem > Sand microcosm > Unclassified ...
GGTGGCAAGATTTCCAAGAGTCGTTCCTACAAGATCATATGGAGACATGGTTGCCTGACTTTTGTCAAGATGTACAGCGCGAGACGGCTTTAAGTTACTATCAAGGATTAGCTCAAATAACGGCTGCTTATATCAAAATCGAGACTGAACGCATCAACCAATTAAAAAAAGTAGCCAGCTCATTGTTCCAATAGAAACGATTATCGGAAAGCGGGCATGGAGCCTTTAAAACCTTTCGCCACTAAGAAAATCACGGTTTCTTATTATGAAGTGCCGGTTGAAATACTGGAAAATAGAGAACGGCTCGCAGATTGGGCCAAGAAATCCCTGATCATATCGAAGAACAAGCAAAGGTAAAAAAAGGCCCGAAAGATATGTAAACATTCCATCAATTACGGTTAAATAGGAGAAGCCAACACCAGAAGAGGTGTTGGCTTCTCCGTAGAGTTAGCTTAGTTTCCCACTATATTTCATCCAGGATTTGCTCTAGGTCGTTCAGCAAGTCTTCTTCTGTGATTCCCTTAGCCCGAGCTTCTGCACTCATAGAATCAAATAATTCCCAGAGTCGCTCCGCTACATTCTTCTCAATTAGTTCGTCTTTGATTTCCGCAAATAATCCATCGAGGGATTCATAGTCGTTCACTCTTCGAAAATAGGCCAGAAGAGTATAGAGAAGATAACAGGTTGTTATATGGGCAATCTGAGCATCAAAATCCCTTGATTGACAGGTCCCTAATTTTAGATGCTGTTTGGTTTCCTTGAAAAAGACTTCTATGGCCCTTATCTGAGTAACTATTATTATCTAAGAACTTATAGAATTAGCTTTGATTTCCTGCTGGTTTTACCCTGTTATTGCAAAAAATCCGGCGGTTACGGAGATCTCAGAAGCTATCCCATGTGCGGTAAAGAGCGTGTTTGGGGTCCCTGAAAATGGTCGGGCAGATACCTTTGAAGCCTTCATATCGGGCCAGTTTTTTGCAAGGATCTGGGTTATGCTCATGGCCTTATATGGAATCCAAACAGCGAATGCCTTACTTGCAAAAATGGTGGATGATGGCTCTTTAGCCTTTCTTTTGTCCACACCGGTATCTCAAAGTGAGATTCTTTCAACTCAAACTGGAGTTTTGCTGAGCACAAACGCTATCCTAGTCGCTGCTACAATTAGCGGATTATATTTTGGCACCTTTTGTTCAAGGATTGAAATCGAACATGGGCGTTATATAGACTTAGGTCTCTTAGGACTTTCCTTTTTCTCGCTGATAGAAATGTATAGTCTGTTTTTCTCAGCTTGGTTTGTTGAGGAAGAAAGAGCCTTAACTTATGCTTTGCTCGTTGCATTTTTGGGTTATGGAGTATTATTGGCCGTTTAGAGAAGAAACTAGGTTTTCGCCCTGAAATTAGCCCTCAATTTAGAAAGCTCTTGATGGCTTATACTTGGCCAGGTAATGTCCGAGAACTAGAAAATATCTTAGAGCGGTATGCCGTTTTAGTCGGTGAGGGTGAGCCGAGTCTTTACTCTGAGCTAATTATTTCTTTTCCGGAATTACAACCTTTAGCAAAAGAAGCGTTGGATAATCTAACGACAGTTGGGACAGAAGTTCTATTTGAGGAGCACGCTAATATTCGAGAAAAGGAATTAATTAAGTCGATCTCTGTTCGGCCGGGTACTTTAGCCGACATGGAGGTGCAACTAATAAGTGCATTATTGGAAATGAAAGTGCAGGACTCTACATAGTTGTTATTTGAACAGGTATTTCCTATTCTATAAAGGTAAACCTTACAAATTGCCTGAGTCTATATAATAATTGGCATAGAAATTGCATTTGCTTAGAATAATACGAATATTTTAAATAAAACATAATTTACATAGAGAGTAGCAGCAGACTTTGTCTCTTGATAGTGTCGTTACCGCATGTGAAAATAATGATCCAATTTTTACGTTCAAGGGTGTTCAAAATGGGGTTTTGAAATAAACTTTAACATCTTCTTCATGACGCAATACCCTGAGCGCACCTTGCGCCAAGGCTAACATTTCATCCTCGCCCGGGTAGACTATGACAGGTCCGATAAACGAGACTCGTTCTTTGATAGCCTCAGTTATTTCTTTTCCAAACGCAATGCCACCCGTTAAAATAATAGCATCCACTTTTCCACAAAGAACAGTTGCACAACTGCCAATTTCTTTAGCTACCTGATAAATAAAAGCGTCAAATTTAAGACGAGAATCCTCATTACCACGTACACATAATTTTGTAACTGTCCGCACATCATTAGTGTTAAGGAAAGCCATGAATCCTCCTTCGCCTACTATTCGTTTTTGCATCTCATCAAGAGTAATTTCCCCACTGTAACAAAGACGCACCAAGTCCCCTATAGGTACTCCGCCACTTCTTTCTGGTGAAAATGGTCCTTCTCCATCTAAGGCATTATTCACGTCGACCACGCGACCATGCTTGTGTACACCAACCGACACTCCGCCCCCTAAATGTGCCACAATTAAGTTTAAGTCTTCATATTTTCGTCCGGTTTCACGAGCGTACCGTTTGGCAACAGCTTTCTGATTAAGCGCATGGAAAATACTTTTGCGCTTTATTTCAGGGAAACCGGAAATACGAGCCACAGGATCCATTTCATCTATAACCACTGGATCAACAATGAAAGCCGGTATATTCAATAATTCAGCCATCTCATGAGCAATAATACCACCCAGATTGGAGGCGTGCTGACCCTGCACTCCGATCCTCAAATCCTCAAGCATGGCTTGATTGACAGCGTAAGTCCCACCTTCAATTGGCCTTAACATCCCGCCACGTCCGACAACTGCGCTAATACTTTTCAAATCAATATCCTTTTCCTCTAACAGTTTAAGAATCAGTTCTTTACGGAAAATTAATTGGTCGTAGATTGAGGTATATACATCTAACTCCTCACCGGAGTGACGAATAGTTTCTTCCATTAATTTTTGCTCATCTTGATAAACAGCTACCTTAGTAGACGTAGAACCAGGGTTAATAATCAATAACTTATTGGACAAGATGCTTACCTCCCGAAAATAGATTATGATGTAATTTACATTCGACATATACATACGTCAATTAATAATGTTTTGTTTACAATAGACGAAATTGGGTAGTGATCTCCAAAGTAGAATAGAGGTTGTTACAAAAAAACATAACAAACCAAACGAGCGAACAGTCGTGCCCCTCGTTTTGAATTATTACTCATTATTAAGGCTTCAGAAAGGACTTCCAGACACAGAAAAAAGATCGTCACGGAAAAGAACTTTATTGCTGTTTTGCGGGGAAGACCATGTCCCGTCAAATAGATAGAGGTGTAATTTTTTGGTAGAGAACATATGTTTGGTGTTTTTAGCTTTTTGTAACAGACCCTAATAAAGCCAAAACACGAAATTTTAGATATTAAAAGGATTAAAGTTACCGTCTTCAATACCGTGCTCTTTCATTTTCCGATAGAGGGTACTGCGAGAGATTCCCAGATATTTGGCGGCTTCGGTTTTGCTCCTGAACCTTGTCAGACAGTTCTGGATCGCCTGCTCTTCAGTGTGTCTGAGCAGGGTAGTTTCTTTTTTTGCAGGGGTAAGCGGGCTAGGGAAAAATGGACCGTTCAGGCCGGGGGGTAAGAGGTCTGCTGTAATTAACATACCATGGGTCAGGTTTACGGCGCGCTCCAATACGTTCTGCAATTCACGGATATTGCCTGGCCAGGAATATCGGTTAAAGACATCCATTACTCCGGGAGCGAACCCCCGGACATCTTTACCAAGTCGGCTGCCGATTTTTTTCAAAAAGTGGACCGCTAGGCGTTCAATGTCGTCGGTGCGTTCACGTAGGGCTGGGAGGGAGATTATCATAACACTCAGGCGGTAAAAAAGATCCTGCCTGAAGTTCCCATTTGCAACTTCTCGGGCCAGGTCTTTATTGGTGGCAGCAATTATCCGCACGTTCACAGGCAGGCATTCCTTTCCACCTACCCGCATAATCATGCGTTCTTCCAGCACCCGCAGCAGCACTGACTGGAGGTCAAGGGGCATTTCCCCAATTTCGTCTAGGAAGATTGTTCCCTGTTCGGCCAGTTCGAATTTACCTGGGTTTCCTCCTTTTCTCGCTCCAGTAAATGCCCCATCATCGTAACCGAACAACTCGCTGGCGATTAAATCCCTCGGGATGGCGCCGCAGTTTATGGCCACGAAGGGCTGGCCTGTCCGAATGCCTGCGTTGTGGATAGCTTGGGCGAAGAGGTCTTTCCCCGTCCCGCTCTCTCCTAAGAGTAGGATGTTGCAGTCGGAGACGGCTGCAGTCCGCCCCAGCTGCAAGGCTTCGTTGAAAAGATCAGCTTCACCCACTAGGTCGTCAAAGCTGATCCTAGCCCTAGTGCCGCTCAGTCTGTTGACAAGGCGGTTCACTCTTTTAAATTCCTGGAGCACGACGACCCTTCCCATGTCCGTGCCGTTCCGATCGGTCAGAGGACTGCAACTCATGGTACACCTTATTTTCTCATTAGCCAGGGTTATATTTACAGAAGTATCTAAGATCGTCTTTTTTGAACGCACGAGATTGATAAAAAAATAATTAGCTTCTTCGCTACTCAAGACAAGGCTCAGATTCTGACCGATCACTCCTTTTGCATCGAGTCGCAACAGTTCGGCTGCCGAGCGGTTGAGGTAAGTTATGTTACCGAAGTTGTCGGTGGTCAAAATACCCTCGGTGATAGATTCCATGATGAAGGTCTTATACTGATTGGCCAGCAGGTTTTCCCACAGTACCCGCTTCAGGGCCAGCTGGTTCTCTATAGCACTAACTCCTGCTGCCACCATGCCTAGGGTATGGTGGTGAACCTTCTCGAAAGGTCCGGTAATATCTAGTACGCCAATGATATTGCCTTCAGGGTCATGGATAGGCGCCGCCGAACAGGTGGAATTGTAGGCGCAGATGCAAAAGTGTTCATAGCCGAAAACCTGCATGGGCTTCTCCACTGCTAGGCTCAGTCCCACTGCGTTCGTGCCGCCGGTTTGTTCCGACCAGTCCGTTCCCTCGATAAAATTCACCCTCCGGGTAAACTCAAGACCTTCTTCGTCTCCAAGCACCACGAGTAAAAAACCTTCCCTGTCTGCTAGGGCAACTACGAAGCCGCTCCCTTTTACGAATTCAAACAGGTTTATTATGGTAGGCACTGCTATATCAAGGAGTTCTCTGTTTGTTTTGAGCCGTGACTGAAGTTGATCCTGAGAGAGAATGGCCCGGTTAATTTTCAGGTAGGGACTGACACCATAGTCCACACACCTTGCCCATGAAGCGCTGATCTCTGATCTGACCCGAGTCAGCTTTTCATCATGCGTCCTCATTTTTTTCCAGAGCGAGTGCATTTCTTGAGAAAACTGGATCATATCCTGTTTCACTCCTCGCAATTGGTTTAGGGGATATTTTTAGCTAGGAGACCTAGAAGATTATAAGAATCCTTAGCTTGTTTTAATGCTACTGGTTGTTTCACTGTGTGTCAATATGAAATCGCAAAGAATTATGGATAAATTCAACAGTTTTGTACTATTTTAAAACATTGTGTTTCAGGGCGTATTATTTTGACACGTAGTATGAGCTGTTAGCTGGAAGAATGAGCTGAAATAAGGCCACCAAAATCTATCATTTTGCAAAATTTTGGGGCAATTCAGCTAAATGGCATTATTATTGCAATATAAAGTGCTTGAGTACAGGTGTGAAAGGAGGATCGTAGTGAAAGCAACAAAAACTTTTGATCAGATTGAGGTTGGAGACCGGGCTGACTTCAGAAAAACTATCGTTGAGAACGACATTAACCTGTTTGCAGAGATCACTGGAGATTTAAACCCCGTGCATTTGGATGCCGAATTCGCTGGGAAGAGTGTGTTTGGTAAGAAAGTGGCCCACGGCATGCTCACTGGGGGTTTGATCTCAACTGTTCTGGGTACTAAGCTGCCCGGACCCGGAACCATCTATCTTTCTCAGACTCTGAAATTCCTGCGCCCTGTTTACCCGGACGACACAATTAGGGCTGAAGTGGAAGTGGTTGAAAAGATTGCCAGCAAAAACAGGCTGCGGCTGCGGACTGCCTGCTATAACCAGAAAGGCGAACTGGTGCTGGATGGTGAGGCAGTGGTCTTGCGGGGGAAAGAGGTGTAAAAATGAGTTACAGTGTTCTGGAATATCGAAAAGACGGCGAGGTTGCGGTGGTTACGTTGAACCGGCCGGAGAGCCTGAATGCTCTCAACAGACAGGTATTTGCGGAGTTGGAGATGGTTTTTGACGAAATAGCAGTTGATTCTGGGGTGAGGTCCGTCATTCTGACCGGCAGCGGCAGCAAAGTCTTTGCCGCAGGGGCGGATGTGAGCGAGCTAAAGGATCTTACTGCGCTGGAGGCTAGGGAATTTGCCATGGCAGCCTTCAGAACGCAGGAAAAGATCTGCCGTTTGCCCAAACCCACCATTGCTGTCCTCAACGGATTTACGCTGGGCGGCGGCTGTGAACTGGCCATGTGCTGTGATCTGCGTATCGCAGCTGAAAACGCCAGACTGGGACAGCCGGAAATAAATTTGGGAATTATCCCCGGTGGGGGCGGTACCCAGCGACTGGCACGTCTGGTGGGTGTGAGCCGAGCCAAGGAACTGATTTTTACTGGGAAGATTATCACGGCGCAGCAGGCGCTGGAGTGGGGACTGATCAACCAGGTGTTACCCTCCGAGCAGCTGATAGAAGAAGCTCTTAAGCTGGCTCGGGAACTGGCCGTTAAATTCTCTCCTGCGCTGGCTGCGGTTCTGGCCAAGTCAGCCATTGATCGGGGAATGGATATGGATCTCACCAGCGCCCTGCATTATGAAATCGATTGTTTTGCTTGCTGTTTTGCCACAGAGGACCACCGCGAAGGAATCAACGCCTTTTTAGAGAAGCGCCAACCGCAATATCAAGGCATGTAGTAAATATTGAAAAGAAAGCGACCGTTGGTCGTTTACAGAAGTAATAAATCGGGCAGGAGGAGTTTTAGTTATGGAGATCAAGGAAGTTACTGTTATTGGGGCGGGAGCCATGGGTTCCGGCATCGCCCAAGTTTGTGCCACCATGGGCTATGAGGTGAGTCTGAACGACGCTTCGGAGCAAGCGCTGGAAAAAGCGGTGGCCGCTATCAAGAAAAGCCTTACCCGCTTTAAAGAAAAGAACAAAATCAGTCAATTGGAGTTGGAAGCTGCTTTGAGCAGGCTGCATATCACAGCGGACCTTGCCGAGGCCGCTGCCGGAGCGGACATAGTGATTGAGGCCGCTTACGAGGACCTCGGGGTGAAAAAAGAGATATTCACCAGACTGGACGAGATCGCACCTTCTCATGCCATCTTAGCATCGAACACGTCGTCGCTTCCCATCGCAGCCATCGCTGCCGTCACAAAACGGCCGGAAAAAGTCATCGGACTTCATTTCATGAACCCGGTGCCGTTGATGAAAGGAGTCGAAGTCATCCGCGCCCGGCTCAGTTCTGACGAGACGCTAACCGCTGGGATCGAGTTTGTAAAAAGCCTTGGGAAGATTCCCTCCGAAGCGGTGGACTACGCTGGCTTCATTGTCAGCCGTGTGTTGGACGTCATGCTCAACGAGGCGGTATTCTGCGTCATGGACGGCAACAAGCCTGAGGAAATCGACCGTGCTATGAAAGTGTGCACCAATTTTCCCATGGGCCCCCTCGAATTGATTGACCTAGCTGGAGCAGACATTTTGCTGCACGTCATGGAATGTTTGCAGGAGGAGTTCGGCGACAAGTACCGACCCGCTCCTCTTCTGAGGCAGATGGTTAGGGCCGGGCAACTGGGCCAAAAGACGGGGCGAGGATTTTATGAATACAAGTGAGATGCGAAAGGCTGGTTGAATAGTTATGAAGGTGCAGGAATTGTTTAACCTTGAAGGGAGAGTAGCGGTGATAACCGGCGGTTCCGTCGGTTTGGGGGAGCAGGCCTGCGATGCACTTGCGGAGGCCGGCGCATCGGTGGTGGTGGCCGCTCGGAATCTGGAAAGGTGCGAGAGAACAGCGGAACGTCTCCGCTCCATAGGAGCAAAAGCTATCGCTGTAAAATGCGACGTAAGTGAACCGAATGATATCGACGCCATGGTGGAATCTGCATTAAAGGAATTTGGCCGTATAGACATTCTGATCAACAGCGCCGGCATTACTTGGGGCGCTCCGGCTGTGGACTATCCCCTAGAAAAGTGGCAGAAGGTCATGGATGTCAATGTGACCGGAACGTTCCTTTGCTGCCAGAAAATCGGCAAGATTATGATCAAACAAGGCTATGGCAAGATCATCAATCTGGCCTCCGTTGCCTCTTTCAGGGGGGCCGATACGGATACCATGGATGCTGTTGGGTATCAGACCAGTAAAGGAGCTGTGACGATGATGACCTATGACCTAGCCGCAAAATGGGCCCGTTACGGGATTAACGTTAACGCCATAGCTCCCGGTTGGTTTCCTACCCATATGTCCGAGTCTTTTCTGGCAGTAAAGGGGGAGATACTCTTGAAACACATACCCCTCAGGCGATTCGGCGGGGATGAAGAACTCAAAGGTGCGGTGGTATTTCTGGCTTCGCAGTCGTCCAGTTACGTCACTGGCCATATACTGTGCGTCGATGGTGGATACCTCTGTATCTGAACAAAAGGAGTGGAATTCGTGAATAATAATGATATTGTAGTCGTCAGCGTCGTAAGAACGCCCTTTGGGCATTTTGGAGGCTCCCTTAAAAACATGGACTGTTACGATCTGGGGGCCGTAGTTATGAAAGAAGTTTTGGCCCGTGTGAATCTGAACGGTGGTGTGGTAGACGAAGTTTTCTGGGGTGTGGGTGATACCAGCTGCTGCAAGGATCCCTTTACCCCGGTGGTTGCCCGCCAGTCCCTGCTTAAAGCAGGCCTGCCGCCGGAAACCCCATCCTGCTCCTTGGACAAGGCCTGCGTTTCAGCTATGTCGGCGGTCAATTATGGTTGTCGGACTATCCGGGCCAGTGAGGGGGAGATCATCCTAGCCGGAGGTGCCACCAGCTTCAGTACTGTTCCATTTCTGCTCCGCAACCAGCGCTTCCAAAGCAAGAAAATGGGCCACCTGATTCTGGAAGACCCCTTGCTGGAACTGGGATATAAGGATTACTCTCCGGTGGCCAAAGACGCGGGTGAGGTGGCGGTAAAGCATGACATCGGGCGGGAAGAACAGGACGCTTGGTCGGTCAGGAGCCATCAAAGGTATGGTGAAGCGCACGCGAAAGGGAAGTTTAAGGAGGAGATGCTGCCTCTCGAACTGATGCAGAAGGACGGTTCCAGCAAGGTTCTGAACGTGGACGAGCAATATCGGCCGGGTGCCACGATAGAGCAACTGGCTAGACTCAAGCCCATTTACGGCAGTCCCACCTGCACAGCCGGCAATGCTCCGGGATTGAACGACGGTGCAGCGGCTATTCTCATCACCACTCGGAAAAAGGCTGCAGAATTGGGTTTGAAACCGCTGGCCACCATAGTTAACATGGTTTCAACAGCCACTAAGCCGGGATTGATGGCTGAAGTTCCGGCGCTCGCCATCAATAAATCTATGTCCAAGGCCGGCTTAAACATTGATGAAATAGACCTGATCGAAATCAACGAGGCCTTTGCCGCGGTGACCTTGGTCAGTACTAAGATGCTGGCGGGCGGCAATGCGGTAAAATACAAGGCTCTCCAAGAAAAGATGAATGTAAACGGCGGCGCCATTGCCATAGGCCACGCCAATACTGCCAGCGGGGCGAGGATAATGATGACGTTGATTTATGAGCTAAGGCGCCGAGGCGGCGGGATCGGTATAGCAGCCCTCTGCGGGGGCTTAGCGCAGGGTGACGCGGCGCTGATCAAGGTCGAATGACAGTCCTCAGTGAAATCATTCTGATGTTCTCAGAGTACGACGACAAGTCGGAGATGTCGTGGTCTGTCATTTATATTAAATTCGATTTTTTGGAGGTTTTGTGATGCAACGGTTGATGCTTTTTAATGATGAACAAAAGATGATTGTAGAGACGGCGCGGAAATTTGCAGAAAAAGAACTGATGCCTGTGGCCGGTGAGATGGACGAGCGTGAGGAATTTCCTAGGAAATTATTAAAAAATATGGGTGAACTTGGTTTTATGGGTTTATTGTGTCCTGAAGAGTATGGTGGTTCCGGTATGGATGCCTTAGTCTATGCCTCAGTGGCAGAGGAAATAGGGCATGGCTGGTTAGCTGCTGGTGGAACTTTTTCCGTACACATAATGGTGGAGCAATTGATCTTAAAACATGGAACAGAAGAGCAAAAAAACAAGTATCTTTCCGCTTTGTGCAGCGGTGAATCTTTGGGGGCCATAGCTATGACCGAGACAGGAGCTGGATCTGATTTGGCCTCCATTCGCTCCACTGCCGAAAAGACAAAGGATGGTTACCGACTGAATGGCAATAAGATCTTTATTACCACCGGTGGTGAAGCAGATATTTATCTGGCCCTTTTTCGAACAGGTCAGGAACGATCCAATGCGTCTGTATTTATAGTAGAGAAAGACACCCCCGGCTTTTCGTTTGGCAAAAAGGAACACAAAATGGGTTACGGAAGTTCACCTACTCGGGAGTTGATTTTTGAAGACTGCTTTGTACCTGACGAGAATTTGATGGGCAGCGCCGGGAAAGGAATGGAAATCATACTTGGTTCTCTGGATAGTGGGCGAATAGGTGTCGCGGCCATTTCTGTGGGGGTGGCTCAGGCCGCTTATGAATATGCATTGCACTATGCGTCTCAGCGAGTTCAATTTGGCAAGCCAATTTCTGACTTTCAAGGCATTCAGTTTATGTTGGCAGATATGGCGACGGGCATTGTTGCATCCAGACAACTGGTAGGCCAGGCGGCAAGGCTGAGAGATGCAGGATTGTCCTACACTTGTGAAGCAGCTATGGCCAAATTATTTGCCTCCGATACGGCAATGAATGTCACCACCAATGCGGTTCAGATCCTCGGAGGTTATGGATATATGAAGGAATATCCCGTAGAGAGGTATATGCGGGAAGCCAAAATATTACAAATTGTAGAGGGCACGAATCAGATTCAGAGGGTTGTCATTGCTCGCAATATTCTAAAGAAATAAGGCAACTGGTGTTTAGTAAAAGATTGTAACTGGAGGGTATTTTAATATGGCTATTAATAAAGGTGGTAAAGAACTATGGAAGGGTACTAAGGCCGTAGCGGAAGCAGCCATTAGAGCAGGGTGCTCCTGCTATTTCGGTTATCCGATTACTCCTCAAAACGATCTTCTGGAACATATGAGCGAATACCTTCCAGGGCACGGTGGAGCGTTCATTCAGGCCGAAAGTGAATTAGCTGCGATTAATATGGTCTACGGAGCAACGGCAGCCGGCGGCAGGGTAATGACGTCCTCTTCCGGCCCCGGCTTCAGTTTAATGCAGGAGGGAATTTCTTTTATCGCAGGGGCCAGACTTCCTTGTGTCATCGTTAATGTGGGCAGAGGAGGCCCGGGATGCGGGACGATCTTGGGCGCACAATCGGATTATTTCCAAGTTACACGGGGTGGCGGTCACGGCGATTACCGTTGTATTGTTCTGGCGCCAACCTTCATTCAAGAAGCGGTCGACTTTACCATGGACGCATTTGAACTTGCCGACAGCTATCGGATGCCGGTTGTGGTGTACATGGACGGATTTTTGGGCCAGATGATGGAAGGAATCAACTTGCCAGAGCGAATCCCAGAGGAGAAAATGCCTGGTAAGGAATGGGCAATATCTGGGGAAGCGGTTAAAAGGGGAAGGAGAAACGTGATAACCAGTTATTGGTCGGATGAAAAAGAGTGCATGCAGGCAAACATTGAATTACAAAAAGTTTATCAAGAGATTGAATTTATGGAAAGCAGAAGTTCATCTTTCTATACGGAAGACGCGGAATATCTGATTGTAGCCTATGGCATAGCGGCAAGGGTAGCTATGGAGGCAATACTGGCATTGCGCCAGCAGGGGATCCTTGTAGGATTGTTTTGCCCTCAGTCACTATGGCCGTTTCCAACAAAAGCGTTGCAAGAAGCGTGCAGGGGGAAAAAAGGCTTGCTGGTTATTGAACTGAGCATGGGACAGATGGTAGAAGATGTGCTTCAGACCGTGTCCAAGGATGTTCCTGTAAGTTTCAAGGGTTTCGCGGGTGGGGTAATTCCTTCAGTGCTCGACGTGGTGGAAACCGGAATAAAAATTTCACGGGGAGAGTTGATCAATGAAAGAGGGAGCATTAGCTTTTAAAAGACCCACGGGGTTAACAACAACACGAACAATATACTGTCCAGGCTGCGGGCATGGTATTGTGCACAGGCTGATTGCCGAAGTTCTGGGAGAAATGGATCTTTTGCAGAAATCTATCGCTGTAGCAGGAACCGGGTGCTCCGGATTGTTATACGAGTATTTTGACATGGATGCCATCCACAGTGCTCACGGTCGGGCTCCGGCTGTCGCAAGTGGTATTCGCAGGGTCAGGCCTGAAGCGGTGATTTTCGTTTATCAGGGAGATGGGGATATCGCCGCCATTGGCCTTGATGAGACAGTGCACGCCGCTCTTAGAGGAGAAAATTTTACCGTTATTTTTGCCAACAATGCTCTGTATGGCATGACTGGCGGTCAGGCTGCCCCAACCACCTTCGATGGAATAAATACGAAGACGCCGTCCAATAAATTTCCCCTGCGCTTGTGTGAAATGCTAACAACGCTCGACTCAGTAGCTTACCTAGCCAGAGGCTCTGTACACGACCCCAAATCTATTTTAACTACCAAAGAATATATTCGAAAAGCTTTTCAAACCCAACTTACAGGGGGATACAGCATGGTAGAGGTTTTGACACCATGTCCCACCAACTGGGGACTGAATCCAATTGCGGCAATGAATTATGTAAAGGAAACCATGGTGAACTTTTTTCCGTTAGGAGAGTTTAAAATGGCAGGTGAGAATAGATAATGGAAAAGCGGGTAATTGTGGCGGGAACCGGTGGACAGGGAGTTTTAACCGGCGGTCAGGTCTTGGCTCGGGCAATAGCGGCCAGCGGTTACGAAGTTTCATGGGCGCCAGTGTACGGAGCGGAACAGCGTGGAGGAGTCGCATACTGCAGTGTGGTCCTGTCCAGAGATTTTGTAAGTAATCCCATTGTGGATAAACCTGATATCGCAGTACTGGCAAGTGAAGGTGCACTCAAAACTTGGAGCGGACGCGTTAAGGCCGGTGGGGTATGTATTTATAATTCAGATCTATCAACCAAGACAGATCAGCTTATTATACAGCCAAACGTAGAAAAATATGAAATACCTGCTCTGAAAATAGCCAATGAAAATTACGGCTCCGAACGCTTTATGATGATGGTTCTGATGGGTGCCGTCATGGCGAAAATCGGGGGGGTTGATGAGGGGTGTTTACCAGATGTGCTGAGAGCAATATTTAAAAAGGCTTCTCCTGAGTTGATAAGTTTAAATTTGCAGGCTCTCCAGGAAGGAATGACTGCAGTTTATTCTTACACAAAGTAAATAGACTAGGCTGGTTCTGAAAGTTGAGATCGGAAAAGGTGGTATATATGGAAAACATTAAAGTAGATGAGTCTTTATGTAAATTGTGTGGCTTGTGTGTTCACTATTGCCGGAGAGGGGCCTTAAAAATCACTGATTCTGGAAATGAAATGACGACAAGGATGGAAGTA
>Ga0255336_101735_pt1 | contig 13728 bp, 25 predicted proteins | sample MeOH1_35cm_T3_17_FD_189102 | JGI IMG/M metagenome (GOLD analysis project Ga0255336, IMG submission 189102) | Sandy soil microbial communities from University of British Columbia, Vancouver, Canada - MeOH1_35cm_T3_179 | ecosystem: Engineered > Artificial ecosystem > Sand microcosm > Unclassified ...
GGTGCCGGAATCCGAATGGCAAGAGACCGAGAACAAGGCACGCGCCGTGTTGCGCGCCGCCGAACAGGTTCAAGACGGCCTCGATAGCGACTTCTGACCGGAGACACACCATGCTGCTCATGATCGAAAATGAGCATGGGCACTTCCGCTCACTTGGCCTCACTAGAAAATCCTTATCCGGCGGGGCTTTCCGGGCAATCGACCCCGCTGGGCAATGCAGACGCGCGGGAAATTTTGGGGGAAAATTGGTGGTAAATCTGGTGCCCACGGAGAACTTCCACCATCAAAACCACCAAGGCTCTATCCGCTTCCGTCATCAACGCAGCGAAGCCCAAAGAGAAGCCGTACAAGCTGGCCGATCTTGACCGGCTGTACGTGCTGGTGTCGGTAGCTGGGTCCAAGACTTGGTACTGGAATTTTCGGCTTGACGGCAAAGACAGCACGTACGCTATCGGCAAGTGGCCCGATGTGAGCATTGCCGATGCACGTGCTGCACGTGCCGATGCTGAAAAGCTGGTACAGCAGGGCATTAATCCCACGGCGAATAAAAAACAGAAGGTGGAACAGGTCAAGATTGAACAGGCCACCACCTTTGGCGGCATTGCGCAGGAATGGATTGAATCGAACGCGCCGGATGATCTCGACCCGAACCCAAAGCAATCGGGCAAATGGTCAAAGTATTACGCTTCGCAAGTCCGGTCGTTCATGGGTCGGTACGTCATTAATGCGCCGCTCGGCGCACGTCCTATCAAGTCGATCACCAGCGCCGATATCTTCCAGCTAGTGCAAAGCGTGGGCACGCGTAAAGGTGGCGCACAGGGTGACGAACGGAAAGACAAAGGCGCACCGTCTGTGGCCGTGCTGTTAAAGCAATGGTCGTCCGCTGTCTTTGCGTTGGCAATCGCCACCCAGCGAGCAGAAATTAACCCAGCTGAGGGTTTCAAGGTTTCATTGGCTGTGAAAAAACCACAGACCAAAAACAACAAAGCTCTCGGTGAGAACGAACTGCGCGAACTGCTCGCTGCACTTGATAGTTACTCGGTTAAAAAGCCCGGTCAGTCCTACGCGGGCCAGCGCGATACAGTCATCGCTATCCGGTTGTTGATGCTTCTGTTCGTCCGAACCGTCGAACTGAGAAAAGCCCAATGGCAGGAATTCGACTTTATGAACGCGCTTTGGACCATTCCGGGTGAACGCATGAAAATGGGCCTGCCTCATGTCGTGCCATTGCCGACTCAGGCGATTGTGTTACTTCAGGAACTGCGGACGATTAACCCGCCAGCCAAAGACGGAAAAGGCTGGCTGTTCCCGAATCGTCGGCGCGGTAGTGTTGACTCAATGAGCGCCACCACTATTAACCGGGCGTTGCAAAACATGGGTTTCAACGGAGACAAGCTGTTTCGCGCACACGGCGCACGCGGTACGGCCAGCACGACACTCCACGAACAGGACTACGCGCCGCAGATTATTGAGCGGCAACTGGCACACGTACAGAAAAACAAGGTGGCAGGGTCGTACAACAAAGCTCAATGGCTGAATCAGCGCCGCGCGATGGTGCAAGCTTACGCGGATCATCTGGATAGCCTTAAATCCGCTGATGGAATCGCCAACGTGGCCTAACCAGCTTTTCGCCGCAGAAAGCCGCGAGCAGCTATTGCACTTTCGCTCACTCGCCCTCACCATATAGCTACACCACAAAGCAATGGAGTGCGAAGGTCGGTAGTGGTATTGCTGACCCAAAGGGTGGCCCTGCAATGGGGCGGCTCGCACTCCGGTTCTTCTCGATCCTCAGTCAGTCGCTCCTGTGCATCCGTAACCTGTGGCGCTTTCATGCGCCTCGCATTTGGAGCAGAAAATGACTGTCCATATTATTTCGGCCCAACCGGGTTTGCTGGTTTTTTACTACGACTTCGCAAAGGGAGTTACCGCATCCTCTGACTGGAAGGAAGTTTTCGATCATGAAGTCTTTAGCGTAATCTCATGGCGGATCGAAGACGTTGGCTCCTACATTTTTACGCAATTCCCGGTATCGTTGGCGCGATTTGACTATTCAGGAGCGGACTCGTTCGCACTGATACTTCCTGACGGGCACGTAGAGTCCAGAAACCCGGCATGCGCTGAGAAATTCTCGACGTTCGAAGCATTCTACAAAAGCCTGTTGAAGCAACGAGAAAGCCGCGATAGCGATGCTTAACCAATAGCCAATGGAAAATCCGCGCCTCTGACGACGGGGCGCTTCTCTCATATTACCGAATGGAGTCGGACATGCAAAGGAATAATCATGGCAGTGACGATTTCAAAGGTGGTGGTGCCAAAGCAAAAAATGAAAGGGCACAAAGCCAGCAGTGGCAACACCAAGCCATTGTCGGTGCTGGTGTCGCTCGATCAACCGGGACGGCTCCGCGTGGGTCATCTGCTCACGCTGCTGTCTATCAGCAGTCCTACGTTGTACGCGCGCATCAATGCCGGTTTGATCCCTAAGCCTGACGGTCATGATGGACGGCCCTACTGGAACACCACCACCGTTCGTGCGTATCTCGCTGGGGGGCAGTCATGAACACCCTGCTGATCGTCCTGTGGTGCTTGCTGCTGCCTTGTAGTTACCGGCTGGTGTGCTGGGTATGCAGCTCGCCCCGCAAGCGCACACGAACCCCATGAGGTGCGGCCATGGCTATCAACATCAACGGTACGCGTTTGTCCCAGCCAATCGCCCGCGCTCCGGCAGAGGCAACAACGCGCAAACGCGGCGCTGGCAGTGCGAAGCGCAGGCCAGTAGACGCGGCGACGCTGAACGGACCGGGCGAACTGCGTGCAGGCCATCTGCTGACGCTGCTCGGCATTAGCTCGCCCACGCTGTACGCGCGCATTAAACGTGGTGATATGCCCGCACCTGATCGACACGACAGGCAAGGCCATCCGTACTGGCTTGCATCGACCGTGCGGGCATGGCTCAGCAGGTGACAGCAGCGCAAGCAAGTGATTGCGAATGCACTAAGGCCGCTGGTGTGCTGGATAGACGGCAGGCACGCTGGTGCTATGCTGGCGGGCAAAAAACGGGGGCTTCATGAAATTTGACGGCTGGCAGATTCCACTTACGACAATAGCGTTCGTCATGGGCGCAAGCGCCTATCTTTCCCATCCTGCCGATAGCTCAGAAGCCGTTGCTGCGTGGGTGCAGGCAGTCGGCTCAATCGGCGCAATTCTGGCGGCTGTATGGGTCGCTCACCGGCAATACGAACAGACCCGCGCGCTAGAGCTAGAACGCGCCAAAGCGGCTGAAGACAAAGAAGTTGCGGAGACTCGCGCGTTCGTGCTCGCCATTCGTGAAGAACTAACTGCTCTGTGGGAAGGTTATTGCATCGGGACACGTCAAATGCTCCTCAAAATCCCTGAAGGCGCACCGTGTAACTTTCGATTTCCTGTGACGTCCGATGCCTTCACGGTCTACAACAATTCCTCGGCAATGGTCGGTCGGGTTACGAATCCAGAATTACGGCGTGCCATTATTGTCGCCTACGCGACGGCTAAGGGCATGGTCTACACATACCAGCTAAATAACGATCTGGTCAGCGATTTTGACAACTTCGAAACGCTATACAGAGGCGACGATCGCGCGGTGCGCTTACAACTGAAGCACCAACGACTAGTCGAATACGGCTATCAGGTAAAGTCGCACGATGCGATGGTTGCGCAGCGCTATGAAGAACTGATGCGACTCACACAGGCGCTGTAGTTAGGCGTCAGCAAGCAGGTCAGCGAGGAAAGGAAATTCCTGACAGCAAAGCGCGTCAATCTGCTGGCGCACCTGATCGTGCGTATCCTTGTCGCGCGTCGTCAGCGCAAGGTAATAATTCTGGCCTTCGTGCTTCGCAAATACGATCCACTCACCTGTCAGCTTTTCCGCCGCCGCGAGACGCATCCAGTTGCCGTGTACAGCGTCGGTGGCAATTGCCTCAATGTCTTCCGGCATAACATAGCGTTCTTCGCCTGCCGCTTTCGCCTCGTCAATACGTTGCTGAAAGACGGGGATGCTGTACCTTTTCAGCCCCTTGAGGATGTTGAGCGCCATCGCACGCGGGCCGTCTTCGAGATAGTGCTTATGCCATAACCCCCTCAGTGGTGGATGCTTGTTTTGAATAGGTGGCTTCAGCTTGCTTGGCTGACCGATGCCCTCCAGTGCACGTATCTCATGTATGACCTTGGCGGGGTTCAGCATGCCTGACTGATAGCCACCGAACAATCCCAGCACCAACAGCATGCTATACCGCCCCGGCGCTGCCTGCTCAAGTCCAATGAAGCGCGCAAACCCCCGCACCATATCCGTCATGTCTTCGCCATTTGCTGCCGTCACTGTAATAAGTTTGAGCGGCGTGCTTGTCGCATCGACTTCTAGCTGCTTGACTTGATCGGCCGCACTGTTGTCACCTGCGCTGTTGTTCATGCGCTACCCCGATAACGTCGGTTCTCGACTGCCATTGTGTGGATGATCATAGCAGCGGGTCTGGGCAATCATTTTCGAAGCCCAGGCGGCCCGCTAGACCTGTGGCCTGCGCACGCCCAGCGCGTCATAGAATTTCACGAACAGCAGTTCTGGAATGGTGGCGAAAGTCGTTTCCAACTGCCCATTTACACTGCCACTGCCCAATAGCTTGTAGTCGTCAGTTGGATGCGCCAGCCGTTGATTGGCTATCTCGATTGTGGTCGCCCATGCACGGGGCGTGCTAACGCGTGCGCGGAATACGCTGGCCGCTTCGTCGGGCGTCACGCGAGCAAGATGCTGGCCGTCGCGGAGAGTGAAGTGCTCAATGCCAATATCACCATTCCGACGCCTGTCTATGGCTCTCAATGCGGGCGGCGCACCTACAGTCTTGATGCCAAGGAATTCCAGCAGGTAACGGCAACGAATTACGCCCATCGCAATCACCGGCTGTGTGTACGCGCCCAGCAGCGTACGCGGTGCAGGCGTGTCGGCGTCATCCACTACCAGCGACATGAACGCCATGATGCTGTGACGGCGCTCCAGTTCTAGCGCCTGAACGGCCTGCCTGATCGTCATGAGGGTGTGTGGGATTATCAGCCCCTGCATGGCCGCCAGCCGGTCTACTGTAGGCTCGCGCATAGTGGTTGCGGCGGCCTTGCTCATTGCTTGGGCTGTACGCGGTGCGGTGCCCATTCGTGCCAGTGCGGCCCCTTGTTCGCTATCCATGCGCGGGCTTCGGCTTCATCGGCCATATCCTCTACACGCATCTCATAGCCATCCGGCCACGTCACGCGCACAAAGTACCCAGACCCGTCTTTAAGCTGTACAGGCTCGAACTGTGGTTCCTGCTGTTGATCGCTCATTTGTCCCCCGGTCAGTGTTGGCGAAGATAGCTGCTGATGTTGAAGCGCCTAGAACGGCAACCATGACAGGTCATTACAGGCCCATATGCGGGGCAACCGGTGTTCGGCGTCGCATGCGGCCATGCATTGCTTTGATGCCGTTGCGTCGTTCACTGGCGGCGCGAAACACTTCATGCCGCATGCCACCATATTCGGCCCAACAATCGCCCGTTCATCGGCCTGTCCGCGCGCACGTGCAGCGGCAAGCCCCAGCGGGTCCACGTACTGTGCGGGGCACCAGATAGGCTTGCAGGTGCTGTAGCCGGTCCTGCTCAGTTGTGGTCAGCGATTCAGGCATACCGGCAGGCATGCTGGTGATAGTCTGCTGGGTCACCCCAATGCAATACGCGGCCTTCAGGTCGGTATCGTTCGGCGGTTGCTGTGCTTGGGCATCGAGCGAAGCCACCAGCGCCACGGCACACGCTAAAGCTGTTCGGAATCTCATGCGCTTCCCCCATGCGGTCTGTTATCACCGGCTGTTTTGCCGGTGATGATAGCTTATGGCGGCAGACTGGATGCGGCTGGTGGTCGCTGTGGCTGGCTCTACGGTATCCTGACGGAACCAAAAAAAGCGAACCGGGGGCGGGACATGGCATCTACAGCGAGTAGCGTTATTCGTAGTGCAGGGCTGATGCAGCGCGTGACCATCGCCACATGGGTCGCGGCAGTCGTGTTGCTGGTGCTGCTACACAATCCATTTTCAGGCTACGTAACGACTTTCACTGCTCCCGGTAATCCATGCCCTGCTGGCCCGTCGAAAAGCGTAACGCAGATGACCCAAGCAGAGGTCAATGCCAGCGTTGAAACCATGAAAGACTGCGGCCCGGTCGAGGTCAATATGGTCTTTAACGAGTGGGGCACGGTTGACCCCGCTGTTGGCTGGTTACGTTCGATCGTGCATCTGCTGGTGTCGCTGGGGGCGGTCACGGTGGTGGCCGGTGTCGTGTACTTGCTGTTCCCGCCGCAACGATCCAAATGACGGCGCGACGCGTAGCGTCCTAAATCGCAGTTTGTGTTTGTTAATGAACCGTTGGGCTGCCGGATAAATCCATGATGCCCGCCGCTACAAAGGCGGCGCGGTGCTCCAGAAAAGCGCTCACGACTGTTGCGATATCAAGCAAGTCAACATCCACGCGCTGGCCGTCCAATATGGTCAGCACCACATGAGCGAACGGCCCTTCCTCACCTTGACCGGTTCCGAGATTGGCAAGGCCAACAATTTCAGTTCCATCGAGTTTGGTCACCTTCACAAGGCCGAACAACTGCGGAAGGAGGTCGTCAACCTGCTGTTGTTCCTCGTCGGTGCGAATCGGGCGGTAAGTCATGGGCGAATTCCGGTTTGTGGACAAGGACGTATTCTAGTCTCTAGGTCCGCAAAAGGGCGCGTACACTCTGTGGTAGTGACTACCAATAACTATCATTCACAGGCGCACACCCTTAAGCTGCTGGCATCTGCGCGTTGTTTCGGTTGGTCCACGCGTGATTTTCCACCGGATTTACCACCAATTGCGCGGCGTCGAGGGTCCGCACACGTGGTGGCCAGTTCTGCAAGGTTTGATGTGCGCGGGCGGCTGAAAGGCTGAAAATATTCCGGCGCGGCCACACGTGAATGGTCCACTTATTCCGGCGTGGGCGTTTGAACGACTTCGCTATACGTGCATGCCCTACAGTGCATCAACGCTGATGGTGCTATCTACTGGCTATCAATCGCTGCGGAAACAACAAAGGCGGGTATCAGGCGTGCGCGCTGATCGTGTTTGCACCGCGCACCTGATTCGCACGCGCTAACAGTGCTTAAGTTCCTCTAATAGGCTATAGCGTGATACTTCAAAACCTTCTCTCGCGGCTTCGCCGCCCCCGCCGATTTTTTTGTGCTTTGGGCCTTAAACGAGGGTTTCAGGGGGTCTACTGCATGCCCTTACGCCGCTAACCCGGTAGCCACTGCGTATTACCACCACGCGGCACATTATCAGCACGATCCAGCGTATTCCGAATGTCCTGTTCACTCACCAGATTTTTTCCCAAATACCACTGGTACTGATCGTACCTGCTGTCTGCAGTACTTTTGCTGTACAGACACATAATCGTCCATACACCAGCCTGTACGACCACTCCGGGTATCGGTTTAGCGTCTGCACCCTGTACGGCGCTGGTAGTTGCAAGGCGTTTGATTTCATCTACGGTGTACATGCCGTTCTCCCATGTGATTCAGTTTCAAGAACCTTCTCTCGCGGCTTCGCCGCCCCCGCCAAAAAAAATTTAGTTTCGGGCCTTATTTGGCCTATTTAGGGGGCTAGTCGAATGGTGAGATACATGCTGGCGCAATCGTCTGCGAATGCACTAGGGCTGGTGCGCGGACAGGGTTGATGCGCGCGGCCACTGTCGGCTCGTGGTTCGATCTCATTACGCCGTTGATCTGATGGTGAGTACAGCCTTTGGCTGATGATCTGCTGCCCTTCGGCTTTCCCTTTCCCGGCTCGCCGTCAAATGCATAAGCAGCCATGCGATGCTGCCAGTCCAGCACGTGCGTACGTGAGCGGGGTTCGGTCGATATGCGGACGGTGCGGGTGATGCGTACGGGCAAGGTCTGTACTTCGAACGTAAAGCGCGCGGCCTGCGCGATTGATGTGCAAGCTGTCGCAGGTACGGGCAGCGCCCCCGGCAGTGCCACCATGACGGACTGTTGGCGCTTTGGATTAGCTGGCGTGGCCTCCACCGGCTGTTGATGCAGGTCTTTTGCCAGCCGCTGCACCATGTTAGTGGACAGACCGAGTGCCTTGGCGATTCTGTACGGACGCTCGCCCGCAACAATGCGCCGCTCTGTCTCTGCCGCTATCTCCGGCATGACAGACCATCGCCGCCTCCCTTCTGGCGTGCTGACCAGCGCCATGTTGGGCCTGTCGGCCATGCGCTTGTTGCTGATCTTTGGCTTTGCGATTTTCTTCCGCTTGTCGGTCGCTGGCGGCAGACTGTGACGATAGGGGTTATTCCATGGCTCGAATGGTCGGCCTTCGTACACCCGTACCTGCGCCTGTTGCACGCACGACAGCGCAAACGTTCTTAGCGGCTCAGCCATTTCTACCCCTTCGCACTGCTATGCTTTTTAACCGAAAAGAGGCGCTTCACCCTCCAGCGCCACCAGCACACCGTAAAAAAACCCGTCCGCGAGGTCATCGGCTCTCTTGTACGCCTGCTTGTCACCCAGACTGAAAGACGTAACTTGCGTAATGAGGTGGTTACGGGTGATGCCTTTGTATTCGGTCACCTTGTCGAACGCGTACTGACTCAACTTCACACGGCCTTGAAACACCGGACCACTTGATAGCGATGCACGTCCGCTCTTGCCGATTGTTGTTAGCTCGCCCGGTATCGCTACTGTCGGCCATCCCTCTTTCTCACCGTGTTGCAGTAGCATGCTGCCGGTTTGTTTGTCTTCGATGAAAACACCAATCGAGCCATAGCGTGCGCGGCATTCCTTCGCCAGCACTTCAAGACGTTTGAAGATGCTCGGCATCCAGTTAACCTGCATATCAGCAGTAATCTGTTCCATCTGCCAGTCCAGCACAATGAGTGGTGCGCCACCGCCAAATTTGTTGATCGCCCAGAAAACTACCGCTGTCCCATCATTTTCTGCGCCGTCTTTAACTGCGGTGTCCACCGTTGCGAATACCATTTCGCAAACAGGTGGTACTGCACACCCATGACCGTCTACCAGCAGCGAAGGAAGTTTGAACAGCGATTCACCGGCCCAGCTAACGAACTCCGCTTCATATTCCTGCTGATACACCAGCGGTGGATACTGCAATCGCAACGCGGCTACCGCATCGGCATTGAGTATTGGATTGTCCGCTGTGCGTTTGTGAAACTCCTTCCACACTACCGGCCATTTTCCATTCGGCTCCTTGATCGTGCATGCCTTGTAGAAAAATGCGGTGTCGTCCGCGCCCAGCGGCGTACCTGCAATGATCGCGTCACCGTTCCTATCCAGCAGGGTCGGCGCGATGGATAGATTGAATTTGCTTTCGAGGTCATCAACCAGTGACGCCTCATCAATCAGCGCCTTGTGATACCACCGGCTACGGCCTGCATGTTCATCCTGCAAGGTCCACATTTCAATGCTGCCACCGGTAACCAATTCAATCATCATGTCAGTCTTATTGGACGACTTGATTACCGGTTTGAGCGTTGAAACAATGGACTGGTACACCGGTAGCGCGCGTGTGAGGTCTGGGAAGAAAAACCCGATACGCTCACCCTTAACCGCTGCATTCTCTGCGATCACTTCGAGCAATGCCGTTTTTCCAAAGCGGCGGCCAATGCGCAACACCGTGCGTTTTCCCAAGCCTGCATATACTTCGCGCTGGCCTGCGTGCAGTGGCATAAGGCGAACGTCAACCATGGCCCTGCTCCGCGCTGTCGTCAGGCTTCGTGGCTCCGCCAACGATCTTCAGGACAGGCGCACCGGCTGGCACAAACGGCGTTCCGCCCGCTGCCGCCGTCACGTCAGGGCTATTGATTAGATTGACCGTGACATTGCCGCCATCCTCACCAATGCCCTGATAATCTGCTAGACCCTTGGTTAGCAGGAACCGGATTGAATCGGCTTTCTGTTTTGCCGCTGTCAGGCGGTCGGCGGCGCTTACCTTTTCATAGCCCTTGAGAGCTTCATCTGGCAGGCTAACTAACTGATCGGCCAGCCCATGCAGGCGGATTGCCTGTGCGGTCTTGAACGCATCGGCTAGTTGATCGTCCACCAGCATCCTGCGGCGCACGGTCCACGGGCTGGGCATGCCTGAATGCTTGCATGCGGTCGTGAGGTCTTCGCCACTTGCAACGTATTCGAACAACCGCGTGTACACAGCGGCGGAATATCCCTTGTTCGTGATGCGCTTGCGCGACTTCTTCGCCTTAACCGGCTCTTTCTGCGGCGCTTCCGGCTTCGCGCCAAGTACCTTGCCTCCAATTTTCACAGCCATACAATCCTCTCAATCTCATATGGCCTCCATGCCGGTTAGTCGTCGGTACTACGTGCGTTACGCGAGAGTGGTGCTCCTGTCTGCTGCGGGCGTGGCCTTCAGTTGCGAAACCAGCAGTTCTGCCCACGCAAGCGCACATGATGCGTTGGCATCGGCTTCTTCCGCATCCCCATGACGTGCACGCTCAATCAACTTTGCAACGCCGATGGCAGTGCCCAGCGCAACGGACAGGCATTGCTCTCGCGTCTTTTCAACGCCTTCAAAAGTTACTTCGTGGAGTTCGGCCACAGCGCTCTCCTGTTCAATCTGCTGCGTTAGCGTTGGCGGTGGCGTTGGCGCTACGCTCATGCGTTGGCACTGCGCGTGCTGCTCTCGCGGCTTTCCATGCTGCGCGTACGGCCCGCTCGGTCGAACGCGCGCCGTCGAGATACCAGACCGGCTCACCGCGCACAAAATCGACTTCCGCGCAGATAGGAAAAACCGCCACCATGGCAGTACCACGCGCACGCGCGATATCGAGCAACGCATCAATGGTTTCATCAACCGAATAAAGAAAGCCGTTCATGGTCTGCTCCCTTGTGCGTCATCCAGCAGGAATGAAATTTTGTGGCTTGGTGTCGGCCAGTCATCCCACCACCATTTGAATTCGTCGTTGATCGCATCATGCTCGCATCGCACCCTGTGGTTTTCCTGTCCCACCACTACGGTGACGTGGCCCATGCGTTTAGCCGCTGATGCAATGCTCAAGATGCTTTCTTTTCTCATGGTCCTTAGTGCATTTTCAGTTGGTTGCGCGCGCAACATCATCGGTTACTCCTTCGGTCACGAAGCTGCTGCGTCTGCGTCAGGATCACCCAGTGACTGGGCGTAAGCTGCGGTTCGTGCTTCGACTTCCGCCATCTGGGTGTCCGCATACTCAGGATCACGCCATGCGGGTCTGTCGAACATACGCACTTGGGCTTTCCGCAGTTCTTCTGCATGAAAGGCCGCTACCGCTACACCGATTTCATCTGCTGTCATGGTGCTCTCCTCACTTGACTGCGCTGCCGGGCGTACCGGTGGGACGTTGATCGCGCACGGCGCCTGCCGGTCCAGTCGTTGGCACTGCGGGACCGGGTTTGGTTGCACTGCCGTATTGCGCAGTCGCGGTGCCCTTACCGTGATGCTTTGCCGAATCGCTACCTGCGTTGAATTCGTTACGTCCGCTGCTATGGTCTGTCATGACTCGCTCCAATAGGATTACTAATTCAATAGATCGAAAAGCCGCATTTATCGCCCGATGGCGTTCATTTCAGTCTCCGTGTGGCGTTTGCACGAATTTCGGCCTTACGTGCTTCGGTGCAGAATCGCTCAACGAACGACTGGCCGGGGGCAGGTTCTACCACCCGGATACGCGGGCGTCGTGAAGGCTTGACCGGCTGGCGGGTCAGCCAGTTGGATGGACGGACATTGCTTGCGCTCATGTTTTTTGCTCCCCTTGCTCTGCGGCCTTGCGTGCTGCCCGTTGCTGCCGTTGACGTGCGTTCTGTTTCGCTAACGCGAGGTCATGGTGTGCAGCGTAATACTCACGTGCCCGCGTCGATTCGCATGCTTTGCAGAAATTGCAACGTGTGCCCTTGCAACGGTTACGAAAGCCGTATTGTTCAAGAGGCTTCGTTACTTTGCAGCGAGGACATAGCCGTTCCATAGCGTCACCTTTAACTCAAGACCGTAGGCAAGCGCACGGGTACGCCGTCGATTGCTTTCGTCAACATCGCAGGCGCTTGATATGCGGCCATCCACGACCGTTTTTGCCCATAAAATTCGATCTGTTCGCGGCCTGCCCGATCCACTGAAACCACAGGGCGAAGCTCAGGCGACTGGTGCGCGGCTTCGATAACAGCGGCCTTCACGCGTTTCTCTGTCATGACGAATTCGGCATTGGGCAGTCTGCTGGCATCAGCGCGCACGCTCACCGGGACCGACTTGGGCAACGCGGCTTGTAGTTGGCGCACCAGCGAGCGGCGCAGGTCGTCTGGAGTCGAGGCGTCCCTACGGCAAACGTCGATAATTCCCACGCGCATGCCAGCCGCCTGAATTAACGTTGAATATTCGCTGGCGACTTGATCGAACTGCACTGTAGTTGCGAGGTTTTGCATGATTTAGAACTCCGGCAACTGGAGAGTACCGTTGCGGAGTGCCTCGGCTGTTGCGAGTCTGCTGGCTTCGAAAGCCGCGTTTTGTGCCGGGGTTTGTGGCTGCTTGCAGATTCGCAATTGCAGGTGCGGCGTCGCGCGGTACGCGTCCATCCACGTCTTGCGTCCACCTATGTTTGAAAACTCGCGAATCGGACGGCCTGATTCGTCAAATCGAGTCGTCATTTTCAAACCTCCCGACGCACTTTCGGCATCTGCGCGCATGTCGTCGGGCGGTAACTGACCATGCTGGCGAAGATATTCTGCACCGGCAGGCGTGAGTTTTTCGGGCGGTTGGCCGGGGTGCCACGCACCAGCCGATCTGCTTTCCCAGTACCGCTGTCGAATAGCCATGCTCCTTACTCCTTGGAAAAACGATGGTGGGTTTGCTGCTGCACGGCCTGCGCGTATCGGTCTACCAATCCCGGTTCGTCACGCATCCAGTAATAAAAAGCCTGACGTGTCACCCCTGCGTTACGACATGCAACGTCCAGCGGCAGCCCCGTTGCTACGGCTGCCAGAATTCCGCTCACCACCGAATCCGGGGTACTTCTACGGGGTGTGAGAGTTTCGTTCATGTCTACTGGCCCGCGTGGTTGACAGTTGTTAAATAGCAGTATGGCTGCTCACAATTCGCGCGTGTCGTCTTCTACCGTCGAGTGAGGCCAATCTCACTTTTCTAGGAGTGCTACGGAATTGCTCTCAAGCACAACCACCTCCGAATTAGCGCCTCTCTGAGCCGTCCGGGCCCTTCACCCTCACAGCACACCACCTGCTCACCAGCAGGCCGGACAAAACCCGGCTACGCGGTCCCGCTGGCGTTTGCGGCTTTCTCGGCATTCAAGGCCAGTATCCACTTGCTCAACTTCGGTGCGGGCGCGGGTGCGTTGGCTTTTGCGGCTTGGATTTCGGCAAGCTCGGCAAGTGCCTTGGATTGCTTCGCCTGCTCGACCTGCTTTTGTTCTTCGCTCACGTAATGCTCATTGAAGTACAGCACGAACGATGCAAGGTGCGCGCTGAAGAACTCAGGCCGGGGCACGATTTCGGAACCCCCTTTGATATCGAACATGAGATAAAGTCAGAACTGGTGTACGGGGGGATTGAGGCGGGAGATTGAAGGCGGTGGAGGTTTCAGCTGAGAATCTGATTGTCGAAGTCGGAAACCAGCAACCAACAAACCATCCACCATGAGCAAG
>Ga0255336_101736_pt1 | contig 13724 bp, 12 predicted proteins | sample MeOH1_35cm_T3_17_FD_189102 | JGI IMG/M metagenome (GOLD analysis project Ga0255336, IMG submission 189102) | Sandy soil microbial communities from University of British Columbia, Vancouver, Canada - MeOH1_35cm_T3_179 | ecosystem: Engineered > Artificial ecosystem > Sand microcosm > Unclassified ...
CGAGCGGCCGTCGCGGATCGCTCGCACTGCCTCGACCGCGTCATGGCCCTTTTCGCGCGGCGGGGCGAAGCCGAAATGCTGTTGCAGATTGTCGAGCAGCGCGTCGTTCGGCACCTCGGTGATGCCGACGGTGCGGTCGCCCTGCACATTGGAATGGCCGCGCAGGGGGCAGATGCCCGCACCCGGCTTGCCCATATTGCCGCGCAGCAGCAGCAGATTGGCGAGCTGCTGCACATTGCTGGTGCCGTGGCGGTGCTGGGTCAAGCCCATGCCGTAGCAGATGATGACGCGTTCGGCCTTGGCATAGATCCGGGCGGCGTCTTCGATTTCGGCGCGGATGAGGCCGGAACAACGCTCGATATCACGCCAGCTGGTCGCCTCGAGATCGGCCTTCAGCGCCTCGAAGCCGCTGGTATGATCGGCGATGAAATCGCGGTCCAGCAGGCTGGGGCCGCCGGCATCGAGGCTGGCGCGGTCGGCCTCCAGCAGCGCCTTCATCATGCCCTTCAGCGCGGCGACATCGCCGCCCACCTTCACCAGGTGATAGGAGGAGGCGAGCTCCGTCGCACCCAAGGTCAGCATCTCGACAGGATTCTGCGGCGCCTCGAAGCGCTCCAGCCCGCGTTCGCGCAGGGGATTGAAGACGACGATGGGTACCTTGCGCTTGGCGGCGGCGCGCAGGGTGGTCAGCATGCGCGGATGGTTGGTGCCGGGATTATGGCCGATGCAGAAGATGGCGTCGCAATGATCGAAATCTTCCAGCGTGACGGTGCCCTTGCCGACGCCGATCGATTCCGGCAGGCCGACGCTGGTCGCCTCGTGGCACATATTGGAGCAGTCGGGGAAATTGTTGGTGCCGAATTCGCGCACGAAGAGCTGATAGACGAAGGCGGCCTCGTTGGAGGCGCGGCCGGAGGTGTAGAATTCCGCCATATTGGGATCGGGCAAGGCGCGCAAGGCGGCGCCGATGCGGGACAGCGCCTCTTCCCAGGAGATCGGCAGATAGCAATCGCTGGCGGCGTCATAGACCATGGGATGGGTGAGGCGGCCGTTATCCTCGAGCTGATGATCGGACCAGGTCCATAATTCCTGCACGGTATGGGCGGCGAAGAATTCCGGGGTGGTGCGCTTGCCCGTGGTCTCCCAGGAGACGGCCTTGGCGCCGTTCTCGCAGAATTCGAAGGAGGAGGTGTGCTTGGGATCGGGCCAGGCGCAGCCGGGGCAGTCGAAGCCCGCCGGCTGGTTCATGCGCCGCAGCGCCGCGGTATCGGCGGCGATCGCCATCTGGTTGCGGATGGCATTCGCGACAGCCTTCAAGGCACCCCAGCCACCGGCCGGCCCGCCATAGGGTTGCACGCCCGGCACGTTGTCGTCGCTCATCGATGTCTCCTGAAGCTCGGCTGCTGATCGGTACGTCGGATTGATTACGTCGGATTGATACGGCGACGCTAAGGCGAATGCGGTGAGGGCGCAATGCGGACGATGCGCGTAGGGGCGTCAATCGCCCCTCTTCACACGTCTTTGATCAGCGGATTTCTTAATGCGAGGCGGGAGAGGGCGGCAGGCCGGCCCCGGCGGGCGCCATTTCAATTGTAGCGCATTTCCCGACCCAAGAAATACTTGCGTAACGCGCTACTGCCACCATGACCTTACCGATCGCTTACGCGGCTCCATTGCGCCCTGCCGCCTCAGACGACAAGCCGGCCTGTTGCTTCGCTCTCCATCACTACCGGCCGGAACGGCAGGGCGCCGTGGCGATCGTTCACCGTCGGGAGCTGTCGTGGCCTCACGTCAGTCGTGGTTTCCACATCTGAGAAAAGAGAGTCGATATGGGCAGCAACATCTCTCGCAATATTTCTCCTAGCATCGCGGCAAGAGTCATCATCTATGCCGCCGGCGTCATTGTCAGCATCATGTGCGCCTTCGGGTTTTCGCTGCTTCCCTCGCGAGGGAGCGGTGACCAGCCGGGTGAGCCGCTGACGATCGCAGGGCCGGGGGCGACCGATACGGTGATTGTCTTCCCGACGGGCGCCCTGGGAAACGCCCTGGGAACCCGGTGAATTTCGGGAAACCGCTGAATCTCCGCAAACCATCTCCGCAAACCGGTGGCCCCTGAATTTCAGGCCTGCAGCGACTTGCCCGGTTCCTTCACATGGGCCACGACCTCCATCCGATAGAAGCGGGCACTGACGAAACCGAAGAGGGTCCAGCCGGCGAAGACGCAAAGGGCGCCCAGCATCAAGGCCTGTTCGCCGGAACTGAACAGGGCATAGAAACTATACGCCGTGGCGATCATGGCAATGACATTCGTCACCAGTGCCTTATCGGCGGGAACGCCGTAGACATTCTGGATGGTGATGAGCGCCGCCATCGACATGACATAGGGGACCAGGTTGGTCACCACCGCCAGATCGACGACTTTCTGGAACTGGCTGGTCAATTCCGGACTGATCGTCATCAGCGCCAAGGCGATTTGCGCCACGAGCAGGATCAGCATGCCGACGATCGGTGTGCCGGCCTTCGTCGCGATCTTGAAGACCGGCACGAAATAGCCGACATCAGCGGAACTCTTGAAGACCTGGGCCACGGTGAACTGCCAGCCGAGCAGGGAGCCGATGCAGGCGATGACCATCAGCGCGGTGACGATGCTGCCGATCATCGGCGTGAACATGGTGGCGAAGGCCAGGCCAAAGGGGGCGTTCGATGCGGCGAGATCGGCATTTGGAATGATGCCGGCAATCACATTACTGGAAATGATATAGATGACGGCCGAGGCGATCGTCCCACCCAGGACCGCGATCGGCACGTCCCGTTCGGGATTCTCGACGGCATCGGCATTGGCGCAAGCGGATTCCAGACCGAGAAAAGCCCAAAGCGTGATGGAAATGGAGGCGCCGACCGCCGGCAGGAAGGGTACATTGTGCGGATTCCAGGCGGCGCTCCAGGTGCTGCCGCTGAACCAGAACCAGCCCAGGATCGATATCGCAACGACCGGGGCGATCACGCCCCAGACGGTCACCGCGCCGATGCGGCCGGTGATGCGCGCGCCGCCGAAATTGGCGATGGTGGTGATCACGAGCAAGACGATCGTCCAGAGGCAGATCATCAGCGGACTGAGCGTCGCATTGAACAGAACGGTGCCGTAGCCGACGGCGGTGATCGCGATCGCCACATTGGCGATCACCAGCGACAGGCCATAGGTGTAGTTGGCCATATAGTTGCCGGCCTTGCCGAAGGCATATTCCGCGTAACCGCCCATGCCGCCCGGCTTGCGGCTCAACATGCCGCATCTGGCAAAGGCATAAGCCAGCGCCAGCGACCCGCCGGCGGTGATGATCCAGGAGAAGATCGAAATGGTGCCGACTTCCGCCAGTTTCGACGGCAGCAGGATGATCCCCGACCCCATCATGTTGACGGCGGTCAGGATGGTGAGCTGCCAGACATTCATCTTGTTCTGAGTCGCACTCATTTTTCGAACCCCCCGCTGAAGTTACCGGTTGAGTTGCGGCGATCGCGATGACGGCGTTCTTCCCAGGAAGTTCAAGGCGTCTATCAGGTCCAGGCCAGCTTGGCATCCCGGTTTTGCCGCAAACATTAGAAGTAGCATCTGGGAGCGGTCTGTTCCTGATAAATGTATCATGGAGAAAGCTGGCACGAGGCCTTCCCAATCGGAATCCCTGTGGACCATCTCCGACGAATTTGGCAGATTTCGCGAAACTGCGTGGGAATGGAATCACTGCTTTCGATGGGCGATGCAGCATGACGGAGATTGCCGTACGACCGGCGGGCATCGGCGACGCAGCGGCCATCGCCAATTTGCATGTTGCCGTCTGGCGAGAGGCATACCATGCATTGGCGCCGGCGGAAGCCCGTGCTATCCTGGATGAGCGCTATCGCTTTGAGAAATGGAAAGAAAAATTATCTGCACCGAAGACGGATCAGATCGTCCTCCTGGCTGAGCATGCACGCAGGCTCATTGGCATTGGAGCCGCCGGCGCACCGTCCGAAGACGCATTTGGCGGCAGAGGTGAAATCAAGTTCCTCTACATCCATCCCGATTTCAAGCGGCAGGGTATCGGCCGTCTGCTGTTGCGGGACCTGGCGATCCACTTGAGCGATCGGCGGTATCCGGGCGCGGCTCTCGGCGTCGTCGAGGGCAACCAGCCGGCAATTGCCTTTTATAAAGCGCTGGGTGCAAGAATGATCGGCCGATATCTGGATCCGGGTCCGATTTGGCGTTCGGAAAACATTGTCATGGCATGGGATGATCTTGCACAGCTCATCCGATAGCGATGATTGATACCAGCATGCGACATTTTCCAACGGACGAACGATCTCCTCTTCGCGAATTCGCCGCAGGCCGTGTGGAGATTCTCCGACGCCTTCTTGTAGATCGGTGGTCACGCTGAGGCGTAGCAAACCGCCTGCAGTTTGTTTCCATCAGGGTCGCGCACATAAGCGGCGTAGTAGTTTGGACCGTAGTGCGGCCTTGGTCCTGGCTCTCCCTCGTCTTTACCTCCCAATTTGAGAGCTTGTTCATGGAAGGAATGAACCTGAGCCTTGGTGTCGGCGATGAAAGCGACATGCGTTCCATTTCCCCATGTTGCAGGACGGCCGTCCTCGGGTGTGTAAATGTAGATCGTCGGCATCTGGCCATCGCGTTCATAGGCCAAGGGCTTTTCCGGAGGCTTGGGCAACCTGGAAAAACCAATTGCGCCCAGCACGGCGTCATAGAATTTTGCCGAACGATCCTTATCGTTCGTTCCCAATGTGATGTGGCTAATAATGGACACTGAAAGTTCCCTTGTTATTGCATGGGCTGCCGGGTTCTACATTATTGCTACTGACGACAGTGTGTCAGTAGCAAATGATTTGCTCAGCCAGATTGGCGACAATCCCCGGCCATGGTCCTTCTTGCCATCGTCTCCAGATGGCGATGATTTTGCCCGAAGTCAGTCCTCGGGCAGCAACAGCGCCGTCACATGCGCGGCGCGGTCGATTGCTTCGGCGGTCTCGCCGGTGGGGGCGGCGAGGCGCTGCAGCTGCCAGGGTGTGTAGAGGGCGTCGCGCGGTTGACGCCGCAGCGTCAGGCGCAGCGTCGCCGCGGCTTGCGCCGGAAGAGGTCCGGCCTCCTGCAGCAGCAGGGCGGCCGGTTGGTCGCCGGCATCAGCTGCCGCTGAAACCATCGCCGGGCTTGAGCCAGGGAACGAGATTGCTGTCGCCGGTCAGGCCCTCATAGGTCTCGATCGACAGGCATTGGCCGATGCGGCCATCGACCAGCAGCGGAAAGGCGCCGAGCCATAGCCGCAAGCGGCGCGGCAGGGCGTGAAGATCGGGCGCGTAGGGATCAGGCGCGTCGGGATCGGGCGCGTCGGGATCGGGCACCAGGCCGTCGCGGGGCGGGGCGTTCCAGTCATGGTGGCCGATATAGGCCTTGGCGCTGCGGTAGCAGGTCGTATAGCCGCGCTGGAGAAACGGCACCACGCCACTGCCATCATCGGGCTCCAGCTCGTCGAGATAGAGACCGGTAAGATTGCGGCCGTGAATGTGATCGATCTGCGTGCCGGTCAGGCGATAACGCAGGCGCGGCGCCGCGTTCCGCGCCGTGGTTTCGAATTCGATCAGCTGCAAAAACGGCAGCAGCGTCTTGAGCGAGGCCGGTTCGATCAGCCGGCGTTCCACCGGCTCGCCGCCGCCCAGCTGAAACCAGTGGAGATGCAGCATGGCGATGGCCCAGGGAATATCCGTGGCAGACGTCCGGCCGGTACCGCCGGCAGAATTGCTCGGAGCCGTTTCTTCCTCCGTGTCGTCTGCTGCGCTGTCGTCATTTGCCGCGATATGGCCGATATCGTCGCCGCCTGCGACGGTGGGACCGCCCGCTCCCCCTTTCGTGCCGGAGGGCGACTGCACTGCCATCACCATGCCATTCCACCTTTCTTGCGCCGCTCGCAGTCCTGCGATCGAGCAGCGTTGTTGATGTTTTGGTTTGCGCGCCCGTGTACCGATACGTGCATATTTGCGTCCCAGCCTGAGGCCGATGATGAGCGGGGGTCGCGGCAGCGTCATCAGCCGTTCAGATGAGGCCGCGGGCCTTTTCGGCGAAACCGACGGGAGGACGGCGGCGGGAATGTTGCGGATAGGAAGGGTGTCTAGGGAATAACCGCTGGATGGGCAGGCTAGGACAGAAACCATGCGGCCCGGAATGTCGCCGCTCAAGGACGATCCAGGCAGGACGATCCAGGCAGTTCCGCAGGCCGCAATGCGGCAAGCCACCCACAACAATCAGAAGTTCAGCGACGCGACGTTAGGGATGCTCTTCGGTCTGCCGTCAGCATCAAGGCAGCACCGGGCAGCAAGGCCATGGATTTTCCGTTGATGACATTTGTTCGACGGGGAGGGCGAAGACATAGCCGACGCCCCGTTCGGTCTGGATGACGCGCGGCGCATTGGGATCCGGTTCGAGCCTGCGCCTGAGGCGCAGGATCTGGACGTCGATACTGCGGTCGAAGATATCCTCATGGACACGGGTTGCCTGCAGGAGATGCTCGCGGGTGAGCGGCCGCTGCGGGGCTTCCAGAAAGGCGAGGAGCAAAGCGTACTCACCTTTGGTGAGGGGCACGGGGTTGCCCTCGGGATCGGTCAGGCGGCGGCTGCGTCGGTCGAGCTGCCAGCCGCCGAACCGGCAGCGGCCGCGCGCCTGGTCGCGCTGGGGCGCATTGCGACCGGCTTCGCGCCCCCGACCGGCTTCGCGCCCCCGCAGCACGGCTCGGACACGGGCCAGCAATTCGCGCAGGCCGAACGGCTTGGTGACATAATCGTCGGCGCCGAGTTCCAGCCCCACCACGCGGTCGATCTCGTCGCACCGATGGCCGGTGGCGATGATCACCGGAATGTCGGAGCGCGCGCGGATCTGCCGCAGTAGATCAAGCCCGTCTTCCTGACCCAGACGCAACTCGAGTACCACCAGATCAGGTTCGCAGCGCGCAAACTGCTCGATCACCTCCTGCTGGCCGGATGCCGTCACCGCCTGCATGTCGTGTTGCTGCAAATAACTGGCGATTGTACGCTGTATGGCCGGATCGTCATCCACCACCAGAATGCGCGCACTCTGCCCAAGGTCGTCCGTCGCCCCTTGATCAGACCGCGGTACAATCTCAAGCAATGGGTGGTCGGCCGTGTCGTTCATGAGTGTCGTGTCCAAAACCATTGCCGCGCCGAAACAACCTAAATGGCGTGGGCTGACTTGATCATGTCCGCGGCTCTTTCGCCGATCACGACGCAGGGCGCCATCGTATTGCCGCTGGTGATATCCGGCATGATCGACGCATCGGCGATGCGCAGCTTTTCGACGCCGTAGACCTTCAATCGGCTATCGACCACCGACATGGCGTCACGCCCCATCTTGGCGGTGCATGACTGATGCCAATAGGTCACCGCCGCATCGCGAAGATAAGTCTCCATCTCCTGGCCGCTGAGCTTGCCGGGCAACGCCTCGCGTTTCACCAGGGTGCCAAAGATCGGGTGGTTGCCAAGCTGGCGGCATAGGTCGACGCTCGCGATAGCTGACTTGAGGTCGTCCGGATGCGAGAGCGTATTGGCGTCGATCAGGATAGGATCGAGCACGTCCGCACCCGAGAGCCGCAGCGACCCGCGGCTTTTGGGATGAGACAATCCCGCGAACATCGTCCATCCGTGTGTCGGCATGCCCCGGGCGGCGATCTCGGGGCTCGCCACTGGAAATTCGAGCTGGCAGTGGAACATATCGGGCTGATCCAGGCCTGGGTCGCTTTTCCAGTATAACGTGGCCTCGGAGCCGCCGTGGCCCACCTGCTGCGGATTCCGGTATTCAAAGACGCAGCCGAACGAGACATGATCCTGGTGATTCTGCCCCACACCCGGCAAGGACTGGATCACCTCGATACCATGACGCCGAAGCTCATCCTCGGGCCCGATGCCGGACTGCATCAGCACCTTAGGCGTATTGACCGCGCCCAGAGAAAGAATGACTTCCCGTTCCGCATAATAGCGGCGGCGCTCGTTTTCCTGGATAACTTCCACGCCGACAACAGAGGTCCCGGCAAAGAGCAATTTGCTGACCATGCAATGGGTCAGAATGGTCAAATTAGGCTGGCCAATGCGTGGAAACACGTATGATCTGAACAGCGAGGAGCGCTTTCCATCCCGGATGATCAGATCGTTGATGGCAGCGCCGCCGCGACCTTCCATCATCTCACCGTTGGGACTATCGAAGGTCGGCATGCCCAATGATCGGGCAGCCTCGACCATCGCGACGGCAACCGGTTGCGGATCGAGGGCAGGCTGTACGAAGACGGGGCCGCCTGTGCCGCGCCGCAGAGGATCGCCGGCTCCATGCCAGTCTTCGATGCGGCGATAGATGCCCAGGACGGATTCGTATCCCCATCCGGCATCGCCCGATACCGCCGCGAAATGTTCCCAATCGCTTTTGTGACCGCGTGCCCACACCATCACATTGATGCTGGATCCGCCGCCGAGCACCTTGCCCATGTTGAAGGGGATCGCGCGACCGTTCAGATGGCGGTTGGGCTGCGCGACGAAACCCCAGTCGCGCTCCGTGCCAAGGTTCAGGGGCCATTTGGCGGGGGTCATCACCTCGGGCACATCGTCGCTGCCGCCTGCCTCGATCATGAGCACACGCACGTCCGGATTTTCCGCGAGCCGCGCGGCAACCACCGAACCCGACGGGCCGGATCCGCAGACGATGAAGTCGTAGCTTTCACGCGTGTCCCGGTCGCGGAGGCCCATTTTATCAACAGAGGTGTCTTTCTCGAGAGGAGGCATGGTTCTCAGCGCTCATGATTGAAGAAACGGCGGGTGATTGCGAAAAAGAACTATCATGCCTTAAATATCAAATCTATCAATTTTATCAATTATGAACGATTTTTGTTTGACAGAATTTCGCGGTTTGCCTAGATTTAGGCTGGGCGGCGCCCCCGGCCGACTGCCCCAGGCCGACTGCCCCAGGCCGGCTGCCCCAGGCTTCCCGGAATTTCGAAGGCATCGATCCAGAGCAACGGATAGAGTGGCGCCTGAACGGATTTTGAATTTTTTTGATGCAGATGGAAAAAGACATTCTGACGACCACACAGGCCGCGAGGCTTCTGGGGGTATCGGTGCGGACCGCCCAGTTGCTCATCGAAGGCGGCTCGCTGCCCTCTTGGAAGACGCCGGGCGGTCACCGGCGCGTTCACCGCTCGGATGTTGCGGCGCTGATGGCGGGGGGCGCGCCGGCACCCGTTTTTGCGTCGGCACTTGTCATCGTTCTGGCCTCACCCGAGCGCCTGCCGCTGTACAAGAATACCCTGTCGACGGTCGGCGAATGCGCCGCCGATATATACAGCGACGTCAACTCGGCATCGTTTGCCATCGGTTCACATCTTCCGGCCGCCGTGATCATCGATTTGGAAGATAGAAAGACGGAGCGGCTGTCGCTCTTGCACAGCCTGACATCCAATCCGGCGCTTGGACGCACCCATATCATTGCCGTCGGGGCCCGCGACGCCGCAGAGGCCGCATCGACAGGCAGAGGCCAGTCGTCAAATGGCCAATCGTCAAAGATGGTCACTTGCATCGAGCTGCTGGAAAATCTCCCGGATGCAGTCCGCACGATCCTGCGCGACGAACCCGCTTATATGGCCGAGGGCATACGATCATTTCCGCTCCCGGCGAATGAGGGGCAGCGCCTCCAGGCATTGGAACGATCCGGCCTGGTGGATACCGCCCCCGAGGAATCGTTTGACCGCCTTACCTGGCTTGCCAGCTATAGCCTGGAGATGCCCATTGCGCTGATGACGCTGCTGACGCCGACGCGCCAGTGGTTCAAGTCGCACCACGGACTGGACATGGCCGAGACGCCGCGAGACTGGGCCTTTTGCAACTACACCATCTTGCAGAAAAAGGTGAATGCCATCGAGAACCTGGCGCTCGATGCGCGGTTTGCCGCGAATCCGGCGGTCGCCGGCGGCCCCAATTTCCGCTTCTATGCCGGCGCGCCGGTGGTCGATCCGGACGGTTTTGCCCTGGGTTCCCTCTGCGTCATCGACTATGAGCCGCGTCGGCTGGACCAGGCGCAAACGCAAACGCTGCTGGCGCTCGCAGGTCTTGCCTCCGACGAAGTCCGGCTGCGCGCCGCGGATCGTCAGATGCGCTGGAGTCTCGAAGCGCTCAATCGCGCCTAGACTCAATCCTGCCTAGACTCAATCGCGCTTAGACGGGGGCGCCGAACGACGCCTAAGCCGCTTTTTCGGCGAGGAGGCTTTCGGCGCAGTCGGTGACGGTTGTCGTCGCCGGTCGCGGGACCCAGCCCAGGATGCGCTGCGCCTTTGCCGAAGTAAAAGCATGCCTGCGTCCGAGGCTCGGCGTCACCAGCCGGAGCGGCGGATCGAAGAGCGAAGCGAGGCGCAGGACGACATCCGGCAAGGTGCGGGTCGGGACTTTCCCGGCACGCGCGCCGAGCTTTTCCCGCATCGTCTTCGACATGTCCGCCATCCACATGAAGTCGCCGGCCGCGATGAAACGCTGTCCGGCGGCTTCGGGCGAGGTCATGGCGCGGAGATGCAGATCGGCCAGGTCGCGCACATCCACGATGCTGAAGCCGAGGCGCGGATTGCCGGGCGCCCGGCCGGTCAGCAAACGCGAAATTACCTGCACCGAGCCGAGATTCTCCGTTGTCAGCACCGGGCCGAAGATCGCGCCGGGCAGGATCGTCGTCAATGTGGTCGCGCCGGCATGATCGCGCATGAAATCCCAGGCGGCTCGTTCCGCCAGCGTCTTGGATTGCCGGTAGGCGGAGAGGTGCCGCTCGGCCGGATCGGTCCAGACGGTTTCGTCACTGATACTGTCCGCGCTGCGCAGCGGCGGACTGCAGGCGGCGGTGGAGGAGGTTATCACCACGCGGCGGATCCCCGCCTTGACGGCGGCGCGCAGGACCCGCAGCGTACCGTCGCGCGCGGGCACGATCAGCGCATTCGGATCCCTGGAGGCGCCACCGCCGAGCGGGGAGGCGACATGCAGCACGTAGTCGCAGCCCGACATGGCGGCGTCCCAGCCGTCATCCCTGGTCAGATCGGCTGCGAAGAAGGAGAGGCGCGCGCTGAAATCGACGGCGGGATCAATAGCGGCGGTGGCGACGGCTGCCCGTACCGCCGGCTCCTTCGACAGGCTGCGCAGGGTGGCGCGCACCGTATAGCCGCGTTGCAAAAGCTCGTGGATGCACCAGCCGGCGACGAAGCCCGTGCCGCCCGTCACCAGAACAGTTTCCGGCATTGTATTCTCTCCTCTCGCGATATCCGTTCAGACAATCAGGTAAATCGGTGCCGCAAATCGATGCCATTGAATCGGCGCCGCGCGGTGCGGTGCAGTGAGGGGCGAGGGCTAGGCGATCGCCCGCCACAACGCTTCAAACCCCGCCTTGCAGTGCTTCTCGGCTTCGGCCGGCTGTTGAATCATGAAATCCATCGTCGTGTCGGCCAGCGCTTCGACAACGGCAAAGACGAAAGCAAGCGGCCGATCGCGCAGCGCTCCCTCGGCGCAGATCGTCTGCAGCAGATCCGCGATGCGCGCCGAGGCCTGCTGGGCGGCGGCGCGACTTTCCGGCGTGATCTCATCCGAGACGGCAAGCTGCGCCAGCGCTTTTCGCTTGGCGGGAGAGGCGGCGCCCCAATGGCTCCAGCGGGACCACATATGAAAGGCCTGCTGCCGCAGGTCGGCAGAGGCCGGAAAGTCATCCATGGCCACGGCGACAACCTCCCGCTTCAGCTCGAGATAGAGCTGGTTGAAGAGGTCGGCTTTCGTCTCGAAGTAGTTGAAGAGCGAGCCGGTGGCGACGCCCGCTTCCCTGGCGATCATGGCGGTAGGCGCGCTCAATCCCTGAGCGGCGATGACGCGGATCGCCGCCGCCACGATCGCGCTCCGCTTATCTTCGCTCTTCGGTCTGGACATGGTTTCCTGCCTGTCTCGAGGACGACCTTATTTAAGAGTGACTAGTCAGTCAATTAAAAAGAGGCGAGATCGACGCAAATTCGCGAATCCTCTAACCTCAGCCGCCGGACGGGGCGCCAGAGGTCGCGGGGTCGCGGGCGCGCGGGTTCGTGCGCTAGCCGGCAATCGCCGGAAAACCGGTATCAGTGGGGAACGCTTCGGGCCATCACATGCAAAAGCGCCTGCATGCGTCGGAATCGTCCGGCGGTGACAATGTCGTGCTCGCCGTTGCCGTGATCCTGGCGACCGATCTGGCCCTGTCGCTCGGCGATGCGGCGATCAAGCAGGTCAGCGCGGATTTCGTTCTCTGGCAGATCTTCGTCTTCCGCTCGATGATCGCCATCCCCTGCCTGATCGCGATCATCCGTCTGCGGCCGCGCCCGGCATCCCTGGCGCCGCGCCATCTCGGCTGGGTGGCGTTGCGCAGCCTGATGCTGACATTCATGTGGGTCGCGTATTACGCCGCCCTGCCGCATCTCGCACTCGGCATCGCGGCGGCGGCCTATTACACATTGCCCTTCTTCGTGACGCTCTTTGCGAAGCTTTTCATCGGCGACAAGATCGGCCTGACGGGTTGGGGGGCGATCCTTGTGGGATTCGTGGGTGTGCTGCTGATCCTCAAGCCCTCGGCCGAGGGCTTCAACGGATATGCGCTCCTGCCGGTCATCTCCGCGATCCTCTACGCCCTGGCGATGATCCTGACCCGAACGAAATGCAGAGAGGAAAATCCGCTCGTCCTGTCGCTTAGTCTGAATATCTCATTCATCGTCGTCGGGCTTTTGGCGACGCTGCTGATCGCGATGACCGGCGGACCTGCCGACGAAGCGCAAGGCAAATCCTTCCTGTTCGGTGCCTGGTCGGTCATGGGCCGGACGGAATGGCTGACCATGGTCCTGCTTGCGGCGGCGCTCATCATCGGCAGTGTCGGTGCGGCCATCGCCTATCAGTCCGGTCCGCCCGCGATCGTCGCACCTTTCGATTTCGCCTATGTCGGCTTCGCCGCACTTTGGGGCGTTCTTTTCTTCGCAGAGCGTCTCGACGGCGTCACCGTCGCCGGCATGGTGCTGATCGTCGCGGCGGGTGTGCTGGCGGTGCGGCGATCCCGCCCATGACGTCAATCGCGCCGAGCTTCCTTGACGATGCCGGCGCGTTTGACGGTGGGCGCGTTTGACGGTGGGCGCGTTTGACGGTGGGCGCGGGCGCCCTGCCGTCAGGGCCGGGCCGTGTCCTCCGGCACGGGAACGTCGAAGCCGTTCAGGGTGACGGAGACCATGCAATAGAGGCCGACGAGATTGATGAACTCGGCCGTGCCTTCTTCACCGAAGAGGTCGACCGCCTGTTTGTAGGTGAGTTCCGGCAGAACCCCGCCGGAGACCAGATTCGAGGCCATGTCATAGGCGACGGCCTCTTCCCGTGTCAGATCGCCCGGACGCTGACCCGCGATGATGGTGGCGATCTTGTCATCGGGGATGCCGCGCAATTCGGCGACCACCACATGGGCATAGATCTCGTAAGCGGAGTGGAATTTCGCGCCGGTGACGAGGATGGCGATCTCGCGGATCGGCTTCGGCAATTTGGGCGAGGTGGACAGGGCCTTGACCAGCTCCCAGACCGGCCCGCCGAATTTGGGAAAACGGATCCAGGGATTCCAGGGGCCGATCAGCTGGCCGCTTTCGTTGATGGCCGTGAAGCCCTTGAAGTTCGTT
>Ga0255336_101737_pt1 | contig 13712 bp, 13 predicted proteins | sample MeOH1_35cm_T3_17_FD_189102 | JGI IMG/M metagenome (GOLD analysis project Ga0255336, IMG submission 189102) | Sandy soil microbial communities from University of British Columbia, Vancouver, Canada - MeOH1_35cm_T3_179 | ecosystem: Engineered > Artificial ecosystem > Sand microcosm > Unclassified ...
CCATTCGAAGCTTTATCCAAGTACACAACCAGAATCCAAAACCCTTCGTCTGGCACAAAACCGCAGACCAAATCCTCGACTCTGTTGCTCGCTTTTGTACGCGAACTTTAGAGACAGGACACTAGTTCAACTGAATTATTGAGCGACAGAGCAAACTTGATAATCTACCGTCGTCCAGCGCAACTCCACCCTGTCAGAGCAAAAAACTTGGTGCTTTGCGGTGCTTGATAGAACCATTCGAGTGAGATCAGAAATCGGACAGATGTCGCGAGTCGCTAAGAAACAGCACTGTGCATTCGTGACGTAGAGTTCGCTTTTGTCTGTATGTCACTGGAAATGCAGAACTAAATTAGAGCAAGAGGATAACTGATGAAACGTAATAGTGAATCACCAGATGATCTTTCACGAAGGAGCTTTCTCAAAAGCTCCGCAATAGGCGTTGGCGCAACCGCAGTCGTGGCTGCTACGCCAGTATTGGCTACAGGATCTGCGGTCAAAAATGAAGAAAAACATCATCCCGGAGCCGAGCCTCTAACCCCGGTACCTCCCCCAGTGAAATGGGACGTTGAATCCGACCTAGTGATTGTAGGGGCTGGAGGCGCTGGAATGTCTGCTGCAGTCTCCGCAACGGAAAATGGCGCCAAAGTAATCCTGCTGGAGAAAAATCCTTGGTGCGGAGGCGATAGCTCTCTGACTTCTGGCGCGGAAGGAAACCTTGGCAGTCGTATGCAAAAAAGAATTGGCGCTCCAGAACTGACGATCGATCAGCGCGTGCAATATTGGTTGTCAATCCCCGGTCCGACTGCGTTTCCGAGTCCACAAATGCTGCGCCTGATTGTTGAGGAGCAAGGGCCAACGTTCGACTGGCTTGAGGATATGGGCGTGCGTGTATGCGAAGACGTGCTCTTCGATTTCTTGCCGGAGAAATTAGGGATTGGGCACACGCCTATCGATCCCGAACATCCAGAAGAAGGATGGCAACGCTGGCACCCGTTTAATGGCAGAGGCTTCACTCAGGCTCTTGAGAGGCGAGCTCGCGCACTCGGTATTCCCATTCTCCTCGAATCTCCGGTCTGTGCACTAGTGGCCAAGGGAGGCAAGGTAGTCGGGGTCGTATCCAATACCCCTGAGGGCAAAAAGTATATTGGCGCAAAAGCAGTCATTCTGACCACAGGTGGCTTCAGCGCGAACAAAGACATGTTACTGAAGTATGTGCCAGCGAGAAAAATTGAAGACGTACGCACGATGAGCTATCCGGGAGCGACCGGAGATGGAATTCGTATGGCGCAGGGATTGGGCGCAACCGTGGACATTATGGACGAGATTGAGCGCTGGGATGGCGGAGCTCTTTGGCATCCAGACTCTGTTGGTGAAGCCCATGCTTGGTACTACGAAACGCCTAACCAACTGGTTCGCCAAAAATCACTGACAGTCAATCTATTAGGCAAACGATTCTTCGACGAAAGTGCGCTCTTCGGATATCACTACGCCTACCAGGGTGCCGCGAGCCAGGCTCAAAAAGACCACACTTCTTTCACGCTCTTCGATGAAAATTGTATCCGCAAGGAAGACATCATCAAGAAGTTCAAACCATTTGCATGTGAATATCCGACGCGATGGTGGAATGAGATGTTCCCGAAGTACCTCGCCGACGGAACAATCATGAGAGCAGATAGCATTCCCGAAATTGCCAAGAAAATGGGAGTCGATCCTGACGAACTTACAAAGACCGTTATCCGGTACAACGACCTATGCGACAAAAAGCACGATGACGACTTCTTCAAAGCTTCTGAGTATATGCAGCCCATTCGAAAGCCATCTTTCTATGCGGTGAAGCAACGTGGTGGCACAATGTTCAACACGTGGGGTGGTTTGATTGTCGATGAAAAATTCCGAGTGCTCAACAAAGATTGGAGCCCGATTCCCGGGCTATACGTGGCTGGAGAAAATGCCGCCGGTGGAGCGAGAATGGCTTTTTGCCTCCCCGCCGGGCGTCTCGCCGGACGGAATGCGGCAAAAGAAGTACTCGGGGAAAATGTGTAAGCCTCACCGTATTCAATCCCCAGGAGACGCCGCCGGCGAATAAGCAGCGGTCTATTTGGACAACGTCGTCTTCAATACAAGGAGTTCTAATAGTTTTTTCCAACTTGTCTGTAAAGGAAGCCAATGAATCAACCCAAAACTGCATTGATTCTCATGTTCGCCATGCTGGTGCTGGCCGTATGCTCGACCGCATCAACAGTGAATTCACTCCCGAAGCTAAACAAACACGCAGCGAACAACGTGACGTGCGATGCTTGTCACGGAGTAACTAAGCCTACGTCTGCGCCGAAAACTCAACAATGTACAAGTTGTCATGGAGATTACGCAAAGTTAAAACAAGTAACCCAAAGCGTCAGTCCTAATCCCCATGACGCATTCCATTTAGGTTCAGGAGACATCAGATGTAGCCTTTGTCATAAAAACCACCAAGAATCAGTCCTGCTTTGTAATCAGTGCCATGTAGAGCAACGCAAGTTCGATCTCAAAGTGCCTTAGTCGGCAGTCTCCACTCTAGAAGCCTTTTCACGGCACACATGAAACAGCTTCTATTCATGAGATCCTATCAAATGTGCAAACCTCCTCTATGGCTCTGTCGATCCCCTGCACGGCAGAGCCCTTTTGAGGTGAACAGAGTATCGAGGCACATGAATGTGCGAATTGGCCGATACCCTCCTCTAAGTGTTTTGAAATCTCAAATACTCCTGTTTAAATCCCGACACTCAGCATTGCTGCGCCATGCAAGGAGCTTTGGCACGGGATCCGTTTCTTGGCTCCTTGCCCTCCACGCGAGCAGCAATACCGATATCCGACGTCTCTTTCGATACGAAGGCATTCGCTGAAGTAACAGAACCTGAGGACACTGACTCTCTGGTCCTCTGAAGCCCCACGGATGTCCATCTTGAATTAATGCGGCTATCGCAAAATAGTCCAACTGCGTGTCTGTACTAGTTCAACTGAATTGTTGAGCGACAAAGCAAACGTCGTAATCTAGCCTCCGTCAAGCATAACTCTGCGTAGGTCAAAGTAAGAAAAGTGGTGCATTGCGAGCTTGATAGTTAGAACCATTCAATGAAAGGAATGATAAGACGATGTCTCGATTTGATTTCAACACAGCCACACTCGGAGATGTCCTTACTGATGTAAATGGTCGTGCAATTCTCGAAAAGTACATTCCCAAGATCGTCAAGAACCCAGCCATTAGCCTAGTGAAGAAGAAAAAGCTGGACGACGTGTTCAAGTTGGCCAAAGGGCAGGTTGACGAGGCTACAGCGGCGATCATTCGGGCCGAACTACAGGCTCTTTAGATTTGCGGAGAATCGATGAGAACTAAAAAACAACAAGAGGTTTTGCATATGGCGCAGATGTTAAAGCGCTGGGCATTCCCGACGATACTTCTGCTGGTGTTGACCATGCTTGTAGGAACGACGGCATGCAGCCTGGCAAAGGGACAGAATTTGCCCGAGAGGAAAGCGGTACTGTCGGCCTTGAAGGCGCAGGGATTCCGGTTTGATGACACACTGCAATCGACTGTCTACCAGGGTAACAACACGGATGTTGTTATCGTAACGGGGCCAATGGGGGGGCCTAGGAACCCAGCGGAACCCAAAAGTCTCGACATCATACAGTACAAAAGCGTAAGCGTTCAGCCCAAGGATGGTAGATGGGTCATTGTTTCATGGGCACATAGGTAACTCGAGTTCGTAAACGAGGAGAGGCAACGTAATTATGCGTGAGAGCACCGTGCTAGAGAACACTACAGAGCAGTTCACTCCGTGCCGCGGCTTCACCGTGAAGCCGGAAGCAGGGCGAAAGATCTTTGTTGTTGCTTTGGTCTGTTTCCTCGTCGTCACCATTTTGCCGTGGTGTATTCGATTCATAGGGGGTGCGGACTATTGCGCTCGTATCTGGGATGCCAAAATGTCTCCGGCCAGTCCTATCGCACTGATCAATGACATTGAAGTATTGGGCGGCATGGCACTTGTGATGTGGCATTCGATTACTGTAAAAGGCACGAAGCGCGCGCTGATCGCATTCTTCAGTGTGTTCTTCATTGCTTGGTTCAATGAATTTCTGGGGACTAATTACGGCCTCGTCTTCGGTCCGTATCACTATACGGCGGCGATTCCCTACCACATACTGGGGGTTCCCGCTATTGTGGCTCCTGCTTGGGAAATCATTCTCTATCCGGCGTTCTATCTTTCACTTTATCTCATGCCGTCAGAGGTAACAGACAAAGTGAAGAGCGTAGGACAGAAAATCCTGACGACCCTGATGATCTCGGCTGTTGGTGCCTTCATTGTGACTTGCAACGACATGCTGCGCGATCCGCTCTGGGTGCAATACGGCGGATGGGTGTGGCATACGACTGGACCATATGTGAGCTATCTTGATACCGGAGAGCCCATTTCCAACTTTACTGGGTGGCTGTTGGTGGCGTTCGAGATTCAAATTACCTACCATCTGATTTTAAATAGCACACCGGTGGAACGCCATATCCGATCCAAGTATCTCGATATCTACACTCCACTGTTGATATATGCATCAGGCTTGACCTTCGGGATGGCGATTGAGCTCATCTTTCAGAGGCACGCGGACGTCGCGCTCATTGGGATAATGACGATCGGCATGGTTGTGCTCATGGTTATTACAAAACTTTATCTCGAAAAGCAGATGTCGCGACCAAATCCGATTGGAATCATGTTGTCAGAGAAATCGCTCTAGGCACGCTAGCGCCGGAACCCATTGCGACTGACAGGCCGGGAGGCGGGATAAGCAGTGTGCTTCACACTGGACCGCGCTTTGCCAGCGCGACCAAGGAAGGAACTAGATCATGCAGTTCTACGCAGGTATCGATATCGGATCAACGACCGGTAAGGCCGCATTAATTGACGAGAACAACATCATTTGCGCAACTCATATCATCGCGGCGACCGAGCGTCCAGAGAAAAGCGCGCAGATTTGCTTCAGTGAGCTTCTTCGCAAGGCAGGCATCGATGTCGGCGAGATTGCACACACGATTGGTACCGGCTACGGTCGTGTCCTCATCCCCTTTGCGAATGACAACATCTCGGAAATCACGTGTCATGCAAGAGGGGCGAAGTTTCTATGTCCAACCATCCGAACCGTCATTGATATCGGCGGACAAGACTGCAAGGTCATTAGTGTCAAAGAGGACGGTCGCGTCCGCACATTTGCGATGAATGACAAATGTGCGGCCGGAACCGGGCGCTTTATGGATTCTCAGGCCCGGGCATTGGGCGTGGGAATAGAGGAATTTTCTTCCCTAGCCGCATCGGCCACCGCTCCGGCGCGTATCTCCTCACAGTGCAGCGTTTTCGCTGAATCGGAAATCATCGCACTTGTTAATTGTGGAACCAATGCTAGCGACATTGTCGCAGGCATCCATTCTGCAATTGCGAGCCGACTGATCAGTCTGTTGAGGAGGATCCCAGTAGCACCCGACATCACAGTCACCGGCGGATGCGCGAAGAACGACGGTCTGCTTGCGGCGTTGCAGAAAGCTTCCGGTCTCACGATCGCCAAACTCAAATGTGATCCTCAAATGGTTGGCGCGATCGGCGCTGCAGTGCTGGCGAAAGAACGGGCAGAACTGAAGAGACAAAAGGCCGAACAGAATGCAGCTCCTCTACCTCCACGTTCGGAGGCGACGGACTGCTCGAATGCGTGAAGGTACTCCAGAACGACTCGTAGCTGGTAATTATCGCCAAAAGAAAAGGAATGATCCGTGATGAGAAAAATACTTCTATGTTCTACGCTGATGCTCTTTGTGTCTTACGTGGCATGGGGACAAACGGCCGACCGAAGTCAAGCGGGACCGGCCTTTGCGACGCAGGACGATTCACTCGGAGGTTCGAATGCGACCCCCGCCCCGGCTGCGACTGCTGGTGAGCAGCCGGCAGCTCCAAAAACGTCGAGCGCCCAACCTCCGCAAATGCCACCCATCCCTCCGTACCTGATCAAGGTTGCTCAATTAAGTGCAAAATTCGATGACTTGAATCCCAAGGGCTGGGCAATACCGTACCCGACGACGGGAGATACGGTCATCCAGGATGCAGGCGGGGTTCGTACAGAACTTGCCAAACACCACATTGGTTTCAGCATATGGAATATCAATGGTGTTTACGACAATCTTGCCACCAATGGGCACCACAACCCACAGGTGTTCAATGGGCAGAAGCCGACATTCAATGGCTTCGAGATCTTGTTTTTTACATACAATATCCCATCCCAGCACCTCCAGTTCGTCATAGCCGGTGCTGGCTATAATGCCGCGTGGAAAAACCTTGGACCGCATGCATTACGTTTGGACCAACTCGCTGTTCACCAAGATGTGTTTGGCGGAAAAGGAGAATGGAAAGCTGGGTATCTCACCAATGACTCCCAATGGGCAGGCGGCTACACAGGAGGGAGTGTTGCCGGGGGCACACTCGGTCTGAACGCAGTGATCGCTTATGAAGTAGGACAGAATCGCACGCCAGACGCCGTGCCAGCATTCGATTTCAAATATCGCTTTACTAAACAGCTCTATGTGCGGACTGGTATCCAGCGTAGTATTCCGGTCGGAGGCGCAGAGGAAGAGCAGAAAGAGAACCTGACAGGTTTTCGACCTTGGTCGGGAAATTCCAAAGCTCGTGCGCTGTTCATTAATGAACTCGGCTGGCAGCAAGCTGCAATGCCCGGTGTTAAGCAGACTTGGGTGCGCGTAACGCAATGGTACAACCTGACGAAATTCCCGAATTACGAAGGGCAAGTCTTTACTGGCCAAGCATTGCCAAACACGGCGCGCAACTGGGCGGTGTCGGCCGCTGCGGACCATCAGATATGGCAGAAGAATAAGTATCTGGCCTACCAGGGGCTATACGGCGGAGCGACCTTCCAATATGCTCCTCCTCAAGAGAATCTGTATTCACAGTACTATGAGGCTCGCTTGTATGGGTTTGGTTTGTTGCCAAAGCGTCCGTTGGATATGACAACGCTTCTTGTAAATCGCACAGGATTCAGCTCAATCGTCGAGACTTATCTGCGCAGTGCACCGGCGAACCTGGGACTTCCCGCCGGTACGAACATGTCGGCAGGTTCGCTGAATTCTACGCAATTTGGCGTTCCGACCTATGCGAGCACTACATCTGTTACGGTTGCGTACATGGTACACCTCTGGCAAGGAACAAACGTGAACTTTGGAGTCATGCGCACGATGCATCCGACGTTTGCCCCGCAGCTGCGCCCCTCAACAGTTGGAGTCGTCAATATAGCGCAGTTCTTCTAGCAAGCAATGTTTGGCCTACCTATCTCTCAGGTGTGGTGAATCTACGCCTGAGAGGATGGCAGGTATCCAAGCTTGTGTTCGTCCGCAACTCAAATTGGCGGTTAGACAGAGCGAATTGCTTTGCTTGTAGAAGGGGACTAGGGAGACAAACAGCGCGGGCAACAGTCGCAAAGAAAGTGGATATATATGAACATACTCGAAAACTACGGTAATAATGAGAACCCGAAGACGGCAGGAGAGGTTATTCGACATTTCAGAGAGGCCTGTTATGCGGCGGCCACGAAGGAACTGCTGGAGTGGCGCGACGGTGGTGGTAAAGTCGTCGGTTACTACTGCAGCTACGTTCCGGAAGAATTGGTTACTGCGGCGGGAGCCGTTTCTGTGCGCCTGCGCGCAAGAACGAACCCCACCACGGATGCAGGCGATACGTACTACGGAAACCTAACCTGCAGCTACATCAGGCACTCGTGGGATCTGGCCATCAAGCAAAAATATGATTTCATCGATGGTGTGATCGTTCCGACGGCATGCGATAGCGTACGTCGGATCCATGATAACTGGAGTCGGTACCTTCCGACATTCTCCCATCAGCTGGTGGTGCCACGCCGGAACCATGAAGAAAGCCGCAAGTACTTTCGCGAGGAACTGGTGCTGCTGAAGAACACTCTAGAAAGAAATCTCGGGACCACGATTAGCGATGAGCGGCTTCGTGAAGCGATTAGGCTTCACAATCGTACCCGCCAACTGTTGCGCAAACTCTATGAGCTGCGGAAGCAGAAGACCCCGCCCATCAGCGGTGCGGACACTCTTGCTGTAGTTGTTGCCGGTACGGGAATGCCGAAGGAAAAGTACAACGCTCTGCTCGAGGTCCTTGTCGCAGGCCTGGAAAAGGCTCCTGGGCTGAGGGAGCCCCGTGCCCGGCTCATGGTCGTTGGAAGCTGCCTGGACGATCCCTCGTACCTCGATGTTGTTGAGGCGCAGGGAGGACTGGTCGTGTGTGATTCGCTTTGCTTCGGCTCGCGCATCTTCGCTGCCGACGTTGAAGAGAACACCAGCGACCTGCTCGACGCTCTCGTGCAGCAGCAAATCGCCTGCCGTCCGCAGTGTCCACATGTCAGCCCTTTCCCTCCGCGGGCAGAATATGTTGAAGGGCTCATTAAGGATTACAACGTTGATGGCGTGATTTGCGAGCGCATGCAAATGTGTGACAACTGGGGCATGGAAAGCTATCTGCTTACCAACAGCGTGAAGCTCTCTGCCCCGATACTGACCGTCGACCGAGAGTACTTCTCGGCGGCAACGGGCCAGCTTAGCACGAGGGTGCAAGCTTTTCTCGAGAGCATGGAAGGAGCGGCAAGATGAGAACTGTATCGAGCGCTGAAAGAGCAAAGTCAATTGAAGTCCTGACGCAGGAAATCGAAACGCAGGAAGCATTTGTTGAATTCGTGTCGGGCGTGGAAGATCCCGCCGTACAGCTTCAGGTCCCAAATCTCAAATCGATGCTCGCGCTCACGAAGAAAGTCCGCCAGGTCGTGAAGGACGACGAGCCTTTCGTTTATAGCTGGTTTGTTCTTGGTCCCGAGATCTATCACGCGATGGACCTGTTTTGGGACAGCGGTCCCCGTGCCGAATTTGGTACGTTCCTGGCATTGTCTGTACCGGAGTATCTGGAGCAGGTGCTAAAGGATTGCGACCGTGTGGCCGTGTCAAGCGACATCTGCACGTTACACCGGTTAGCACTTTCCGCTATAGAGATGAAGCGGTCACCAAAGCCCTGGGCGGCAGTGGCGTGTATTCACCCGTGTGATGGAGTCTCCCAGGCCCAGTCCGCCGTCGAGCGTGCATGGCCCGATGTGCCGATGTTCTGGATGGATTCGCCATATTACCCGGATGAACGGGGCGTCAAGTTCTTCGCTGGGCAGATGCGGCGGATGGCTAAGTTCCTGGAGGAACATACCGGAAAGAGGCTTGATCTCGACAAGCTGCGCGATGTCTGTAATGCCACTAATGAGCAATACGCGTTGTGGGGCGAGTTTGATGCTCTCAAGCGAAATCGTCCTTGCCCGGTGGGATCCTGGGCTGGCTACGGCATTTGGAACATGATGCAGAACAATCCCCTCACCTTTGGCCAGCCCATTACTACGCAGTACATCAAGAGCCTAATCACCGATGCAGAGGAGAAGGTTGCCGCCGGCAAAGGGCACCTTGAGAACGAAAAAGTCCGCGTGCTATTCATGGACATTGCCCCAGTGTGGTTCGCCGAGTTTGCAGAGATGTTAGAGCAGGAATGTAACGGCGTCGTGGTGGTGGAAGGCCAAGGCGGTAGCTATGCCTATACGCCGATCGACACCAGCACCGAAGAGTCCATGTTCATGGGGATCGCAAGGCGGAACTGCATGGAAACGCCGATGATCCGTACCTCAAGAGGACCGGTCGACATCATCATTAATGACATGATCCGGAACGTGCTCGACTACAAGATTGATGTCGTCATCGCTCCGGGACATATGGGACACAAGGATATGCAGGCCAGCCTCAAAATCATCCGAGATGCCTGCGAGACCGTTGGTGCCAAATTGCTCAACTTCCAATACGACCTGTTCGATAATCGCTACATGCCGATGGAAGAGATTCGCAGGATTGTGACGCAGTTTATCGACGCCATGTCTGAAGAGAAGCTGATTTAATCGAGGGATTCGAATGGAGTATCTCGACAGTTGCATTCGAGAAATTGAAGCGTACATCTGGGCGTTGGCTTCCTCTGGTCGTCAGGTTCGGGAATGGAAGCCAAACGCCCGGAGTGTGCCTGGGCCAATGAATCACGAATCCAACCAGCTAGTCTTGGCTCGGGACACGGCCGTGGAACTGGGACGCAGCAATGTAGGGTCTTGCTTCGGCGTGCTTTGGACTTCAAGTTCAGAGTTGGTGGAGGACGGACGGATTCGTTTAGTAGGGCCGGACCTCGGTGAACTTATCGGGCAGTCCGTAGCATTTTGCCAAGTTCTGATTCTTCAGGGACAAGACATTCCGGTTACCGACAATTCCTTTCTGATTGCAAGTTCCAGCATGACGGATGGACTGCCCGGGGTTATGTCCCGAATCTCGCGTAGCGGAATCTGGTGTCGAATCAGTTACGCTTCGATCGACCTTGGGCTTTGCTTTGCCGCGCTAGGAAGGAAGGAACTCGACAACTGGCGTTCGCGCATCCCCGCGATTGAAAGAGCGGAGGTGCTCTTCCTGACGAGCGGGGCCGATGACCTTGTCCCGCTCCAGGGAATTTCGGCTTTAGCGGAAGGGGTCATCAGATCCCAGCAAATTGAGAAGGGAAGACAGCGAGGGTATGACCTGACTTGCTCGCTTGCCAGTTGTGCCGGGTGCGAACACATCAGCGCCTGTGCCGCGATCACGAAGAGTGTGGAAAGGGAAAACATGAAGCCTGCAAAGCGAGAAGAGGGGACCGGTCGATGAATGAACAGAATAAGAAAGAGGCCTATGTGATCGCTGTTTGCGGCAAGGGCGGAGTCGGTAAGACAGCGTTCATCGCACTAGTTGCCAAGGCAATCATCGAACTCGCCCCTGATGCGCGGCTCCTATTAATCGACGCCGATCCCGCCCTTGGATTGACATACGCACTTGGTCTTAAAGAGGAGCGCACCGTAGGAAGCATACGCGTGGAGTTGATTGAGCGCGCCGCGAAAGGAGAGCCCGATGAGATTGACAGGGTCGTGCAAACGCTCGGAACCGATATTCTCTCCGCCGTCCAGGAAAGAGACCGCTACTCTCTTTTAGCGATGGGCAGAAGCGAAGCCATCGGATGCTTTTGTAAAGTCAATTCGCTCCTGCGCAAAGCCATTGCCCAACTGCGGAATGAGTTTGACTGGATACTAATTGATGCGGAAGCGGGGCTGGAACAGATCAATCGTCAAGTCCTCGACCGAATCGACGATCTGATCGTGCTGAGTGACGGCTCCCTCCGATCCGACGAGACAGCCACCAAGGTGATGGAGATGCTGGACCAGGAAATCATTCATTGCACACGTGCCGGGGTCGCATACAATCGTTCTTCCGCTTCCAAGGAGCACCGCGGCAAACGTCACCTTTGGGAGCCGATTGGGATAGTCCCGGAAGATCTGCTGATCGCCGACTTTGACCGTAGGGGAGAGTCTTTGTTAGATATGCCACGGAATGCACCATCCGTGGAGGCTGTCAGGAGAATTGTGTTGGCGCGAGTTTTCCAGTTGAATTCTCAAAAGAACGGTGCAACACTTCGCACTCAGAAAGCGTGAAGTGGATTGGACAGCAGCGCGCCGGTAACTTTATGCAACCCGGGAAACAATATGGCCACTGTGAGCACATGGTCGCGCGAAGTTGCTGTTGATTTGGCGGACAAACTGGAATCGGTTTCCACAGAACTGGCTGCGGTTTTGGCTGAAGCTGGCCTCCGTTGGCCGGATACGTTCGGCCACGACAGTAAAGAACTGATGGAGCAAGGAAGGGAGGTCGTACGTCAGACACTGTCTGTCCTTCGGTCAGAGTCCCTCATGCCTTATCCGGATGTGGTCAACTATGCAGATGAAGCATTGGCACGCATTGACGATCTATCCGTAGTTTTTAGAATTGTTTTTGATACTAGATCCTCCTTCTTTTCCTTCGTTGTGTCTGCGTATAAAGAAAAACCTGCCCGCCTGACAGAAGCACTTGAAGTGCTTGATCTCCTGCAGTCTCGAATGGCGGCCACCATTATCAAGCGATATGCCACCACGCTTGAAGCGCGCCGGGCAGATGAAAAGAGGCGCTTGGTGATCTCCGAAGAACGTTGTCGCCTTAGCAGAGAAATCCACGATGACACTGCGCAATTGCTGGGTCTTGTCAAACTGAAAGCGGCATTGCTGGCTCGTGCATTAAAAGAAGGTGATATCTGCAATGCTGAGGTTCTTTCGCGCGAAGTGGCGGAGATTGCAGACATGGCGTATCTCGAGGTCCGCGATATGATTCTCGGGTTGCGGACGGCCCCAAGGGCCGCAGACTCGTTTGTGGCAGACCTTCGGACATACATAAATAGTTTCCAGAAATACAGCGGCATTGTCGTCGATTTGGAGATTGTCCCGAACGTTTCCGTTGCGCCAAATAAGTCCATGCACATTCTTCGCATAATCCAGGAAGCACTCAGTAATGCGCGGAACCACGGAAAAGCAAACACTGTATCGATTAAGGTCGATGTAGCCGGCGAAGATTTGCGCTTAGTCATCCATGACAATGGATTGGGTTATGATGTAACCGAGAATTCGGTTTCTGAGGGATTCGGCATAGAGATAATGAAGGAACGCGCTGCCGAACTGGGAGGGACAGTGGAAATAAGGTCTTCTCCTGGACAGGGAACTTGGGTTGAAGCTCGACTGAGCAAGGAGAGCATCTTAGGATGGAACGGAAGCACATGCGTGTGATACTCGCTGATGATCATGCTCTCTTTCGTAGAGGAATTCAGTCCATGCTCGAGCATCGGCCCGGAGTAGAGATTGTGGGCAGCGTGTCGAACGGATACGATGCGATCGAAATGGCCCGTCGAAGCGTTCCAGACCTGATCCTCATGGATGTAGCAATGCCAGGGATCGATGGTTTGGAGGCAACGCGTCAAATCACGGAGGAGTTGCCGAACACCAAGGTAGTGATGCTTACCGTCGCCGCGGACGATGAGACATTGTTCCAGGCCATCAAGTGCGGGGCCCATGGTTATCTATTGAAGAATCTCGAGCCCGAGCAGCTCGTTGAGATGGTTGAGAGTATTGCGCGGGGAGAGGCACCACTTTCCGGAGCCATGGCCGAACGCATCCTTACAGAGTTTCGCAATCCGCACATTCCGTCTCTCGACCCGCAGAAGAAAGAACGACCTGCGTTAAGTACCGCCCGCCTGTCTTCGCGAGAAGTTGAAGTATTAGAGCTGCTCGTTCAGGGAAAGAGCAACAAAGAGATCGGATGCATCCTAGATGTAACGGAGAATACGGTCAAGAACCATCTAGTTAACATCCTTAGTAAGCTTCATTTGCAGAACCGGATACAGGCTGCGGTTTATGCGATACGCAACGGTCTGGTTCACGTTTCTGATCAGCAATAACTACCTGACTCCAACCCGAGATTCAACCCGAAAGAGGTTTCCGCCATGCGTTTCTTCAATGACTTACGAGTTTCTCGGCAGTCCTCAGAATTCCCGTAAGTGATTATAAACAATTGATTCTAAGCGCTTTGACACGGTAGAGATCAGGAGTTCGAGTCTCCTCGTGCCTACCATTTTCTTTTCTTATAGTTACACGCGGTCCGACCTGCTTCCGTACCATTTTTCATCGCTACCCATATTCAGATATAACCCAACAATATCCCGCACCTT
>Ga0255336_101738_pt1 | contig 13709 bp, 16 predicted proteins | sample MeOH1_35cm_T3_17_FD_189102 | JGI IMG/M metagenome (GOLD analysis project Ga0255336, IMG submission 189102) | Sandy soil microbial communities from University of British Columbia, Vancouver, Canada - MeOH1_35cm_T3_179 | ecosystem: Engineered > Artificial ecosystem > Sand microcosm > Unclassified ...
CGGCGCAGCAGCGACAGTGGGCGTGGACACGGGACTCGTGCACATCGCGGCGGCGCTGAAGCGGCCGACCGTCGAGTTGTACAATTTCTCGACCGCCTGGCGCACCGGCGGTTACTGGTCGCCGCACGTGGTGAATCTCGGCAGTGCCAGCCAGCATCCGAAGTTGCAGCAAGTCAAGGCGACGCTCGCGGGGTTTGGACTGCTTTGACCCACGAACACGAGCGGCAGAGGGTGACGTAGGGGCAGCGCGAATGCATGAAGAAGCGGCTTTGGCTGGCCCGATCCGCAGCGATGAGCCGATGGCGCGTTCACGTAGCCCGGCGGGTTAAAGCCCAGTTCGAGGCCCAGTTTGAGGTCCATCAACGGCCCGCCTTTCGCGCAGCGGATTTTGCAGTCGGTTTGAGCGAAAATGCAGCGCGCCCGGTCGGCGCTACGATGCTCGATGCGTGAATCGAAGCGAATCGAGTCATCGCTGACCGAAGCCGACGCTAATTGAGCCCGCTCATCCAAACAATCGAAGACACATGACCGAATCTCAAATTATCGAAGTCGCCTCCGCCGACTGGCAGGGCCAGCAGCTCTTTGTGCCGCGCGAGGCGTTGCTGGCCGGCGTCGAGCGCGGCAAGGTCCTGTATTTCCCGCATCTGGCGTTTGCCATCGAAGGCGGTGAACGGGCGCTGCTCGACCCGAAGCTCGCCGATCCCGAGCGCAAGAACATCAGTCTCGCGCCCAACGGTGGCGCGCTCGTGGGCGTGCTCGGCGACGCTGTCACGCAATCCGCCGTGCGGGCGTTGATCGCGCGATATCAGGCCAACGCGCGCTCGCTGGTCGATGGGCTCTTCCCCGAATATCGCGGCAAATTGAGGGTGGCGCCGACGAGCCTGCGGCTGCATCGCGTGGAAACGCGCGAGACGTCATGGCGCAAGGACGACAGCCGTCTTCACGTCGATGCATTCCCGTCGCGGCCGAATTATGGCGAGCGCATCCTGCGCGTGTTCACCAACGTCAATCCCGATGGCGCGCCGCGTGTGTGGCGCGTCGGCGAGCCGTTCGAGGACATGGCAAAGCGTTTTCTGCCCGCCATCAAAGCGCAGGTTCCCGGTTCGGCATGGCTCATGAGCCTGTTGCACATCACCAAAACGCCCCGCAGCGAATACGACCACCTGATGCTTCATCTGCATGACGCGATGAAGGCGGATCTTGGCTATCAATCGGAGTCGCCGCAACAGGAAATGCCGTTCCCGCCCGGTTGCGTGTGGGTGTGTTTCTCCGATCAAACCTCGCACGCCGTCATGTCCGGCCAGTACATGCTGGAGCAAACCTTCTTCCTTCCCGTCAATGCCATGGCCCGGCCCGACTGCGCGCCGCTCGGAATCCTGCAGCGTTTGAAAGGCAGGGCGCTGGTTTGAGCGCCGCCGGGTGGGATTATTTCGAGTGTTCCAGCGTGCCAGGTTCCGCGCGTTCGGGCTTGGGCTCATGCGCGAGTTTCGACGCGAGTGTCGGCGTGTGCCGTGAACGATGGTTGCCGTCGTCATCGATCATCCGCGGCGAGGACGGCCGATGCTGAGGCTCGTGTATCGCGCGTTATGGTGGCTCGTCGCGCCGCTCGCCGTGCTGCGCCTCTTGATCCGCTCGCGGCGGGAAAGAGGGTATCGCGAACATATCGGCGAGCGTTTTGGCTTTGGTCCCGCACGCCGTGCTGACGACCTCGCGCCGCTGATCTGGGTCCACGCGGTGTCGGTTGGCGAGACACGCGCGGCGCAGCCGCTGATCGAAGCGTTGCAGCAGGCGCATCCCGATGCCCGCATCCTGCTCACGCACATGACGCCAAGCGGACGCGCGACCGGCGTGCAGCTCTACGGCGAGCGTGTTTCACGCCGCTATCTTCCCTACGATTCGCCCTCGCTCGTGCGGCGGTTCTTGCGGGCGTGGCGGCCGTCGCTGGGCGTCGTGATGGAGACGGAGGTGTGGCCGACGCTCATCGACGAATGCAAGCGGGCCGATATCCCGCTCGTGCTGACCAATGCGCGGATGTCGGCGCGCTCATTCAAGCGCGCGGCGAAATTCGGCAACGCGACGCGCGAGGTGTTCGGCGGATTTACGCGCGTGCTGGCGCAGACCCAGTCCGATGCGGATCGCCTGAGCGCGCTGGGTGCGCGCAATATCGCGGTGCTCGGCAACCTGAAGTTCGACATGAGCGCGCCGCCCGAACTTTATGCGCGCGGCCATGCGTGGCGCGCGGCGATCGGGGAGCGCCCGGTGTGGGTGGCCGCGAGCACGCGCGAGGGTGAGGAAGCGCTTGTGCTGCAGACGTTCACGACCTTGCGGACCCGCGTACCCGACGCGTTGCTGATCCTTGTGCCGCGCCATCCGCAGCGGTTCGACGAAGTGGCGGTGTTGATCGATTCAGCGGCGCTGTCCTATGTGCGGCGTTCGGCCTGGGCGGGACGGGCGGCAGCGGCGGGATCGGGAATCGATGCAGCGCCGGTTTTGCCTTCGGACGTCAACGTGCTGCTCGGCGATTCGATGGGCGAAATGAGCGCGTATTACGCGGCGTCGGATCTGGCGTTTATCGGCGGGAGTTTGCTGCCGCTGGGCGGGCAGAACCTGATCGAGGCGTGCGCTGCGGGCGTGCCGGTATTGATCGGGCCGCACACGTTCAATTTCACGCAAGCGACGAATGACGCGATCTCGGAAGGCGCGGCGCTGCGGGTAAGCGATCCAGCGGCGCTGGCGCGCGGCCTGCGCGAGCTTTTCACCGATAAACCCCGCCGGCTGGCCATGAGCGCGGCGGCGTCGGCGTTTGCGGCGAAGCACCGCGGGGCGACGGCGAGGACAGTGGCAGTGCTCGGGGCGTTATTACGCACTCAGGCAGAGGAGCCGTGAAACGGAGGTTCGCGCTGTCGGCGGCGAGAACCATTCCGCCAACGCCTAACCCCGTTTCTGCAAGATCCGCGTCACGCACGCGGCAAACCGTTCATTGCTCGCTTCCAGGCCATACTCCCGCGCTCGCGCGAGCGCCTCACGCGTAAAACCATCACGCAGGGCGTGATCCGACAACAGCCGCGACAGCGCCGCCGCCATGGCGTCCACATCGCCGACAGGCACCAGCAGCCCGAACCGGCCATCGTCCAGAATTTCTCGCGGTCCCGTCGGGCAATCGGTCGAAATCACCGGCTTGCCGAGCGCGAGCGCCTCGAGCAACACCATCGGCATGCCTTCGTAACGCGAACTGAGCACCAGCGCGCTCGCCCGCGCCACGACCGCGTGCGGATTGTTCCGATACCCCGTGAAATGCACCCGGTCGCCAATCCCCAACTCCACGGCCAACGCTTCCAGTTCGCTGCGAAACCCGCCATCGCCGACAATCACCAGATCTTCCTGCAGCGCTCCGCCAGCAAACGTTTGAGCAAGCTGCGCGTAAGCGCGCAGCAAGGTCCGGTGATCCTTCTGGATTTCATCGAGCCGTGCCACCGAAACGATGTACGGCCCCAGACACGGCGGCTTTTCCACATACTCGGCGTTCTCGCGAATCCGGTCGATATCGATCGCATTGGGCAGCACAAACACGTTGCGCAGATTGCCGTTGAACAGCGCGCTCGCTTCATCCGCCATGTGGCGGTTAAGCGCCGCGATGCCGTCGTAGCGCTCGTATTGCGTGAGCAGGCGCTTCATTTTCCGGGGCCGGCCTCCGAGCCGTGCATCGAAGCTGAAGTGGTTCACGCCGAGCCACGCCATGCCGAATCGACCGGCCAGTCGGCGCAGCGACATGTCGAAGTCGACAATGATGTCGTGGCGTTGCGCGAGTTCAGCCACACGTGTCTTCACGTAGGGGCGCACGGCAAGCGTGTTGAAGATGTCGCGGCCGATCCGGCCGATCCTGCTCAACTGATGCGCATAACGACGTGCCTGGAACACGTTGAGCCAGGGTTTGTCGGTGAGAATTTCGATGCCGACATCGGCCGGAATCTGCGCGCGGAAACGCTGCTCGAACGCCGGCGAAGAAAACATCACGGACAGCGTCACCGCAAAGCGCGCACGGTCGTAGATGCGCAGCCACTGCATCAGCGACGATTCAATGCCGCCGTCGTTGAAATCCGCGACGTGGAACAGCACGGCAATGCGCTTCGAGGCGGATTGCGCCACGGGGGCCGGCGACGCCGCAGGCGACGATTTCAACCGGACGGCGTTGTCGCGAGTAAGGAGCATGTCGGGGCTGTCGATCAGAGGTCTCCGAAAAACGGGCCTATGGCCGTAGAAAAGTGCAAGGCGACATGCTATCGCACTCAATAGGGTGAGAACAGGTGCTTTCAGGCGCCCACACCTACATTTAGACCGCGAGCAGGCCCTTCTTTTCAATGAAGCGAACCACGTGGTCAAGCCCTTCGAGCGCCTTCAGGTTACACATGACAAATGGGCGTTCTCCGCGCATCTTGCGCGCATCGGAGGCCATGATGTCGAGATTTGCGCCTACATACGGCGCGAGATCAATCTTGTTGATGACCAGCAGATCCGACTTGGTGATGCCCGGGCCGCCCTTGCGGGGAATTTTTTCCCCGCCGGCGACATCGATCACGTAAATGGTCAGGTCCGATAGCTCCGGGCTGAAGGTGGCCGCGAGATTATCCCCGCCCGATTCGATGAACACGATGTCCGCGTCCGGGAAACGTTCGATCATCTGGTCGACGGCTTCAAGGTTGATCGACGCGTCTTCGCGGATCGCCGTGTGCGGGCAGCCACCCGTTTCCACGCCCATGATGCGCTCGGCCGGCAACGCGCCCGCGACCGTGAGCAGACGCTGATCTTCTTTCGTGTAGATGTCGTTGGTGATCGCGACGAGATCGTATTTCTCGCGCATCGCCTTGCAGAGCATTTCGAGCAGCGTGGTCTTGCCCGAGCCGACCGGGCCGCCAACCCCCACGCGCAAGGGCGGTAGTTTCTTGGAGCGGCGGGCAGCGGCGGAGTAGACGGGTGCGTTCATGGTTTTTTTAAGAGCGGAATAAGCGCGAGTACTGCGACTCGTGGCGCGCGGAGAGAATACCGAGTTGCGGCGCGAAGGTGGTGATCTCGTCGGGCGAGGTGGCGAGCGCGCGTTGCACGGCGGTGTCGATCGGTTCGCGCAACGCGACGATGATTCGTTGGCCTGCGATCTGGCCTAGGGGGACCGCTTTGAGCGCGGCCGCGGCCTGGTTTTCGACCCAGGCGAAGGCATAGGCGGCGAGGGCGGCGTCGGGGGCGGCATGGTGGGCGTAGGCGGCGAAGGCGAATGCGGTCGGCTGCGAGACTGGCTTGATGGCGTTCAGCGTCGCGAGGCGCGCGGCATCGCCCCATTCGAGCTGTGTGCACAACTGCGCAAGCGACCAGCCCATTTGCTGTGTCTCGCGGCGCAATTCCGCCGACTCGCGGCTGGCGAGGAATTCTTCATCGGCGGTGGCGAGGGCTTCGGCTTCGTGATTACGCCAGCGGGTCATCTGGTGCGCGAGGAATGGCAATTCGCCGCGCGCGAGCACGTTAGTCAAACCGCTGGCGATCCAGTCGCGAGCGGTGTCACCGTCGTGGATGAAACCGTGCTCTATCGCCGACTCGAGACCCTGCGAATAACTGAACGCACCGATAGGCAATGCCGGCGACGCCAGATGAAGCAGGGCAGTGAGCTCAGCGGTGCGCATGACCGTGGTCGTGGTCGTGATCGTGGCCTTCGTGGCTGCATTGCGAGTGGTCGCCGTGGTCGTGGCCCGCGCCGTGTGCATGAGCGCCGTGGCTATGGCTATGACCGTGCGCGCCGTGGTCATGCGCATGCCCGTGATGTTCATCGAAGACCTTTTGCGCGAGCGCGTAGTCCTCTACAAACGTCTCGTCGTGCCCATGCTTATGACCGCCGCCATACGCACCCGTCTCAGGCTGGAACGCAGACGTCGCGTGCTCAACATGCGCGCCAAGACGCTTCAGCATGTCCTCCAGCACGGGATCGGCTTCCAGTTTCAACTGTCCCGCGCTCACTTCCACCGGCGTGTGCCGATTCCCCAGATGATAGGCGGCGCGCGTCAGCGTAATGGCATCGTGGGCATGCACGACCAGCACATCTTGTGCAGCCGCGATCACACGCACGAGGCCACCATCGTCGGCGACGAGCATATCGCCGTCGCGTAGCACCGTGCCGCGCGGCAGCACCAATGCCACTTCTTCACCGTTATCCAGCGTGGCAGCGAGGCGGCTTTTGCAGCGCTCATCGAAGGGCAGGGTGAGCGTGGGCGCGCGCTTGATCAGCGGCGCGGCCAGTTTCGCTTCGATACGTTTATCGATCGTGCGCATGAAAATCTCAGAAAAGGTACTTAAAACAGGAAGTAGCGCTGCGCCATCGGCAAAACGGTTGCCGGCTCGCAGGTGAGCAACTGGCCATCGGCTACAACCTGGTACGTCTCCGGATCGACGGTAATCGACGGCCTGTACGCATTGTGAATCATGTCGGCCTTCGAGATGTTCCTGCAGTTCTTCACCGCGACCACTTGCTTGCGCAAACCATACCGTTCGCCGACGCCATCATCCAGCGCCATCTGCGAAACAAACGTCAGTGAGGTCTTCCCCAACGCTCCGCCGCGCGTTGCAAACATCTCGCGATAATGCACCGGTTGCGGCGTCGGAATCGATGCGTTCGGGTCGCCCATCTGGGCCACCGCGATCATGCCGCCTTTGAGGATCATTGCAGGTTTCACGCCGAAGAACGCCGGTTCCCAGAACACGAGATCGGCCCACTTGCCCGGCTCGATGGACCCCACTTCATGCGCGATGCCGTGCGTGATGGCCGGGTTGATCGTGTACTTGGCGACGTAGCGTTTCGCGCGGAAGTTATCGTTACGCGATGAGTCTTCCGGCAGCGCGCCGCGTTGCGTTTTCATCTTGTGCGCGGTCTGCCACGTGCGCATGACGACCTCGCCGACGCGGCCCATCGCCTGCGAATCCGACGACAGCATGGACAACGCGCCGAGGTCATGAAGAATGTCTTCGGCCGCAATCGTCTCGCGACGAATCCGCGATTCCGCGAACGCAATATCTTCCGCAATCGATGGATCGAGGTGATGGCAGACCATCAGCATGTCGAGGTGTTCGTCGAGCGTGTTGATGGTGTACGGACGCGTCGGATTCGTCGATGAAGGCAGCACGTTCGACTCGCCGCAGACCTTGATAATGTCGGGTGCGTGCCCGCCGCCCGCGCCTTCCGTGTGGTACGTGTGGATCGTGCGGCCTTTGAACGCGGCCACGGTCGTTTCGACAAAACCCGCTTCGTTCAACGTGTCTGTGTGGATGGCGACTTGCGTGTCGGTATCGTCGGCAACGCACAAGCAGTTGTCGATTGCCGCCGGCGTCGTGCCCCAGTCCTCGTGCAGCTTCAGCCCGATCGCACCGGCCTTGATCTGCTCGATAGCCGGCGCCGGCAAACTCACGTTGCCCTTGCCGAGAAAGCCAAGGTTCACCGGCCAGCCATCGGCGGCTTGCAGCATGCGTTCGAGATGCCACGGTCCCGGCGTGCAGGTCGTGGCGTTCGTGCCGGTCGCGGGACCGGTGCCGCCGCCGAGCATCGTCGTGATGCCGGAGGCCAGCGCCTCATCAATTTGCTGCGGGCTGATGAAGTGAATATGCGAGTCGATACCGCCCGCCGTCACGATCATGCCTTCGCCGGCAATCACTTCGGTAGCCGCGCCGATTGCAATCGTCACGCCCGGCTGAATATCCGGATTGCCCGCCTTGCCGATAGCAAACACGCGCCCGTTCTTGATGCCGATATCCGCCTTCACGATGCCCCAGTGATCGAGGATCAGCGCGTTCGTCACCACCGTATCTACCACGTCGGCGTGCACGCGCTGCGACTGGCCCATGCCGTCGCGAATCACCTTGCCGCCGCCGAATTTCACTTCTTCGCCGTAGGTCGTGAAGTCGCGTTCGACTTCGATCAGCAGGTCGGTATCGGCGAGACGCACGCGGTCGCCGGTGGTCGGGCCGAACATCTCCGCGTAGGCGCGGCGTCCGATGCGTAGCGTCATTTCGATGTTCCTGAAGAGAAGTTCAAAGCGGGCCCATCACGAGGCCATTGAAGCCGTACACCGTGCGGTCGCCCGCCAGCGCGACGAGTTCGACCGTGCGTTGCTGACCGGGCTCGAAGCGCACGGCCGTACCTGACGCAATATTCAGCCGAAAGCCTCTTGCCTTATCGCGTTCGAAGGTAAGCGCCGTGTTGACTTCGTAGAAGTGAAAATGCGAGCCGACCTGCACAGGCCGGTCACCCGTATTCGATACCGTCACGCACACCGTCTCGCGGCCCGCGTTGAGTTCGTGTTCACCATCGTCGATCAGATATTCGCCGGGAATCATGCGCGGCTCCTTTTAGCGTGCTGCACGGTCAGGGAATCGGATGATGGACGGTCACGAGCTTGGTGCCGTCGGGGAAGGTGGCTTCTATCTGGATGTCCGGGATCATTTCCGGCACGCCGTCCATCACGTCGTCGCGGGTGAGGAGCGTGGTGCCGTAGTGCATGACATCGGCAACGGTGCGGCCGTCGCGCGCCGCTTCCATCAGCGCCGCCGAGATGAACGCGATGGCCTCCGGATAGTTCAGCTTCAGCCCGCGTGCGCGACGCCGTTCGGCGAGCAGCGCGGCGGTGAAGATCAGCAGCTTGTCTTTTTCGCGGTGGGTGAGCTTCATGGGTTCGGAGCGTGATTTAGGTAGGCGTCAATTTTGAAGGAATCCTGGCGTTGCAACCCTACGATTTCATTGGATGAACTTGCGCAACTCGATGGTCGTCGGGCGCTCGAAAATCTCCTCCGGCGTGCCGCTTTCCCACACGCGTCCCTGATGCATGAACACGACCTTGTTCGACACACGCCGCGCGAAGCGCATCTCGTGCGTGACCATGATGAGCGTCATGCCATCGGCGGCGAGGCTTTCCACTACAGCGAGCACTTCGCCCACCAGTTCAGGATCGAGCGCGGAGGTGATTTCGTCGCAAAGCAGGACCGTAGGCTTCATTGCAAGCGCACGCGCGATGGCGACGCGCTGTTGCTGTCCGCCCGAGAGTTGCTCGGGATAGGCGTTGAATTTATCGGCGAGACCGACGCGTTCCAGCACTTGTTCAGCGGTGGCGCGCGCCTTCGCCTTGTGGACTTTCTTGACCACGGTCTGCGCGAGCATCACGTTTTGTCCCGCAGTGAGATGCGGAAACAGGTTGTACTGCTGGAACACCATGCCCACCTTCAGGCGCAATGCACGCAGATCGGCGTGACGGGCATCCATGTGTTCGCCATCGATTTCAATCGATCCTTCATCGATACTTTCCAGTCCGTTCAAGGTGCGCAGCAAGGTACTTTTACCCGAGCCGCTGCGTCCGATGATTGCCACCACCTGTCCCGATTCCACCGAAAAATCGATGCCCTTCAGGACCTGGTTCGCGCCGAACTGCTTCTTGAGGTTTTGAGTTTCAACGAGCGGCATTCCATTTCCTTTCGAGCGTGCGCGCGTAGCGGGTAAGCGGATAACAAATCACGAAGTAGATCACCGCGACAAGGCCGTAGACCACGAATGGCCTGAATGTAGCGTTCGAAATCATCGTGCCGGCTTTAGTGAGTTCGGTGAAGCCGATGATCGAGACGAGCGCCGTGTCCTTCACGGCTTGCACACCGAAGCCGACCGTCGGTCCGATAGCAATGCGTGTGGCTTGCGGAAGAATCACGTGGCGCAGTTGCTCGAAGTAATTCATCGCGAGACTGGACGACGCTTCCCATTGCCCCTTGGGAATCGCTTCCACGCAGCCGCGCCAGATCTCGGCGAGATAGGCGCTCGTGAACAGCGTGAGGCCGACAGTTGCCGCAATCCACGGCTGAACCTCCACACCGAGCAGCGGCAAACCGAAGAACACGAGGAACAGTTGCATCAAAAGCGGCGTGCCCTGGAAGATCTCGATGTAGAGCTTCACGATGGTCCGCAGCACCCGCGAACTCGACACGCGCATGACCAGCAGCACGAAGCCCACGATCCCGCCGGCCACGAACGACACGATCGACAGCACGATCGTCCAGCGCGCCGCAAGCAGCAGGTTGGTGAGAATCTGCTCGAAGGTGAATTCGATCATCGGGCACCTCGCAGATTGCGTGCGAACAGGCGTTTGCCTGCTTCGTTGAGCAAGAAGCGCAGGACGATCGCCATCACGAGATAAGCGGCCGTGATCAGGAAATACGTTTCGAAGGCGCGGAAGTTGCGCGACTGGATGTAGCTCGCGGCGTAGGTCAGGTCGGCAACGGATATCTGCGATACCACCGCCGAGCCGAGCATCGTGATCACGATCTGGCTGGTCAGCGCCGGGAACACCTTGGCGATGGCTTGCGGCAACACCACGTGCCGGAACGTCTCGCCACGTGTCATGGCCAGCGACGCCGCCGCTTCAAGATGCCCCTTGGGCACCGCGGCGATACCCGAGCGGATGATCTCCACCGAATACGCGCCAAGATTGAGCGTCATCGCGAGCACGGCGGCGACGTATTCATCGATACGAATACCCAGCGCCGGCAGCCCGAAGAACACGAAGAACAGTTGCACGATGAACGGCGTGTTGCGGATCGCTTCCACATAGCCACCGACGAACGAGCGCACTGCCGGAAACTTGCTGCCTTTGCCCGCCGCGCCGAGGATGCCGACCGCGAGGCCGAGCACGGTTGAGACGGCGGTCAGCCCGAGCGTGACCGCCGCGCCGCTCGCGAACATGCCGGCGTACTGCCCGAGATCGCCGAACTGGAGTTGATAAGCCATTAAAGCGGCGCCTTGTTATTTAAGCTTGACGGTGTTGATTCACGAGTCGATTTACAAACCAGTCGGCAGCGGCGCCTTGAACCACTTTTCCGACATGGCTTCGAGCGAGCCGTCCTTTTTCGCCTGAGCGATGGTGGCATCGACTTTGGCCAGCAGGCGCGGTTCGTTCTTGTTCATGCCGACGAAACAGGGCGAGTTCTTGATCACGAATTTCGGCTCCGGACGGCGCGGCGGATTCTTCGCGAGGATCGCTGCTGCGACGATATTGCCCGCTGCGATCAGTTGCACCTGACCGGAGAGAAACGCCTGGATGGTCGCGTTGTTGTCTTCGAAGCGCTTGATGGTTGCGTTCGGCGCCATTTGCGTGAGCGCGATTTCTTCGAGTGCACCGCGCGTCGCGCCGACTGTCTTGCCGGTGAGATCGGCGGGAGCGGCGACCTTGACATCGGCGGGACCGAACACGCCCTGGAAGTACGGCGCGTAGGGCGCTGAAAAGTCCATGACCTTCTCGCGATCCGGCGTCTTGCCCAGCGATGAAATCACCAGATCCACTTTGTTCGTCGTCAGATATGGCACGCGATTCGCGCTGTTCACTGGCACGAGTTCGAGCTTCACGCCCAGCGACTTGGCGAGCAGCGCGGCCATGTCGATGTCGTACCCCTGCGGCTTCATATCGCCGCCGACTGCGCCGAACGGCGGGTAATCCTCGGGCACGGCGACTTTCAAAACGCCGGCTTTCGTGACGTTATCGAGCGCGTCGGCGTGGGCGGTGAGCGGGGTTAAAGCGAGAGCCGGAACGGCGAGGAGGGCGGCAACGAGGGTGCGAACAGCGGTGCGGCGAAGCGTGTTGGTCATTGGATTCTCTTTCCCTAAATCGCGATGTGGCACGGTGCGTGTCATGGTTGACGCACTCGTCGGAAAGATGATTAAGCGAGAGTCGTGCCATTGCCTTTGTGCCTTGCGGGGCGGGCTCAAGCGAGAGGCATGCGGCAGCCATGCACAAATACTGGGCTTAATTGTGCGCTTTTGTGGTGCGATTTTTAAGAGAAATTACCCGCTTAGGTGGTCCAAAGCCTCAGCGGTTGGGCATCGACGCCATGAATCAGCGGGCGCAGCGTGGTCCAGCATTCGATCATCGCGCGTTGGAGTGGCTCCATCGAATGGCTCGCGGCGCGGATGATCAACACGCCCGGTGTGACGCATGAGGCGGCGGCGCGCAGCGTGGCATCGAAGGGCAGGTGAGCTGTCAGAGATTCCGCCAATGCGTCGTCGCAGGCCGGACCGATTGCCCACAGCGTGCCGTAGGCCGTGAACCCGCCAAGACCTTGCGGCGCGAGGCGCAATGCGTCGTCGGCGCTCAGCCGCGCGCGTTCGAACCAACGCAAACGGCCCTTGCTGTCTTTGATCCGCGCGGTGCAAACCAGCCGTCCGTGCGACCATCGTTCGCCCGCTGCCTGACGGCCCAGCTGCATCGCGTCCCAGCCGATAGCCGTCGCCGTTTCATCCATCGTCAGCGTGAAATCCAGCGCCACGTTCGACGACTCGAACACAATGTTGTTCTGCGGCAGCCAGTCGAGTTTTGCATGTGCTCCAACACGGATATCGATGCGCTGCGTCGCGAGCTTGCCGTTCGCCTTGTACCACTTGGTCGCGCCGGGCGTCGTGATAACCGCGTGCGTTTCGGGAGCCAGATCGATATCGATCGCAAGCCGGTCACCGCCCGCCACACCGCCCGGCGGATGCACGATCACCGCGTGGCAGATGGATTCGCCTTCGGGGTACAAAGGCCGTTGCACGCGCAAGGGTCCAACGTGCTTGCGATGCGTGAGCGCCGTGCGCCCCGGAGGCTGATGCGTGAAGCCGAGTTCGAGCTTGCCGTGCCACTCGTTGGAGTCCGAGGCGCTCGATGGCAAGAGTGCGGCTATAGGTTCGTGATGCATGAGGCTTTAAGGATCGGAACGAGCCGCTATAGTAAGGCGAGCATCAGACGGCGATCAACTCCCGCACGCCATGCGCTTCCATATCGGCCCCCGCGCCACCCGCCACGATTTCACCGCGGCTCATGACCCAATACCGGTCTGCCAACTCGCGGGCGAAGTCGTAATACTGTTCGACGAGCAAGACCGTCATGCCCATTTCATCGACGAGTTGGCGCAACGTTCGCCCGATATCCTGAATGATGGACGGCTGAATGCCCTCGGTGGGCTCATCGAGGATCAGCAACTGCGGTTCGCTCATCAACGCGCGGCCGATCGCAAGTTGCTGCTGCTGGCCGCCCGACAGATCGCCGCCGCGACGGCTTTTCATCTCCTTGAGCACCGGAAAAAGTTCGTAGATCCGGTCCGGTACTTTCGATGGCGCTTTACGGCTTGCCGCGCCCACCAGCAAGTTTTCTTCGACTGTCAGGCGCCCGAAGATATCGCGACCTTGCGGTACATAAGCAAGACCGCTCGATACGCGCTTGTAGGTCGGCATCGACGAAATCTTCGCGCCGCGCCACGAGATCGTGCCGCTTTTCGTGGGCACGACGCCCATCAGGCAGCGCAGCAGCGTCGTCTTGCCGACGCCGTTACGGCCGAGCAAGACCGTCAGTTTTCCATCGGGCACGGTCATCTTCACATCGCGCAGGATGTGGCTGCCGCCGTAGAACTGGTTGAGTGAATCGACTTCGAGCATTTCTGGAATTCCTTTATCGACCGAGGTACGACTCGATCACCTTCTCGTTGCGCTTCACTTCGTCGAGCGTGCCGTGCGCGAGCACGCTGCCTTCGGCCATCACCGTCACGCGTCCGGTATCGCCGGAAAGCGCCGCGACGAATTCCATGTCGTGTTCGACGACCATCATCGAACACGTGCCGCGCAGCTTGTTGAGCAACTCCGCTAACTGCATGGTCTCGTGGTCCGTCATGCCGGC
>Ga0255336_101739_pt1 | contig 13709 bp, 18 predicted proteins | sample MeOH1_35cm_T3_17_FD_189102 | JGI IMG/M metagenome (GOLD analysis project Ga0255336, IMG submission 189102) | Sandy soil microbial communities from University of British Columbia, Vancouver, Canada - MeOH1_35cm_T3_179 | ecosystem: Engineered > Artificial ecosystem > Sand microcosm > Unclassified ...
CTGCCACATCGCCAGCGCCAAAAAAGACGATGTATGGACCCAATTTTACCCATCGCTCGACGAAATCGCCCAGAAATACCACAAGTGAGGCTGTCTTCGTCCGGAAAGTTTCTTCCCGACGGACAGTGCCGCGAGCCTAGCAACGGCAACGCAACCGCCTAGTATCCCGGACGTCAATCAGTCCACGGTAAAATTTCATCACAGCCACTAGAGCACGCGATCGCCTGGCGCAGGTTTTCGTCGAAACCGCGCAGGGACAGTGCTTTCGCGGCAAACCACGATGACGTCGGTTCCCAGCACAGCAAAGAGGCCAGCGAACTCCATAGCGATGTAACCCGCGCCGCCGATGACCAAACGCCGGGGAGTTCCTGCAGGTCAAAGACGGCATCGAACAAGGAAAAGCTCGGGCCTGGCGCCCGAGCAACTAGAATAGTGCGCGCGCGAACGAGCCGATGATCCGCCAGGACATACCGCCGGATAGTCGGTGTCTCATCCGGCGGGAAGCCAGCTCTTGCACCGCTCGCTGTGCTGAGCCTCCTTGCGTACAACGCCCGCACCTCGCACGTTCGATAGAGCATGGGAGCCGTGGAACGATGACTCCAAGAAGCTCGCTGGCGTTATCGTTGGGCCTGTTTCGATCTACGCCTGAATCTGACGCCACGAGTGACTAGCGCCGCAGTGCTGGATAGCCATTGACGTAGATCCAATCCATCGACTTCACCGGCACGTGACATCCCAGACAGTCTGATTTGTAGTCTGTTGATGTCGTCTTGAGCGGTTTGTCGGCGTCGAACCAAGACCATCCCCAGCCCTCGCCCCACAGAGGGTTGCCAACGTGACTATTCTTGCTGTCCTTCACCATTACGAACCAGCCCTTGAGCTTGTCGGCGTGGCTAACGGTACCGGTTGTCATGTCATTCGTAGAGGTCTCAAAGACTTCCTTGACCAGCACCGCGTTATCCGGGAAGTGCCCCGTCTTGCGGTAGGCGTCGATCGTCCCGGGCGAAGCATAGACAGCGTGGATTTCCTTCGAGCCTGTGCCAGTGTCCGCTGCGATCGCCCAACTTCCGAGCGCCTGATATGTGATGCGGTAATCTTCGGGCACGCGCAGGTTTCCCTTGGCGTCCATGACCTCAGTTCCCGCCGCCTCGGTGGATTGCGTCATTGCGGTGACGGCGCCCGCCATTAGCAGGGCAGCAGTGGTGATGCCGATTAGTTTCGTGTTCTTCATGGGTAAGCTCCTTTCGGGTCCCGCGCGCCGGAGTCAGCAGCCGGCGCGACTTTTGAGTCTGGACGGAGCTGGATGAACGACCCCAGGCTGTTGCGGGGAATGCACCCGAGCTTAGGCCAACTAAGCGGCCCGATATTCCAAAAGACGTGTCCGAGCGTCTCGATTGAGCGGCGCGCGCCACCCGTTCCACGTTACGAGCGGGCGAATACGCTTAGGCCGAGTAAAAATTCTCATCTGATCGCGTCCGCTTTGGCGGAGCGCGCTGTCCAAGCAGGGAGGCTCGCTCCGGCATTCCGCTTGCGCGACGACGTTGGTGCCCCTATTGCAATGCCGACTTGCGTGCAATCGAGTTCGCGGCCGACGATATTCGCTCCTTAGGCGCCTCCATCTTCGCCGTTTCCCAGCAGACGCCTTACGAGAGCCGAGAGACCGTGCGGCGGACTCACTTTCCCCAGCCTTGTTGACCGGGGCGGAAAGCTTGCGTACGCCTTCGGTTTACGCTGGAAGGTGTCGGCCGAGCTGATCGCCGGTCAGGAGGCGTGCGGCGCCGATCTCTCCAACCTAAATGGGAGCCGAGCTGGACGCTCACGATGCGCGCGTTGTACATTGTGGCTCCTGACGATACGGTCTAGTATGCAGAACATCAGCGTCGACTATACCCAACGCTGCGACCCGGCGGACCTGTTGCCCGTCCTCAGCCATCTCAAGATGCGGTCGAGCCACTGACTCGTTGCCAACTCTGCGACCTCCATCCGCCGCTCCGGAATGCGTGTCCACCCGTCCAAATTTGCGTTTAGCCGGTTCCCACACGCAGGCGCAAGTGGCAGCCTGCAGGCGGCAAGACTAGAATTCGGCAATCTCGCACCTGTGGTTAAAAAAGAAAGCCGAGCGGGTAAAGAGCGCAATAGAACTGACGGTGAATACGCCATGGAGTTCCATCAAGTCCGTTATTTTATGGCTGTCGCCAGTACACTGAACTTCACCCGCGCGGCCGAGCAATGCAATGTCACGCAGCCCGCACTGACGAGAGGCGTGCAGAAGCTTGAACAGGAACTCGGGGGCCAACTGATCTACCGGAAACGGCAATTCACCCATCTCACCGATTTTGGAAAGGAAGTACTACCGATGCTCGCGCGCATGCTGGCTTCTACAGAAGCTGTCCGCCGCCGGGCTCAAGAGTTCCGGCGAAGGACGGTTGCACCTCTGAAGATCGGGCTCGTTCCATCGATCTCAGTTGCCCTTATCCTCGAGCCGATCACTGAGATCGCCAAGTTTGTGCCCGGGCTCCGCGTGGAACTCCGGGAGGAACCGGCGGGAAAGCTTGTCGAGCTGCTACTGGAAGGCGAAATACGAGCTGCTACTGGAAGGCGAAATAGACGTCGCTATGGTTGGCGACGTCCAGGACATACCAGCCCGAATCGACGAGTGGCCCTTGTTCGAGGAGCGCTATGTCGTCGTGCTCGTCCCCACCCACCAGCTCGCAAATCTTCCCGCGATTGGCATTGACGAGTTGCGCGAAACCACTGTGCTCGAGCGCGCCGACTGCGATGTCGTTTCGAAGATCCACGGATTGTACTTCCCGGAGCAAGAGCCTCAAATGGGCCACCGCAGCGGGCATGAACATCATCTGCAGCACATGGCGGCGGCGGGCTTCGGCGTGATCCTCGAGCCCGAGCACATGCCCCGCCTGCCGTCGCTTAAGGCGATTCCGATCCAAGGCGACCTCGTCCGGCGTGCGGTCCGCCTGCTGGCGGTCCGAGGACGACGTTACTCCCCCGCACTCGACGCCTTCGTCAAAGTCGCTCGTTTGTGGGACTGGGCCCTTGAGACGAATTCGAGCGTCGGCCAAGATATTTTGGCCGGCCGCAAATGGCGAGTACAGTCGCGTGAAATCAAATCGACAACTGATAGCTTGCAAGCTACGGACTGGCTGTCGAGTGGTAGCCGCTTGACGTCGCACGAAACCGCCGAGACGCTAGATAAGATATGCACCGAACCGTTCGCCGCCTTCGGCTCCACTGACTGGGAGTCGACCCACCATCTGGTAGGCTGGCTGCGCGACACCGATGTCGCGGCACATGCGCTCAAAGCGGGGGACACCGCGCCCGACTTCCTGCTGCCGGACGCAGAGGGCCGACTGCACTCCTCCGAACGCTTGAGACGTGGCGGCCCTCTCGTCGTCAGCTTTTTCTGCGGCGGTTGGTGCCCCTTTTGTACGGCGGAGCTACGCGCACTCCAGGCGGCGAAAGACGAATTCGAACGTCATAGTGCAAGCCTAGTGATCGTGACGCCGGAGACCTGGGATTTTCCGAGGCGGTTGAAGAAAAGCCTGGATTTTGATCTAAAGGTTCTTTCCGACGTAGATTACGGGGTCGCCATCTCGTACGGCGTTCTTTTCCGTGTTCCGAAGGAGACGAGAGAGCACTACTCAAAACTGGGTTTCGACCTTGGCGCCCGACACGGGTCGTCCGTGTGGATGCTGCCCATACCCGCGACATACATAATCGACACCGAGGGACGGATAAGGAGTGCATTTGTCGAGCCCGACTTCACGATCCGCGCAGAGCCCGCGCAGATCCTGGAGTCGTTGCGGCTCGTTGCCCAAAAGGAGTAGTTCGCGCCTCCTGGCACACCTCCATGCTTTCGGTCTTCTGTGACCGCCAGACCAGCTGCGCCATAGCGATAGCATTCAGATGAACGCCAACACGAGGGCACAATCACTTCATCGTCTCGGACTGATTGCCGGCATCGAGGCAGAAGGTTCGCCTATCCGCAAACGCGCCCGTCGCCGTCACGTTTGAAGAAGAGCAAGCTGGAAAACCTATCTGACGATGGGCGACGACCGTCAACGGAGGACATCAAGTCGCTCACTGGGCGTGCAATTGTTGCTGCGGCCGCGTCTATTACTCATCGGCCAGGCTCTTTTCAGACGCTGACTCTCCGCGAACCAAGTGGGTGGGATTCGCCCCTGACGGGCGCTGCGCTTTGGCGCGGTATCCCGAGGGACTACTCCCGTAGTGCCTACGGAAGGTCTGAGTGAAGCTGCTGCGGCTCTGGTATCCGGCCTGGAGCGCCACCTGGTCGATCGACAGTGCATTGGCTGCGAGCAACTCCGCCGCGTGACGCATCCTCACGCGCCGCAACAAAGAGATGGGTGACTCTCCGAACGCCATGACGAACCTCGCCATGAACGCCGAACGGCTCAGGCCAACGGAGTTCGACAGGCTTTCGACTGTGTGCTGCGCCGAAGGCCGTGAAGCCATTCCCGCAAAGGCGCGCGCTATCGGAGGGTCACTCAGGATCGGAAAGCGCTCGACCCAAGGGTTCACCGAGGTTAGGCAGCGCCGAAGCAGGGCGAGCAACACAAGCTTGAGAAGTGCCGCCGACATCGGCTCATCACCGACGTCCTGCGCGGCGAGTGCGCTCATGGCATAGTTCATTACTTGATCCAGCTGATCGTGCGCATCGAACTTTTCGACAATTGGGGTGGCGAGCGATGCGAAGAGGTCGAGTGCCGCGCCGTAGATCGCTTGAAAAGCCCCGCACACGAACGCCACAGAGGGCTCGCCCTCCCCCACGCTGTATCGGTGGCTCGAGCCGGGAATGAAGACCTCGCCAGGCAAGCTTCCGAGACATCGCCGTGACCTGAATAGGTGATCTGATCCGGCGATCGCCAGGAATCTCTTTGGGGGGACGATCACCAACGTGTGTCGCGTTAACTGAATCGGCGGCTCGTCGTTGACAAAGACCCAGCCCGAACCTTGAAGGCCGTAGTAGATTGTGGGGACGTCATTGCGGGCTACGACTAGTCGCGAGCCCGCAGCGAGCGCGCACCGAGACAATTTGGCGTAGTCGACTTCCAAAGTCGCCATGAGCTTGTCGAGATCTTGTCGCGTGATTCGCCAAAGCGGTTCTGTTGCCACGTCCAGAAGTCCTTATGATGATTCCACCCACATCAGCCCAGCATTCACGAGAGTCGACCAATTCCGTCTGGCGCCAACGTTGCACCCGTTTAGCCGGACGCACGGCTCTTCCACACTCCAACCTGATCTGAATAGTTTTGATCGGTCCGGGTCTTCGCTTGCCTTCCATTGAAGACATCCGACGATCACTTAGTTGCGCACAGTCGTGTATCTCTTGCTGTCAAATTTGGTGGCTGTCGTGCCCGGTGAAATTTCGGTGCAGACGGCTCCGCCAGTCAGGAACGCAATTTAACTTTTCCGAGCAGTGCTCCCTGGTCCGACAAATTGACCAGTGGTTCCGACCGCTTGCTCGTGTCCTTCCGCTCGTGGCGGGCCAGAACCACATGTCGGCTCCACCATGGCGTCCGCGCGGGAGACCCTGCAGCGATGTTGATGGCAAGCAGTAGCGCGGTGCCCTGACTGTGGCCAAAACGAACCCCTTCTTCTCGCCCACGCCTGCCCTTACTTCACTGGGGGTGGCGCGTCGCCATGGAGATCGTTGATTGCACCTTCCCGGTGATAACGACCTTGACGCAAGCAGCAACACCTTGCCTGTCTGCCGATCTCTGATCGGGAATGACCCAAATATCATGGCGAGTGTCAGAAATAGCTGGCTCTGCGGATGTGACACCATGTCTAACCATGCCGACCAGACGTTCTGGTATCTGACGTCGAACAACGCCGAGCCGGAGTTACCTGAGAATGTGTCGTCGGCACGGCAGGCAAGCGTCCCGAATAAACTCCATGCACCTAACGCGGCTGCGATCCTCAAGCATGATACACCAGACATCACAGGCAGCACCTCTATCTCGCCGCGACTTGGCCTGTGCGGCCATCTGAACTTGCCACGTCCAGCCATCTTCAGACGGTCATCAAAATTGTTGTCGGAATGACAATTAGAAGAATCGCCGCGATCACGGGCGCGAATGCCCGTTCTGCCCTCGTCCAGCGTCGCCAATCTCTGCGCAGGTCGTAGATCATGCGCGATCGGCCGAGGTGGCAAAGTAGTGGCAAAACACGAAATGGTCGTGAACGGCGATATTGGGTGATCTGAGCGTTATTGACCATGTCACTGTCCTTCCCGTGCCAGAGCGAGTGGCAATGTGTTTCCTGGGGCGTTCCGCCCTTTTTGTCGATCTGACGTAGCTCCATGACCTTGCACTCCTTGGGCCTGCAGTCGATTGAGTTTCCGAAGACTGATTCTGCCAGCGTTGGTTGGGCGGTTCTTGGATGGGCTTGCTGTGCACAGAACGTATTTGCTCCAATCCCAGGCGAAGTCTGGGATTGAGAGACGCTCTCGCGGGAAGAACTGAAGTGAAGACGCTGCGTCCTGGTGACTGTTCAGGTTTCGTCAGGTTGCCGGTGAGCGCGCAGGTGATCATCACCCTGCTGTGGGATGTATGAATCGTCATCAGAGATGCCTTCCTCCTTCGACCTGGATGACGGTCGTCTTGTGGGCAAGTGGAGCTGCCAGAATGGCTATTATGACCTCGGCGAATGAGAGGGATTAAGAGACGGCTTTCGTCGTGGGCGAGCGCGAGGTCGTACACAAGCGAGCCTCAGGGAGCCGTGAAGCCTGCGGGCGCGCCATCCAACGTGTCGTGCATCTCGAATCGGCTGATCAGGCTTGGGGTGACGGCATAGGTGACGTTGTTGTTAAGGCGCGCCGAATCATCGGTGAAAAACTGTGTGGTCAGCGTCTTGAAGCCGGGCCTCGGAACCATGAAATGAATATGCGCCGGTCGGAAGGGCGAACGTCGCCGCGCACGCAAGAGCTCGCCCGATGGGCCATGCGTCGGGACTGGATATCCTGCGGGACGGACGGTACGAAACTGGTAACTGCCCACCGGCGGTCGTTCGGAATTGGCCGCGCACGTTCATCCCTTCGAGGCCTTCGATTTGGTTGTCGCACATCCCGCACGCGGATTGGCCTGCCAGATGTTTACGATCGCGTCCGCGATCTCGCTGCCCTCGCAGGTCACCCGACCGCCCGCCAGAATGGGAATACCTGACGTTCCTTCCCCCGCGATAGGCGCACAAAATTCGAATTCCGGAGACCGCTCGGCATCGATGCCCGCGTAACGCACCTTTGGTGGATATAGGGGTGAAGGCTGATTGTGCACCACCTTCATCACAACGATGATCTCTACCGGCTTATAGATAATTCGGACGCCCAAGGTCTTCAGTTGGCCATTCGCCAGATAGAAGTAGGAGCTCATCGGGTGCTAACGCCTCACAATCCCAGGCTTTGCCTGGGAATGGAGCAAATACGTTCTGTGCACAGCAAGCCCCTCCAAGAACTGCCCGACCAACGCTGGCAGAATCAGTCTTCGGAAGCTCAACCGACTGCAGACCCAAGGAGTGCAAGGTCCTGGAGCTACATCAGGCCAGCCAACAAGGGTGGAACGCCCCAGGGAGAAAATTGCCACTCGCTCTGGCACGGGAAGGATAGAGACATGATCAATAGCGCTCAGATCACGCAGTCTCGCCGTTCACGATCATTCCGTGTCTTGCCTCTACGTTGCCACCTTGGCCGATCGCGCAAGAACATTCCACATGCCTCAGCACCTTCGTCTGAAGCGCGCTGAGTGGACCGACACTTACTGACGCCAATTCGAGACCCGGAGAATGACCCTGATCCACGACTTGCGCAGAGATTGGCGACGCTGGACGAGGGCAGAACGGGCATTCGCCCCTATGATCGCGGCGATTCTTCTAATTGTCATTCCGACAGCAATTTTTTTTACCGTCTGAAGGTGGTTGGACGCGGCAAGTCGGGGTGGAATTCGGCAGCATTGTCGAGCTCGCCAAAATGCAAAGAATGGCACCTTGCCCAATCTTGTAATCGGAAGCGGCAAGCTCGGGAGGGATGATCAACCATGGACATCAAGAGCACTAAACGACACCTATCTCGAGGGCTTGAGGGACGGTTATCTGCCGGCGTTACAGATACACGAGATATCGCGGCGAAGACTGCTCGCGATTTGATAGTGCTGACCGCCATGCTCCTATTCGTTCATGGCCAGGCGACCGAGCGAATTAAGGAGATCACGGAGCGTCTTGCGCGTGCACTCGGCTTCCAGGCTACCCTGTTTCCATATTGGGGCGAACTGATCATCCGCATTGAAGGCAAAACCGGTTCTCGCTACGAGGTCGCCTTCGCAGAGCCTGCTGACGTGGACATGGGTAAGGTCGTCGCTACGGTAACCCTGGTCGATAAACTTTGCGACGGCGTTATCGCGGTCAAAGCGGCGCAATCTGCTCTCGAGGCAATCGAGCGGCTTCCATCCGTCTCCGCCTTGCGCTCTGCGTTGCTGTCTGCGGCCGGCGCCACCTCGCTTGGCGTGATCTTCGGTATTGTGCATCCCGCCAGCCTCCTCCTGATTGCGGTCAGTGCCGGCGCCGTAGCATGGGTTTGGCGGTGGCTGGAAGGGATATGTCACGATCCGTTCGCTCAACCGTTCGTTGCTGCTTTGCTCGCCGGTGTCGTCGGCGCTATCGTCCTCCATCTCCAGCTGAGTCCTGCACAACGCCTGATCGCTGTCTGTCCGTGCATGGTGCTGGTTCCAGGCGCCCATTTTGTGAACGGCGCGATCGATCTTGCTCGGGGAAGGATTGCGCTCGGCGCGTCGCGTATCGGCTATGCGGGCCTGATCACCGTCATGATCTGTACCGGCTTGCTAGTGGGGCTTTCCTTCGGTGGGACCGCCTTGCCCGTCTTGATGCCGTCGCACCCTGTTCCATTCGGCTATGGCGTGATAGCAGCGGGCGTAGCCGTCGCCGCCTACAGTACGTTCTTCGCCATGCCCTTGCGGGTGTTGCCGATCCCCATACTAATCGGCGTGCTGGCCCACGCTGCGCGCTGGCTGACGATTTCAAGCATAGGTGCCAGCACCGAGACAGGAGCGCTGGTCGCCTGTCTGCTAGTCGGAATTCTCGTCACATCGATCGCCGACCGCTTACGACTGCCATTCGCGGCTGTCGCCTCCGCCTCCGCGGTGCCCCTGATCCCCGGGGCATTCGTATTCCGTATGGGAGGCAGGCTTGTCGACGTAGTCGCGATCGGTGAGAAGGCGTCACTCAGCTTGCTCTTGGAAACCCTCCAGGGCGGCATGTCATCTATTCTGATTGTGCTGCTGATGATTTGCGGCCTGGTCTTGCCGAAGATGTTCGTCGAGAGCTTCTATCCAAGCGTGAAACGATCCGTCATCAATTGCGCGAGACACCACTAGACATGCGAGGGTGCCGCTGACCGAACGTAGTGATGGATGTCAACGCACATGAATAATTGATTGCAGGTTTGGAATTTTTCAACACTTTCTCAATGAACACACTTGCCGCGACACTCGAATACAGCAGAAGGAACCGATCATGACAGGGAAACACACTATTGGGACACGATCGGGACAACCGGGCGGAATGACCGACCTTTCGGCAGATGCCAGACGCAATATCAGAGCAGCCCTGAAGGGCCTGCTGGCGGATGTATCTGCTCTCTACCTAAAGACGAGGAACTTCCATGGGAATATGAGCGGGCCACATTTCTACGATTACCATCTCCTGCTAGATGGACATGCTAATCAGATCTTCGCGATGACAGATCGAATCGCTAAGAGGGCGCGCAAATTCGGTGGCACGACGTTACGTTCAATCGGAAACATCGCCCGTACGCAAAGTGTTGCGGATAACGATGAGGAGTATGTCGAGCCTCACGAAATGCTTGCTGAACTGCGGGACGACAGTCAACGGCTAACCATAGCGATCCGCGAAGTACGCAAAATCTGTGATGGGTCCGGCGACGTCGTGACTACAAGTCTCCTCGAAGTGCGGATCGTTGAAACAGAATGGTGCACCTCGTTCCTGTATGAGGCGACACGTCGCCCTCCTCGATCGAATAGCTAAGTGAGCTGGGCGGCTGCCAACTCTGAGCACTTGTGACCTCTGGGCGACTCGAAGTGACAGGAGGTATCTATCCTGATGGCGGTGGCCTCGTCGGCTGCCGCGGTTATGCGCTCGTGAACCATGCATCAAGGAAAACTCTAATGGCATGAGAATGGCGTTGAGCCGGTGAACCCGAGAGTTTCACTGCGGTATCATCAACCTTATGTTGAATTGAGCTTGCCCACAGCCCTGGACCAGTTGGGCTGCGAAATTTCGCTTCATCTGGCCACCGGCTGGCTGATTTTGCCGGATGGAAGATGAATCTGCATCGTCACTTGTTGGCCGATGGCGCTTGCTGCAGTACCGACGCCAATCCCAACCCCATCAAAATCGCGCCAGAGCCAAAGTTGCCCGCCGATTGACAATCTGCGGCGCGCCATCCGCCTTATGTGGCATCCAATACCCACGCCGAGAGGGAATTACCGCCAAAACAACTCCTCCTTGCTCTGCTTGCCTACACCGCGGCATATGAACCGGTATCCGTTCATCTCCACCCCCTTCCTCGCTTAGATTTCTGGGACCGGCAACGAACGCCGCCAGTCCCTTCTTGGAAGCGAGAATTCCATCGGGCCATCGCACGCATCGGAGAGCGAAAGATGGAGGTAGTGCCCAGGGCTGCGCCGGAGTAGCGTCTGATTCACGTGTCGGTGAACTTCGGCTCCAAGCGGACGCAATAATGCAGTTCTGATTGATCGGTAGGGTATAATACGGCCTCTCAGCCGGCATCTTAGATCGGATGGGAAAAAATGGATATCTTAGAGCGCTATCCAGGTTCGATCGATTTACATGCACGGCACGCCGAACACGTCTATTTGGTTGCGCGCGGGTTTATGCCCATAGAGGGCATCGAAGAAATTTCGACCTCGTGGCAGCGCAGCGCGAACACGTACGGCGTCGATCCCCTCTGTAACGAGACTCCCCATATCCTTACGGCTGGCGAGATCGAAGACCATCGTGGGCCACTTGAGAAGCTTATTTTCAATGCGCAGGTGGAGATAGATCGACTGTACGCAGTAGTGCGCAGGTCCGGATACGCTATCCTCCTCTGTGACACTACGGGCACAGCAATTGAGCACCGCGGCGAAGATGCAGAGTCAAATCGGTTCAAATATTGGGGAACTTGGCTCGGTGGCGTGTGGTCTGAGGCGATCGAGGGTACAAATGGTATTGGCACGTGTATCACCGAAGAGCGACCTATCACCATCCACAGGAGTCAGCACTTTCGCACGCGACATAAGAACCTGAGCTGCTCCGGCGCACCGATCTTCGGCGTCGACGGAAGGCTGACTACGGTCTTGGACGTGTCGGCGGTCGACCCCGAACTTTCGGATCGAGCGCATGCACTAACTGGCGCCCTCACGGTGACGGCCGCTCGCGCAATTGAAGAACGAGTTTTCCGAGAGCATTTCAATCGCGATTGGATCGTCGCGTTAGCGCCGCCCGATGAAGATACTCCGGGTATGCTGCTGGCAGTAGACAGCAGCCAGCGCATCGTCGCGCAAACCGCGCCGCGCGCGGATATTTCATACTCGACGATCCAAGGTTACGAATTGGCGTCGGTCTGTGGAGCATATTTGAACGAGATGTCGCGCTGCTTCGGCGTGGGGATGGGCCTGATATCGCTACGCGACTGGTCGTCGCGGGTAGCGGCGAGACGTGGCCCGCGCTCGTAACGCCGCCTGATAGTGCTTTTAGCGCGCCACGAAATGCGACAAGAGTCGCTCTGCATGCGCGGCCTCGTCTTGATATACTTCGTAATGTCAGAGAATCAGCGCCAGCGACACAAGCTCGGGGCGGTCTCCCTCCCGGCGTTATGCGCCGTATCTCCGAATATGTGGCGACGCACCTAAGCGAGAACATGGATCTCGCGGTGCTGGCTGGAGTGGCAGGTTTCTTGGTTTTTCATTTCGCACGAGAATTCAAGCAAACGGCTGGGGTTACACCGCACTTCTATCTCTTACAGAAGCGTGTTCAACGAGCCAAAGAAATGTTGACCCGCACCGATCTTTCACTGTCCGAGATCGCACTCGCCGCAGGTTTCTCTGACCAAAGCCACTTGGCACGTCATTTTTCGTCAAATGGTTGGATCGAGTCCCAGAGAATTTCGATGGTCACGCCGGTAGCGGTATTACCGTACAGGATTTACTGACGGCAACTAATCCTCTTTGTTCTACGTAGTTTCTGCAATTTCCAGCGAACAGCTGAGCGTGCAGTTGGGCATGGCACTGACTGCGCGTTAAATCACCCCTACCTACCGATCACGCCACAGCGGACCGTAGACAGCGCGCTGGCGGCTGCGAAAGCAGGGGCCACCGTTGGAGGGAAGCCGCCGATCATGGGAAAACGTCCAACTCTGGCACCAGGGATGGCACGATGCCCATGCCGATCTTGTCCCCTTGGGAGTATCGCCCTTTCGGACCGAGGAGCATTTCGTCATCTGGCTGAGAGAGGCGCGAGACGCTTTCTACGTTGCAGCGGATGATTCCGACCTGCTCGGGTTTGCCTCCATCAAGGGAGTGGGGGTCGTCAAACTGTATGTGGGCAAAAGCTCTCGCGGGACTGGAGCAGCTCACGCCTTGCTGTCTTTCGCGGAAAAGCTCCTACGTGACAATGGAGTAGCAAATGCTGAACTGCTTTGCACGGCCGGTAACACCCGAGCGGAACGGTTTTACGCGCGAGAAGGATGGAGCCTATCTGAATCCTTTGAGGACGTCCTTTGGTTGCCGGAGGGCACCGAAAAAAGTTCGTGGTGCCTACCCATCGTTTTCAGAAGGATCTCGGATCGGACATCTAGGTTCCGTGCGAGAATATCAGGCAGACTATCCAAGGACTTGGATGTAGCCTAGCCTTCTGGACTCCTGCTCGGGTTTTCGGACGGTCTGCCCGAGTTTTGCACCTATTGAATCGCAGACATCTGCAGCGTGCGAAAGTCAGGATTTCCGCGACATTCAACCACCTGACCGCGGAGGACGCTTCATAGTCAAAAGCTCTGTCACATCATGCCGATCATCTGCGGATGAGATCCCAACTGTCAGCCATTTCCCGTCAGGGTATGTTTTGGCTTCATCGTAGAGCTTGACCAACTGCGAGCGCCAGACATAACGCCGCTCCTCGAACTTCTCTCGTTCCGCTCCCCCCAAGACCACCAGGACCGAAAGCCGCCTGTATTCCGGCAGCAAGGTGCAGAACGCCTTAGTCTTCTTGTACCGCAGGGACCAACCGCGTTTCTTGCCGCCATAGAGCCAATCCGGCGCGAAAACACCTGGGTAGTATGCCTCGATCCAACTCCGCAGGTCGGCCCAATGCTTGAACGCCTTCGGCCCGATCCAGTCGCGAACAGTTCTGTCATCGGGCGGAGCTGATTTGTCGGTGATCCTGTCGCCGATCTGAGGGGACTGTTCCATGTCGCTTTCCTTACATCTCAACTTTATCACGTAAGCTTCAGAAGACCGTAAGCGGTGTTCTGCGGCCCTTCAGATGGCTGGGTAGTTCCAGGGCAGGAGTTCATCGAGGCGATTGATGGGATGGCCTTGGGCGATGCGCTCGAGAACATCTGTGAGGTAGGCGTTTGGGTT
>Ga0255336_101740_pt1 | contig 13707 bp, 11 predicted proteins | sample MeOH1_35cm_T3_17_FD_189102 | JGI IMG/M metagenome (GOLD analysis project Ga0255336, IMG submission 189102) | Sandy soil microbial communities from University of British Columbia, Vancouver, Canada - MeOH1_35cm_T3_179 | ecosystem: Engineered > Artificial ecosystem > Sand microcosm > Unclassified ...
GGGTTCGATTCCCGCCGCCTCCACCAGAACACGTTTCAGACAGTACATTCAAGTCTCACCCGGAACCCGTAAGCGGCCAGCTGCTTGCGGGTTTTTTGTCGTCCGGCGCCGCCTCCGCCTAACTCGTCGGCTCGCCACTCCCTGACGCTGCCCGATCGCGCTCCACTTTCGAAGAGCATGACTGGAATAAACGCATCCGCTCAATCGTTTAATCCTCACGCGCGCGCACGCCGCGTCTAGCGCGAAACCACACCAAGATCAGGAGCCGACATCATGCGCAAAACTCTTTTCTGCCTCGCCCTCCTCGCGCTGCAACAAAGCGCTTTCGCCGAAGCGCCGAAAATCGTCGACGGGCGCTTCGTCACGGCGGACGGCATGACGCTCTACACCTTCGACAAAGACACCACGCCCGGTGTGAGCGCCTGCACCGGCGGCTGCCTGAACAACTGGCCGGCAGCCACCGCCGGCGCATCGGACAAACCGTCCGGCGACTGGACGTTGATCGCCGGCGCGGACGGCAAGCAGCAATGGGCGTACAAAGGCCATCCGCTCTACCGCTACGCAGCGGACAAGCAGGCGGGAGATATGAAGGGAAATGGCTTCAAGGACGTGTGGCACACGGCCAAACCTTGAGCGTCTGCCATGAACGCGGCAACGGCAACGCCGGGCCACGAAACCTGAAGACCAGACGAAAAACGCCGGCAGAACGCCGGCGCCGCACACCACCGGACTCGTGCGTCCGCTTACTCGTCTTTAGGGCACTGCAGATTGCAGCCATTCGGATCGCCCATATCGCCGCGCTTGCGCATGGCCGATTTTTTGCCGCTCTGGTATTTGTCGGAGGGCGCCGACGCGGCAAACGGCATTTGCGGATGCTCGGCGAGACGAAACTGATCTTGCAGGATACCGCCCGGCACACCCGGCGAATTCTGCGCGACAGCAACCGAAGCGCTGGCGAGCAGCACACCAGCCGTCGCCACGGCAGCACATGCGTAAAAAATAACTTTCATATTGATCGGCGCGACGTAACGCGCGGTTAAGGCGGAAGCGGAAGCTTAAAGAGTATCCCAAACGGACGCCATACGCAGCGCCGAACATAGGCTGATGTTTACGGCTGCTTACGCCGTCGTTTCGCCGAGCCCCTCTTCCAGGGCAACCACCTCGCCGCAGTCCTGCGGATCATAGCCTTCGAGTTGATCGACGCTCTCGCGAAACGCGCTGCCGCGCAGCAAGCCGATCACGGCCGCAAGCGGCGCGCGCTCGAGGCGCGCGCGATCGCAGGCGAAATAATAGTCTTCGTCGACGACCGGAATGAAGTCGAGACCGAAGTGATGCGCCGCGGGCTCCACGCCGAAGCCGACGTCCGCCATGCCGCTCGCGACGAACGCCGCAATCGCCGAGTGCGTGAGTTCGGTCGACGCGTAACCATTGACCCGATCCGGATCCACCCCGACTTTCCGTAGTGCGAGATCCAGCAACATGCGCGTGCCGGAGCCGGGTTGCCGGTTGACGAAGCGAATGTCGTCGCGCGCGAGATCACCCAGACCCACGATTCCTCTGGGATTGCCCTTGCCGAGAAAGAGTCCCTGTTTGCGCCGCGTGAGATGCACGAGCACGTGACGCTGTGGATCGAGCCAGCGGCGGTACGTATCGGCGCATACCGCGCGAAACTCGCCGAGCGGCAAATGGAAGCCGGCCAGGTCGCATTCGCCGCGCGCGAGCGCGCTCACGGCGTCGGCGCTGTCCCGATACTTGATGTCCACCGGCAGATCGTTGGCGACCAACGCAGTGACGAGCGCGGCCACGGCATAACCGTGCGACGCGAAGATGCGCACGTCATCGGCGGGCGGTGCGAGCCAGCGGTTCAGATCGCTTGCCACTTCGCTGGCGAGCGCCCGCATATTGCCGTCGAGCCGTTCCCCGCACAGACGCTGCGCACGCAAAACCGCTTGCCCGAGTTCGGACAGCACCGAGCCGCGACCACGCTCTTTCGCAATCAGCGGACCGCCCAGACGCTCTTCGATGCTGCGCAGCAAACCCCACGCATGACGGTAGGACAAACCCTTAAGCGTCGCCGCCTGCGCGATGCTGCCCGATTCATCCACCAGCGCCAGCAACGGCACGACGTCCGACAGGCTTGCCTCGCGGCCATCCGGGCTCTTCACCACCAGTTGCGCCTGGCACTCGATTCTGATCATATATGCTCAACTCTTTCCTATTGCGCCAGCCCAATCACCCGCCTATTGTTCGGCTATCCCATATCGAATATACGAAGCATAAGTGCACGCATTATGAATGACAAGTGCATATATGACTTTGGAGGAGCCCCCACTTGGACGATTCCATCGCCATCGCGCCGGATCAGCTCGTGCAACGTCACGCGCAACCGGGCATGTCGCTACTAGCGGTCTTGCACGCAATTCAGGACGAACTCGGTTATGTGCCGCCCGCTGCGGTCGCGCCGCTCGCGCGCGCCTTGAACCTGTCGCGCGCGGAAGTGCACGGCGTCATCACCTACTACCACCACTTCCGCACGCAGCCGGCCGCGCAGGTCACGGTGCAGTTGTGCCGCGCGGAAGCTTGCCGCAGCATGGGCACCGAAGCGCTGGCCCGCCATATCGAGACGCACACCGGCTGCCGCTTCGACGCCGAACATGAGCATGGCGCGACCGTGGAACTGGAGTCGGTGTATTGCCTCGGCCAATGCGCACTGTCGCCGGCGCTGATGCTCAACGGCACGCTGCACGCCAGGGTCACGCCGCAAAAGTTCGACGCGATCTTCGCGGCCGCCAGCAAGTGTGTGGAGGTGACAGCATGACGCGCATCTACGTTCCCCGTGATTCGTCGGCGCTGGCGCTCGGCGCTGACGCGCTCGCTCAGGCGCTCGAAGCCGAAGCCGCGCGCCGCGGCCTCGCCGTGGAACTGGTCCGCAACGGCTCGCGCGGCCTGCTGTGGCTTGAACCGCTCGTCGAAGTTCAGACGCCTGAAGGCCGCATCGGCTACGCGAATGTCGACGCAGACGACGTCGCTGCGCTGTTCGATGCTGGCCTAATTGAAGGCGGGGCGCACGCGAAGCGCGTCGGCGTGGTCGACGAGATTCCGTATCTGAAGAAACAGCAGCGCCTGACGTTCGCGCGCATCGGCATCACGGACCCGCTTTCCATCGACGACTACATCGCCCACGGCGGCCTCGAAGGCTTGCGCCAGGCTCTGCAAACCGACGGCGACGCCGCCTGCGAAGCGCTGATCGAATCCGGCCTGCGCGGCCGCGGCGGCGCGGCCTTCCCCGCCGGCATCAAATGGCGCACGGTACGCGGCGCGAAAGCGGCGCAGAAGTACATCGTCTGCAATGCGGACGAAGGCGATTCCGGCACCTTCTCCGATCGTCTCGTGATGGAAAGCGATCCGTACGTGCTGATCGAAGGGATGATCATCGCGGGCGTCGTGACGGGCGCGACGGTGGGCCACATCTACGTGCGCAGCGAGTATCCGCATTCGATCGCGACGCTCGAAGCGGCCATCACGAAAGCACGCGCCGCCGGCTGGCTCGGCGACAGCGTGCTCGGCTCAACGGCGCATCGCTTCGAACTGTTCGTGGCGAAAGGCGCAGGCGCGTATGTGTGCGGCGAGGAAACGGCGCTGCTCGAATCGCTCGAAGGCAAGCGCGGCATTGTGCGCGCCAAGCCGCCGGTGCCTGCGCTCGTCGGCCTGTTCGGCCAGCCGACCGTGATCAACAACGTCATCACGCTGGCAACGGTGCCGATCATCTTCGCGCGCGGCGCGGCGTTCTATAAAGACTTCGGCATGGGCCGTTCGCGCGGCACGCTGCCGTTCCAACTCGCGGGCAACGTCAAGCAAGGCGGTCTGGTCGAACTCGCGTTCGGCGTGACGCTGCGCGAGTTGCTCTACGACTACGGCGGCGGCACGGCGAGCGGCCGTCCCGCGCGCGCGGTACAGGTGGGTGGCCCGCTCGGCACGTATCTGCCGGAAAGCCAGTGGGACATTCCGATGGACTACGAGGCATATGCGGCAGTCGGCGCGGTAGTGGGCCACGGCGGCCTCGTGGTGCATGACGACACGTCGAATCTCGCCGAACTCGCGCAATACGCCATGCACTTCTGCGCGCTCGAATCATGCGGCAAATGCACGCCGTGCCGGATCGGCTCGACGCGCGGCGTCGAAGTGATCGGCCGGATTCGCAACGGCGATACGTCCACCCGGCAAGTGCAGTTACTGCGCGATCTGTGCGACACGATGGTGTCCGGGTCGCTCTGCGCGATGGGCGGCATGACGCCGTTCCCGGTGCTGTCCGCGCTCGATCATTTCCCCGAAGACTTCGGTCTCGCCAACGTGTCTGAACACGCGCCGAAAGCGGCCTGACCCAGGAGCCCACCATGTCCGACATGCTCAACTCATCCACTGGCGGCTGCGGCTCCGGCAACTGCGCGTGCAAGGCGCAAGCCCAGCAGCAGCGCTCGCCCCGTTCCTTCTTCGACGACACGGACTACGGCACGCCCGAGCGTCACGCCGACATCGACGTCACGCTGGAAATCGACGGCCAGTCCGTCACCGTGCCGGCCGGCACATCCGTCATGCGCGCCGCCGTCGAAGCGGGCGTCAACGTGCCGAAGCTCTGCGCGACCGATTCGCTGGAACCGTTCGGCTCATGCCGCCTGTGTCTCGTGGAAATCGAAGGCAAGCGCGGCTATCCCGCGTCATGCACGACGCCGGTCGAAGCCGGCATGAAGGTCCGCACGCAAACCGATCGTTTGCAGTCGCTGCGCCGCAACGTGATGGAGCTGTACATCTCCGATCACCCGCTCGACTGCCTGACCTGCCCCGCCAACGGCGACTGCGAACTGCAGGACATGGCGGGCGTCACGGGCTTGCGCGAAGTGCGCTACGGCTTCGACGGCGCGAATCACCTGAAGGATAAGAAAGACGAGTCGAACCCGTACTTCACCTACGACGCGTCGAAGTGCATCGTCTGCAATCGCTGCGTGCGCGCGTGCGAGGAAACGCAAGGCACGTTCGCGCTGACCATCGCCGGGCGCGGTTTCGAATCGCGCGTGGCGGCCAGCGAAAACGTGCCGTTCATGGAATCGGAGTGCGTGTCGTGCGGCGCGTGCGTGGCCGCATGCCCGACCGCAACCTTGCAGGAAAAGACCGTCATCATGCTCGGCCAGGCCGAGCATTCGGTCGTGACCACGTGCGCGTATTGCGGCGTCGGCTGCTCGTTCAAGGCGGAGATGAAGGGCAACCAGGTCGTGCGGATGGTGCCGCACAAGAACGGCCAGGCCAACGAAGGCCACGCCTGCGTGAAGGGCCGCTTTGCGTGGGGCTACGCGACGCACAAGGACCGCATCACCAGGCCGATGATCCGCGCGAAGATCACCGATCCGTGGCGCGAAGTCAGCTGGGAAGAAGCGCTCACATACGCGGCCTCGGAATTCCGCCGCATTCAGGCGAAGCACGGCCGCGATTCGATCGGCGGCATTACGTCGTCGCGTTGCACGAACGAAGAAACGTATCTGGTGCAAAAGCTCGTGCGCGCCGCGTTCGGCAACAACAACGTCGACACCTGCGCGCGCGTGTGCCACTCGCCGACCGGCTATGGACTGAAGACCACGCTCGGCGAATCGGCGGGCACGCAGACGTTCGCCTCGGTCGATAAAGCCGACGTGATCATGGTGATCGGCGCGAATCCGACCGACGGCCACCCGGTGTTCGGCTCGCGTTTGAAACGCCGCGTGCGCGAAGGCGCGAAGCTGATCGTGGTCGATCCGCGGCGTATCGATATCGTCGATACGCCGCACGTGAAGGCGTCGCATCATCTGCAGTTGCGGCCGGGCACTAACGTGGCCGTCGTGAACGCGCTGGCGCATGTGATCGTCACCGAAGGGCTGGTGAACGAAGCGTTCGTTGCCGAGCGTTGCGAAACGCGCGCGTTCGAGCAATGGCGCGATTTCGTCGCGCTGCCGGAAAACGCGCCGGAGGCGACCGAGGCGGTGACCGGCGTGCCGGCTCAAGCCGTGCGCGAAGCCGCCCGCATCTATGCGACCGGCGGCAACGCCGCGATCTACTACGGTCTGGGCGTCACCGAACACGCGCAAGGTTCGACGATGGTGATGGGCATCGCCAACCTCGCAATGGCGACGGGCAACATCGGCCGCGAAGGTGTGGGCGTGAATCCGCTGCGCGGCCAGAACAACGTGCAGGGTTCGTGCGACATGGGCTCGTTCCCGCACGAACTGCCGGGCTATCGCCACATCAGCGACACGGTCACGCGCACGCTGTTCGAGGAAGCCTGGAACGTCACGCTGCAACCCGAACCCGGTCTGCGCATTCCGAACATGTTCGACGCCGCCGTGCACGGCACCTTCAAGGGTCTGTACTGCCAGGGCGAAGACATCGTGCAGTCGGATCCGAATACCCATCACGTGTCCGCGGCGTTGTCGTCGATGGAATGCATCGTCGTGCAGGACATTTTCCTGAACGAGACCGCCAAGTATGCGCACGTGCTGCTGCCCGGTTCGTCGTTCCTCGAAAAGGACGGCACCTTCACCAACGCGGAGCGCCGCATCTCGCGCGTGCGCAAGGTCATGCCGCCGGTGCCGGGTTACGCCGACTGGGAAGTCACGGTGATGCTCGCGCGCGCGCTCGGTTATGAAATGGACTACACGCATCCGTCGCAGATCATGGACGAGATCGCGCGTCTCACGCCGACCTTCCACGGCGTCTCGTACAAAAAGCTCGACGAGCTCGGCAGCATCCAGTGGCCGTGCAACGAGAATGCGCCGGACGGTACGCCGACCATGCATATCGACACCTTCGTGCGCGGCAAGGGCAAGTTCGTGATTACGAAGTTCATCGCGACGCCCGAGAAAGTCACGCGCAAATTCCCGCTGCTGCTCACCACGGGCCGCATCCTGTCGCAGTACAACGTCGGCGCGCAGACGCGCCGTACCGAGAACTCGCGCTGGCACGACGAGGACCGGCTGGAAATCCATCCGCACGACGCCGAAGAACGCGGCATCAGGACGGACGACTGGGTCGGCATCGAATCGCGCGCGGGACAAACCGTGCTGCGCGCCAAGGTGACTGAGCGCATGCAGCCGGGCGTCGTTTATACGACGTTCCACTTCCCCGAATCGGGCGCGAACGTGATCACCACCGATAGCTCGGACTGGGCTACCAACTGTCCGGAATACAAGGTGACCGCGGTGCAGGTGATGCCGGTCGAACAGCCGTCGCAATGGCAGAAAGACTATTCGCGCTTCAACACCGAACAGCTCGATCTGCTGAAGCAGCGCGAACTGGCCAACGCGACATCGGGCAAGTGAGGTCGGATATGGACAATCAGAACCTGATCGATATGGCCAACCGGATCGGCGACTTTTTCGATTCGATGCCGGACCGCGAGGAAGCGCTCGCCGGCATCGCCGATCATATCCGCCGCTTCTGGGAGCCGCGCATGCGGCGCGCGCTGCTGGCGGCGCTCGATGAGCCCGATGCGAGCGGCATTGAAATGTCGGTCATCGTCCGGGAAGCGCTCATCAAACATCGCGAGCAACTAACGCCCGCTGCACCGGCAACGGTGTAAGCCGGGCCACGCTAGCCGGGTTCACCACCTGCGCGACTCAGGCGGCCCGCGTCACAGGGCCGCCTGCTCCGGTATCTCCCCGCTCACCGCAAACCACGCTTCGCAATGCCGCAGCAGGCCGTGCAGATCGGAGCCTGTGCGCCCGCGAGCGCTGATGTAGCCGTCCGGCCGCACCAGATAGAACGACGGCCGCGTGCGGCCATACGATTCGGCAAGCGCCGGTCCGCCGTCGCCGGTGGTATCCGTAATGCGCCAGATGCGCACCGCGCCCGGCAGCAATCTCTCGACTTCCGCCGCCACGCGCTCCAGTTCGGCGTCCGGCGGCGGCGCATGCTTCGCTGCGGGATCCAGCGGTTTTTCGTCGACGGGCAGCGGCGGCACCAGCAGGAACAGCGAGAAGAACGCCGGATCGTGCAGATCGAACACGCAGCCGACGCCGGGTGCACGGCCGAGCGGTCCGTCGACCACATGCACCAGCGCGTCCGGTGCGCGCTCGCCGGCACGCGGTCCGCCGTCGAGCACACGTTCGAGCGTCAACGGACTGCGCCGGTACTGGATCGACAATTCGCTGATGGTCAGGCGCGCGGCGTCGCGCAGCGGACCCAGCGCGGCGAGCACCGGCATCACCCGTTCGCGCAGCAGCTTCAGCGGCCCGTGATCGGCCTCCGCCATCTGCGTGATGAAACCCGTCTGCCGCAGCACGTCACGCTCGATAGGATGACGTTCGAGGTGATAGGTGTCGAGCAGACGGTCCGGCGCCGCGCCCTTCAACACGCGCGCGAGCTTCCAGCCGAGATTGAACGCTTCCTGAATGCCGGTGTTCATGCCCTGCGCGCCGGCCGGGCTGTGCACATGCGCGGCGTCGCCCGCAAGGAAGATACGGCCGACGCGCAGCCGGTCCACCATGCGGCTATTCACATGGAAATACGAGGACCACGCGAGATCCGACACGTCGACTCGCTCGCGCACACGCCGCGCGATCAGCGCCTTGCATTCTTCCAGCGAAGGCGGCGACACCCTGTTCAGCGGCGGCTCGCCCAGCACCGCCGGCGTTTCGGCCGGCGCGACGCCGGCAGGTTCGATAGCATGATCCGCGATCAGACGATGCCTGCCGTGACCCATCGGAAACAGCGCGACCAGTCCTTCGCCCGACGCGAAAATATGGAACTCGTCTTCGGGCCAATCGGTTTCGGCGTGCAGGTCGGCTAGCAGGAAAGTCTGCTCGAAGGTCTTGCCCTCGAAGTTCAAACCGAGCCGGTGACGAATCGCGCTGTGTGCACCGTCGGCGGCGATCATGTACGACGGACGCATGGTCTCCGTGTGACCGTCCGCGCGGCGCAGCGTCGCCTGAATGCTGGCGGCGCCTTGCGCGAACATGGTCAGCTCGACGCCCCGTTCGATCGTCACGCCGAATGTGGCGAGATGCTCCGTCAGCAAGCGCTCGGTCACCGACTGATCGAGAAACAGCAGATACGGATAGCGTGTGTGCAACGGATCGAAGTCCAACTGCGCGAGACGCATGCCATTCGAAAACAGATTGGCGATGCGCGCGCGATGGCCGAGCTCGAGAAACGGCTCGACCAGTCGATGCTGCTCGAGCAACTCGAGCGTACGCGCCTGGATGCCGATGGCCCGCGAATACGGGTTCGGCTGCATGGCCTTGTCGATCAGACGCACGGGGATGTGGGCACGCGCGAGACTCATCGCTGCGGCGAGCCCGGTGGGACCCGCCCCGACGATCAGCACCGGCGACGCATCGTTTGCGGCAGCGTCCATGCGGAACTCCGGAGACAACAATGCGTTCTAGTGTACGCCCGCAGGAAGTCCCCTTGGGGGCGCTGACGGCAACCGGCCAAGCGGTTGCGCTGCATCAATCGCAGCGCCGGCGTGGCATCGTGGCGACCATGTGGTGATCGCGTTGTGCCCGTGCCGTGACTTGCCGCGCGTCCCGCTCAGCTTCAATGCGCGTGCGGCGCATGATCCATCGCGCAGCGGTGCTCTGTGGTGCCGAGGTCGACTTGCAGCGTCGCATGCTGCATCGAAAAATGTTCGCGCAGCGTGACGACGATACCGTCGAGCGACTCGTCGCCGGGGTGGCCCGCCGGCATCACCAGATGCGCGCTGAGCGCATTGCCGGTGGTCGACAAGGCCCACACGTGCAGATCGTGCACGTCGACCACGCCCGGCTGCCCGGCCAGATAGTCGCGGATACCTTGCAGATCGACGCCGGGCGGCACAGCGTCGAGCGCGAGGCGCACCGAGTCGCGCAGCAGGCCCCAGGTGCCGGCCACCACGACCGCCACCACGAGCAGGCTCATTACCGGGTCGAGCCACGTCCAGTTGGTATAGAGGATCACGAGACCGCTCACCGCGACCGCTGCGGAGATGCCAGCATCGGCCGCCATGTGCAGGAACGCGCCGCGGATGTTCAGGTCATCCTGCTGCCCGCGCATGAAAAGCCACGCGGAAATGCCGTTGATGACCACACCGCCCATTGCCACGACGAACACCGCGAGCCCCGCCACCGGTGCCGGATTGATCAGCCGCCCGATTGCTTCAGCGACGATCACGCCGCACGCGAACAGCAACAGTCCGGCATTGACGAGCGAAGCCAGGATCGACGAGCTGCCATAACCGAACGTATAGCGCGCCGACGGACGGCGCGTGGCGAGCCAGGCGGCGCCCCAGGCGAGCAGCAGGCCGAGGACATCGGAGAGATTGTGGCCGGCGTCGGCGAGCAGCGCGGTGGAATGAGCGATCACACCGTAGACCGCCTGGGCGACCACGATGGCGATGTTCAATACAACGGCGAGGGCGAACGAGCGGCCGTGGCCTGCGACAGGGGCGTGAGCGTGGTGATGGCCGGCGTGGTTGTGACTGCTGTGGTTGTGACTGCTGTGGTTGTGACTGGCGTGATCGTCAGCGCCGTAATCGTGACCGCCGTGGCTGTGGTCGATGTGGCTATGGGCGCTGTGATCGTGGCCACAGCCGCCCGACACCCCATCGTGTTCCTGCCCAGCAGGCGCGTGCTCGTGACCTGCCGCGGTTCCGTTCGGGGTATCCGGTTTATTCATGACGCGTCCTGGGAATCGTTGCCGGCCGGTTCGGCCACGTGTTCGAGCATGCCCGCCAGCATCGCGCTGATATGGCGATCTGCGGCGAGATAGAAGACCTGCTTGCCCTGCCGCTCCGCGCGCACGATCCGCGCCGCGCGCAGCAGCCGCAAATGATGGCTCACCAGCGACGACGACAACCCCAGCGCCTCCGCGATCGCCCCGACCGCGCGCCGCTCGTCGAGACACGCCAGCACGATGCGCAACCGCGTGGGGTCGCCGAGCAGGCGAAACAGGTCGGCCAGCGGCACGATGGTGTCGACCGAAAGATCGTCGTAGCCGGCAACCGAAGTGGACGAAGCGGGGGAAGAAGCCATGACAAAGAGCGACAAGAAAGTACATGTGAACATGTACTCACACATTATAGATATCGAGACATCCGGTCAAATCGGAGCACGCTGCGGCGAGTGTGGGAAAATGCGGCCTCTGCCTCACCCGAATGCCATCCCCCGTCATGCAACCTGTATTTGACCGCGCTTTCGCGGCGCATCGTGACGGCCGCCTCGAAGACGCCGAACGCGGCTACCGCGCGACGCTCGACGGCAACCCCGCGCACGTCGATGCGTTGCACCTGCTGGGCGTCCTGCGCCACCAGCAGGGCCAGCACGCCGAAGCCGCCGAGCTCGTGCGGCGCGCGGTGAACCTGCGCCCGGAAGACGCAGCGCTGCAACTGAACCTGGGCAACGCGCTGAAGGCGCTGGGCCAGATCGACGACGCCATCGAGCAGTTCCGCAACGCGCTGACGCTGGCGCCCTCGTTCCCGATGGCGCACTACAACCTCGGCAACGCGTATGCAGCGGCGGGCCGTCACGAAGACGCCGCCGACGCGTTCGAGAAATCGTTGCGCCTGCAACCGAACGACGCCTCGTCGCACAACAACCTCGGCAACGCGCTGCACGCGCTCGGTCGCCACACGGAAGCGATCGCCGCGTTCAGGCGCACCCTCGAACTGCGTCCCGGTCACGCCGGCGCGCTCAATAACATGGGCATGTCGCTGAACGCGCTCGGCCGCGCGGCAGAGGCTATCCCGTGTTTCCAGACGGCATTGGCGGCCGAGCCGCGCTTCGTCGCCGCGCACTTCAATCTCGCCAATACGTTCGACGCCACCGGCCGCCATGCGGACGCGGTCGCATCGTTCCGGGCAGCGTTGAGCTTACAGCCGAACCTGCCGCCAGCCATCTTCGGCATGGGCAATGCGCTCGCGGCGTTGGGGCGCCATGCGGAAGCACTGCCCTATCTCGAACGCGCGGTCGGTCTCGATCCGCAGTTCGCGCTCGCCTGGCTGAGTCTGGGCACCGCGCACCAGGCGCTGGGCGCGCATGGCCCCGCCGTGCGCGCATTCGATCAGGCGCTGCGCCTGCGCCCCGACCTCGCCTCCGCGCATATGAACCGCGCGCTGGCCTGGCTCGCGCTGCGCGATTTCGCACGCGGGCTGCCGGAGTACGAGTGGCGTCTGCAAACCGTCGCGCAGCCGGTGATTCAGACGCTGCCACGCTGGCACGGCGAGCCGATCGCACAACGTACCTTGCTGGTCCATGCCGAGCAGGGGTTCGGCGACACGCTGCAGTTCGTGCGCTTCGTGCCGCTCGTCACGCAGCGCGCGGCGCGCGTCATACTCGAAGTGCAGCCGCAACTACTGCCGTTGCTGGCGCCTGCCGCGCAAGCCTGGCGCGTGACGCTGATCGCCCAGGGCACGCCGCGCCCCTCCGCCGATCTGCAATGCCCGTTGCTGAGCCTGCCGCTCGCACTCGGCACGACTTACGACACCATTCCCGCGCGCACGCCCTACCTCGACGTGCCGCCCGCTTATGGCCGCAAGTGGCGCGGCTCGCTCGGCGGCCAGGCAAAACGCAAGATCGGCATTGCGTGGTCCGGACGCATCCAGCAAAACGAAACGCGCTCGATGCCACTCGCCATGCTCGACCCGCTGTTCGCGCTCGAAGGCATCGACTGGATCGTGCTGCAACCCGAGTTGAGCGCCGACGAACGCGTGGCGCTTGACGCGCATCCGCGCGCGGCGTCGATTCATCGTTTCGACGGGCGGATCGGCGACTTTGCGGACACCGCGGCGATCATCGAACGGCTTGATGCAGTGGTGTCGATCGATACAGCCATCGCGCACCTTGCCGGCGCACTGCGCAAGCCGCTCTGGCTGATGCTGCCGTTCGCCGCGGATTGGCGCTGGTTTGCCGGCGAAACGCGCAGCCCGTGGTATCCGGGCGCGACGCTGGTGCGTCAGTCGCAACCGGGCGCATGGAGTGAAGTCGTGGAATCTGTGGCGAGCGAATTGCGTAAGCAGTGACCGGACGCCGCGCAGCCAAGGTCGGCGCAGCTGTTCCGCCAAAAACAAAACCCCGCGTTCGGTGATGAACGCGGGGTTTTGTTTTGACCGAATGAACGGCGAAGCTCAGGCTGTCCGGTACTGATCGCGCGATTCAGGCGTGCGGTACAGCACCAGCGTCGCAATCAACCCGCAAATCGCTGCCACGCCCAGGAACAGACCCGGCGCCGCCTTGTTGCCGGTGGTGTGAATCAGCAGCGTCGAGATGGCCGGCGTGAAACCGCCGATCGTCGTAGCAAGGCTGTAGGCGAGCGAAAACCCGGCGGTCCGCACTTCGACCGGCATGACCTCGGTCAGCGCCACGACCATCCCGCCGTTATAGCTGCCGTACAGGAACGACAGCCACAGTTCGACCTCCAGCAGACGCGCAAACGACGGATCCGCCACCAGCCATTGCAGCGCCGGATACGCGGTGATGATAGTCAGGATCGTGAAGGCCAGCAGCACCGGACGGCGGCCGATCCGGTCCGACAACGCACCTGCGAGCGGCAGCCAGATCAGATTCGACAGACCGATACAGACCGTGACGACGAGCGTATCGATCGACGACAGTTTCAGCACTTCCTTGCCGAAGGTCGGCGTGTAGGCCGTGATCATGTAGAACGACACGGTGGTCATGATCACCATGCCCATGCCGCCCAGCACGATGC
>Ga0255336_101741_pt1 | contig 13699 bp, 10 predicted proteins | sample MeOH1_35cm_T3_17_FD_189102 | JGI IMG/M metagenome (GOLD analysis project Ga0255336, IMG submission 189102) | Sandy soil microbial communities from University of British Columbia, Vancouver, Canada - MeOH1_35cm_T3_179 | ecosystem: Engineered > Artificial ecosystem > Sand microcosm > Unclassified ...
GCTGGTCGGAAACGTTGAGCGAGTAATCCGCGTTAACGGTGATCTTGTCACCGCCCGTCGGAACCTTGATGTGCTGATACGGCATGGTCGACTCCAAAGATGGCTGGGCTAGCTAACTACAGAAATACACAGAATGCGTTCGGAAATTCGGCGAAAAAGCGCATGAGCGGACGGTGGCTGGGGCCGCTGGCGGCAATGCCGGCGCGCGCCCGAGGCGACCAGAACAGTATTCTAGCCCACGGTGCGAAGCGGCTGCCTGGGCCCGGTTTCGCCGCATTGCAACAAAACGGTGCCTGCCAAAACGATCCTCCGGCGCGGTGGCTACAATCGCTTATTGCTCGATTCATTCCTTATGTCTTATATAAGACATAAGAGTCAACGTTTCGGATTATGCATTAATATTCCGCCATCCACCATAGCCGTATTCCCGCGACAAAGCCGCACCGCAAGCTCGCGCGCACCGCTTACGCCCCTCGTTTCCTTTTGATTTCCCGCCATGCCGCTGCTTGCTTTTAACAAACCGTTCGGCACGATCTGTCAATTCTCGTCGCACGAGAAGCACCCTTCGCTCGGCGAATGGGTGACGACGCCCGGGGTGTATCCGGCCGGCCGCCTCGATACCGACAGTGAAGGCCTGCTACTGCTCACCGACGACGGTGCACTTCAGGCGCGCATCGCCGAGCCGCGTCACAAACTGGTCAAACGGTATTGGGCGCAAGTGGAAGGCGCGCCCGACACGGCCGCTCTCGAGCGTCTTGCTGCGGGTGTCGATCTGGGCGATTTCATTACGCGGCCGTGCGGCGTGAAACGGGTGCAATCGGTGGAACTGCTTTGGCCGCGTAACCCGCCTATCCGATACCGCGCCGCGATCCCGAGCACATGGATCGAACTGTCGATCACCGAGGGACGCAATCGCCAAGTGCGTCGAATGACGGCGGCGGTCGGATATCCCACACTTCGGCTCGTGCGCGTGGGCATCGGCGCACTCGATATATTCAGTCTCGAACTAGCACCGGGCGCGTCGATGACGCTGCCGCCGCGCGCGCCATGGAATGGCATCGTCTAGACGAGCCACGTTCCGCTCAATCTCAAACATTACAAATTCATTTCGTCTTCCAAACAATTATTGCAGCACAATCCTGAAAAAACACGTCAACGGACTTCCGGCATGCAACGTTATTCGCAACAGATGCCTTAAACCGCCATCCGGCATTAGCGAAGGACCGAAACGGATAGCCCTTATTTGAAGGCAATACGTAAGGTTCAAGCGCTCGCAGCGAGATCGAAGTTTTTGTTCGAATCTCCTGTCAACCAAAAGGTGGATGGCTCGTTTACCGACATGACTCCAACGACCGGGTCACAAGGTTAAATCAAACTAAAGCTGAGGATTCACAACATGAACAAACTGATCGCTGCTCTCGTCGCTGGCCTGTTCGCAACGGCTGCATTCGCACAAGCTTCGGCCCCGGAAGCATCGGCTCCTGCAGCTGCTTCGACCGCTCACAAGTCGGCACACAAGAAGTCGACCCACAAGAAGGCCACGCACAAGAAGGCAGCTACGGCTGCTGCTGCTTCGGCCGCGTCGGAGTAAGTTGCAACTGGTAATAGATCGCGGCAACGCGACGCTAAAACCAAGTAGTGCTGCCGCGCAAGCGGCATTGAAAGGCAGACACCCGCAAAGGTTTCTGCCTTTTTCTTTGGGCGGCTCGGGTTACGGGTTGGGCTATGCGCACACGCGCTTTTTGTCGGCGCTCACGCGCTCAAGTAACATGCGCCAGTCTTTCCCGATTCTTCAGCCAACCAGCTTCATCCCATCAGGAGTTTCGCCGTGCGTCTTTCATGGCTCTCGCCCCATTCGGTTTCATCGTTTGATCCTGGCCGTCTGATGCGCCGCGCACTCGTTGCGCTCGCCGTTCCGCTCGTCTCGTTCATGGCCGTGGCGCCGCTCGCCGCGCACGCTCAACAAATGCCGCCTGGCGCCAAGCAGCCCGCCGACTTCCCGCACACCAAACTCACCGCGGGCATGTTCGTGATCGACGCCGCCGTCGCCGCGAACGATCCCGATCGCGAACAAGGCCTGATGTATCGCACGAAGCTCGCGCCCAACGAAGGCATGCTGTTCGTCTTCAATGAAACCGCCGTGCACTGCTTCTGGATGAAAAACACCTTGATCCCGCTGTCGATCGCGTTCATGCGTGCAGACGGCACGGTGACGGATATCGACGAAATGCAGGCCGAGACGGAGAACAACCACTGCCCGCGTAACAACGGCGTGTTTGCACTGGAAATGAGCAAAGGCTGGTTCGCAGCGAAAGGGATTCAGCCGGGCATGAAGATCCAGGGTCTGCCTGCATTGCAATAATACGTCGCCAGGATTGCGCCTGAACAGGTCTAGCGAGTTGTAGTTAAGCGCGAGTCACCCGCGCCCAGTCGCGTCTGAAGCCGGCCGCCCGCTTTTTAGCGCGCGCCGGCTTTTTGCTTTTGCGCAGCACAGGGCGCCGCCTTACGTCATCAAAGATTCATCATTTTCGCCGACCTGGCAAGAATCCTGCAAAGACCCTGTCGACGCGCTATTCTAATAAACCAGCGAAGCGACCACGAAGCACGATAAAGCTTCGCTCCGGAGCCGCCGTCCGGGCCATCGAGCCCGGTTCGGGTTTCAAAGCTCCAACCAATCAACAGGAGGTTCAAGTGCCCCGCAAGACTCCCATCGACCGCTATCGGAATATTGGTATCAGCGCTCATATCGATGCCGGCAAGACCACCACCACCGAACGCATTCTTTTCTATACCGGCGTGAATCACAAAATCGGTGAGGTTCACAACGGCGCGGCCACGATGGACTGGATGGAGCAGGAACAGGAGCGCGGCATCACGATTACCTCCGCTGCCACCACAGCCTTCTGGAAAGGCATGGCAGGGAATTATCCGGAACATCGGATCAACATCATCGACACCCCGGGACACGTCGACTTCACCATTGAAGTCGAACGCTCCATGCGTGTGCTCGACGGCGCCTGCATGGTGTATGACTCGGTCGGCGGCGTGCAGCCGCAATCCGAAACGGTCTGGCGCCAGGCCAATAAATACAAGGTGCCGCGCATTGCGTTCGTCAACAAGATGGACCGCGTGGGCGCAGACTTTTTCCGGGTGCAGCGGCAGATTGGCGAGCGCCTGAAGGGCGTCGCGGTGCCTATGCAGATCCCCGTGGGCGCGGAAGAGCACTTCCAGGGCGTGGTCGACTTGGTCAAGATGAAAGCAATCATCTGGGACGAAGCCAGCCAGGGCGTGCTGTTCGAATATCAGGAAATCCCCGGGAATCTGCTCGCAACGGCCGAAGAATGGCGCGAGAAGATGATCGAGGCAGCAGCAGACGCGAATGAAGCGCTGATGGACAAATACATTGGCGGCGAACCGATCAGCGAAGACGAAATCAAGGCAGCCATCCGCGCGCGCACGCTCAGAAGCGAGATCGTCCCCATGTTCTGCGGCAGCGCGTTCAAGAACAAGGGCGTGCAGGCCATGCTGGATGCGGTGATCGACTATCTGCCGTCGCCGGCGGACGTGCCCGCGATCATGGGCGTGGACGAGTACGACAAACATGCAGAGCGTCATCCGACCGACGAAGATCCGTTCTCGGCACTCGCCTTCAAGATCATGACGGACCCGTTTGTCGGCCAGTTGATCTTCTTCCGGGTGTATTCGGGCGTGGTCAATTCCGGCGATACGGTTTACAACGCGATCAAGGAGAAGAAGGAGCGGCTCGGCCGGATTCTCCAGATGCACGCGAACGAGCGTCAGGAAATCAAGGAAGTGCGCGCCGGCGATATTGCCGCGGCCGTGGGCCTGAAGGAAGCGACCACGGGCGACACGCTCTGCGATCCCGCTCATCCGATCATTCTGGAACGCATGATTTTCCCGGAACCGGTGATCTCGCAGGCGGTCGAGCCGAAGACGAAACCCGACCAGGAAAAGATGGGGATCGCGTTGAACCGGCTGGCTCAGGAAGATCCGTCCTTCCGCGTGCAGACCGACGAGGAATCCGGCCAGACCATCATCTCGGGCATGGGCGAATTGCACCTGGAAATTCTCGTCGACCGGATGCGCCGTGAGTTCGGCGTCGAAGCGACAGTCGGCAAACCGCAGGTGGCGTACCGCGAGACGATTCGTATCCCGGTCGACGATATTGAAGGCAAGTTCGTCAAGCAGTCGGGTGGACGCGGTCAATACGGTCACGTGGTCCTGAAGCTGGAGCCGCAGAAGCCGGGCGGCGGCTATGAATTCGTCGATGCCATCAAGGGCGGCGTCGTACCGCGCGAGTACATTCCAGCAGTCGACAAGGGTATTCAGGAAACGCTGAAAGCCGGCGTGCTGGCGGGGTATCCGGTCGTCGACGTGAAAGTGACGCTGACCTTCGGCTCGTACCACGACGTGGACTCGAACGAAAACGCGTTCCGCATGGCTGGATCGATAGCGTTCAAGGACGGCATGCGAAAAGCCAAGCCGGTGCTGCTCGAACCGATGATGGCCGTGGAGGTGGAAACGCCCGAGGATTTCATGGGCAACGTGATGGGCGATTTGTCGTCACGCCGCGGGATCGTGCAGGGCATGGAAGACATCGCGGGCGGTGGCGGCAAGATCGTGCGCGCCGAGGTGCCGCTGGCCGAGATGTTCGGCTACTCGACCACGTTGCGCTCGCTCACCCAGGGCCGCGCCACGTATACGATGGAGTTCAAGCACTACGCCGAGACGCCGAACAACGTCGCGGAAGCCATCGTGAATTCGAAGGTCAAGTAGGCGTTGTACGTTCGAACGTCGGGTTCGACGATTGAGCGAAGTCCGTTGTTGCCTTCCGGCGGCAACGGACTTTTGTTTACCGGCGTTTGTCGGCAAATTGGCGGATCGGCAGCGGTTATCTAGAGATCGGCGGAGACGAAGAGAATGAGCGACGAACATCAGCACGAGCATACCGACTGGCGCGAGAACGGCGTCAAGGTGATCAAAGGCGATCAACTCGATACCAACACCGCGCAGACGCCCGGCATGAATCGCGCGGCGGCGATCAACGCGGCTCGCGTGGGCGCGCAGAAAATCTGGGCGGGCACGGTCACGATTCACCCGAACGCAAAAACCGGCGCGCATCATCACGGCGCGCTGGAAAGCGTGATCTACGTCGTGCGCGGACAGGCTCGCATGAAGTGGGGCAATCATCTGGAATTTACCGCTGAGGCGGGACCGGGCGATTTCATCTTCGTGCCGCCGTATGTGCCGCATCAGGAGATCAATGCGCGCACCGATGAACCGCTGGAATGCGTGCTCGTGCGCAGTGACAATGAAGCGGTGGTGGTGAATCTGAATATCGACGCGGTGGAGGAGCCCGAGGAAGTGTTCTGGGTCGATCCAATTCATAAACATCCGCATCAGCATTGAAAGAAATCATGGAGCGGAATTTTTACCGCCTTCCTGACGCTAAGGGTGCGCAAGCCTTTCCGCACCGTCGCGCCGGTCCCACAGCGTACGCAATTAATTGGACCATGATCACTCGCAGCGAAACGGAACACGATTTGCTCCGCTAAACTGAAAGCGCCTCCGATTCCGCCCTTGCCCCGCCCTCACCTAGCGGGCGCAGAGCCGTCGAGTCAAAACAACAACCGAACCCCGAACCGGACAGCCCGATGAAGAAAACCGCCACCTCGCTTTTCCCCTTCGATGCAGCGCTCGAGCAATCCAGGAGTGCGGCGGGAGAACTGGGCAATCATGCGATCGACGAATTCAAGGCCGGCCGGCTGTCGCGACGCGAGCTGTTGCGGCATGCGAGCTTGCTCGGCTTGTCGATGGCAGCCGGTGGCTTGATCGGCATGCCACGCGCACGCGCGCAGGCGCCTGCGGGCAAACCCGGCGGCACGATCCGCGTCGCGCATCTGACGCCTGTGGGCGCGGTCGATCCGCTCACCGTGAACGACGCCGCCGGCCTCGCGCTGATCAATCAGACAGGCGAATTTCTCATCGACGATGACGGTCAGGAGCTCAAGCTCCGCCCTTCCCTCGCGCTTTCATGGACACCGAACGCGAAGGGCGATGTGTGGACGTTCAAGCTGCGCCCGAACGTCAAGTTCCACGACGGCCAGTCGATGACCGCCAAGGACGTCGCCGCCACGTTCAACCGGCTCGCCGATCCGGCCAGCGGTTCGGCAGCGCTTTCAGTGCTGAAGGGGGTGTTGTCGAAGGGCTCGGTGAAGGTTGTCAACGACATGACGGTCGAGTTTCATCTCGACGCTCCCAACGGCAACTTCCCGTATTACGTTTCATCGGATACGTACAACGCCGTGATCCTGCCGGCGAATTTCAGCGGCACGTACGAGAAATCGTTTCCGGGCACGGGACCGTTCAGGTTCGAGTCGTACACGCCGAAAGTGGGCGCGGCGTTCGTACGCAATCCCGATTACTGGGGCGAAAAGGCTCTGCCCGAGCGCGTGACGTTCGCGTTCTACGCCGATCTGCAGTCGCAACTACTCGCGCTGCAAGGCCGGCAAGCCGACGTGATGAGCGACTTCACCGTGCAGGGCGGCGCCAGCATGATGACGAATCCCGAGTTCAAGGTGCTGGGCGTGAAGTCGAGTGCGCATCGGCAGATGCACATGCGCACCGATACCGGCCCGTTCAAGGACAAGCGCGTGCGCCAGGCGCTGGCGCTGGCGTTGAATCGCGACGTGATGGTGAAAGGGCTGTTCAAGGGCCACGCTGCGCTGGGTAACGACAGTCCGTTCTCGCCCGTGTTTCCGTCCAGCGATTTGTCCGTGCCGCAGCGCAAGCTCGATGTCGCGAAGGCGAAGCAATTGCTCGCGGCGGCGGGCGTGCCGAACGGTTTCGACGTCACGCTCACGACCGAGAAGTACATGGAGATTCCTGATCTCGCTGTCGTGATCCAGAACGCGGCGAAGGCGGTCGGTATCAGGATCACCTTGAAGGTGGAAAGCCAGGATCTGTATTACGGCGCAGGCACGTACGGCAAGTCGGACTGGCTCGATTCGCCGCTGGGCATCACGGACTTTGGGCATCGCGGCGTGCCGAACGTATTTCTTAACGCACCGCTTACCAGTGAAGGCACGTGGAACGCCGCGCATTTCAAGAATGCGCAGTACGACAAGCTCGTGGCGGATTTCGTGGCGGCGCTCGACGTGGCATCGCAGAAAAAGCTCTCGGGACAAATCCAGAACCTGTTGCTCGATGAAACCCCCGTCGTGATCCCGTATTTCTACGATCAGCTGATCGTCACGCGAGCGAACGTGAAAGGCGTGCGCTTCAACGCCATTTCGCAGTTGTATTTCGAGCGCGCGACTATCGGCGCGTAGCCGGTTCTTTTTGAGTCTCGCACTCGATGAAGCCTGACCCGAGGACGCTCCGATCATGAACACGGTCTCTCCTCCCGCAGCGCCAGGTGCGCCGAAAGTGAACTCGCGCAGCGACGCCGGGAGTGCTGCGCGCATAGTCCGGTTTATCGGTGTGCGGCTGCTGCTGGCGATCATCACGTTGTGGCTGTTGTCGGTGATCGTCTTCGTGGGCGGACAGTTGCTTCCCGGCGATGTCGGCCGCGCGATCCTCGGCCCGCTCGCCGACGCCCGCGCGGTCGCCGCGCTCAATCATCAACTCGGCGTCGACCGGCCCTTGCTCACGCAATATGCCGGCTGGATCGGGCACTTCCTGCGCGGCGACATGGGCGAGTCGTATTCGTATCGCGCGCCGGTGGCGCCGTTTATAGGCGACGCGCTGTTGAATTCGGCCAAGCTCGGTGCGCTCGCGTTTATCGTCGTGGTGCCGCTCGGGATTGCGGGCGGTGTCTACGCCGCGCTGCACGAAGGGCGATGGATAGACAGGACCATCAGCATTGCAGGCTTATCGGCGACGGTCGTGCCGGAGTTCGTCTCGTCGATCGTGCTGATCCTCGTGTTCGGCATCTGGCTGCAATGGCTGCCTATCGAAGCCACGTTTCCTCCCGGATCGAATGTGTTCGTCCAGCTGAAGCATCTGATCCTGCCCGTGTTGCCGCTGGTGCTGGTGTTCTTCGGATACATCGCGCGAATGGCGCGGGCCGGTACGGTTGAGGCACTCGATGCCGACTACACACGCACCGCAATCCTCAAAGGCCTGCCGCGCCGCGTGGTGATCATGCGGCACGTGCTGCGCAACGCGCTGCTGCCGACCGTCACCGTCGCCGCGACGCAACTCGGTTATATGATCGGCGGGCTGGTGGTCGTGGAGACGCTGTTCCACTATCAGGGCATCGGGTCGCTGATTTATAACGCCGCCAAGGGCAAGGACTTTCCGATGCTCGAAGCGGGCGTGCTGACCGTCGGCGTGATTTATACGGCGGCGAACCTGATCGCGGATGCGTTGTATGTCGTGCTGAATCCACGCTTGCGGGTGAGGAACGCACAATGAGTACAGCGACCGCTACTCCCATGCCGCATAAGGGGCCGCGTTTCGAGCGCACCAAGGCGCTGCTAAGCTCGCCTACGTTTGTGGTCGGTGCGCTGATCCTGCTGTTCTGGGTCGCGTGCGCGCTGATTGGTCATTGGGTCGTACCGCAGGACCCGTACGCCTCTGACCCATTGAATTCCCTCACGCCGCCCGATGCCACGCACTGGTTCGGCACGGATCAACTAGGCCGCGATGTATTCGCGCGCGTGATCGTGGGTGCTCGCGACATTCTCACCATCGCGCCACTGGCGACGTTGCTCGGCACGGTGGCGGGGACTGCGGTGGGCCTGATCGTCGGCTACTTCGATGGCTGGGTGGACAACGTGATCGGCCGGCTGATCGATGCAGTGCTCGCGTTGCCGCTGGTAATCGTCGCGCTGCTCGCGCTGGCAGCCGTGGGCGCGAGCAACATGACGGTGATCCTCGTGATCGGCATTACCTTCACGCCGATCACGGCGCGCACCGTGCGTGCCGCCGTCTTCGCCGAACGCAATCTCGACTACGTGCTGGCCGCGCAATTGCGCGGTGAAAATGCGTTCTACATCATGTTCGCGGAGATCCTGCCGAACGTGCTGCAGCCGATCATCGTAGAGGCCACCGTGCGGCTCGGTTATGCCATCTTTGCGGTCGCCACGCTGTCGTTTCTCGGCTTCGGCATCCAGCCGCCGTCAGCAGATTGGGGTCTCGCACTCTCCGAGTCCTACACCCTGATGGCCGGCGGCGCCTGGTGGACCGTCGTGTTCGACGCCGCCGCGATCGCCACGCTGGTGGTGGGCGTCAATCTCGTCGCCGATGGTATTCAGGGAGTGCTCGAACGATGAACGGTCCTCCTCCCTCCGCCTTTCCCATCTTCGATGGATCGAAGAGTGCCGAAACCGATGCGCTGACCATCGTCGGCCTGACGGTTGCATACCGCATGCGCGGCCGTGATCGCGAGGTATTGCAGGACATCTCGCTGCGGGTGAAACGCGGCGAGGCGTATGGGCTCGTTGGCGAATCCGGCTGCGGCAAGTCCACTGCCGCGCTCGCGATCCTGCGATATCTGCCACGCAACGGCCGGGTGAAGGCGGGCAAGATATCAATCGCTGGCCGCGACATCGCTTCGATGAACGCCGACGCGCTGCGGCACATGCGTGCCAACGCGGTGTCGATGGTTTATCAGGACCCGGGCCGCGCGCTGAATCCATCGCTGACAATTGCGCGGCAAGTGTCCGAAGCGTTCGAACTCGCGGGCGCGTCGGTGAACGAGGCGCTGGAACACACCATCGACATCTTGCGGCGCGTGCGTATCTCGGCGCCTGAACGCGTGATGGATAGTTATCCACATCAATTGTCGGGCGGCATGCAGCAGCGCGTGGTGATCGCAATGGCGCTTGCGTGCAACCCCGAGTTGCTGATCCTCGACGAACCCACGACCGGCCTCGATGCAACAGTCGAAGCCGAGGTGCTGGACCTGATCGCCCAGTTGCGCGAGGAGCTCGGCACGGCGGTGCTTTTCATCAGCCATAACCTCGCGGTGATCGGGCGAATGTGCGATCGCGTCGGCGTATTGTATGCAGGGAAACTCGTCGAAGAAGGCACGACACGCGATGTGTTCGCGAAGCCTCGGCATCCGTACACGGTGGGTTTGCTGCGCTGCCTGCCAACCACCGGACGCAGCAAGGACACGGGCCGGCTCGACACCATTCCCGGTTCGCTGCCGCTGCCGGGCACGGTGACGCAAGGGTGTATCTATGCGCAGCGCTGCAAGCTCGCCGATGAGCGTTGTCATCGTGACGCGCCGCCGCCGTATCGCGTATCCGCCGCGCATGGCGACCAGATGTCGCGCTGTCATTACCACGAGCGTGCGGCCGAATTACCGCGCGCAACGCCGGAAGTTTTAAGCGCGGCGATCGACCGGACCGACGCGCCCGTTGCATTGCGCGCGGAGAATTTATCGAAGACGTTTCATGTCGGCGGGGAATCGCTGCGGGCGGTGCACGATGTATCGCTGGAACTGGCGCTGGGAGAAACGCTTGGACTCGTCGGCGAATCGGGCAGCGGCAAGACGACGCTCGCGAAGCTGTTGCTGGGCTTGTTGACGCCGGATGCGGGCGGCTCCATTGAACTCGATGGCGCCACCCTGCCCGCCCGCGTGACAAGCCGCAACGACGAACAGGTCAAGTCGCTGCAGATTGTGTTCCAGAATCCGGATTCGGCGTTGAACCGGGCGCATTCGGTGCGTCGGCTGATCGCGCGGTCCTTGTCGAAACTCGGTGCGTTGCGCGGGGCGGCGAAGGAAGCGCGGCTGCAATCGCTGACCGCCGCCGTGCGTCTGCCCGAACGTTATCTGAGTTCGCGCACGCGGCAGCTGTCGGGCGGGTTGAAACAGCGCGTGGCGATTGCGCGAGCCTTTGCCGGCGATCCGCGCGTAGTGGTCTGCGATGAGCCGACATCCGCCCTCGATGTCTCCGTGCAGGCCGCGATCCTGAATCTGCTCGCCGACCTGCAGCGCGAACGTGGCGTGAGTTACGTGTTCATCTCGCACGACCTGCATGTGGTGCGCTATTTGTCAGATCGTATCGCGGTGCTGTATCTCGGGCGGTTGATGGAGATCGGCCGGGCGACGGATGTCTTCGACGGCCCGCATCATCCTTATACCGAAGCGCTGTTGTCGTCGGTTCCTGCAATCGATGACAAACCGCAAGCGCGCGAACGCATCCGCCTATCGGGTGAGTTGCCCAGTGCTGCCAACCCGCCGTCGGGTTGCGTGTTTCATACGCGCTGTCCGCGCAAGATCGGGGCGATCTGCGAGCAGCAGGAACCGCCGTACGCGCACGCAGCCGATGGCCACCGGATTCGATGCCACATCCCGGTGGAAGAATTGAGGCGCTTGCAAAAGCTTGAATGACCGGGGCGTCAAAGTAGAAGGAACCAATCGGCGCGCGTTGCCTCATATCGAGTTCAACGTTCGACATGAGGGACCACAACATGAAGCGAAACTTCTCCGCGGCATTCGCGTTTGCAGCTGTCACTGCGCTGGGCTGCGCCTCGGTAGCGAACGCACAGCAAAACACTCAGCAACCTACCGTCGATCCGAGTTTTTCCGCCTACACGCTCGCGCAGGAATGTTCGAAGAAATCCGATAACACTGCCCAAGGACAGTGCGTGGGAGCCGTGCGCGGCATTGTGCGCGGATACCAATATGGCGTGCTGTTCCTGGGTCAGCGTTCGCAACTGAAGGCCAATGAAACACAGCGCGTTTCGCTGTGCCTTAGCAATACGCCGGTCTCGGCCTTGGTCGATGAATTCCTCGCCGACGCCAAACAAGTCGATGAAGCGTCGCTCAAGCGCACGCCGGCCGAGGTCGCCGTGCTCGGGTCCGTGCATTCGCATCACGCTTGCATGTAGAACGCATCAAGGCTTAAAGCATTTCTAGCGAGCGCTTTGATTTCGGCGGCCTGAACTGGGTATCGATGAGATTCAGTTCTTCCGTCAACAGAATCACGTCTCTCGCTGCGGCGTTTTCAGTCACATGAGCCACCGTCGAGGCTTTGGGGATAGCCATGACCTGCGGTTGTTGCAAGACCCATGCGAGTGCGATTTGCATAGTAGACAGGCCGCGGGCTTGGGCTATGTCGTTCAGTACGCTTTGCTTCGGTAGACGCGCATGATCGACAGGGCTGTATGCCATCGCCGGCATATTGCGCTCGCGCAGCCACGGCAGGAGATCGAATTCAGGGCCGCGGCGCGCGACGTTATACAAGATCTGGTTGGTCGCGCACCGGTTGCCGTTTTCCAATGAAAAAAGTTCGACCATGTCTTCCGTGTCGAAATTGCTCACGCCCCAGTGGCGGATCTTGCCTTGCGCTTTCAGCGCCTCGAAGCCGCCGATGACCCCTTCCAGATCCTCGCCGCCGCGCCAGTGCAGCAGGTATAAATCGATGCGATCAGTCTGTAGACGCTTAAGGCTTCGTTCGCACGCGGCTTTCACGCCGGCTTCACTGCCGTTGTGCGGATAGACCTTGCTGACGACGAATAGCTCTTCGCGACGCTCTTTCAATGCTTCTGCTATCAGCTTTTCGCTCTGGCCTTCACCGTACATTTCCGCCGTATCGATCACGGTCATGCCCAGGTCTACGCCGGTTTTCAAGGCTGCTATTTCTGCGTTACGGGTTTTGGCACGCTCGCCCATTTCCCACGTTCCCTGGCCCAGGGCCGGGACTTGCTCTCCCGTCGGGAGATGAACGGTTTTTTGCTGCGCGGTCATTGGCGGTCCTCTTTCGTTCTGAATTTCGTTGGGCTCCGCACGTCGGCCTCAGTTCAAATATTTTGTTGCGCCTCGACGCCGCGAGTTAGTGCACCCACGCGACGTGCACTAACTCCTTCGTCACACCAACCCCACCACCAGCGGTCCCAAGAGCGTCAACAGCACATTCGCCAACGCATACGTGATCGCAAACGGAACCGTCGGCACCGCGCTCTCCGCCTTATCCAGCACGCCGCCAAATGCAGGATTCGCACTGCGCGATCCAGTCAGCGCACCCGCCAGGAGCGCTGTGTTTGTATATCGCAGCACGTATCGGCCGAACAGCATTGTGAGAACGAGCGGCAATATTGTGACGATCGCACCCAGCAAGAAGATCGTGAGGCCGCTCTGCTTCACCGTCACCACGGCCTGTAATCCGGAGTTCAAACCGACCGCCGCCACGAAGGCCGCGAGCCCGAAATCCTTCATCAACTGCGACGCCGCCGGTGGCATCACACCATACATCGGATGTTTGCCTCGCATCCAGCCAAATACCAGCCCGGCCAGCAAACAGCCCCCGCCCGATCCGAGAGTCAACGGCACGCCGGCCACATTCACCACGATCAACCCAATCAACAAACCAATCACGATTCCCACGCCCATGTAGATGAAATCGGTCTTGTTGGTGACGGGCAACTCATAACCCGCTGCGTCCACGGCGCGCTTCGTATCCTGTGGCGAACCGTAGAACGTAATCACATCGCCATGCTCGAGCTGGGTCTCGGGAAGAATCGGCAACGGCTGGTCCGCCCGGCGAATCTCCTGCACGAATACGCCATGCCGCAAGTCGCGATCCACGGTCGACCGCACCGCGGCAATCGTCATGTGATTCATGCCCTTGCGCGTGAACACGCCCTGCCGGTTCTGCATCACGACGCTGATGCCGTCGGTGTCGGCCACCTCTTCGCCAATATTCGGAGCGGCCACCACCAT
>Ga0255336_101742_pt1 | contig 13697 bp, 12 predicted proteins | sample MeOH1_35cm_T3_17_FD_189102 | JGI IMG/M metagenome (GOLD analysis project Ga0255336, IMG submission 189102) | Sandy soil microbial communities from University of British Columbia, Vancouver, Canada - MeOH1_35cm_T3_179 | ecosystem: Engineered > Artificial ecosystem > Sand microcosm > Unclassified ...
CTTTTCTCTCTCTGTGTCCTTTCTTGCCTTTAAAAGCAAGGATTCTGCATCTTCCTTAGCCTTGGTTACAATTTCATCGGACAACTTTTCTGCTTTATTTTTGAAGTCCTCTACTATTGTCTTGCCTTCCTCTTTAGCTGATTTAAGCTTTTCTTCATTTTCTTTTCTTAAAATTTCAGCTTGTTTTTGGTTTTCTTCAGTTATATCTATTCTTTCCTTAATTTCATTTTCTCTAGTAGATATAATATTAGTTACTGGCTTAAAGAGAAAGTGTCTTAATATAAGTACCAATATAATGAAATTAATAAATGTGGCTAAGACTGTTAACCAATTTATTTCCATGGGTCTTACTTCCCCCCTTTAGGGTCAAATTTTTATAGTGCCCACAGACACTAATAAATAAACTAACCAGTAATCTTACCTAAAATCATTATAGCAACTAATAAACCATAAACAGCTGTAGCTTCTGCGAAAGCATTACCAACTAGTAATGTTGCGGTTATTTTACCACTAGCTTCTGGTTGTCTTGAAATAGCCTCTACAGCCTTTCCTGTTGAAAGTCCTGTTCCTATACCGGCTCCAATACCTACGAATACCGCAATACCTGCAGCTAAAGCCATAATTCCTGCACTTGTCATAATAAAATTCCTCCTTAAAAGATAAAATTTAGTTTCTTTTTTATTTTAGTTATTTATATAATCCCGCTTAAATTTCAAGAATTTTATATAAATTAATTCAGAGAAATTAAAGACAGGATATTTGCATTAAATTAATGCTCTGCTATAATTTTTAAATTTATAATAGTAAGCATCATAAATACTACCATTTGCACTGAACCATCAAATATATCAAAATACATATGTGCAAAAACAGGTAATCCAAGTTGAGCAAACCAGCTAATATTACCTAAGGACTTATATAAAATTTCCATGATTGTAGTTGCAGCAGTCATATTACCAAATAGACGGAGGCTAAGAGAAACTGGAAGCAATACTCTTTCCAGCACATTCATTGGTAACATAAAAGCCATTGGCTTGCCATATCCTAAAAAGTAATGCAGCAATCCTACTTTTCTAATTGTGTATACTTGAATTACACAAAATGAAGTCAATGCCATTCCAAGGGCAACACTATAGTCCACTGTAGGAGGTGTAAATCCCAAAAGTCCTGTTAAGTTCATTATAAGTAGGAATAAAATTAATGAACCAACATAGGGGGCAAATTCTACATATTCAGGTCCCATGTTATTCTTTACAAAATTACTCAGTGCCACAACCGATGCTTCTACTGCAGATTGTTTTCTACCTGGTATTCTTTTTAGCCCTCTTGTTAGAAAAATGCTTGCCAAAATTAATAAAAGCATAATAATCCATTGTATTATTATATTTGGAGAAAAGCCAAAAGTTTTACCAAACAAAGATACATCAAACAATGGTTTTAATTCCCCCACAAAATCACTTCCTTTCACCTAATAAATTAACAATTCCATATAAAATTAAAGCCAAAAAATGTGAAGTATACCCCAAAATATATGTAATAACATTATTAACATTATTATTATAGATAATTAATCCTACTATACAAATAAAGATCACTCTTACAAAATTACTTATACTGGCAAGAGCATTATATTTATTAGATAATTTTGTTAAATTACTTCTTGTAATTACACTTGATAGAACAAAATTTATGCTTGCAATACATAACCCTAAGAAAAAAAGGTAGACTTTTGCCTTAAAAATAAATTGTACTAAAGGAGTTAAACTTAAGACTATAAGTATATCGAAAAAAATCACCTTTTTTAGCATGTCTGATACTTCTTCAAACAATTAGTTATCACCACATTTCATAGGATTTATTATATACTCTATAAAGTATTTAGCAATTTTAATAAAATGCTAAAACTGACCATATTAGCTAATGTAAACGTATCTGGACATAAATTACCATTCAAATCATGGATAGAGAACTATTATCAGTAGTTAACTATTAACTATTTAATTTTGCATCATTTTATGTTTTTCACTAAAATAAAAACTTCTTTTTTCTTAAAATTAAGAAAAGGAAGAATAAACTAAACACCTAACTACAGTATTCTACAAAAATCCTAAAATTCCTTTTTATTTTATACTTTTTATTAAATAATATGTATATCTCCCCTAATTTTGGATAATATTTTTAATGGAATATTTTTTTTAATGATTAAATATACATTAATAAAAAATATCATATGAGTTTTAAGTTTTAAATCTTTTACTCATTTAAAATATTGGGAGGAAACACATGAATTACTTTGAAAAAGCAAATGATTTATATAACACTAAAGATTATGAAAAGGCCATCTCTATGTACCAAAAGGCCATCAAAACTAAAGATAATGAAGCAGCCTCCTTATACAACACTGCTGTTTGCTTTATAAAATTGAAACAGTATGAAAAAGCAATACCATTATTAAAAACTGCAATTTTAAAAAGAAGAGAAAGTAAATATTTTTTTAATCTTGGTTATTGCTTCGCAATGTTAAATAATAATAATAAAGCTTTAATTTATTTTAACACAGCCTGGTCTATTGACAACGAAGATAGTGATTGTGAAAAAGCAATAAATTTAATAATTAAAAACCATAAAAAACCTTAGTGCATTCACTAAGGCCTTTTATATACTTAATTTACCACTCGCCAGCAATATTAGCATTTTTATGATCAAGTTCAAAGCGCTTGCTGTCAAAATAGTTTCCTCCTTTATAAAAGGTTGAATCTATATTTATCCATCTGCTTTCTTCTGGAATAAAAACCTGATTCCAGGCATGGCTTACCCAGCTAACTCCATTGAAGCCTTCTCCAGTAACTAATCTTACTTTTAATCCATTAGCTCTTGCCATGGCCACATATAGACTGGCATAATCAAAACAAATACCTTTTCTACTCTGAAAAGTTGGTATTGCACCAGATTTAATATTAAAATCATTGTTTAGAACCTGATTAGCTTTTTCGTCATCATAACTTATGTTATTTCCTAACCAATTATATAATATTTTAGCTTTCCCTTTGCTTAAGGTGCTCTTACTTCCAAGTTCTCTTGCAAAGCTGTCTATTTTGCTGTTAGACCTAACACCTTCATCTAGAGTAACTCCATTATAATAAATTATAACCTTCCTATTATTAATATTTTCTGCAGAATTACTTGCTTTATCTTGTGGTGATGCATCCTTAATTACAACCTTAAAGGAATTATTTAATACATTAGGAAGCTGCTTTGCTACGGCAGAATTTGTAACAGGTATAACTACTTCCTTGCAAAGATAATTATATGGCTTTGAAGTTTCCAGGTAATTATTAAATTTACCTGAAATATTAAAGATTGAAAACATATTAAGCAAAAATGTTATAAGTAAAACATACACTATTGCCCGAGGAAGCTGAAAAACTGCTCCACTAAATCTTTTAAAAATATTACTCTTGTTTTCCATAAACCTTTCCAGTAAATCTACCAAAGGATAAAAAGCAATTTTATTTATTATATTTATAAAGAAGATTATAATTTTATAAAAAATAAAAATAACTATGGGAATTATAACTATATAGTAAATTATATTATTGCTATCAACATAATTAAAAAAGTCAGGTGGTACAAGCTTTGACAATTGCTTATAAACTTCACCTTTATGCTCTATAAAGACTGTTTTACACAAAAATATACCAACTAATAAGGAAATAATAAATGAAATATTACTACCTACTTCATGAATATCTCTTTTTATATTATGTGATGAGAATTTAAACAAAAACCCTTTTAACACAGGATATATAAATGCCAAAATGATTATAAATGATATGGGATTAAGCTTCATATTTTCCCTCCTGTATTCCTTTTTCGCACATAACAATTATCAATTGTTATGCCTCCTGTATTCCTTTTTCGCACATAACAATTATCAATTGTTGTGCCTCCTGTATTTACATTTTTGTCAAGTGATCTATTAATTCTATGCTGTTTGAAAGATCAAATTTACCTTTATTTAATTTCCAAAATTGAACATCACTTCTCATTGCATCTATGTGCTTTATTACCTCACTATGACAGGTGAAAATAAATATTTGATTATCTTCAGATAGTTCAGCAATAAGTTTAAGTGTATTTTTTACATGTGAATCATCAAAGTTTACAAAAGGATCATCAAAAATTATAGGTAATTTTTGATTTATAGCTCTAATTCTATTAAGCCTTACAGATAGAAAAAGCTGTTCTGCGGTACCTCTGCTTAATATTGAAGTGCTTTCTTCCATTTCCCCTTCTATTTTTACTGCTTTAAAATCAGCTTGTAGTAAATTATCACCAGGTAATACAGCTTTATACTCTCCGCTAGTGACTTTACTAAATATTTCACCTGCACCATTTAAAAGCTTAAACTTTGCATTATCCAAAAATTCATTTTGAACTGTTTCTAAAATATATTCTGCAGCGCTTAATACTGAATACTTCACAGCTAAAGGCTTTAGATTTATACGTCCTTCATCTATTAATTTTTGAGCTTCCTGTAGTTTGTTAGATGTAGACAGATTATTTAGCTCTAATTTCATAATCTGAAGCTTATTTTTTAAATCTTCTAATTTGCCACTAGCTTCCTTTAACTTATTTTCTAAAATTACTAATTCCTTTTGAATTTCAATTTTAACAGGATAAATATTCAGCATACTATAAAAATACTCTATAGTTTCAGCTTTAGCAATATCATAAAGTTTTCCAATAGTTTTAAAAGCACTGCAAATTCTATCACTGCTTAAATTCTTTATAATATTTTTTTCTATAGCTTGAAGCTTACCCTTAAGGCCATTTATGATATTATACACCTTGTACTGCTCTATTAGCTCAGGTACAAGAATATCTATTGGCTTATTATATTCATTTATTCTTAATTTTTCATTAAGCTTTGCTTTTGAAATTAATAGTTTTTCCTTTGCATCAACTTGCAGCTTTGCTTTTTCCAGCTCCTTATCAAAGATTTCAAAGCAATGAAATATCTCCTCAGAATTAGTTGAAATATTATCCTCATTTGGCTCAGATAGCTTAATAAATTTATTAGCAAGCGAGTACATTTCTTTAAATTCTAAATTTAGATTGTATGTGCTTTTTTCTATTTTTTCCTTTATATTATGTAAACTTATTATATTGTGTTTTAACTCTCTTATCTCCTTAAAATATTGAAGTAACCCCTGCCCGGTAATATCCGCTTTTATCATAAGTTTTTCTTTGTATATTTTAAAACTTTTGTTTAAATCAGCTTCTTTTGTATTTATGTTCTCTAATTTTAGAATATATATAGTTTGTTTATTTTCAGCAGCTTTTAATTGAAGCATCAAATTCATAATGTTATTGTTTATTTGATTTGCATTACCTTGCTTAACAAAATAATATAAAACAGCGGCTGTAATTCCAGTTATAAAAAGACCATAGGCTAAAGCTTTAAATACAAAATATATTAAGATACTTGCACTCAAAATACCAAGAGATACAAATAAGTAGCTTTTAATAGAAGCACCAAATTCATTATTTTTTAAAGACTTAAGTTCTTTCTTAAAAGCCTCTATTTGCTCTTTTAAAGTATCTAACTCCTCATTACATGAAAGCTTTTGCTCCTTAACATATCTCATATCTTCTGTTAATACAACAAGTTTATCTTCGTTTATTAAATCACTTTCAATATTCAAAATTGAGTCATAGCCTTCACTAGGGCTGCTATTAATATTCTCTATTCTTTTTAGCACTGTTTCATTTAGCATTTCAAAATTCTTTTTTAAGGCTGACTGCTCAAGAAGCTTCTGCTTAAGTCCAGATATATTTTTTACATAATAGCTTATTTTGTCCTCAGCCTTAAGTAATTCAATACTATCATTTTCATCTTTAATAATAAGAGTTTCCTTATCTAGAACTTTATTGTAGGAATGATTTACTTCACAATACTCCTCATAAAGTGCTTCTGCAGTTTCTATAGAAGGTAAACTATTGAAATTAAAATCAAAGTTTTTTTCATTTAATGTTTCAAGCTCATTTTTTAATTTATTGCAGGCAATATAATCATCATAGTTATTATCAAGCAGCTCAAAAACTAAGATTTGATCCTTTAATGTGTCTATTTCACTTTTTTTAAGTATTATATCTTGATTTAAATTATCTTCTTCAGCCTCTTTAGCTGAAAACATATCTACCTGTTCCAAGGCTTCATCTCTATTATTAATACCAGAAAGAAGCTTTTCATAATAAGGTTTAAATAGTTTTGCTTTCGGATTTCCACTTTTACCGCCTATTTTTTCTTTATCTTTTCTTATTTCTTCAAGAAGCTTTGGTATATGAACTATATCGCTTATACCAGCGCCTAGTAAAACTGCTTGAAGCTTTTCTTCATCATTTTTATTATTAAGTTTTTTAAGCTCATCTAAGGTTATGGTATAAAGCTGGCTATAGGTAAATTTATCAATATCACCATATAATTTTTCTGTATATTTTCTGCTTTCATTTTTAAAGCTTACTTGAGGCTCCTTTAACCCATTAATTCTAACTGAAAGTTTTTCATCATTTTCACCTTCTAAATCACATTCTAAATAATATTCTACTGAGGATGGCCTTAAATTCTTAGGAAATCCAAAGGGCATATTTCTTAAAATATCAAGTAAAGTAGTTTTTCCAGAACGATTTAGTCCTCCAATAACAACAATTTTAGGAGATATATTTTCCATTAAGGCATTTCTGTAAATACCTAAGTCACCTATGTATAATCTGCTTATTTTCATTAACTTTCCTCCCCCTAGCATTACTCTGTACTGGATAACCTGTACTCGCCGCTTCCCATCGGCTAGGTTACCCGTAAAAGTCCATTTAGGACTTTTACCTGTACTTAACAATTATTAATTGTCATGCCTTTCAAGCAAAAGGTCTATTATTAGCTTTTTAGCCTGAGAAACTATAGCTTCATAGGTTTCTTCATCTAGTTGAAGCTTTTTTATATTTACATCCTCTATATCTTTAGTTTCCTCCCAGATGACTCCCAGCTTTTTTGTTAATTGTATTTTTAATGCTTCATCATCAATGCATTTTTGAGTTATTAAATCAATTGTTTTTATCATTTCATTATCTTTTAATAGCTGCTCATATGCTTCAATAGGTTTTCCGACATAAAATTCAATGGAGTTTACATAAATAAAGGGATGATTATTTAATAGCTTAATATTAAGATTTTCTATTAAAGCATCTCCTGCTTCTTCTTCCTTATCATTGATGTATGCATATATATCTCCCCTACCAGCTATGTTTAAGTTTATAATATATCCATTAGTTAAGCTCCAACTTTCATGGTAAATACAATTAAAACTATGAAGCTTGTCTTTCTCTTTGCTTGTAAGCTCTTCTATCCTATTAATAATAATATTTTCTAAATCACTTAAATTCTTTATATCATAATCATTAATATTAATAGATACATTTTTCCATATTATTGGTGAAGTTTTCATGAGTTTTATTTCAATAATATTATTTTCAGCTACTTCTAGAAGTACTGCACCCCCAATACCTTCTTCCCCAGAATCCCTGCCTTGTGGAATTCCTGGATAAATTGCAGTTGGTGCCTCTCTATTAATAACTTGAGGTTTATGAATATGTCCTAAAGCCCAATAATCGATATTATCAATAGCTTTTAAATCTGAAAATGTACAAGGTATATAGTTATTTGTCTTATCAAGCTGAGTATGCAGCATAGCAATGGTAAATATATTATCATTTACCATTTTATAGTTTTCAAATATTTTCCTGCTATCCCAAGTATCCCTATAAGACTGACCTATTACTCTACAATAAACATATTGTTTATAATCCTTTAATTCAAAAATTTCTGCTTTTTCAGGACTAAAAATATGTACATTGGAAGGCAGTTTAAAATATTCGCTACTTTCCTTAACAGGATCATGATTTCCACCAACGATGAAAACATCAATATTTTCATTTTTAAGCCTGCTGCACTGCTTAACAAAAAAACTATTTGCCTTAACTGATCTGGAATCTCTATCATATATGTCACCGCTAAGCAAAATAAAGTTAACCTTTTCTGAAACAGCAAAATTAAAAATTCTTTCAAAAGAGTCATATACAGCGCTATCTATTATTTTCATTAAATCTTTATTTAATTTTTGTCTTATATGAAGATTGCTGCCTAAATGAATATCTGCAGCATGAATAAATTTAAAATTAGTTGTCATTCTTTTCTCCTTTCAGTGAAAACACTGGGTAGTTTAATATTACTCATTTCATTCGTAACACTGGTTAGTCTATCTTACCGATTACTCATCGGCAGAATAACCGTTAAAACCCATTTAGGGCCTTAAGCTCCTTGATTATACCTATAATATTATATTATAGCATTTTGAGAGCATTTAAAGACACAAAAATAAAAGCAAACCAGTCCAAAACTAGTCTGCTTTTAATATCTACATGAAATCATTCATAAACTTTTCCGCATATTTGGGTTCCCATTTTCTATTTATTAGAGGCTGTCCCTTAGTAATATAGGAAAGGGTAGCAGTATATTCTACTCTTTCTTCCTTATATATTACACCAAGAGGTATGCCATTATCCCATTCCATAGCTACTTTTAATCCTTCTGCCTTTTTAGTAGGATCATAGTCGTCTCCAAGTTTATAGGTATTTTCTTTATACCACTTAAATGTATTCACATGATTAAAGGTTACACAGGGCTGCAATATATCTACTAAGGAGTATCCCTTATGAAGAATTGCTTGTTTCATAATACTTACCAAGTGATCTTTATCTCCTGAAAAGCTTCTTGCTACAAAAGTTGCTCCAGCAGTTATAGCAAAGGCAAGAGGTCTAAAGGCGTCTACCATTGTTCCGTCAAACTGCATAGAAGTTTTTTGTCCCTTATCTGTTGTTGGAGAGCCCTGCCCTTTTGTAAGACCATAAATTTGATTATCATGGACAAAGTGAGTTATATCAATATTTTTTCTTATATTGTGGAGCAGATGATTTCCGCCTTCACCATAAGAATCTCCATCACCAGAGTTTATAATAACCTTTAAATCCTTGTTTGCAAGCTTTATTCCCACAGCTGGAGGCACTGCTCTTCCGTGAAGACCATTAAAGCCATTTACATTTATATAATGGGGTGTCTTTGCCGCTTGCCCTATTCCTGAGGACATTACTATTTCATGTGGCTTAATATCTAATTCAGCTAAGGCCTGTTTTAACGCAGCTAATATTGCGAAGTCTCCACAGCCTGGGCACCATGCACATTCCTCTTGAGTTTCAAACAAATTCAAATCTAACATTTTATATCCCTCCTTTAACTTCTGAGTAAATATCTTGTGAACTTAATTGTCTTCCGTCATATTTTAATATACTGCCTGTTGTTTCAATTCCAGTTTCCATTCTTATAAGTTTTGAGAGCTGCCCATTGAAATTTTGTTCTACATTTATAATTTTCTTAGTTGACGTTGAATATTTTTTTAAGAGTTTAGTTGGAAGCGGATATAAATCTCCAAACACCAAGGCTCCTATAGAAATATTTTCTTTTAATAACATAGAAACTGCTTCCTTAAGGGGACCATACATAGAGCCCCATCCCAGAAGTAAAATTTCTGGAACCTCTGCTCCAAAATACTCTGGCTCAGAAAGTTCATCCTTTAATAGCTGAAGTTTTTTCATTCTTTTATTCATTTGAGCAATACGAATTTCTGCACTTTCAGTAATTTGGCTGTCTTCAGTGTGTTCATCGCTGTCTATAAGAACCACTGCACCTTCATATTTCCCAGGAATTATTCTTGGTGATATTCCAGTTTCAGTTATTTTGTATCTCTTATAGCTTCCATCTTCCTCTAGAGCTTCACTTTCTGAAATATATCTTTCAATTTTAATTTTATTGAAATCAAAGTTCTCTGTAACAGTTACTGTATCTGCTAAATATTGATCTGTTAATAGTATTACAGGCATTTGATATTTTTCCGCCAAATTTAGTGCCCTGGCAGTGCTATAAAAAGCATCCTTTGCATTTCTTACTGCTAAAACCATTCTAGGGCCTTCTCCATGAGAGGCAGATAATAAAAAGCTTAGATCGCTTTGTTCTGTTCTAGTTGGTAGACCAGTTGCTGGTCCAGGTCTTTGTGAATCAATTAATAAGAGAGGTGTTTCTGTGATACTTGAAAGACCGATGGCTTCTACCATTAGTGAAACTCCACCACCTGAGCTTCCTGTGGCTGCACGAGCACCTGCATAGGAGGCACCAAGAGCCATATTTATAGCGGAAATTTCATCTTCAACTTGTTCCACAATAATACCTGCCTCATTCTGCTTCTTAGATAGATATGTCATTATGCTGGTTGCAGGTGTCATTGGATATGCTGAATAAAAATCTAAGCCCCCTGCCAATGCTCCAAGAGCTATAGCTTCATTTCCATTTATCATAATATTCTTATCTTCATGGCCTTTAGGAAGGTTAAAATATTTTTTAGATACTTCCTTACCCTTTTGAAAAGCTATTATATTTGCCTCTACTATTTTTTCATCCCATTTTTTACTAAATAGACTTTCAATATTATTAAACTCTATATGGAAAAGCTCTGCCAGTGCTCCAACAGCTGCTGTACCAAATACCCTTGGATTTCCTGCTTCTTGTGCGATTTTTTTCATGGGCACGGTTAATAGTCTGTGATCCTCTATTTTAATTGTATCATCACAAATAATTATCCCTCTAGAGTCTAGCATATCAATATGATAGTCAATAGTATTTTTGTCTAAAGCTACAATTACATCTAAAGCAGGAAAATGTGAATTTATTTCTTCATCACCGAATCTAATTTTTATAAAGTTATGTCCTCCACGAACTCTTGACATATAGTCCTTTGATGAATGAAAATAATAGCCGCTTTTCTTTAATATCCTTTCAAATATTGCACTAATAGTATCCATTCCTTGCCCAGCAGATCCGCCTATTAAAATGTTATATTTCAATTTAATTCATCTCCCTTTAATATTATATATTTTCAAATATTATTATTTAATAATAATTATCGTTTAACAATATTATAAATTACCTCCTCTTATTAATCAATACCTTTTAAAATAATATTTTCTATAACTTGACATAAAAATTACCTTATTATATGATAAAAAGAGGATTTTAATGACCTTAATCCTCTCTTTTATGAGAGGTTTTTATTTTATCTGGGCATACTTTACTTTATTAACAATTAAAAAATTAATAATTAGCAATTATAAGTTATTTATGCCATGTGATTATCATATGAAATATGTGATATTATTGGTTAACTTTTAATTGTTATCTAATGAATAAATTGAGGAGTGAAAATTATGAATAACAGCAATATTAGAACAAGATATGCACCTAGCCCAACGGGCTACATGCACGTTGGAAATCTTAGAACAGCCCTATACGCTTATTTAATAGCAAAACATGAAAATGGTACCTTTATACTTAGAATTGAGGATACTGACCAAGAAAGATATGTAGAAGGTGCCGTTGATGTAATATATAACACTATGAAAATGACAGGATTAATTCATGATGAAGGTCCAGATATAGGTGGTCCAGTAGGTCCCTATGTTCAAAGCGAAAGAAAGTCCTTATATCTAGAATATGCTAAAAAGCTTGTTGAAAAAGGTGAAGCATACTATTGCTTTTGTTCCAAAGAAAGACTTGATATGCTGAAAGCAAATTCAGATGTCTTAAAAAGACCATTTAAATATGATAAACATTGTCTTCATTTAAGCAAAGAGGATATAGAGCAAAAATTAGCTGAAGGAGTGTCTTATGTAATAAGACAAAATAATCCAACAGAAGGCACAACTACTTTTGATGATGTAATATATGGAACTATTTCTGTTGACAATTCAGAATTAGAAGATATGGTATTAATAAAATCTGATGGCTATCCTACATATAATTTTGCAAATGTTGTAGACGACTACTTAATGGGAATAACACATGTAGTTAGAGGAAGCGAATATCTATCTTCATCTCCAAAATATAATCGACTATATGAAGGCTTTGGCTGGGAGGTTCCAATATATGTACATTGTCCTCCAATAATGAAGGACGCTCATCAAAAGTTAAGCAAGAGAAATGGTGATGCCTCCTTTGAAGATTTAATAGCTAAGGGTTACTTAAAGGATGCAGTAATTAATTATATTGCACTTCTTGGCTGGAATCCAGGTACTACCCAAGAACTCTTTACTTTAGAAGAACTTGTTGAAAGTTTTGACTTTAAACAAATAAATAAAGCACCCGCTATTTTTGATTCCGTTAAGCTTAGATGGATGAATGGAGAATATATTAAAAAGCTATCTCTAGAAGAATTCCACGAAATGGCTCTGCCTTACTATAAATTAGCAATAAAAAATCCATCAATAGATTTATTAAAAATAAGCAATCTGCTTCATACAAGAGTTGAAGTTCTAGGAGAAATACCTGAGCAAATTGATTTCTTTGATGCTCTTCCAGAGTATTCTTCTGAATTATATTTCCATAAGAAAATGAAAACTAATGTTGAAAATTCCTTAATGAGTCTTGAAAAGGTACTTCCTTTATTAGAAAGTATAGCTTCCTTTGATTTTGATACTCTTCATGAAAGCGTATTTAAGCTTATTGAAGAAATGGGAATTAAAAATGGTGTTATGCTTTGGCCTATTAGAACTGCTCTTTCTGGCAAAGCCTTTACCCCAGGAGGCGCCTTCGAACTTGCAGAAATACTTGGCAAAGAAGAGTCTTTAAAGAGAATTAAATCGGGAATTGAAAAACTTAAAAATGAATAAAGAAGTTAAAGTGGATGTGGCAAAACATCCACTTTTTTTATCTTCTTGCTTTTCCAGTAAGTCTATCTATTTCAATCTTTACTACACAGGTTGCATCAATGGCTCTATCTATATATTGATGTCCTTCTGCCATGAAATCAGGAGAATATTTATCTGCAATTGCCATGAGTGCTTCCTTCTTTTCTTCATGATTAATTTCAGCAGCTCTTCCAAAGGCAATAATACTCTCATATTCAGTACTAAACTGTTCTTGTAATACTTTTGTTTTCCCTACAACACAAAAGGAAACTCTTTCATTAGCTTTTATATTGTCTAATTTATGACCTTCTACTGCACAATGAAAATATAGTGCTTCATTATAATACACATAGCTAAGTGGTGTAGCGTATGGATATCCATTTTCTCCAATGGTGGCTAATACTCCATAGTCTCCATTTTCTAATATTTTCTTTATATCTTCTTTGCCAATTTCTCTATCACTTCTACGCATTTCTTTAAACATTAAATCATCCCCTATTAACATATATTTAGTACTCTCGAAAACTCCTAAGGTATTGAAATTTCTACATTGATTTTTAAATAAAATTCAACTTCATCCCAGGAATTTTTCAAGTTTTATAATATACAAATAGCTTAGATAATCTAAGGAATTCGTAGAATTATTAACTTATTTTAAAAATACAGCCTAATTAGGAACTTGATAGTTAGAAAAAAATCCCAAAATGGAATATGGATATTGTTTACATTATTTCATTTTAAGGAGTGCTTTTTATGCTAACTGTTAAATTCTCTCATACTCAATATCAAAATTTCGTCGAATCATTTTTGGATAAATTTTTTATTCAAACTCATCAACAAATTACTTT
>Ga0255336_101743_pt1 | contig 13694 bp, 11 predicted proteins | sample MeOH1_35cm_T3_17_FD_189102 | JGI IMG/M metagenome (GOLD analysis project Ga0255336, IMG submission 189102) | Sandy soil microbial communities from University of British Columbia, Vancouver, Canada - MeOH1_35cm_T3_179 | ecosystem: Engineered > Artificial ecosystem > Sand microcosm > Unclassified ...
CACAAGCAAGGGCGCTCGCGTCCGCCCTGCTCGTTGCCTATCCCGTGCCGCTCGCCCCTACCGCGCCGCCGGACCTGGCGCGCGGGGCAGCGCTCTACGCTCAGAATTGTGCAACTTGTCACGGCACAACGGGTGACGGACATGGCCCGGGTTCGGTCGGGCTCGATCCGCGGCCGATCGCGTTCAGCGACAAGGCTCGCGCCGATCAGCGCAGTCTGTTCGGCCTTTATCAGGTCATCACCCAAGGTCTCGACGGCACGGCGATGGCGAGCTTCGAGTCGCTCTCCGACCAGGACCGCTGGGCATTGGCTTTCTACGTTGGCGGCTTCGCCTATCCGAGTTCCGAAATTCGCCGGGGCGAGAGGGTTTGGCGCGATGATGCCTCGCCTGGTCAACGCTATCCCAACATGGCGGCGTTTGTGGGCGCAACGCCGGCGGCGCTCGCAGGCGATATCGGTGCGCAAAGGGCGGAGGCCGTGACCGCCTATCTGCGCCACCATCCCGAAGCGGTTGCCACGCGGGAGGGCGGGTCGCTGGCTCTCACCCGCGAACGCCTCAAGGCCAGTCTCGATGCTTATGCGGCAGGTAATCGCAAGGCCGCCGCAGACCTCGCCTTGTCCGCCTATCTCGACGGCTTCGAGCCCGTCGAACCCGTTCTTGCCGCCCGCGATCCTGCGCTCATGGCACGAATCGAACAAGCGATGGGGGCGCTGAGGGCAGCGATCGGCAGGGGCCGCCCGCTCGCGGAGGTCGAAGCCGCCAACCAGGAGCTTGCCAGCCTCTTCGGCGATGCCGAGGCGAGGCTCGCGCCGGAAAGTGCAAGCAGCGTGTCAAGCTTCCTCGGCGCATTCGGCGTCCTGCTGCGCGAGGGACTTGAGGCGTTGCTGATCGTGGTCGCGATGATCGCCTTCCTCCGCAAGACCGAACGCACCGAAGTGCTTGGTTTCGTTCATCGCGGATGGGTGGCGGCACTGGCCGCAGGTGTGGCCACATGGTTTGTGGCCACGTATTTCATCGGCATCAGCGGGGCATCGCGCGAACTTACCGAAGGATTCGGCTCGCTCTTCGCCGCGGTCATCCTGGTGACGGTCGGAATCTGGATGCACGGGAAAAGCAATGCCGAGGCCTGGCAACGCTATATCAGGGAGAAGATGACGCACGCCCTGTCGAAGCGTTCGGGCTGGTTCCTTTTCCTGCTTGCCTTCGTCGTTGTCTATCGCGAAGTCTTTGAGACCATCCTTTTCTATGCCGCGCTCTGGGCACAGGGAAACGGGCTGGCCATGCTGGGCGGCGCCGCGGCGGCCGCGGCGCTGCTTGCGGTTCTGGCCTGGATCATGCTCCGCTACAGTACGCGCCTACCGATCACCCAGTTCTTCTCTTGGAGCGCCATCCTCATCGCGATCCTGGCGGTCGTGTTGGCGGGAAAGGGTATAGCGGGTCTCCAGGAGGCGGGAATCTTGGGTGTCGTGCCGCTGTCAGGCATACCGCGCATCCAGATGCTTGGGCTTTTCCCCACAACCGAGACTGTAGTGGCGCAACTGGTAGCCATGGCAATTCTCGTTGCGGGTTTCTGGCTCAATCGCAAAGGCGCGGGACGGGAGACCTGACGCCATTGCCTGCAGAAATTTGGAGCACGACCACCAGCGAATCACTGCGGGGTGCCTCGCAGTTCGCGAAACATGGCTCGACGGAGTGGCGAGGCCGTTGAGACGCCCGGCGGCGGACGGCGTTGGCATCTTTGGCGCGGCGCAGGATCGGCGTCATGGCGGTCGCGCATCTGCGATCGCCAGCCCGTAATGTAATAATTCGATCTTGATTCTGTAGTGACTACAGGATGTATGCAAGTTCTGGCTCGAGTGAGAAGAAGCTCGGGAACCGCGCAGGAACGGGACCGGAAGGACACGATGATGAAGGTGGATGCCGCGAGATGAGCACGTCAAGCTTGCTGCGCTTCAAGGTCGACGGCTTAGACTGCCAGAACGAGGTCCGAGCGCTTCGTGCGGCGGTGGGTCCACTTGTCGGCGGTGGCGATAAGTTGTCCTTCAACACCCAGACCGGGGTCATGGACGTGCAATCGGCGAGTGCTTCGACGATTGATGCCGTCCAGCGCGCGGTCGCAACGACCGGCATGCAAGCACATCTCCTGGGGAATCCGGTGCAGCAGCTTGCACCGGCACTGGTGTTCCGGGTCGAGGGGCTCGATTGCAAGAACGAGGTGGCGGCCCTCATGCGAGAGGTTGGTCCGCTGGTCGAGAGTGAGGCCTGGTTGTCATTCGACACGGCCAAGGGGCTGATGACGGTCGCGCCGCAAGGGCTGACGACGGTCGAGGAAATCGTCGCCCGTGTCGCCGCGACTGGCATGCGCGCCGCGCTTGTAGAAGAGGATATGGCCGACGCACTGCTTTTCCGCGTCCGTGGGCTCGACTGCAAGAACGAGGTGGCGGCCCTCATTCGGGAACTGGGGCCGCTGGTCGGCGAGGACAAACTCGCCTTTGACACTGCGCAAGGCATGATGACCGTGGCCCCTCAGAACCGGGCTGCGTCCGCCGCGATCGAGGAGGCCGTGGCTCGAACGGGTATGCGCGCCGAACTATGGGCGCCGCAGACAGTCTCAGACGCCTCGGTCCAGCCCGCCTCCATGCACGAACGCGCGGCGTGCGGCTGCGGCGCAGAGGGGCAGGAGGCCTTCAGTCCCCCAATCCCGACCCACTTGCCCGGCCAAGTCGTGTTTCGAATTCACGGCATGGATTGCGCCGACGAGATCGCGGCATTGAAGCGCGAGGTCGGTCCGCTGGTTGGGGAAGACAAGCTCGCGTTCGATCTTCTCAACGGCCGTATGTCGATCGACGTGACGCCGGATTCCGTGCTCGAAGCCCGTGTCGAGAAGGCGGTGGCTCGCGCGGGTCTGCGCGCCGAGCCCTGGACTGAAGGCGGAACCAGCGAGGCCGCGCAAGCCGAAGAGCGTCGCAAGCGGGTCCAGTCGTGGCTGACGACCGCGAGCGGCGTGTTCACGGTGCTCGGCTTTGCGGTCCACGCTTGGCTTGGAGGCGGTGTCTTCGCAGCATTCGAGGCGGGCGAACACGCTTTGGGCTCGACCCCGTTGCCGAGCATGGTTCTATATGCGGTCGCGGTGCTCTGCGCCGCGCGCTACGTCGCGCCCAAGGCTTGGCTCGCGGGCAAGCGACTTCGCCCCGACATGAATCTGCTGATGATGGTTGCGGTCGCAGGCGCGATCGGCATCGGCGCCTGGTTCGAGGCCGCTACCGTTTCGTTCTTTTTTGCATTGGCGCTGGCGCTCGAAGCTTGGAGTCTTGGTCGCGCGCGGCGTGCGGTTGCCGCGCTCATGGAACTCGCGCCGGCCACAGCACGCGTCAAGCTCGAAGACGGCTCCGAGCGCGATGTCCCGGCGGCCGAGGTTCCTGTCGGCGCGCATATCATCGTCCGGCCAGGAGACAAGGTGCCGCTCGACGGCCGGGTTATCGCGGGCGAGAGCGAGGTCAATCAAGCACCGATCACCGGTGAAAGCGTCCCCGCATTCAAGGCAGAGGGCGACGAAGTCTTTGCCGGAACTATCAACGGTGAGGGTGCGATTGAGGTCGTGACCACCAAAGCGGCGAATGACACGACACTTGCCCAGATCATCCGCATGGTGGGTTCGGCGCAGAGCCGACGCGCGCCTAGTGAGCAATGGGTGGAGAAGTTCGCGCGCGTCTACACGCCCGTCGTGATGACACTCGCCATTGCGATCTTCCTCGCTCCGCCTTTGCTGTTGGGCGGTGCCTGGGACGTCTGGTTCTACCGGGCTCTCGTGCTCCTCGTGATCGCTTGTCCGTGCGCGCTGGTAATTTCGACGCCGGTGACGATTGTGGCAGCACTCGCCGGCGCGGCGAAACAGGGCGTCCTGGTGAAGGGCGGCACTCATCTCGAAACGCCTGCGCGGCTCAAAGCTGTTGCCATGGACAAGACGGGCACGCTCACCGAAGGGCGGCCCCAGGTCGTCGAGATCGTGCCGCTTGGAGGCCGCAGCGAAATGGAGCTCCTCGGCTTGGCTGCGGCCCTGGAGGCGCGCAGCGGACATCCGATCGCTCACGCCATTCTGGCGAAAGCCGCCGAACTGAAGATCACCGTCGAGCCTGCTGAGGCTGTCCAGGCCATCACTGGCCGAGGTGTCCTCGGTCGCGTGGCCGGCCGCGAGATGTGGCTCGGCTCGCGCCGCTACATTGAGGAGCGAGGCATCAACTCAGCAGAAGTTGTACAGCGTACCGATGCGCTTTCGAACGGCGGTCGCACCATCGTCGCGGTCGGCGATCGTCAAGACGTCTGGGGCCTCGTTGCCGTTGCCGATGCTGTCAGGCCGGAAGCGAAGGACATCGTCACGGCGCTTCACCGCGCCGGGATCGAACACGTTGTGATGCTGACTGGGGACAACCGTGCGACAGCGGAGGCGATTGCGAAGCAGACGGGCATCGATGAGGTTCGGGCGGAACTTCTGCCCGGCGACAAGGTGGCGGCGGTCGAGGAGTTGGTGCGGCGCTACGGCTCAGTGGCGATGGTCGGAGACGGAGTCAACGATGCTCCCGCGATGGGGCGTGCCAATCTCGGCATCGCCATGGGCGCTATGGGAAGTGACGCCGCCATTGAAACGGCCGATGTCGCCCTCATGGCGGACGACCTTTCGAAGCTTTCGTGGCTAGTACGCCATTCCCGCGCAACGCTTGCCATTATCCGACAGAACGTCGCCTTCTCGATCGCAGTGAAGCTGCTGTTCACAGCGCTGACGGTGATTGGCCTCGCATCGCTTTGGGGCGCTATCGCGGCCGACGTCGGCGCGTCTCTGCTGGTCGTCCTCAACGGCCTGCGCCTGCTCAACCGTGGTCAGGCCAGCACTCAAAAGAGTGGCCCACCTGGCGGCCTTGGTGTTTCGGCGCAGCGGCCTCGGGCCCCGACCATCGTCGAGACGGTCCCGGCGTAGCCCGACACCGCGTCGGTGCGATCCAGCACAAATGCACTGGCCGCGGAGAATGGCCGAAAAGAAGGACTGATTGAGCGTGGTGTATCTCAAATTGATTCGACGAACTACATTGGCATTTGGTGTTTTAGCTGCCGCCCTTGCGGTCGATTTTGTTACGAAATGGCTGATCCTCAATGTTGTGATGGCGCCGCCGCGCACGATCGAGATCGCGCCATTTTTCAATCTGACGCTCGGTTTCAACACTGGTGTCAGCTTTGGCATGTTCCGTGAGCTGTTCGTCGATAGCCCATTGGTGCTCGCCGGAATCAAGATGGTGATCGTGGCCGGACTTCTCGTGTGGGCCATAAGAACCGTAAAGCCAATGGAGACGATCAGTCTCGGCCTGATTGCCGGCGGTGCTACGGGCAATGTGTTGGACCGGATGCGTCAAGGTGCCGTGACTGATTTTCTAGATTTCCATGTCGGCAGTTGGCACTGGCCGGCCTTCAACATGGCGGACACGATGATAACGATCGGCGTCGTCTTGCTGATCACAGGCGCCTTTTGGCCAGTGGGGTCGATGACTCCCGTTCAGAAGCTGCCGAGCGGCGCGCGGCACTGAACTCCTTGGCCGGCATTCGAACCGCCACACGCCAACAGAGGAACCTGCATGACGGAAGCTTGTACGAATGGCGTGGACACCGGATTCGTGGCGCTGGGCTATTCCAAGGTCGCCCTACTGGGTGTCGTTCAAGGAATCACCGAATTGCTGCCGATCTCCTCGACGGCGCATATGCGGATCGTACCTGCCTTGCTCGGCTGGCAGGATCCCGGCTCCGCCTTCTCGGCAGCTATGCAGCTCGCAGCACTGGCTGCCGTCATCAGCTATTTTTGGGGTGACGTGAGCCAATTGGCCACGAACTCGCTTCGCGCCGTTGCGCATCGGGATTTTCGGGATCGACACTTTCTCTTCTCTGTTTGGATTGTCCTCGCGACGATCCCGATCGGCCTGGCGGGCCTGTCTTTGTCCGGGATGCTGAATACCTGCGGGTCTCCGTTGCGGACCCTCACAGTCGTCGGCTGGGCCTGCATCGTCATGGCCATCCTCCTTGCGCTGGCGGAGATTTACGCCCGCCACAGACGAACACTAGAAGATGTGTCTCTGACCGATGCAATGATCGTCGGCATCGCACAGATCGGCGCCCTGATCCCAGGAGTTTCGCGTTCGGGATCTACCCTGACCGCTGCGCTTTCGCTTGGTCTGAAACGGGAAGAGGCGGCGCGATTCTCGTTCCTACTTGGCTTGCCGGCAATCGCCCTGGCCGGCTTCAAGGAACTTTGGGAGCTTCACAAAGCCCATCTGGCTTTCGAAGGCTGGTCCATTCTTCTCGTCGGGCTCGTCGTTGCCTCCATCTCCGCTTTCTTCGCGATTTGGGGATTGATGCGGGTGCTTGAGCGCTTTTCCGCTTGGCCCTTCGTGCTCTATCGAGGCGCACTCGGCGTCTTTCTCATCTTCTCCGTGGCATTTGGTCGGTTCACCTGATTGCCGCCGATTTGGAATTTCACTTGAGCGCGAAACACGAAGAAGAAGCCGAAATCCAGCTCGCCGGGAACAATGCCGCCGAGGGCAAAACCCTCTACACGCCGGCCGCCGGGTATCATTGGCTCACTCCCTTCTACGATTTCGGGGTCGCGGCGCTCACGCGCGAGCATCGTTGGAGGAACGCGCTCGTCGCGCAGGTTCGTCCAAGAGCTGGTGAAGTGATCGTCGGCAAGTGGCCCCAGGCCGCGCTCGGCCTCGGAGCAATACTTGGCTGAGCGCTGAGCAACGTCTTTGACCACCTTTGTCGTCGGTTACCTGGATTCTCACATGTTGGACCACCATCGACCCCGCGTTCAATTTCGCTGACGCGGCGATTGTCTGCGGTGTCGCGGTCCTCGTGCTTGCAGATTCTCTTGGAGGTCAGGATCACCAAGAGGATCAGCGAGAACTTCAATAATGCGGCAATTCGCAACTTTCCCGTTGTCGCATTCCTTGATCATCCGCGTGAGTTCAGTCCTGAGTCCAAGTAGCCGGCGGATCCGGCTTTCGACAGCTTGGAGCTGATCGGTCGCGATCTGGCTTACCCGTTCGCAGGACGCCTCGGGCACCTCCTGCAGAGCGAGCATCGTCTTGATGGCCGCGATGTCGAAGCCGAGGTCCCGGGCATGGCGGATGAAGGTCAGCCGCCGGATGTCCTCCGCTCCGTAGAGGCGTCTTCCACTGTCCGTGCGGGGCGGCGGGGGTATGAGCCTGATCCGCTCGTAGTAGCGAATCGTCTCGATGTTGACGCCCGTATGTTTGGACAAGGCTCCGATAGTGATCATTTGCGGGTTGATTCTGTAGTGGCTACAGGATGTACGTATAGCAAGTGACTAGAGGCGTGTGAACCCGAGAACGACTGTGAGCGAGCATGTCATAGGCCTGATCTGGGACGCACGGCGCGCTCGAAAGGGCGGTGCCGGCGCAATCGCGCAACGCCAGCGCGCCCGTCTCGCTGACATGGTCGCCTACGCCCGGGCCAACTCTCCGTACTATCGTGAGCTGTACCGTGATCTGCCGGATCGGGTTGAAAGCGCCGAGCAGCTTCCCATTACAGACAAGAAGACGCTCATGGAGCGCTTCGACGAATGGTGCACCGATCGAGACGTGACGCTCGAGGCGGCAGAGGCAGTTGTCGACGATCCAGGTCGGATTGGAGAGCGGTTCCTCGGAAAATATACGCTGGCTACCACTTCAGGCACGACCGGCCGCCGCGGGATATTCCTGACCGACGATCGCACGATGGCGGTCGTGACCGCCATGATGCTCCGCTGGATGGGTGACTGGCTCAGCCCGAGCGACATCCTCAACATCATCGCCCGCCGCGGGCGATTGGCGATGGTTATGGCGACGGGCGGCCATTTCGCGTCGGCCGTTGCCGCGGCACGCCTGAAGAAGCGGCGCGGAAAACGCGTAGAGGTGCTCTCCGCGCACATGCCGATGGCGGAGCTTGTCGAGCGGCTCAACCGCTTCCAGCCGGCGCTGCTCACGCCCTATGCCAGCATGGCTGCGATGCTGGCCGACGAACAGGAAGCCGGGCGGCTCAATATCGATCCCGTGCTGCTGGCCCTATCGGCCGAACGGCTGCCGCAACCGGAATACGGCCGGATAGCGCGCGTGTTCGGCGCCAAAGTCGGCAACAGCTATGCCGCATCGGAATGCATGTTCCTCAGCTACATGTGCAGCGAAGGCTGGCTGCACGTCAACGCCGACTGGGTGGCGTTCGAGCCGGTCGATGCCGATTATCGGCCGGTCGCTCCCGGCGAGCAGTCGCACACGATCCTGATCAGCAATCTCGCCAATCGTGTGCAGCCGATCCTGCGCTACGATCTCGGCGACAGCGTCTTGCAGAGGCCGGACCCGTGCCCGTGCGGGAACCCCTTGCCCGCAATCCGCGTACAGGGTCGCTCCGCGGACGTTCTCACATTCCGGACTTCGGGCGGCGATATCAGGCTGCCTCCGCTGGCGCTCACCCAACCGATCGAGGCTGTCCGCGGAGTCACGCTCTTCCAGCTCGCGCAGAGCGAGCCGGAAAGACTTGAATTACGTCTGCAAATCACGCCGACGGCGAATGCAGACACCGTCTGGCGCGAGGCCGAAGCAGGTCTGCGGAACATGCTTGCCGAGCACGGGCTTGGACACGTCGTTATCGAGCGCGGTGGCGAACCGCCGGAACGGGGTCGCGGCGGAAAGTTCCGGGAGGTCATCCCGCTCGCACAAACGAACGACTCGTTGTCGAGATAGGACAAACGATGAACACGACAATTGAGAGCGCTGACTGGCGCGTGGCGAATCTGGATTGCGAACACGACGCGGCGGCGCTCAAACGAGCTCTCTCAGGCTTCCCGGGAATAGACGACATTGACGTCTATCCCAAGGCCGCGAAGGTGCGCGTCCGCTTCGATCCTTCCACAACGTCGGCGGCACAGATTCGAAGGCAGCTCGGCGAAGTCGGCTTCCCGGCCGATGAGAGGCGTGAGCTGCCAGCGTTGCCGAAGCCGTGGCGGAACGCCAAGGTCCTGACCTCCGCCGCATCCGGCCTCCTTCTACTTGTCGGCTGGCTCGCGAGCATGGCGCCGGCGACCGAGATTGTCGCGGTGCCGCTCTACGTCGTGTCGATCCTCGCCGGCGGCTATTTCTTCGGACGCGAGGCTATCGAGGAACTGATCTTCGAGCGAGAGATCGGCATCGAGCTGCTGATGTCCGTGGCCGCTGTGGTGGCGGCGATCATGGGGCAGCCGGCGGAAGGCGCGATGCTGGTCTTCCTCTACTCCATCTCCGAGGCGGCCGAAGGTTACACCGAGGAGAAGACGCGCTCGGCGATCAGAGCGCTCATGGCGCTCGCTCCCAAGGTGGCCCTTGTCCGCCGCGACGGCAGGGAGGTCGAGATCCCTGTCGAGGAGCTGCGCGTCGGCGACGTGTTCATCGCGCGTCCAGGCCAGGCCATGCCGACCGATGGAGAAATCCTCAGCGGTGCGTCCAGCGTAAACGAGGCGCCCGTCACCGGTGAGAGCGTGCCCGTCGAGAAGGCACCGGGCGAGCAGGTGTTTGCAGGCACGATCAACGGCGAGGCGGCGCTTGAGGTCCGCGCCACACGCACGCATGCCGACAACACGCTGGCCCGGATCATCCAGATGGTCGAGGAAGCCCAGGAGCGGAGGGGCCGGAGCCAGCGCTTCATCGAGCGCTTCGGCGCTTGGTACAGCCCGGCCGTGCTCGGGCTCGGCATCCTTGCCGCGTTGGGGCTCCCGCTCGTGCTTGGCCTGTCCTGGCAGGAAGCGGTGATGCGAGCGACGGTGTTCATCGTCGCTGCTGCACCCTGCGCGCTGGTGATCTCAATCCCCATCACCATGGTCGCGGCGTTGGGCACGGCTGCCCGCAATGGCGTGCTCGTCAAGGGCGGCATCTATGTTGAGGAACTCGCCAAGGTGAGCGTTGTCGCTCTCGACAAGACGGGGACGCTGACAAGCGGCGAGCCGCAAGTGACCGATGTTCTACTAGCAGCCCGAAGCGACGGAAGCCCGTCCGACGAGGACGCGCTGCTCGCGATCGCTGCGGCAGTGGAGCGCCACAGCGAGCACCCGCTTGCTCGCGCGATCGTGCGTCGGGCTCGCGAATCCGATCTCACTGTCCCCGAGGTGATCGGCTTTCGGGCTCTGAGGGGCGCCGGCGCCGAAGCCTCCGTGAACGGGCGCCGGGTCTTTATCGGGAGTCCTGCGCTATTCGAGGACCAGCTTGGCGCGCCGCTCGAAAACTTCAAGGCCGAGATCACGCGACTGCAGGACGACGGCAAGACGGTCATCGTCGTCGGCGACGAGCGGACCGCCTGGGGATTTCTCGCCCTACGCGACACCCTGCGGCCGAACGCTCAAAGAGCGGTCGCAGCGTTGCACGCGGCCGGCATTCGCAACGTGGTCATGCTGACGGGCGACAATCCACGAACGGCCCGCGCCATTGCCAGAGAGGTGGGCATCGACGAGGTCTTTGCCGAGCTCAAGCCGGAGGACAAAGTGGCGAGAGTGCGGGCCCTTGCGGAGGAGCGCGGTCATGTCGCGATGGTGGGCGACGGCGTCAATGACGCACCAGCGCTCGCCGAAGCGACGGTGGGCGTCGCCATGGGCGCGGCCGGCACCGACGTAGCCTTGGAAACGGCCGACGTGGCGCTGATGGCGGACGACCTGGACAAGCTCGTCTATGCGCTGGGGCACGCGAAGCGCACCCAAGCCGTCGTCAGGCAGAACCTTGCGCTGTCGGCAGTAGTGATCGGCGCGCTGATCGTCGGCGCCGTCGCAGGCGTCTTCTCCCTTCCGATCGTGGTGGTCGCGCATGAGGTGAGCGAGTTCCTCGTAATTGCCTCGGGCTTGCGCATGCTGCGCACCAAAGGACTCTCTTTATCATGAGCGCTCCCGAGCTTGAGTTAGTCGCACGCCTGGCATTGGCCGCGCTGATCGGCTTCGTGATCGGGCTTGAACGGGAAGCTGCGGGGCAATCAGCAGGAGAGCGCACACACGCACTGGTCGCTCTTGGTAGCGCCACCTTCGGCCTTCTTTCGCTCACTGCGTTTCCCAACGCGGACACCGCGAGGGTTGCGGCTGGCGTGGTGACCGGTCTGGGATTTCTCGGGGCGGGAATGATCCTCAAAAGTGCAGGTGACCGCATCCATGGGCTGACGACGGCCGCAGGTATTTGGGTGGTCGGCGCCATTGGCCTGGCGATCGGATCAGGAATGTACCTCGTCGGCCTTGCGTGCGCGATCGTTGCTGCCCTCGTCCTCCTTAGTGAGAGAGTTTTGCGCCTTGAAGAACGATTGGCACGCAGGCGCTCGGAAAGGGACGAGCGTCATGAGTAAGAAATCGATCGTTAGCGTGCCGTGCAAGGGGAGCAACTTCCTCGTCATCGTCTCGGGCGTGCGCGTGCTTACGGAGCTGACGCAAAGCAGCCAACGAAGCGAGGTCAGGCAGCGAGCTATGTATTCTGTCTATTGCGGATCAATAGGCGCAACCGCGTCGCAATAGCGTAATCGGACGCGCAGATTACGTTCCTGTCAACAGTCCCGCCGACCCGAATCGGTGAGGTTTTAGTCGTCAGGTCCGGCGCGAATCACAGGAAGGAGTTCTTCCCACTGGAGGCGCAACTTGAGTTGAGGCACCTGCGCTATGCCGTCGCCGCCGCGCACTATGGCAGTTTTCGGCGGGCGGCTGAGGCGCATGGGGTCAAGCAATCGACCCTGAGCCGCTGCATTTCGCAATTGGAAGAGCGTCTGGGGGTCGTGTTGTTCGAACGAACCAGCGGTGGCGTTCGGCTGACTACGGCTGGCGTCGAGGTATTGCGGACTTCTCGGCATCTTGTCGAAACAGTCGATCATATGGCCGCGACCGCCAAGGACATCGGCAGGGGCGAGGCAGGCCGCCTCACGGTCGGATTCTACACTTCACTGTCGGCCGGGAACCTGCGGGCAAGCCTGATCGAGTATGCGTCGCGGTTCCCGAAGATCGAAATCCAGACATATGAAGGCGCACGCGCATGCCTGTTCGCCGGCGTCGATGCTGGCCGGCTTGATGTCGCCATCGTGACGGGTGATCCGATCTCTCGCGAGGGGAAGGTTATGGGTCTCTGGAGCGAGCGCATCATGGTCGCGCTGCCCGAAGGTCACCGATTGGCCGGCAACAACATCGTCTATTGGACCGATCTGAAGGACGAAACCTTCCTTTTCAGCCAGCGTGATCCCGGGCCGGAGATACAGGACGTCTTGCTGGCGAAGCTCGCCGCGCCGGGCGAGCGGCCCAAGGTCATCAGTCACGATGTCAGCCGCGAGAACATCAAGAGCCTCGTGGGAGCGGGTTTCGGCGTCAGCCTGATGTGCGAAGCCTGCATAGGGGCCACCTACACAGGCGTCGTCTACCGCGAGGCGCGGGACGGCAATGGCCCGAGCCGGATCAATTACGCGGCCTATTGGCAGATCAACAACGACAATCCGGCGCTGGCGGGTTTTATCAACCTGCTGCAAGAGCGCTATCCCTCGTTGCCTACGGGCGACTGACGCGGCCGCCGCGCCTTCGCGAAGCCGCGGTCGGTTGCCATGAAGCGCTCCACCATGGGGACGATCAGCTTGGCCGGGTCGCTCACCGGATGGCCGGTTTCGCGGGCTAGGATTTCCGCGTAGGCGACCAGGTCGCGATGAACGGTCGCTGGAAATTCGATCGTGAGCTTGACCGGCTTGTCGTCGGCAACGACCCCGAGCTTCAGCTTTGCCATGTCAGCCTCCGTAGGGTTCGAGGACGAGGTCGCGGGTGACGATGACGCGAACGGGGAACCCTGGGCGGATCGTCAAGGTCGGGGCGATGTTCAACTGGCGGCGAACGATCTGCTGACCGGCATCGTTGATCGTGTCCTGCCCGCCGTTGCGGATCGCCTGGATCAGGCGGTCGTCGTCGTTGGTGGCGAGCTCTGCCCCAATGCTCAGCAGCGTGGACAAGCCCGCCGCCTTGGCAAGATCCCACCAGTGATAGTCGACGCCATCCTGGAGGCCGGCATAACCTTCGGCATCAGCGCCAGGTTGACGCTCGAGCACGATCGAGCGGCCGTTCGGGAAGATCAGCCGGTTCCAGACCAGCAGCACGCGGCTTTGGCCGAACTGAACATTGTTGTCGTACTGGCCAATGATGCGGGTGCCCTGGGGTACAAGAAGGATGCGGCCCGTCGGGCTGTCATAGATGTTCTCCGTCACTTGCGCGGTGACCTGGCCCGGAAGATCGGACCGGATGCCGGTGATGAGCGCGGCCGAAATCACGGCGCCCGCCTGAAGGATGTTCGGCGATGCCGGAGCCGCGATGCGATCCGGCGAGACGGTGCGGCGATCGGCGGCGGCATTGAGGAAGGCGAGTTGCCGATCCTGGGCCGACGGCGTTGCTGGCTGGGGAGCAAGCCCGAGGCTGGCGAGGTCAGGCGTGGGTGGCGGAACAACCGTCGCCGTGCCAGAGGCTGATGGTGGCGTCGGCCGGTTCTCCGTGCCGGCGAAGAGCTTGGCGGTGCGGGCGCTCTCGATTTCCTGCAGGCGGCGTTGCTCCTCGGCGCTGAGGCCGGGATTGGGTGATGCTATGCCGGGATTGGGCAAAGCCTGGCCGCGATTCTGCGCGCCAAGGATAGGACGGCCGAGGTCGC
>Ga0255336_101744_pt1 | contig 13669 bp, 11 predicted proteins | sample MeOH1_35cm_T3_17_FD_189102 | JGI IMG/M metagenome (GOLD analysis project Ga0255336, IMG submission 189102) | Sandy soil microbial communities from University of British Columbia, Vancouver, Canada - MeOH1_35cm_T3_179 | ecosystem: Engineered > Artificial ecosystem > Sand microcosm > Unclassified ...
TTGCATGGCTGGCACGCTCGACGGAATGGGTTCGAAATGCAATGCGACCTTAATTGTACCCTGCATTGCGGGCCACCCTGCATTGCGGCATGCAAGCAATGCCCTCCTCGAAGATCACTCGGCATCAACCTCTGCTAAGGAAGACGCCATACCAGCTAACATAAGGCGCAGGGCACCCTCGGCCATCCGACTCCCTTTTGCCGTCGACAACTCACTGGCTTTATCGTGACTTTGGCGTCGGCGACCCTGGTCGTATGGGAAGAATGCTGTCTTTGAGCCGGGCTACTCGTCGGCGGCGGCAAGATCAATGTCGTATTGACCGGCATGCACCGGCCTAGGCTTGCTAGCCCGATGAGGAATATTATCCTGATTTCACGAGCGTAATCCATGCCGGGTGATGATGATGTTCGACGCCTCCGCAAGATCCATGCATAGAAGGGCGACCTCCTCCAATACGAATCATGGGTGGAGAACTGTGTCGACCGAGGCAGCTGTCCTGATTCACAATCGCCGGGGTGAGAGACTGTGTGTGTCCGTGAGTCAGGCTGGGGGGAGCCATGCTTTGCTGGCCTCTTTCGGCTGCCGTTATTCATGACGCGCATCCGCCAGCTAACCTGAAACTCGTGGGTCATGGTGGTGGTCCGAAATCGCGGATTGCCAGCCATCCACGCGCTGGCAGGTGTTGGCACAAGCCAGGCTGACAAGGATCGGGGGCGAAGATATTGTTCCTGAAACCGAAAACCATTTTTTTCCTCCTCACAGCCCGGAAAGATCGAAGAACGGAGGCACGTGTTCGGTCCAGCTTGGGTCAATATCTTGTTGGTCTTCTCGTCCCAGATGGCCATGCCATGCATGTTAATTCCGTCCCTTTCGTGCAGGACCGTTGTCCTTTGCCGCCGTACTTCAGCGTACCAGTATTATCCACTCCCCCAGCCCACGCCGAGCCGGGTACGGAAGAATGGGAGCACAAATGACGAATAAGCAAGGGCAGGCCGATGTGCTTCTGTCCGTAGACCGACTCCACCGCGGCTGATCCATATGGGCCCTCAGCCAGCGCTGGCAGGCTAGAGACCAGGGCCAGGATTGCAGAGTTGCAGAGGCTGGGGGCCGCCTCGTTGTAATTTACCGCTAGCCCCCATATCGCACCGCGCTCGAAACCGCCCACAAGCCATATTGGTTTCTTTTCCTCCGTCCTCGTTGCGGCAACGACCTTTGGTCTTGCCACGGGACTGGACAATCTTCCAACCGAGTGGGACAAGGCGGTTGGCCGACGTCCCCGCCGGAATGATAATCGTGGTGTGAGAATGCCAGGGACGGCCGCGAGCTGAGTAACACCAGTCGAGCCGCGATAATGGCCGTCGTCGTAGTGTTGGTCATATTCGTCCTCATCCTCGCCACGGCGGCAGCGGCCCCGGCGGAGACACATGCCCCTCCAGGGCACGGGCTGGAGACAAGCGCGCTGTCCGCGGTCGCGCGAAGGACCATGGTGGTGCGTCAAGTCCCCGACGGGAGTTGATCGTGATAAGTCACTGATAGGCACAGCGGTACGGGGGATGTCATGGCCGTCTAGTCCGGGTCGGGTTGTTTTTGTGGCTTGAGGCGAAGGAGCCTGGTGGCCAATTGCGCGCAGACTGGTGGGCCGGAATGCTGGCCAGCGCTGACAACGAAGGCTGGGGCGGGGGGGGTGAGAGGGAGGGAGGTGTAGCAGGGCCTGTGAGCGTGCGGTGAGCGAGGCGCATAGTGGGTAGGGCGACAGAGCGCGCGAGAGAGGAGCACCACCTTCTCGACCTCCACCCTCCTGCCATCCCGTCGAGTATGCCAGGAGGAGCGGGATCATAATTCGCAGACAGGCCATCCACGCGATCGCCTAGGTCAGCCAAAACCAGGCCGCGGCCGGCTGCCATTGGATCTGGGTGTGAGTGCGGGTGCGGGTGCAAAAAGTGCGTGGGTCTGTCAGTCTGCCAGGTGCGCTGGTCGCTGGCCACTGGCCACTTGGTATCGAGTGTCAGTCCGGCTTGGGGCCCTTCCTTATCCATTAAGGCTTCCTCTCTGCTCTAATGCACCTTCTCGTCCTCCCGCTCGGCTACTGCGCACCGTCGTCCACCTTGCATTCCTGCATCCTGTCTCACCTGCTGCTTGCTGCTGTTCTTTCCAGACCTCAATGTCCAATGCTCCAGCTCCCCAGCGATGATGGTCTGAGTTATTGCCGTTCCTGAACTGCTTCTTTGCTGTGCCTTGCCGGACCTGCAGCTGTTCGGTACGTCCAGAGCCTCGCTTGAACCCGCCGGGCTGCGGTGGAGAAATTCATCTGGCCGATCTTCTGCGCGCCTCTACCTGCACTTGCGGCTCCCTTTTGCCACCAAGTACTTTGTGTTGCTAACTCTTGCCTCTCTGGCTGCGGCGCAGGTTGTCGAGTACTGGACGACTCACGCCCGACGCTGTTTTTTGCGCACGAAGTTCCACGACAGTCACGACCCGTAACGACCGACGATCACCACCTTACACCCACCAGCACACCCAGCTCAGACAGGCCGGCAGCCGACTCTTTCGGGAGACCAAGTCTCGCCCGCATTCCTGCTGCACCGTCTTTCGGTCCGCAAGCCGCCTGCGCTGGTCACGACCTTGACGATTGGAGACGACCTCTGCACAAAAAGTCCTCCTGCTTTTGAGTATTTCGCGCGGTTCTGCACGCCTTGCATCACTCTGCATAGCCTGATAGCCATCTGCCGAAAGAAGCGCGGCCACTGTCCCGCGGCCAGTTCCTATTCCACCGGTTGCTGCCACTGCGGTTGTCCGGACCGGACACATCTATCGAGTGGAAAAGGTCACCATCGGCCGTTCTGGTCTGGGGTCGAGCCCGTGTACCCCATAGGCATATCGTCCTGGAGAGGACTGCGACCGCCTTCCGAAACGTGACCACGTCGGTGGCACCTTTTTCCCACTGGTGGTGAGGGTTTTTTGGGCAGCAGCACATCGTGCGCACGATCCAAGATGAATCAAACGCAGTCGTATATGGACATGCATCCTGGCCCCCATATTTCATCGGGCCCGTCCTACTCGCATTCTGCCACGGCAGCGCCTCTGGGACACTATCCGCAGTATCAGCCGCCCATGCCATCTGCATCGGCGAACTATGGACCACCGCAGACGTATGGGACCTATGGCTATGCGAACGGCGTCACGTCACCGCAGCCCGCCACGGGTCCCGTCGGGCCTCAGGTGCAGTCTCAGAGCTTGCAGCTGCCTGGTACGCCGCATGGCCCATTGGAGATGTCGCCGTTACTGACTTGGTGAACAGCGATGATCCCGGCTCCAAATGCACAGCATTCGTATGTGCCGGCCAGTGCGACTCCGACACAGCCGTATCAAACGCAGCCGCAGCAAGTGCCCTTTGACACGACCGGGCAAATTGCCCCTCCGGGCATGAAACCCAGAGTCACGGCCACCTTGTGGGAGGACGAAGGCAGTCTGTGTTTTCAGGTCGAGGCCAAAGGAGTGTGCGTCGCGCGTCGAGAAGGTACGTTTTCCCACTGGTTTGGCCCAGTGGCGACATTGGCCGTTCTGATGGCCTGACCCCGTGCTAGATAACCACTTTATCAACGGCACCAAGCTTCTGAATGTGGCTGGAATGACTCGCGGTCGTCGTGACGGGATATTGAAGTCGGAAAAGACACGGCACGTGGTCAAAATAGGGCCGATGCATCTGAAGGGCGTGTGGTCAGTTTCTTCTCCCGGCCCCGAGAGGTCGCGCTAACGAAGCGACCAAAGGATTCCTTTCGAGAGAGCACTCGACTTTGCCAACAAGGAGAAGATCACGGACCTTCTGTACCCCTTGTTCGTTCACAATATCGGTGGACTGCTGTACAACCCCGAGAATGCCAGTCGAACCAACGCGGTCGTGGCGGCGACGGAGCGCCGTCGAATTGACAGTGTCGACTCTGTTCGACCATCTCAGCCGGCCCCGACGCCGTCACTGACGCACCACCATTCGATGCAGGCCAGCGCTCAGGCGCCTCCGACTCCCCACTCGATCGCACCACATCCCAGTGCGCCGCGTCCAGGGATCGACCGGGCACACACGTTTCCCACCCCTCCCACCAGCGCGTCCAGTGTGCTGGGCATGGGCAGCCAAAGCGGTTCCTACGACTGGGGCAATCAGAACATCCCCAATGGGGTCAACGGCGCACCGCCGCTGTCGATTGACACGGGCATCAATGCCCGATCCATGCCCACGACTCCGGCGACCACGCCGCCGGGCAACCCCGGGCCCGGCTTGCAATCATATCAAAGCCAATCGGGATACGACAACTCGAAGCATTACTATAATACCACCCCCAGCTCCCAGACGGGATATGCTCAGCAACATGATGGCACGCGATATGGCCCCTCCATGCCGGCCACCACGTACGGGAAGAGTGATATGGGCCCGCCGACGGCGCCAGGCGGAACCAGCGCGGCGGGGGACGCGCATGACCACACCAAGGCCGATCCATATGCTCAGGTTCCCGGACATGGACACGGGTCTCAACACGAGAGTGACCACCAAGAGAATGGGTACATGAATGCGGCCAATGCGTCGGCATATAGCTCGAATCGCGGCCAGTATACGTACAATCCGGCCAGTGACCATCCGCATCTGTCCCCCGAGATGACCGGATCTCCCTCGCACCAGAACGGTTCCGGTCACGCGACGCCCCGGACGATTCCCACGGGCCAGCCTCAATGGCCACAAGACTACCAGACCCCACCACGTCCTCCCACGTCGAGCAATGTGTACAGTGTCATTGGAAACACCAGAGGCGCCGCGGGCACCAGCTCGACCGACAGCTACTCCAATTCCGCCTACGCGGGTGTCAAGCGAGGCCGAGAAGACGACGACCAAGACCGATCGACCACCGCCACCGCCACCAACAACAGTACCAGTCGAGACTATGGTGGCTACGACCCCAAGAGACGAAAAACCCAGGACCCATTCGGAATGCCGCTGAATGCCCCCCCACATATGCAGGCCATCAAGACTGGAGGGCAACGATGAATGCGCCGATATGTGTTCCTCCCACGCTTTTGTGCCCCGCCGCAAGAGAAGGAGTCGGTAGCCTGGTCCTTGACGATGCTCGCCCTTCGGTCCGCTCGCGACGGCCTCGCCGCTGCGATGCGCGCACCGAAAAGCTATTACGAGATTACGACGGCTATTGCCAAAAAGAAACCAAAGACTAACGAACGGAACATGTGTTGCATTCTTTCGCTCTGCGACCTAACGACGTCATGACACGATTTCCTTTCTGAGCGTTTGCAAGAGGGCGAAAATGACGAATTGTTGCTCTTGTGGATTGAGACCTTTGCGTTCCGATCCCCCGGTTCTAGATGCTGTGTTCTATTTCATGTATGAGGGACGATATATGCGTGGACGGGCCATGATTGGGATGAATGGCCGCTCTTGATCGTGCCCCGACGATCCATCTGCCTTCTTGGCTGCCAGTGGAGACCAAGATTACATACTTTTTTGTCTGTGCAGCGACCATCTGAGCTTTTGGCGTTGAGTCCAGCAGTATGCAAGTGTCAAAAGCGGCAGCATCGTTGTGGCGGCTCATGTTTCTCTGATCATGGCATTCATTCGTCCTGATGGTATGTCGATACAATAAAAAAGCTCTATTCATAATAGCAAACCACACCTCGCTCCATCGAAGCCTGGACAGGACATTTTTTTTGACCTTGTGGCCGGAGATGTTGCCAGAGCGCCAAGGATTGCTTCACGTGATAAACTACGCCAAGCGCCGCACCGCACATTTTGCTCCTCCCCATTGACCACCCTCAACTTCCAGGCGAGGAATATCTCCCACACGACGTCGCCAGCAACCAGGTCGACATCAGAGCAAGATGTAAGAGACAGAGAGAAAGACCCCGTTCATTCATTCCTTTATCCATTCTCGTGATCGCACGCAGACGCTGGCCTTTGCGCGGGGGCGCCGGCTGTTCACCAGGCTGACTGCGTCATATGTAGGGTCAACCTTCGAACCCAAAAGCGGCTCGCCGCGTCTGTTGTGGGATGTGGTAAGCGCAAGATCTGGCTCGATCCGAATGAAGTCAATGAAATCGCCAATGCCAACTCGCGCCAAACGGTCCGGAAGCTGGTCAGCGATGGCCTCATCATCCGCAAACCGGTGGCCATGCACTCGAGAGCGAGAGCGAGAGCGCTAAACGCTGCCCGACGAATTGGCCGGCACCGAGGGTTCGGTAAGAGAAAGGGTACAAAGGACGCCAGGATGCCAAGGTACGAGAGTACATTTTCGCTGTCGTCGTCACCGGGCGATACGGAGAAGGGAGAGAACAAAACAGGGCGCTAACACAGGTCGTTGTACAGCCAGGTCCTATGGATGAGGCGTCTACGGGTCCTCCGACGATTACTGGTGAAATACCGAGCGGCCGGCAAAATTGATAAGCATCTCTACCACGAGTTGTATCAATTGAGCAAGGGTAACACGTTCAAGCACAAGCGTGCTTTGGTTGAGCATGTGAGGAGATTACCCCCGTCCAGCAACGGCGACGACTGATGATGGTAGATTCACAAAGCCAAGGCCGAGAAACAACGTGAGAGGATCCTGAAGGAGGAGATGGACGCCAAGCGTGCGAAGACCAAGGCTGCTCGCGAGAGGAGACAGGAAAGAATCCAGACCAAGAGAAATGCTCTGGCCGGTACCGACGAGGAGGATACCAAGGAGTAAGCAGATGGTGAGGTACGTCGAAAGCGGGCTGGTCACGGTCGGTGGACATATCTTTGGAGAGACGAATCACGAGCGAGCGATTCTGCCATGACCGGAGGGGAGATTGGCGAGGACGATGGCGGGCTGATATCATTCTGCTGCGGCAGGAAGCCAGGAAACCATCTGGTGTCGAGCGCTTCTTAGACATCTGCATACGCAGCCAGCGTGGGCTTATGGTTCTGTAGGCGCCATCATCAAGATGCAGGAATTTACCAATTTGGCGCCGTTTCATCGAGTCTGACGTTGATTCCGCTGTCTCGTTGTTTCATGGCTGGATTCAAGTTCTGGGATGAGACTGTTGGTCCGATTCATGAAGGATCGATCAGCTCTCAATAAGGGAGGAAGGGAGCCTGCTCTTCTTCCTCTTGCTCGCGCTGTATGATTGTTGCTTGCATTTATCACCTCGCGTGACTACCGATAAAGTGTACTTGCAGTACTGGCCAGCATCCTGGTCGTGCTGTGGCTTGCAGCCGTGAAACACAATGCGGACGCCGCATTCCTATGGTGGCACTGGTCGGGTTGAGTAAGCTGGTTAGCGGCAGGTGGGCAGCTGTGCAGTAGTACCGGGTACCTGTATACTCTTGTCATAGACCCGGACTGTGATAACGGAGTGGCTAGGAAATGATTGTGACCAAGGCCGAGGAACGGAGGCCCTGCTGCAGTAGTGTAGCCAGCTGGCAGTGAACAAGTTGCAAGGTAGCGAAACTACTGTAGTTAACTCCATACCTGGCCTCGGCATGGGGTCCCGCTCCCCCGCCCGACCTGGTACTTGTGTAAAACCCTCTGTGGCACGTCAAGCCCACAGTGCTTTGCTGAGGCGGTCGGCATAGCCGTCGCAGCCGTCATCACCTCCCCATGCACGTCTCCCCACCATTCCAGCACCGCTGCCACCGCCATCAAGACCAGGATTTGGACCTCAGCGGTTAGTGCGGCGTCAAGGGTCAACAAAGCACACTTGCATCTTCGGCTCCTGCTCCTGCTGCTGATACTGCTACTGCCACTCCACTTTCGAATTCGTCTGAGAACAAGACCAAAACCAAAGCGAAAGCCGACTCTGTCTAGACAGAGCCAACCTTTCCCAATCTCTCCTGAGTGAGGCAGCCGTTGATTCGGGTCAATTCGGTCGGTCCTTAGCCACGGCGGCTGCGGGTGGGCTGAGATCTTGATCGCACGTTAACCAATTTGGGACTCCGTGACCTTTTGTCTTTATCTTTGACAACTTGCCGGTAGGGGAGAATCACGGACAAAGAGGCATATCGTTATATTGATCGTTGATAGATCGCGTACTGGCTGCGTGATTGTTTGGTAGGTTTGGAGGTTGATCGACCGTTGCAGATCTGAACGACGACATTCACCCGCTCGATTTTCGGCAGTTTGACCAGCGGACTCCCGCACCTGGACCGTTACAGAGCGAATGCGGCCTGTGAGGGTTCGACGTTGCGAAACTGACCAACGCTTCTATTTTTCCTGTACCTGATTATACGTCGCTGACCGATTGAATGCTCCTTCATTCGTTCGTTCGTCCATTCATTGGCACCGGAAGAAGAGCAGGATTATGAGCTTGGACTTCTGTTTGACCGATCAATCGATTTGAACCTGGGGCTGGGGCTTGGGCGGGCTTGAGAAAGCCTGCTCCTGCTTGGAATCTCTCCGAGGGTTCATCACTCCATTGGGGAATCATGTGGGGAGCCGGCGGCGGGTTCTGGGGGGCCATTGGTGAGTGTTGTCTTTCTCTTTGGTCTTTGTCGTTCAGCACCCTTTGGCCTCGGAGAGTTGATATGTTCCGGGTCCAAATGTTGATGGCATCGTATGGTGGCTGTGATCATGCACTCCAACTACCATCAGTTGCAAAGCGGATGAGGGAGACTGTCCTCTAAGTTTAGGACCACGTGCACATAACGGATCGCTTTGCAGCAGAGGTGCTTGCAGGAAACCACTTTGGCACGCCGAGGCTGCCGCAGACTCGTGCATGCCAACAGTTGGATGATCCGGGCTCCGCCTGCCTTGCCATAGCACACTGGGCAAGAGCTATGGTATTCATTCATTCAGTGACATGGGACCTCTTGAGGAATCATTCATCCTGGACCAGTGGCTGACTAAACCCAGCGCCAGGAGGCGACACCTTCCTTGACAAGGAGCGAAAGCCGCCCGCCCGACCTATTGCGCTGGAATTTCCCAATTATGTGCCTCCGCGGTCCGATTACCGGTTGACGGGTCGACACATGAAGTCTCTTCGCGACATGATCCTGTCTGTCCGTCGACCCACTGACATTCAAGATTCACACCTCGCCTCCCTCAACATTCACCTGGATCAAGACGTCCCGTTGACGGACTTTGTGCCTGCAGACCAGTTCACGTCGCGCCCGCTGTTGTACGATTCCGATCTGTCGTCCATGCTCGCGGAGTTGGGATTCGACAATCAAGATGCCTTTCGCGAGATTCTCCGGCAGCCTCCGCTGGAAGGGAGAAAGAAGCCTCGGTTGGCATATTCGAGGAACTTTTACACCAGTCTGGAAGATATGAGTCGGTACTGGGATGATACCGAGGATCAATACTACATGGTCGAGGATCAGGGGAAGGAGGACGACAAACCGGGAGGCGCGAGTGACAAGCCGAATCCTGAGAAAAGGGATCTCCAAGCCCGTCCTGGTGGGGCCGGTGAACCGGATTCGGTCACGAGTGCACCTGTGATGGAGGCGTCGACGCCAGGTCCGAGGATGAAGGAGGTGTACAAGGGAAATCGATTGGGCAACGGCGAGCAGATGAGCCCGGGAACGAGGGTGGCCGCGGTGAGGAATCTTCTCAAAATGGTCATCCACAAGTTCAACTGTCGAGACTACGAAGTCGCGCCACGGGAGCGGCTGAGGATACGGAACGTCAACTTGCCCATGGTACAGTATAATTTTTGCGTGGCCAAGGTGCCGGCAGACATGAAGCTGGCGCGGGCGCGGATGGTCGAAGGACCCATGATTGCCGTGTATGCGAGAAATGAGGTGCGGTTCAAGAGCCGAGAGGGCCTGTTGACGCCGAGCAGCGACTTTTTCGGAGAACGGTTTGACCTGTTTCGCGAGATCGGTTGTCTCTTGATGCTGGCGATGCAAAGGACGAGGGAAGGGAAAAAGCAGCGCCCTCCGGATGAGAAGGAGCAGTGGTGGGCGGTCAGGCCGAGGTGGGGTGGTGGAGAGACGCGATGGGGTCAGCTGGCCAATGAGGTATATGAAGATGAGGATCCGAGCTGGAGTCCTCTCGAGCGACGGCTGCAGCTGGAGAAAAGGGATCGGGAGGAAAAGGAGCGGAAGAAAGCGCTCGAACTGAGGGCGGCCACGGCCAACGAGAAGGATGTCGAAGGAGGTCGAGGAGGAGGGGGAGAAGATTTGATGGCGACCGCAGAGAGGCCAAAGAAGAAGAAACGAGCCGGTGGAGAGAGCAGCCCAGTGAACGGGGCGGAGAAAGACAAGAGTGAATGGAGGGACGGCAGGAGGCTGATGTACGTGCCGCCCATGAGGAGGAGATGGTATCACGACTGGGTCAAGATCCGGCCGAACACGCCGACGTGGGACGAGAAGATCATCTACAAGCGGATCGGAAGGCAGCAACAGCATCAACAACAGGAGGCTGATGGGAAAGAGGCCGACGCTGGAGGGTTCGATGACGTGTACTTGGTGTCGAGCGTGAATCACCACGTCTGCCTCGTGAAGCTGAGCGTGCATGAGAAGTACCTGGAGTGGTTGGATACGGGCAAGACGGTGCAGGAGGACGAGCACGGCGGCCGCAGCGACGATTCCTGGAGTAAGAACGTCAAAGGGAAACCCCCTCCCAAAAAGCACAACCTCTTGTATGTCAGTCGAAGCCCGTGGTTCGACCTGTTTGACGTGCACCAAAGGCAAGAATTTCTCCTGGGTCTGTGGAGGCTCATGTGCTGGGTGGCGCGCGACGACGTGCCCCAGGTCGAGTATCAGAAGATGGAGCAGCAACGCCAGCAACAGCATCCATAGTGGTGAGAATGGCATGGACAGGGGGTTGGATGATAGACTGACAAATCAAGAAGACTCGGGACGTTGGACAGATTGACGGCAATGACGATATGATGGATATTCAGGTTCATAGACAAGCATAGCTGAAGTGAGCGGGGTGGAGATCATTCATTAGGATTCAAAATAGCCAAGCGGAACGCCAAAGACCAGGCCGACTCATTTTACAGACCATCAGTCAGTTCCCTTCGACTTCTTTTGATATGTGCCAGAGCACGTTGGACGAAGCGACTCCGCCTCACCTCGGGAGAAATCAGGGCCATGCTTGCTTCTTCAGCTTGGGCTCCCTTCCTTGACCCAAGGCTCCGCAAAGGTCCCCACCCAGTCCTCGACCTCTCGCCTCAAGACCAAGATTTCCGGCTCATCTTCTCCCTCCTTCAAGTACTCGACAAAGGTCTTGACGGCTCCGGGATTCTTCTTGCCCTTGCTCTCCGCGTCGGTTCGCGCCTTCTTGTCGACTTTCAACGCGATCGACACTGCTCGATCGACGACCTCGGCGACGCGCGTGAAGTCGGCTGGTTGGAAGCCTCGCGTCGTCATGGCGGGCGAGCCCATCCGGAGACCGCCTGGCTTCAGCGCGGATTTGTCGCCCGGCACCGTGTTCTTGTTGCTGGCCACGCCACACAGTTCGAGCACGCGCTCGACTCGGGCGCCGTCGATGCCCTTGGATTTCAGGTCCACGAGCACGAGATGATTGTCGGTGCCGCCCGAGACGATATCGTAACCCAGTCCCCCGGCATGCGGGGAATTGCCCAGGCGTTCTGCCAGCGCTTTGGCGTTGGCCAGAACAGTTTTTTGATACTCTCGGAATTCCTTGGTCTGAGCTTGATGGAGGGCAACGGCCAGCGCCATGATGGTGTGGTTGTGTGGACCACCTTGGTGGCCCGGGAAAACGGAGGCGTTGATGGGTCCCTCCAGATGGTACATTTCCTTTTCGCCCTGCTTGTTGGTTCGCCTGACGCCCTTGCGGTAGAAGATCATGGCGCCACGGGGTCCCCGCAAGGACTTGTGCGTCGTCGTCGTCACGACGTCCGAGTGAGGAAACGGCGACGGAATCACATCACCGGCGACGAGCCCAGATATATGGGCCATGTCGGAAAGCAGGTAGGCTCCGACTTTATCGGCGATCGCCTTCATCCGCGCATAGTCGATCAAGCGTGAGTAGGCCGAAGTTCCGGCAACGATGATCTTGGGCCGATAGAGCTGCGCCAGCTCCTCCAGCTTGTCATAGTCGATCAGGCCGGTCGATTCGTCCAATCGATACGGCAGCGTTTCAAAGTACTTGGAGACCATGGAAATCTTTTTGCTCGGGGTCTGATATCCGTGAGACAAATGGCCGCCATGAGGCAGGTCGAGGCCCATGATCCTCTCGTGAGTATTGAGCAGAGCCGAGTAGGCGTACAAGTTGGCCGGTGATCCCGAGAGCGCTATTCAGGTCAGAATGAGGCGCCGTCGGTCACGGCAAGACAAGTACCTACGTTGCACATTGACCCCCCATTCTTCTGGATTCAGTCGAAATGTCTCCAGAGCCCGCTGCTGACATAAGCGCTCGGATTCGTCAATGAACTCGTTTCCTCCGTAATATCGGGCACCCGGATATCCTTCAGAGTATTTATCTAGCGTCTGTCAGTATTTGCACGGCCGTAGTCGACAAGGGATGGCCGACTTTGCATGACACTTCCCAAGGCATCGAGCACTGCCTGCGAGGTAAAATTCTCCGACGGAATCAAGTTGATGAAATGTTTTTGGCGCCGTTTCTCCTGTACTTACATCAGCGCGATGAATCTGGGAAAGGAAGTCAATCCGAACGCACCCGCTGCAAGATTTGGTAGACCTCCGGATCTGCTTCTTGGAGATGGGCTCCTAAGAGCTGAAATACCGTCAGCTACCGAGCCAGCATGGCTGACCCACACACCTTATTCTGGGCATCACTTTGCGAAGATGCAAGCGTGATTGTAGAGGAAAGAGCTCTGCTGGACGCTTTGCAGGAAAGGCATATGGAAGAATGAGACGGCCTCCGGATGGATAAGGAAGCCAATGACCAGAGCCTTCGCCCGGCGAGAGCACGACTCATTGTGAGCACCAAGATGAGTGCCGATCTCAATGGGCCAGGCTGATGACGAGTTCTGGCTGCGGAGGCCAATTGACCGTCGTGCAAGGTCGTCTTCAGTCAGTCTTCAGTCAGTCTTCAGTCAGTCAATGCCGAGCGAAAAGGACACAGATTGGTGGTTGATTGGTGGATTCGCGTGCGTGCTGCGTCGACCTCGTCATCGATTTCGTCTACGAGGACGGGATTAATATCATTAGTGCTCCCTCCGAAAGGTTCGCGTCGACGCCTTCCAGGGACCCATGAATCCAATCAGACTGACAATGAGTGGTGCGCAGAGGGTAAGATACAGCCGAGATCAGGTGATATGACGGAGTTCTGAGATTGCGCTTGGCCTCTTGGGGAAAAGGCACCAAATTTTCCCAGAAAAGCCCGTCGACGTCTCCTCCGCTCTTTTCCTCTTCACAACTAAATCCAAGATGAAGAGAACCTCTCTGGCTGCTGGCAGCACTCGCGCTCCGGACTCGTCTGGAGGTTTGTGGGCGATGCTGATATGTCCTGGGTCCATTCACCACCTTCAAGGACAATTTGAGCGTACCTGATTGGACATGTTGTTCAGTTCCGGTGTGGTATGCACATACCGCGAATGGTCATTCAAGGGACCATTCACGGTGCCAGATCCATACATCTCTGCAGATTACGTGCATTCCGTGCGTGGTCGGTGGTCCCTTGGGAATCTTCGGACCTGGATTGGCTCTGGTTCCGCGATGGTGATGCTTCACATTTGGGCTTGCCCTCGTCAGCGGGATGTGTGTCGATGGACGGCATAC
>Ga0255336_101745_pt1 | contig 13668 bp, 9 predicted proteins | sample MeOH1_35cm_T3_17_FD_189102 | JGI IMG/M metagenome (GOLD analysis project Ga0255336, IMG submission 189102) | Sandy soil microbial communities from University of British Columbia, Vancouver, Canada - MeOH1_35cm_T3_179 | ecosystem: Engineered > Artificial ecosystem > Sand microcosm > Unclassified ...
CTTTGGCAACCGCCGGCACTGCAAGCGCCGTCTCGCTGGAGACCGACAGCCGGCGCAATTCGGTAATCGAATCGCGCAGCGTGGTGGGCCGGGAAAGCAGATCCTTTTCGAGCCGCTCGTGCGACAGCCGCATCAGGTAGTGGCTGTTGGTCAACGCAACGAGACGGTCGTTCAGGTAATCGTTCAGCGAGGAGGCGCGTTCGGCGCGGCTGCCCCAGGTATCGCCGAAATGCCCGGCGAGAATCGTCTGGATCAGGCCGCCGGCGAAATACAGCGCGGGGAACGGGCCGCCATGCGGATAGAAGAGCGCCCATGCGCCGAGTATGAAAGCCCCGCTCAGCAAACCAAGCAGGCTGCCGTACCGCAAGGCCACCAGCAAGGACACCAGCCATAGCCACGGAAAACCGGAGCGCAGCAGCAACGGGTCTTCCGGATGAAGCCACCGCGCCACGGCCAGTACGACCAGCACGAGCACGACAGTCTCCACGATCGCGAACGGCCGCGCCACCGCGGGCGCCAGAAAGCGGCGCACACGTCCGAGATTGCCGAACGGATGCGCGTGGCGCGGCTTGGATGCGCCCGGATTGTTTTCCACGGCTGCGGTATTCACGGCCATTTCCTTTTCACATGTCGGGTGTCGGTTCGCGGCCCGCGTTTCGGGCGCCGACCGGCAACCTTGGGGATAAGCTTACTGACGCGCTTGCAACGGCGACAGGACCTTGGCGATCAGCGAGGTGGCCACGCTCGACAGACCCGAGCGGCTCCAGCCCGTGCGCGTACCCGTCGCGCTCCACACCACGGCGCCGTTCGACACATCGATCAGCTCGAAGGTCACGCCGACCACCGGCTCGCCGTCCACACCCGTCTTGTAGCGCCATTCTTCGACCGCACCCGAGAGGACGTAGCGGGCGTTCTGCGAACGCGCCCATTCCAGCGCTTTGTCGCTGTCGGCCCGCTGCGTCGTGTCGAACAGCGAATTGCGGTTCGAATCGGCCGGGGCAATGCGCACATCGGCGATACCGCCCGCGCGCAGCGTATTGGCCGCGATCGATTCGGCGCTATGGCCCGCATCCGGCGTTTCAGTGTAGTTGGCGATCGACACCACCGCCACTTTGTCGCCGCGTGCGAGCGCGGGGCCCGAGGTCTGGCGCACCGTGCCGCATGCGCTCACCAGCAGGGCCAGCGCGGTTGCCGCGACACACCAGGCGCTCGTGCGAGCCAATCGTTTAATGCCGTACATGAAGAATTCTCCTTGGGATAACTATGCGAAATCCGGTTCAATAAAACCAGCTATAGCGAGCGCCGATCTGGGTCACCGGCGTGCCGAGACGCGAGACGCGCTGATGCGAGAAAAAGAGCGCCGCGTGATCGCCGCCGAACACCGTGCCCGCGAGGCCCAGACTGAGCGACGGACCCCAACCCTGGAACGAATCATGCAGCACGCCGACGTCGAGGAACGGCCGCCATGCACGCGTGTACTGGTCGATCAGATCGTTGCCGAAGCCGAAGAAAACGCCGTATTGCGAGTAGGTCTGCGGGATGAACGTCGACGCGCTGACCGGGCCGGCGCTCACGGGAATCAGCCGCGAGATCAGGCCGTCGGCCTCGCCGCTCGCGCCGTAGTCGCCATGCGCGCCGATCAGCCGCAGCGTGTAGTCCGGATAGTTCGTGCGGATGCGATAGCCGATTTCACCGCTCGACAGCACACCGCTGCCAAGATAGCTGCGCGCCTGGCTGTAGAAGCGATCGGCCTCGACGGTGCCCGTGGCATACAGACTCTGCGTCGCGCGGTACGTAATCGTGCCGACCACGTTGTCCTTCATGCCACCCACCTGCAACGCCTGCGACTCGCGCGCGGTCTGGTTGCGGCCCGCTTTCAAGGCGATCGACAACGGCGAATTCCTGCCCCACTCCGCAGCCACCGACACGCTGTAGAAACTGTCGAGCGCTTCGCGGCGTCCCACGGTGACCATGAACGCGGTGTCGTACGTTTGACGCCGCGCGAAAAATTCCACCGAACGATCCACCGACGGCACGTTGGTGAGTTGCCCCTGATCCGTGGAGTGCTGGAAGCGCTGGATACCGTTCACGCCGACCATATACAGATCGGCGATCTTGATGCTGCCCGCCAGCGTCTGTTCGATGTAATCGAGCGGATGCTCGACGTAGCTGGTCACGGTCGCATCGAGCGATTGCGGCCACGTCAGAGCGGTCTGCTCGAGGCGGCTATGCAGTTCCGAATCGTAAGGCGCGCCTTCCAGCCCCTGAAACGCGAGGTCTTCGGCCGCGCCCGGACGATCCACCGCGATCGACGCATCGATACGGTTATAGAGCGGCAAGCGCGCGCCCTGCTGGTCGAGCAGCCGCTCCATCGCGGGCTTGTCGTTGTCGGCGAGCGCGATCGCGATCAACTGCTCCGAAGGTTGCACGAGAACATTGGCGTACTGACGAGCCAGCCAGCGCTTCGCCAACGGATTCGCTTCATGCGACATCGCCCAGGCGAGCGCCACGTCGCGCGCCACCGACGAACTCAACTGCGCCTGATCCGGCAACGCCGCGGCAGCGTGCGCCTTCACGGGCTGCGCGGGCGGCAGGCCGGCCGCGTCGCCGAGCAGCGTGCGGCGCGCTTCGGTGTTGTCGTTGCGGCCGGCGTCGCTGGCGAGCAGATCGATCAGGAAAGCCTTCGACACGTCCGCGTTTTCGAAGATCGACGCGAGCGTCACGCGGCGGCCCAGCATCTGCTCACGCACTTCGCTGCCCTGCGAGGCGCGCGTGCGCAGCACGATCTGTCCTTGTGCGCTGTTGGCGCGAACGGCGGCCTCTTCCTGCTGCATCTGACGCCAGACGTTGCGGCGGATCGACCACGCGAGATCGCTGCGCCCCGCCATTTCCTGCGCTTCGGCGTAGGTCAGTTGCCAGAGCGGATCGCGCGACATGGCCGCCGATTGCAGCCGCAGATACTTGAGCGCGGCTTCAGGCCGGTTCAGGCGCATCAGCGCGGCGGCCAGCGGCCCCCACAAAGCCGGCGCCTGCGCGGGCGCATCGCGCCATTCGGCCACCGCCTCGCGCAGTTGCGCTTCGCTGCCGTAGTCCACCAGCGTCCAGAGCAGCGCGGCGCGCAAGTCGAGCGTCGCGCCCGGCAGCGCCACCGCGTGCTGCAAGTCGTGCAGCGCGTCGAGCGGACGGTCGGTCTGGCGATAGTATTCGGCGCGCACGCGCAGAAACGCGGGGTCGCCTTCAGCGGTGGCCAGTTGCTCGGGCGTCAGGCTTTTCAGCAACGCGTCGACGCGATCGTATTGCTCGGCATCGGTGTAATAGTGAATCGCACTCTGCAGCGCGCGCTGCGACTGGTCGCGGCGGAACTGCAACTCGGACGTGCGGGCCGCGTCGACCGGATATGCGTCGTAGAAGTACGTCATTGCGGCGAGATCTTCGGGCGCCGCCTTGCCGCTGGCAAGCAGATGCCTGTAGGCGTCGTTCGCAATGTCGTCACGCTGCAAAAGACGCGCGAGTTGCGCGGCATTGCGCCAGAACAGCACGTCGTCGTCCTTGGCGCCCTTGCGCGCGGCGAGCAGCGTGTCGAGCGCGCCCTTGTAGTCGCCGTGACGATATAGCAGGCTCGCCGTGCGCAGCGCGTATTGCGTGTTCGACGGATACAGCTGATTCAGCTTGCGGTAGTAGGCCAGCGCTTCGTCGTCGTGACCGGAGCGCTCGGCGAGCTGACCCAGACGCGTATCGATCGCTTCAGCCGGCGAATTGCGTTGGCGGCTGCGCAGGAAAGCCAGCGCGTCGTCCGGGCGGCCGAGACGCTCGTAGGCCGCAACCACCGAGTCGACCAGCTTGAGGTCGCCGGGCGCCGCGTTCGATGCCTGGATCAACGCCGCCAGATAGGCATTGTCGTCGTTGAGCATGGGCGCGAGGCGCATGACGTTTTTCCAGCCTTCCGGATCGTGCGTGGCCTGCGCGTACGCGAGCCACATCTGCAAGGCGAGCGGCGACGCATGGTTCCATTCGGAGACCTGAGCGAGGCGTTTGGTCCAGACCGGCGAGCCCGGATTCTTGCCGACCTGCTCGGTCGCCACGCGCTGTGCGTTCGGCAGATCGTTCGATTCGAGGAACGACTGATAGAGGAGACTCGGCACGTCGTTCGACGTGGCTGTAGGGTTTGATGCGGCTGCGGGCGCTGCTGCATTCGCTGCTGCATTCGCTGCTGCATTCGCTGCCGGATTCGACGCCGTTGCGGCAGGCGCCGATGCCGCGGTGGACGCCGCGACACGCACGAGATGCACATCGCCCCAACCCTGCGTGCGGGTGCGCATCGCGAGCGCCGCTCCGGCCTGCGGGCCGTCCATATAGGCGTACTGCCCCTGCGAACCGTCTTCACGCGCACGCTGGCGGATGAAGTCGACGAGACGCAGCGCGCCGTCTTCATCAGGCCGTGCCTGCGCATAGCCGGCCAGCGCCTTCGCATAACGGTCGACGAGATCCGGGCGATGCGCCGCGCGCGCCAGGTTCAGCAGCACGACGAGCGTCTCGTGATCGTGGGCAAACGCGGCGCCGTGGTCGTTGGCGGCAGCGAGCGCTTCGTCGAGCAGATTGCCCGATTGCAAGGCCCGAATACCTGCGATGAAGCACTGACGCTGCGCATCGAACGTCGCCGAGGCCGCTTGCAGGCGGAACCAGGCGTTCGCCGCGCCACGATAGTCGCCGCCGTACATGGCGAAGCGCACCACTTCGCGGTTCCAGCGGGTTTGTTGCGCCGGATCCTGCGCGGCAAGGCGCGCATAGAGTTGCCCGGCGAGTTGTTGCGCGTTCACCGAAGCGGCTGCTTCAGCCAGCATCTGCAGATCGGCATTCGACCAGGACAGGGCCGCCGCATTGGCGAGCTGCGTGCGCAACCGCGCGAGCGCGGCATCGCGGCCCGGGTCGTTGGCGGGCAGCGCGAACGTCTCGCGCGTCTCGACGGTCAGACGCAGCAACTGCGCCGCGCGGCGCATCTGTTCGCCGGGAATCGCCTCCATGCGGGCAGCCATACGGAGCGCGTCCTGGTTGCGCCCCAGACGCACATACTGCGTGCCGAGCACCGAGAGGATTTCCGTGTTGTCGGGCTGCACACGCAACCATGCTTCGAGATAGGCGATGCTGAGATCGCTCGGCGCGTCGGTGGACGTCATCCGGCTGCGCAGGCCGCCGCGCGGATGCACGAGATAGAGTGTGATCAACACCACGCCCGCGAGCAGCAGAACCAGCCACATAGGCGCGATGCGAGGGCGATTATCGGCCACAGGCGACCTCGACTGACTTGTAGTTCAGTTTCGGTCCGACCTCGGCCGGCGTGTCGAAACGCAGGAAATCGCCGTCACGACGCGTGACTACTGCCTGATTGTTCACGCTGACCTTGCACTGCTGAGCGTTGGCCAGCTTGACGAATGGCTGGTAGTGACCGGCGAATTCGAAACGCACGCCCTGCGGCGTGCGCCGGAAGTTGCGCAGGAAACCGTTGGCTTCGCCGATATACGGCGCCGCTTCCCTTGTTACGGGGCTGCCGATCGCAAACCGGGCGCTGCCGCCGTCGATATGGATATAGGTGCCGTCAGGACCGTTTGCAAAACCGGTCACGCCCGAGGCGTTATCGAGCGACGGTCTCGCCGCCTGCGGCCAGTGCAACTCACGCACTTCGCCATTGCCGCGCACGATCCAGTCGTTCGCCTGCGGACCCACCTCTTTCGCCACCGCGAACGTGTGCCAGTCGAGCACCTTGCGGATGTACTCGCTCACGTAGACCGGCATCACCGGCTGCTTGAGCACCGTCGAAAAGATCTGGTCGAGCGCGCGCAACGAGGCCACCTTGGTGCCGCTGTACATGTGATAGTAAATGTCGATCGGCTTGAAACGCAGCGGCCGGTCGGTCATTGCGAAGGTCTCGAGCACACGGGTAAAGCCATAGAACGGGCCTTGCCAGTCGTTCGTATAGACGTTCTCGTCCTGATTCGGTGCGTACACCTGATAAGCGCCAGGCCCCTTGTCCACGCCGATCGGCGCGATATTGGTCCAGCTATTGGCCGACTTCGTGATGACCGTGTCGCCGCCGTTGAAGTTGTAGACGCCCGCCTCGTACACCTTGCGCACGACGAAACCCGGCGGCCGGCAGTCGCCCGACCATTGCAGGATCACGGTCTTCTTGCCGGCCGGCGCGAGACGCGTGTTGATGTAGTCGATCGAACCGGTGATCTCACGGTCGATATTGAAGTGATAACCCGGAATATTCAGCGAGAACGCCGCGTCGCCGCCTCCGCGATCCACTTGTGCGCCGGTCTTGCTGTCCACCTGCTCCCACTGGAACGGATGCGAATAGGTGTGCGTGCCGATCTCGACGTGCGGCAGCGCGAACATCTTGCGTGCGATCTCTTCGAGACGCGGCGAGATATCCGGATGCAGGCCCTTCGGACCCACCTCGCCTTCGATCACCGAGAGCGTCATCGGCACCGGGTAGCGGGTGAAGATCTGCTGGTACAGCGCCTCGCCGGAATAGTCGGGACCGGGGAATTCGGCGCGCGACGCGAAACCGTCGCCATCCACGTGCGACATCAACAGGCGCCGGCCGTTCTCCGTGGTGACGCTCGGCGACGGCATGTCCTGCAAATGCAGCGCCGCTTTCATGAAGGTCATTGGCTGAATCGCCCAGCGCTCCTGCTCGATGCTGTCGAGCGAGGCCACGGTGTAGGGACTGAGCGCATAGCCGCCCCACGGCGTGAGCGCGACCTGATCGAGCAGCACGCCATTGGCCGACACGCGCAGCAACGGCTGGCTGCGCGAACCCACACGCACGCCTTGCAGATCGCGCGGTTCGGGCTTCGGGCTGATTTCGAAGCCGACCATCGGATCGCTTTTGACTACCGTGACCGGTGCGGCCAGCGTGCCGCCCACGGCTTGCAGATCGAGCGCCGCGCCGGCCGAACCGGCCGCGTCGAAGCCGAACTGACCGAGAAACGCGACAGGAATGTGATCGGCCATGCGCGCGGTGACCCAACGCTGCCATGCCTCGGGATCGGGCACCGCGCCGCGCTGGATCCACGCGACGACGCCCGCGTAGCGATCCGGCGTGATGGCGTCCGGCAGACGCGACGAGAAATCGGCATACTCGACGTCGTAGCCCATATAGTTGAGCGGCATGGCCAGATCGCGCACACCGGCGCTCAGGTCGAGCGGATCCTGGGTGTCGCGGTCCTGCACAATCAAAATCTTGCGCGGCAGCACTTCTATCTTGCCGATGCCGACCACGTCGCGCGCCTTGCTCGTCACATAGGGCAGCATGCCGGCCGACACGACGCGCGCGGCCGTCTCGCGGGCGCACTGCCGGTCGGTGCGCCCGCAATACTCCACGGACACAACGGGCACGCCGCTTTGCTGCGTGAACGCGCGCGCCTCGTCAATGCGTTGTGCGCGCAACGATTCAGGGACGTCGAGAAGCTGGCCGCTGTCATCCACACCGCGAACCAGCGACTCGCCCACCACCGCGTAGAGCGACTTCGCATACGGCAGCGCATTGCGCATGACGTCGGCGCCGCCCGCCACGAGGCGTGCGTCCGGATGCGCGTCATGAATGCGGCCGGCGGCGGCGACGGCGGCGGGCGTATCGAGCAGAAAGCCCCGATAGCCACGCTGCCACAGCGGTTCGATCTGGCTGGAGAGGAATGCGTCGGCCGAACCAGCGGACTCGGCGTAAGTGCGCGCGATCCACGTGGTATGAGCCAGCGGATGAGCCGCCGGATCGAAACCGGTGGCCGGGTCGACCACGACGGCGTCGAAGGCCTGCAATTCGCCGACAGGCGGATTGGCCGCGTAAAAGAAAGCGAGGTTCGGCTGAGAGGAAGCAGAATGGGCGGCCGCGGCAGCGGACTGCGGCGGCGCAAGCTCGGCATGCGTCACGAGCGGTACGATACCGGCCGTGCCGAGCATTACCGCAATCAAGGTACGCGTGAGAAATCGTTCGTTCGCCCTTTCGACAACCCCGCAAGAGTCCCCGCCGGCGCGTGCCCGGGTCCGCTTCTTCATCGCCAAAATCTTTTCCCCGTTCTGTCTGAACGCGAGCGGCGTTATCCCGTATGAAGAGATGTCCCGCTAGCTGATTTTTGAGCCGGCCCATTTTGCATTATTTACACGGCGCAAATTCGACGTTGCGCCGGATGCGAAACCGACTTTTTGTTTGTTTCCTGCTAAGGCCGTGGAAGATAGCACATCAGATGGGGCGGTCTCAAGCTGAGTTATGCCATTGCGCGATTCCGGACAGTTAAATAGTGAAAAACGCATCCGCTTGAATTCAAAGGCAAACGATTGCGCGCCCGAGCGCAAGCGATACTCACCGATCCCTGGCTGGAAAATCGAGTCGTCAAGCGGTTCGAAAATGTGTTGGAAAATCGCCGCATCCAGTTCGAGTCAAACTCCGCTGAGCGCCAATCTTCTGATCAATAATCATCGGATAAAAATGCACTATCGTGCGTTTTTCTAAAAAAGTTTGATTGGGTTTAAATCGGGCGGACAAGACCGCGAGTGTGGCAACAGATACCGGAATGAAAAATAAAAATCATTCCGGGAAGGCCCGTAAGCGCACCCGCCTCAAAACGCGACAAAAAAATTAAACTGGCTCCCTAAAGAAAATGCGAGAGGATGCCGTTAGCGCAGTTTGGGCAAACCCGGAGCGATCCGGCGACGCAAAACTATAGGGACTCCCTTGCGGGAGTTTGCCAGTTGCCCGCCGTATCCACGGCGGGCCAATCGACAGCGGTTTCGAAGAACCGCGTCAGGAGGCTACATGCGGAAAAATCGGGGAATGGGTGCGGTTTCGGCTGCTGCTTCGGAATCGGTGCGCGGAACCCGCGTTGCGGGCCGCACCGGCAGGTATCTGGGGCGAGCGGGACTCATTGCGGGCCTGCTGCTGGGATGCATCGACGGCACGGCCTTCGCGGGCAGCACGGCAACCAGCCTCGTCGTACCCTCCTACTTCAATGCCACCGGCAGCGTCGCGAACTGGAACAGTCTCACGACCACGGCGCGCAAGGTGCCGACTACCGCCATCCTGAATCCGAACAGCGGCCCCGGCGTGAAGGAAGATCCGAACTATGCCGCGGCTGCCACCAGGCTTCGCGCCGCAGGCGGCAAGGTATTGGGCTACGTGTCCACGTCGTACGGCAAGCGCTCGCTGTCCGCGGTCGTGACCGATATCAACACGTATGTCGCGCTGTATAAGGTGGACGGCTTCTTCATCGACGAGATGACGTCCGACAGCCAGATGTCGCACATCCAGTTCTACCAGTCGATCTACAACTACATCAAAGGACTGAACGCCGCCTACTCGGTGACGGCCAATCCGGGCACCAACATTCCCGAACTCTACGCAAGCCTGCCGACGGCCGACCAGTTCGTCGTATTCGAAAGCACGGCGAAGAGCTACGCGAAATACCAGCCGATGAGCTGGCAAGCCGGCTATCCGAAGAACCGCTTCGTGCACATGGTGTACGGCGCGACCGCTGCGCAGTTGCCAGGCGTCGTGCAATACGCAAAAGCGCATGGCGCGGGCGGCGTGTATGTCACGTCGCTTGCCGGCGGCAATCCGTATAAGGCGCTGCCGCCCTACTGGAACGACGAAGTGGCGGACGCCGCCGCACCTTGACGGGCAAAGCCGTCGACACCCATCTTGCCCGGCCGGCGCCACTTGGACCGCCGGCCGCTGGGCACACCTATTGCTGTATTGCGCTAGCCGGCAAATAACCCGTCAAAGCACGCAGTGCCCACAACGAGTCGCCGTTTCCAGCTTCAATCCAGCAATCCATCGGTGGGAGGCCCCATGCTTCGATACGCTGCAATCTTTTTCATCATCGCCATCATCGCCGCGGTATTCGGCTTTGGCGGCATTGCCGCCGGCGCCACGGAAATCGCCAAGGTGCTGTTCTTCATCTTCGTGGTGATCTTCCTCGTCACCTTGCTGATGGGCGTGATGCGACGCTGATTAGCGCTTCGACCGTTCAGTTGGACATACAGGCCCGGCACGAAATCGGCATGCGGTTGCAATACTTGCCACACGGTATTGCAATTGTTGCTGTTGGTGCCGGTTTTTTTTGCTCTGCAATAGCGCCAGAACTGCTTTGATTCTGAACTTTAATTGGTTCGCATGCATGAACGCTTTCGCTACATTGGACGTTCAGATCACACGCAACCATAAGGACAATCAATGGCACTGGTTCGGGGCTTTGCATTCTTCGCTCGGGCACGCACGTCGCCCGCGCGCCGCGCGCGCGTTCTGCGCGACTTCATGTCGGCGGCAGCGGCCGCGCTCGCGCTGTGCGTCGCCGGCGTCGGCACCACGCAGGCCGCGCCGCTCGCCGAACTGAAGCTCGACTACGCGTATTACTCGCCGGAAAGCCTCGTTATCAAACGCAACGGCTGGCTGGAACAGGAGTTCGCCGCCGACCACACCCCCGTCAAGTGGGTGCTCAGCCTCGGCAGCAACCGTGCGCTCGAGTATCTGAACAGCGGCGCGATCGATATCGGCTCGACAGCGGGGCTCGCCGCCGTGCTCGGCAAGGCGAACGGTAATCCGATCCGCGCCGTCTATATCTTTTCGCGCCCCGAGTGGACCGCGCTCGTCGTGCGCAAGGACTCACCCATCAAGAGTCTCGCCGATCTGAAAGGCAAGAAGATCGCCGCGACCAAGGGCACCGACCCGTTCCTCTTCACGTTGCGCGCGCTGCATACGGTGGGACTGTCGCGCGACGACGTCGAACTCGTAAACCTCCAGCATCCGGACGGCCGCACCGCCTTGGCGAACGGACAGGTCGACGCATGGGCCGGTCTCGATCCGCACATGGCCGCCGCGCAGGTCGACGACGGCGCGCGCCTGCTGTACCGCAACGTCGACTTCAACACGTGGGGCTTCCTGAACGCGCGCGACGACTTCATTCGCGAACATCCGGATGCGCTGGCCCGCGTGCTGAAGGTCTATGAAAAAGCGCGCGCGTGGATCGCCGCGCATCCCGACGATACGGCGAAGATCGTCGCTGAAGAATCGAAGGTGTCGCTCGCGGTCGCGAAGCTGCAACTCAGTCGTAACGATTTCAGCCACCCGCAGCCCGGCGCGCAGCAGATCGCCGCGCTCAAAACCGCTGCGCCGATTCTCGTCGACGAGCAACTGGTGAAAAGCGGCACCGATCTCAATCAGGTCATCGACGCGCTGATCGATTCGAAAATCGCTCAACCCGTCATCGCGTCCGCAAACTCCAACGCGAAATAATGCGCTCAATACGAATTTCGCAAGCAGTCAGTGCCTGCACGGGCGGCCGGAATCATGGCCGCGACTGAAGAGACGCTCGCGCCGGCAAGGCGCGCTTCGCAACGGCTCGCCGCGAGCAATCCCGCGCAGAATCAGCGCATACGCGACCCGTTGCGTCCGTGGCGTTATGCAGGGCTTGCGCTGCCGGTTCTGTTTCTCGCCGTGATCGAAGTCCTGGTCCGAGCGTCCGTGTTGCCCGCGCATCTCGTGCCCGCGCCGAGCGCCATCGCGCAAACATTATGGGATCTCGGCGGTCTACGTCTCGCACGGCATGTCGGCGCGAGCGTCGCGCGGGTCTGCGCAGGCTTTGCGCTGGGCTCCGCGCTCGCGTTGCTGATCGGCGCCGCGATGGGACTCAGCCGCCGCGCCGATGCACTGCTCGACCCCGCGTTTCAGGCGCTGCGCGCGATTCCTTCGCTCGCATGGGTGCCGATCCTTCTGCTCTGGATGGGTATCGACGAAGCCCCCAAAATCACGCTGATCGCGATCGGTGCATTCTTTCCGGTGCAGCTCGGCGTCGTGGCCGGCATACACGGCGTCGACCGCAAGCTGATCGAGTTCGGCGAGGTCAACCGGCTGACGCAACGCGCGCTGTTCACGCGCATCCTCCTGCCCGCTTCGATGCCGCAGATCTTCACGGGTTTGCGCACCGGCCTGAGTCTCGCGTGGATGTTCATGGTCGCCGCGGAGCTGATCGCCGCGACACGTGGACTCGGCTATCTGCTGAGCGACGGACGCGAGACCGGCCGGCCGGATGTGGTGTTCGGCGCGATCCTGCTGCTGGCGCTGCTCGGCAAACTGAGCGACGGCGCATTCAAGGCAATCGAGACGCGCGTGCTGTCCTGGCGCGACGCACGCGTTGGGACGGGAGACGGACAATGACCCAGCCACCCATGCTCGAAGTGCGCGGGCTCACCCGGCGCTTTGGGCAACGCACGGTGTTCGAACAGGTATCGTTCGAACTCGCGCGCGGCGAAATTCTGAGTCTGGTCGGTCCCAGCGGATGCGGAAAAAGCACGCTGCTGCGGGCGATTGCGGGTCTCGACCGGGACGTCGCTGGCTCAGTGGTGCTGGAGAATCAACCGCAGCGCGGACCGTCCGGGAGGATCGGCGTGATCTTCCAGGAGCCCCGGCTGCTGCCGTGGCTAAGCGTAGCCGACAATATCGCGTTCGCCGCCGGCCCGCGACGGGGACACGATCCGCGTGTGGATGCGCTGCTCGCCGAAGTCGGTCTGCCGGGTATCCGCGATACGCTGCCGAAACGGCTGTCCGGCGGCATGGCGCAACGCGTTGCGCTGGCGCGCGGCCTGTTCGCGGAGCCCGACCTGCTGTTGCTCGACGAGCCGTTCAGCGCCGTCGACGCCATCACGCGCTCACGGCTGCAACAGGTATTGCTCTCGTTGACGCGCGCCCACGGAACAGCCGCGCTGCTCGTCACGCATGATCTCGATGAAGCGCTTTACCTGTCCGATCGCGTTCTGTTGCTGTCACCGCCCGGTGACGACCGTCCGAGCCGCATCGCGCGCGAGATCCGCGTTACTGCGCCACGGCCTCGTAACCTGCGCGATCCCGCGCTGGACCCGCTGCGCGATGTCTTGCTGGAGGGGATTGCCTACGGCAGACTTGAGGATGACGAATGAATCCGCGTCAATCGGCAGGCCGTCACCCTGTTCACGCCGCGCACGCGATCGGCGCCCGCGCGCTCAATCGGTGCGACCAGTTGGCGAGCGTACGCGTCGCCACCGGCGGCTTGCTCAGGATCGCGCTGTCGTAACGCTTGCCGTCGAAGCGCACGAAATCGACGATACGAAACCCCTGGCCGCGATAAAACGCAATCAGATGCGCAGCCGGTTGCGGCGTATCGAGCGCGAGCTCGGCATAACCTCGCGTCGCGGCCCAATGGTCGGCGAATGCGAGCAGCAGCGTACCGATGCCGCGCGCCTGCCACACCGGTTCGACCGCGAACTGCCGCAAGCTGGCGATATCGTCGCGACGGTATAGCTCGCAAGCCGATTCACGATCCTGCGCATAGAGCGTCATCGTGCCGACGATGCGTCCGTCGCACGCCGCCACATAGCAATCGCCCCGCGTGGCGCGCAGCCGTGTCGTCTCGACGGTCTGATCGACGCATGTGCAGTTGAGGCCCATCGCGCCGAGCGGTGTGAAGGCGCGATGCAACAATGCCGTCAACGCAACGTACGAATCGCGAGCCGGGTCGAAGCGGCGCAATTCGACGCGGCCCACGCCGTGACACACGTAGTCGATACGAACGGATTGTTGTGTCGTTGCACGTCGCTTCACGTTGAGCACCTCGCGGTATCAGGATGCCCGAAGTGTAGATT
>Ga0255336_101746_pt1 | contig 13654 bp, 10 predicted proteins | sample MeOH1_35cm_T3_17_FD_189102 | JGI IMG/M metagenome (GOLD analysis project Ga0255336, IMG submission 189102) | Sandy soil microbial communities from University of British Columbia, Vancouver, Canada - MeOH1_35cm_T3_179 | ecosystem: Engineered > Artificial ecosystem > Sand microcosm > Unclassified ...
CGGACTGCGCCTTGCACGCGCCCGCGAATTACTGCAACAGACCGACATGTCCATCACCACCGTGTGCGTGGCATGCGGCTTCGAATCACCATCGCATTTCTCCCGCACCTACCGCACCCGCTTCGGTTCCAGCCCGCGCCAGGACCGCAGCTCGCCATGCGCGACGGCGCCTTTGCGGGAAACCGTCGCGGCAAGCTGACGCAAGCCCGTACAGCTTGGTAGCGCTTAGAACGAGTGCCGAATGCCGATACGGACATCGCTTTGCGTGCTCGACGTGGATGGCGTAAAGCTATAGCCGATCACCGCGTTCACACCACTCGATGCCTTCAGGTAGTCGCCCGACACATAGACATCGGTACGCTTGGACAAGAGGTAATGCAGCCCGAGCGAGCCCATGTTCCACTTGTGGCCTTCGAATGCCGTGAACTGATAACCGCCGTACAGGATCAACGCCGGCGTGAAGTTGTACGACGCGCCGCCTTCACCCACGTGCATGTGCGACGATTGTCCGAAGCCCTTGATCGTCGTGTACGTGTAGTTGCCCAGCAGCATCAAGTCGCCGAACGCATACGATGAACCGATACCGACGGTGGACTGGCTGTCGACGTTGAACGCGGTGCTGCTGAACAAGTCGGTCACGGCGCCCGTCGTGGGGTTCACGGTCGCAACGGTCTGGCCGAGGAACGTCTTCGTGCCGATCATCGCGTACGGGTCGAATGCGTAGATGCCGTTCGGGTTGTTCAGGCGCGTGTACGCCGTGCCGATCGTGAAGTCGCCGTGCGCATAATGCGCGCCCAGGCTGTACGAGCTCTTCTCGTGGAAATTACCCGCCGTATTGCCGAACGAGAACATGCCGCCAAAGGTCAGGCCGTTGATATCGGGCGACATGTACTTGATCGAATTCGGCAAGCGGTCGCCGTTCATGCGGTCGAAATCGCCCTGGTGGATGGCGTAGCCGCTGCCGAACGCGGAGATGTTGTATCCCTCCATAAACTCGTTCGTCATGTCCAGCTGGTTACCAGCCGATATCGTGCCCCACTGGTTCTGCAAGCCCACATACGCCTGCCGGCCGAACTCCGCACCACCTTGGGCAAGCGTACCGTTGCCAAGGTGGAAGCCCGACTCGAGCACGAAGACCGCCTTCAATCCGCCGCCCAGATCTTCCACGCCCTTGAAGCCGAACCGGTTACCGTAAGAAACGCCGTCGTCGAATTTGACGACGTGCGATCCCCCCGTGTTGTTGACGTAGGTAATGCCGGCGTCGAGGATACCGTACAGCGTCACGCTGCTTTGCGCGTGAACCACAGCAGGTGCGGACACGGCGCCTGCGCTCAACGCTAGGGCCGCCAGCTTTACGGCATTTCGCTTCTTCATCGTTGATTCTCCCTGATACCCGTTTTTGCACGTTTCGTTGGACAAAGCGAGATCCGCGCTGCTCCGGCGATGGGTCAACATCGCGCAACGCTTCTCGCTCGAGTTTTTTATTGCAGAGACCGGCGTAATACCTTGATCCGTAGCTTGTGACGCTGATCAGCGCGCAAAATCTTAAGAAGCGTTAATCAGCCTTGCAAAAGTAAGAGGCCATATTTGCAGCGGCTCGACGTTTTGCGACGCAAATCTGTCCAGTTGCGACGCACTGTTGTTATTTGGAACCAAGCGCTGTTTGCACTGCCTGCCACCCATTTCCACCCGTGGCTGTGGTAACGCCGTCGAGCCAGCCCTTCACAAGATCCGGGTTGCGCTTGAGCGCTGCTGCAGCAGCGGTATCCACGTTGGTCTTGTTTTGAAGGACGTCGGTGATGATGCCGTTCTCCAGGTCGACGTTGAATGTCATCTGCTTGAAGAGGCGTCCCACGTTCGGGCATTCGCCCACATAACCGGCCCGAGCGACCGTGTTGACCGTCGCGCCGCCGAAGTTCGGGCCGAAGTATTGATCGCCCCCATCGAGATAAGTGAGATGGAACTTCGTGTTCATCAGATGCGGTTCCCATGCAAGAAACACGATCCACTTCTTGTCGCGGACCGAGCGTTCGACTTGCGTCAGCATGCCCGTCTCGCTCGATTCCACCAGCTTCCAGCCGTTCAGTCCGAAAGCCTTTTCATCGATCATCTTCTTGATGTTCTGATTCGCCGGCGCGCCCGGTTCAATGCCGTAGATCTTGCCCTCGAACTTGTCCGCGTTCTTCTGCAAGTCAGCGAACGTATGCACGCCGGCCGCAGCCACGTAGTCCGGCACAGCGAGCGTGAACTTCGCGTTGGTCAAGTTGGGGTGCACCACGTCGATCGACTTCTCATCAACGAAGGGTTTGACCAACGGCCCTTGTGCCGGCATCCAGTTACCGAGGAACGCATCGACCTGGCCCTTCTTCAAACCCTGGTACGTGATCGGCACCGAGAGATTCGAGACGCTCTGCTTATATCCGAGCGCTTTCAGCACGACGCCGGCCATGGCGTTCGTAGCATCGATATCGGTCCAGCCCGGATCCGCCATCTTCACCTGCATGCAGCTTTGGGGCTCGGCGGCGCTCACCGTGCCGATGGTTGCGCAGAGTGCCGCAATGCAGAATAGCGCGTGTTTGAAGGGCTTTTTCATGTTGACTTCCTGTGGGTGGCGTGGTCGGTTCAGCAGCTTGGACTTAGCGTTTGACAGCGGGAAAACGCGCCATCGCTTCGAGCGTGTCGAGGTCGATGTGATTGCGCATATAGCGTTGGCTGGCGTCGACGCACGGCTGCCAGTCCCATGATTCGATCAGACCTTGCGTGGTCGCTTCGAAGTGGAATTGCCGGCGTCGCTGGCTTTTCACGACTTCTTCGCGCAGCGCTTCGAGATCCCAGCGTGCCGCGACTTCCTCGCGGAACGCAGCGACTCTCGCTGCGTGCTCCGGCAGCGTGGCGAGGTTGGTGCGTTCAAGCGGATCGGCGACAACGTTGAAAAGCTGGTCTGGATCAGAGGGCGTATGGATGAACTTGAAGTCGCCCCGGCGCAGCATCACGATCGGTGCGATCGCACCCTCGGCAAGGTACTCGCCGATGGCTTCATCGTGTGCCTGGGGCTCGCCGCGCAGATGCGGCACGAGACTCCGGCCATCGAGCGTATCCGGCCATGCCGGTCGCGCTGCGCCACGACCCAGTTCCACGAGCGTCGGCAGCAAGTCGAGATGCGATACCGAAGCACTCACGTGAGCCACATCGAATTGGCCCGGCGCATGCACGATCAGCGGCACACGGCAGCCACCTTCGAAGAACGTCATCTTGTACCAGAGGCCCCGTTCGCCGAGCATCTCGCCATGATCCGAAGTCACGATCACGATGGTGTCGTCGGCCAGTCCCGCTTGATCGAGTGCTTCGAGGATCGCGCCGAATTGCGCATCGACATAGGAAATCGCGCCGTAATACGCATGGCGTGCGTTGCGGATCTGCTGGTCCGTCGGCGGGGTCTTGTCGGTTTCACACACATAGCGCAGGCGCTTCGAATGGGGATCCGCGGCGTCCAGCGTGTCACGATGCGCGGGCATTTCAATGTCTTCGTCGCGGTACATGTCCCAGTATTTCTGCGGAATCGCGTAGGGATCGTGCGGGTGCGTAAGGGACGCCACCACGCAAAACGGCCGCTCGTCCTTTCCGGCTTGCCGCTCGCGCGCGATGTCGAATAGCTTCTGGCGCGTGGTGTAGGTCACTTCATCGTCGAAATCGAGTTGATTCGTACGCACGCACGGCCCCGCGTCGATCACGGAACTCATGTTGTGATACCAGCTCGGCCGCGTCTCGAAGTCGTCCCAGTTCGGCGTCCAGCCGAAATCCGCCGGATAGATGTCGGTAGTCAGGCGCTCCTCGAAACCGTGCAACTGGTCGGGACCGCAAAAGTGCATCTTTCCCGAGAGAATCGTGCGGTACCCCTCCGCACGCAGGTAATGCGCGAACGTTAATGTTTGCGAGGGAAATTCGGCGGCGTTATCGTAGGCGCCTATTGCCGAGGGCAGCTTGCCCGACAAGAACGAAAAACGCGACGGCGCGCAAAGCGGACTCGCACAATACGCCGAATCGAAGACAACGCCCCGGGCCGCGAGCGCGTCCATGTTCGGCGTTTTCGTGACGTGATGGCCATATGCCGATAACGCGAACGGCGTCATTTGATCGGCCATCAGAATAAGGATATTTTGTTTAGATTTAAGCATCGGAGCGAGGCTCGAATAGAATCGGAGAGGTGGCGCGGTATTGCAGCAAAATGAAACGCGGACAGCCCGCAATGCGCACCACTATTGCCGTCCAATTCGCGGCTGTGAAGAGAGCAAAACGTTATGAGCTCATAAGGGGGACTTATGTCGAGGCAAGACCGTTTGCCGCCAATGCAGGCGCTATCGATGTTCGAGTCCGCCGCGCGTCTCGCCAGCTTCACCGCCGCCGCCCGCGAGCTCGGCTCCACGCAGCCGGCCGTAAGCCAGCGCGTGGTGCAGCTTGAGGAAAACCTCGGCGCGCCACTGTTCGAGCGTGGGCACCGCGGCGTGACGTTGACCGAGGACGGCGTACGCCTGTTCGAAGCCGTGCGCCAGAGCCTGGACACCATCCGCATTGCTACCAACGACATCCGCGCGCGTCACGCCGCGCCCGCGCAGCGCTCGCTCAATCTCCTGACCGACTTCGGCTTCGCGACGTACTGGCTGATGCCGCGCCTGTCGCAATTCAAGGCGCTGATGCCGGACGTCGACGTAAAGATCACAACGGCCCAAGACGTGCTCGCCGCCGATCACGATCATGCCGATATCGTGATCGGCTTCGGTCATGCGGCGGCCGACTGGGCGGGACGCGGCACGGTCAAATTGTTTCCCGAACAAGTCACGCCCGTGTGCAGTCCGGCGTTTCTCGCGCGACACGGCAAGCCCGGTCATCCCTCGGACCTCATCACCCTGCCGCTGCTGCATCTGGAGCCGACGAACCCCGAGCGCTGGCTATCGTGGCATGGCTGGTTCGCCGCGCACGGGCTGGCGGCGCCGCCCGCGCATCGCGGCATCACGTTCAACAGCTACGGCTTCGTCGCGCATGCTGCGATCATGGGCCAAGGCGTGGCGCTTGGCTGGGCACCCCTGGTGGACGAACTCGTCGCGAGCGGTCAACTGATCCAGTTGTTCGACACACCCGTCACAACGGACGGCGGATATCTTTTGAATGCGCCGCGCGCTCAAACTACGGCCGTGTGTGCGTTTCGCGACTGGCTGCTCGTCGAGTGCGGCGTGGCAGCCTGAACCCGCCTGAACCGCCTGACGCTCCGATACCAGCGCCACGGCGTTTAGCTTCTAGCCGCCGCCCCGTGTAATTTGTTCTACTGCGATGTATACGCGCCGCCTTCGCGGCGCTGCCATTCGCATAGTGGAGAACCGCATGGCCGGCGATATCGTCATTGACACCCTTCCTCATCAACTCGTGCTGACGATCGCATGTCCGAGCGCCGCGGGACAAGTCGCCGCCGTGGTCGGCTTCCTAGACCGGCACCAGTGTTATGTCGATGAACTCACCGTCTTCGACGACGACCTCAGCCAGCGTTTTTTCGTGCGCTGCGTATTCCATGGCGTGGACCACGATGAAACACTGCAGATCGCCGCGCTGCAGCAAGAATTCACGCCTATTGCCGAACGCTTCTCCATGACGTGGGCGATCCACAACGTGGCTGCGCGGCCGAAGGTGCTCATCATGGTATCGAAGCTCGAGCACTGTCTCGCGGACCTGTTGTTCCGCTGGCGCATGGGCGAGCTGAAGATGGATATCGTCGGGATCGGGTCGAACCATCGCGATCTGGAACCGCTGGCCGTGCAGCACGGTTTGCCGTTTCATCACCTTCCCGTCACCGCCGACACCAAACCGCAACAGGAAGCGCGCCTACTCGATTTGTTCGAGTCGTCAGGTGCGGAGTTGATGATTCTTGCGCGCTATATGCAGATTCTGTCGGGCGAGACAAGCAGGAAGCTAGCCGCGCGCGCGATCAACATCCATCATTCGTTCCTGCCCGGCTTCAAGGGTGCGAAGCCGTATCACCAGGCGCATACGCGTGGCGTGAAGTTGATAGGCGCAACGGCCCACTTTGTCACCGACGACCTCGACGAAGGTCCGATCATCGAACAAGTGGTCGAACGCGTGGATCACGCCTACAAGCCGGAGCGTTTGCTCGCGACGGGACGCGATGTGGAATGCATCACGCTCGCACGCGCGGTGAAGGCATTCATCGAACGGCGCGTGTTTATCAACGGTGACCGGACGGTGGTGCTGCAATAAGCCTTTGTCAGGAATAACGAAAAACGCCGCTAAAGAGCGGCGTTTTTTCGTTGAAGCTAATGAAGCGCGGAAAACTTACTTCGTCCAGCTCGCCACGCGGTCGCCGTGAGCGGTGATCCATGCGTCGGCAGCAGCGGCCGGCTTGGCGCCGTTTGTCGTTGCCAGCATCACGCTGTCGATCTCGCCCGGTTTCCATTGGAACTTCTTCAGGAAAGCGACCACAGTCGGCGCTTTCTTTTCGAGTTCCGGATTGACGATGTTGTCGACGTGCTCCGCTTCACCAAATACCTTCTTCGGATCTTCCAGGAATTTCAGCTTGTACTTCGCGAACATCCAGTGCGGTTTCCAGCCCGTCACAATGATCGGCTTCTTCGCGTTTTCCGCACGCGCCAATTCTGCCGTCATCGCGCTACCCGAGCTCGGCATCAACGTGTAGTCGAGGTTATATGCCTTGATCGCCTCGCCTGCTTTCTGCATCACGCCGGCACCTGCGTCGATACCGACGATGCGTCCGCCGAACTCCGCCTTCTTCGCTTCAAGATCCGCCAGGCTCGTGACGTCCACATCTTCCGGGACGATCAGGCCGATCTTCGCATCAGGAAAGTTGGTGCCGAGATCGACGACCTTTGACTTGAAGTTCTCCCAGTACGCACCGTGCGTGACCGGCAACCACGCGCACAGCGTCATATCGAGGTCGCCGCGCGCCACGCCTTGCCACATCACGCCGGCGGCAACCGGCACGAGTTGCACGGGATAACCCAGCTTCTTCTCGATGATTTGCGCCGCCACGTTCGTTGTCGCCACGCTATCGTCCCAGCCTTCCACGTAACCGATCTTGATGGTCGGTTTCGCATCGGCGGCGAATACAGCCGTGCTGGTTACAGTCAACGCAGCGCTTAAAGTGCTTAAAACAAGCAGTTTTTTGATCAGTCTCATTGTCGTACTCCCCTGTGCGGTTCAAACCATTAAGGCTTTAGAATCACCGGCCAGAAATGCGCCGACTGGTTGTTTTTCGACACCCAGTTGTCTGGATGCGACCTCGTTTTATCCGGCTGCGGCGCCGGCCCTGATGAATACCCTACTTATCGACGACAAGATCCGTCAGCGGCTTGCTGCAACACAGCAGCACCATGCCCTGATCGATCTCGCGCTGGCGAATGCCGCCGTTATGTTTCATCTCGACTTCACCGGACAGCAGCTTGACCTTGCAGGTGCCGCACATGCCTTGCGTACACGATGCCGGCAAGCGCACGCCCGATTTCTTGGCCGCATCCAGCACATGCTGCGCGCTGCCGCATTCGATCTCGCGATTGCTCTTGGCAAAGCTGACCTTGAAGGAGGTTTCCACCGATTCGGAAGCCGGCGCCGGATCGAAGCCGATCGCATGCTCGCGCGCCTCGTTGAACGATTCGCCGGACTGCAGCGCATCGGCCACGTGAGCGGTCGTCAGTTGCGCCGCGACTTCCGCAATCGTCTCGAAGGAGAAGCTTTCTTCGTGATAGTGCGTGGCATCGAAACCGCCTTCCGCGAGCAGATCGCGCACCGCTTTCATGTAGGGCGCCGGGCCGCAGGTAAAGATTTCCCGTTCGAGGAAATCCGGTGCGATCAGCTTGAGCAAGGGCAGCGTAAGAAAACCCGTCACACCCGGCCAGTTGGTGCGCTCGCCGACTCGTTCGCATACGAACGCCGTACGAAAATTCGCCTGATTCGACGCTATCAGATCGAGTTCGCGCGCGAAGATGATGTCGTCGGGAGTGCGTGCGCTGTGCACGAATACGATGTCGCGATCCTCGCCAAGCTCGTGGTGCGCACGGCTCATGGACATCAACGGCGTCACGCCCGATCCCGCCGATAAAAACAGGAACTTGCGCGCCGGATGCCGGGCGCAGGTGAATTCGCCGGCTGGACCGAGCACACGAACCTTGCCGCCTGTCTGGAGATTATCGTGCAGCCAGTTCGACACCTTGCCGCCCGGCACGCGCTTCACCGTGATGGAGATGGTGTGCGGACGCGTGGGCGGCGACGAGATGGTGTAGCAGCGGTTAATCGATTCGCCGTCGATCTCCAGTTCCAGCGTGATGAACTGGCCCGGCTCGAACGCAAAGGTCCGTTCAACCGGCGCACGAAAGAAAAAGCTCTTTACGTCGTGTGTTTCCTGACGAACGTGGCAACAGACGAGCGTGTCGTCGGTGTCGCTATCCCAACGCGCGGGAAGCGTGCCCCAGAACTCGGGCTGGGTGACTCGGTTCGGGGCGTGCTCGAACGTCGCCTGATCGCGCATCATCTGTTTCTCCGCTGGTGCTTTGAGTGCGCCGTTGAATGTTAGCTACGCTTAACGCTTGAACGACACGACTTTTTCGCCGTGCGAGCTCACGCTCGCTTCATCCGGCGTGTTCGCGTAGTCCTCGAGACGCCCGATGTACCACTCGCAGAACTTCTCCACGAGGCCTTCCGTGAACGGCGAATACGGACCCGGTTCGTACGCGCTGCTCGTCACGCCGAGTTGCGAGAATTCAACCAATGCACGGTCCTGGTCGTTAGTCGCGCGCCAGACGGCGGTGAGGTTATCGACGCTGTAGTCGACGCCTTCCTTCGCGTCCTTGTGCACGAGCCACTTGGTGCGCACGAGCGTTTCGCCGGCCGACAGCGGAATCACCGAGAAGCTCACAATGTGATCGCTCATGAAGTGATGCCACGAATTCGGCTGCGTCCAGAACGAGAGACCGCCGAGATCGGCTTGTTGAAAGCCGCCAAGCAATTTCTTCGATGCCACCTTGGCGTCCATCGTCTGCGACTCGCCGCTGCGATCGAGCGGCAAGCGCTGCGTGCGAAAGCCGCTGACGAGATCCGCTAGCCGGTCGATTTCCTTCGACGGCAGGTTCATCGCTTCCCATTGCTTCGTGCGCTCTTCAACCGTCCTGTCGAACGCGGCCATGGCTTCTTCGTTGTCGGCGGAACGCTGATAACCAAAGCCGTATTCGTAGAGCGAGATGGTGAGTTCAGGATGGTTCGCCACGCAGTGATAGCACTCGCGATTGTTCTCCATCGTGAGCTTCCAATTGCCCTTTTCGATGATGTCGATGGACGCGGCCACTTTGCAATCGGCGAGGCCGTGCGGCAGAAGATACGGTTCCATCGAAGCGCGCAATACGGCGAAATCGGCCGGCGGCGTGTCCGCGAGACAGATAAAAATCAGCCCCGCGAGATTCTCGAGGTGCACCTTCTTGAGACTGTGCTTGCACTTGTCGAACTGCTCGCCCATGTGTTCGGCGAACATCAGATCGCCGTTCAGGTTGTAGGTCCAGCTGTGATACGGACACACGATATTGCCGAGCGAACCCTTCTCCGAGCTGCACAGGCGTGCACCGCGATGCCGGCAGACATTGTGGAATGCGCGGATCTGCATGTCGTCATCGCGCACGATCAGGATGGAATCGTTGCCGAGTTCCACCGTCATGTAGTCGCCCGCTTCCGGCACGTCCGGCTCGACCGCGACCTGGATCCAGTGCTTGCGGAAGATCACGTCCATGTCGAGCGCGTGGATTTCCTCGCTCGCGTAGAACGGCGCTTCGAGCGTGTGGCCCTTCTTGCGGCGTTCGATCATTGCGCGAACGTCTGCGGAAACTTTCATCGTGTACTCCGTGTTTTGGTGCCCCGCCCGACCTTGAACGTGCGGGAATTTTCGTGTCGCAAATCAGTAATCTACGAGTTGATGCTCGCGCAAATACGCCAGGATCACTTGTGCTTTTTCGACGGAAGTCCCTTCAATTACGACGCTGCCGCCCCGGCTTTCCGTAGTCGTGGCAGAGAGCATGCGCGCGTGGCCCGAACGCTTTTCGGCGGCCGCCAGGCGGATGGGTTTCGCGGTTGCGGGTTTGGTCGACCATGAAGAGGCATCCGATGCGTTTGCGGCGCTTACGAGCACCTTTTCGATGGTCCCTTCGCGGAGCTTCGCGTAAGCGTAGCGCGGCGTGGCGTTTGCCATCGGGTGGACGGCGACCAGCGCGGGCAAGCTTGCCTGCACTCGGCGACGCAAACCTTTCGGCAGGAATTGCCGCACGGTCACTTGCGCCGCTTCAACCTCGATATCGACCGCCGATGCGAGCAGTGGGATGTTCATCGCGTCGGCGAGCTGGTACGGCAGCATGCCGCTGTCTTCCGTGCCTTCGGCGCGCGTGCCGGTCAGGACGAGGTCGTAGCCCTTTAACCGGGCGTTCAACGCGGGCGCGATTTCATCGCCGGTTGCCACAGCCAGCACTTCTACTCTTGCCGCGCCCAATGCGAGGTATTCGTGCAGCGCCGGACTAGTTGGATCGCCTGCGTGCAATACGTCGAGCGTCGCTTGATGTTGTGCCGCGAGTTTCGTCGCCAGCGTCAGTGCAGCAGCGTCGTTGCGGCTGTAGCGTGCGGTGCCGCTTACCGGATGACGGCCGATCGAAACGAGCACGGCGATCTTGCTCAGGCGGCTAGTGGTCGATGCATTGCTCAATTGAAAGCTCCCCGAGCGTGCTTGATCGGATAGTTGCCCAGATTCATGCGAGCGCTCCTTCCAGCTTCGCTGTGCTCGATGCATTGCCTCCGGGCGTTGCCATCGCGCCCGGATTGGCACGCGCGTTACGCGCGGCCGCGGCGGCGTCGGTCAAGGCAGCGATCGTTTCCGCCGCGTCGCCGATGATCGTCAAGTTCGCGCGTTTCGCAATCGGCGCGCTCGCATCCAGGTTCACCGCGATCACATGGCGGCAATCCTTGATGCCCTGCAAGTGCTGCACCGCGCCTGAAATACCGAACGCAATATAGATGCTCGCATCGACGGTCTTGCCCGTTGCACCGATCTGCTTGTGGCGCGGGAACTTGCCGTCGTCGACAGCTACGCGGCTCGCGCCTACTGCCGCGCCTACCGTGCTTGCAAGACGTTCGAACGCAGGCACGTCGGTGACGCCATTGCCCGCCGATACGATGAAATCCGCTTCTTCGAGCGCGACCTGCGCGGCGTCGATTTCCTCGATGCCGAGATCTTTGTATGGGCTTGTTGTCTGCGGGTTTTCAACGATAAATTGCTCCGCCGCCACCCGCTCGCCTGCGCCTACGAACGGCAACCTTGCATCGACGGCATTCGCCGCCAACAAGATCACATCGGGCAGCGAACGCACAGCGAACGCCTTGCGCGCCTGCGTATAGACCGCGACGTGCGAGGCGTCGATCTCAACCACTTGCGTTGCCACTGACGCCTTCGCCTGCGCCGCGTATCGGCGACCGAGGTCACCGTCACCAGTTGCATTGTCGGGGACGAAAACATGCGCGGGCGAGTAGGCCGCGACACATACGGCAAGCGCGTCCAGAGCGGCATCGGGCGCGAATGTGCGTCGATCGAACGCGGGCATCTCGATGACCTTGTCCGCGCCGAGTGCAGCGGCGTCGTCCTTCAATTCGCCCAGAACAAGCAGCACAACTTGCGTCGCTGTGTCCGCAAGCAATGCTGCAGCGGCAAGTGTCTGGCGAGCGTGGTCGTCGAGCGAACCGCGGTCGCTATGCGCGGCCACGAGCAATGAACGTTGCGCGGCAGAAATCGTGCGGCGTGGCTTAGCCTGTTCACGATGTCCGCCGAGCACGGTGCCGTTGGTTTCCCCCGCAACGCCTAAAGCGCCCAACGTAATGCGCTTGAGCCCTTCCGCCGTGATGGAAAACGGCCGGCGCGGATCGATTCGTTTGATAGTGTGCATCGCTTACTCCAGCGCCGCTGCAACGAGTTCAGCCACGTCCAGCACTTCCGGCCGCGCACCAACGACGCCTTCCAGCATCGCCGTGCAGTTCGGGCATCCGACCGCGACAATTTCCGCATTGATCGCGCGTGCGTCGTTGATGCGGATATCGGGTATGCGTTGCTTGCCGGGAATGTCCGTAAGCGGCGCGCCGCCGCCGCCGCCGCAGCATCGGCCGCGCATGCCGTTGCGTTCCATCTCGACCACCTTGATGCCGATCGATTTCAGTAACTTGCGCGGCGCTTGCGTTTCGCCGTTATAGCGGCCGAGATAGCACGGATCGTGATACGTGACGGTCTTGCCCGCGGCGAGCGCGCTTTCGGTAGCCGGCGTGAGCTTGCCGCTCTCGACGAGTTCCGCGATCAATGCCGTGTGGTGCTGCACTTCGTACAGCCCGCCAAGCGCGCGATATTCGTTACGCAAGCTATGCATCACGTGAGGATCGGCGGTGACGATCTTCTTGAACGAATACGTCGAGAGCGTCGCGATGAGTTGCGTCGCGAGTTGCTGGAACGTGGCTTCGTCGCCGAGACGGCGCGCTGTGTCGCCTGTATCCGTTTCCACGCCGCCGAGCACCGCGTAGTCCACGCCCGCCTTGTTCAGCACCTTCACGAGCGCGCGCAGCGAGCGTTGGTAGCGCATATCGAACGCACCTTCGCCTGCGATCAGCAGCACGTCCACCGGACGGCCCGGTTGCGCGACCTGGACTTGCAGATCGACGGCCCAGTCGTAACGCGCGCCAATATCGAAGCCGTTCGCGCTACCCGTCTCGCGCAAGTTGGCAAGCGTCTCTGGACCCTTGCCCGGCACAATGCCTTCAACGAGCGTCTGGTTTCGCCGCATATCCACAATAGCGTCTACGTGCTCGATCAGCATCGGGCACTCTTGAACGCATGCGCGGCATGTCGTGCAGGACCAGAGCGTGTCCGCTTCGATCAGGGTAGACACCAGCGGCTTCAACGGTGCACCCGAATGTTTGCCAAGCGGAATGCCGGGTGTCGGGCTGCCGGCATACGCGGCGTCGGTGCCACCGACCATTCCGGTCACCAGATCCTGGATCAGCTTCTTCGGGTTCAGCGGCTGGCCTGCGGCGAACGCCGGACATGCGGCTTCGCACTTGCCGCATTGCACGCAGGCATCGAAGCTCAGTAGTTGATTCCAGCGGAATTCTACCGGCTTGCCAACGCCGTATTCCTTCGCGTCAAGCACTGGCATCTTGAGTGCGGTCGGCGGCACTACGTCATGTTCGTGACTGCGTCCCGTAAAACGCTCCTGCCGCGGATGAAACGCAAGATGCAGCAAGCCAGCGAGCGCGTGTTTCATCGGGCCCCCGCGCGCGGCGTCGAAGGTCATCGTGAAGGCACCCACAGCGATCAACAACGCAACGATAATCGCCAATGCGCCGGACATCGCCGCTGCGGGCAATACAATGAACAGTACAAGCCCAAGCGCAAACGAACCGAGCAGCAAGGGCAAGCTGTCCCACGGACCGCGCGACAGACGCGCTGGTACCGCCTTCGTTCCATGCCTGCGCCGCCACACGAACACGGCGCCCACCAGCATGACCAACGCGGCAAGAAAGATCAGCTTGTCGATCCACGGCGAATAGATGGCCAGCCCGTAGTTGAGGA
>Ga0255336_101747_pt1 | contig 13644 bp, 8 predicted proteins | sample MeOH1_35cm_T3_17_FD_189102 | JGI IMG/M metagenome (GOLD analysis project Ga0255336, IMG submission 189102) | Sandy soil microbial communities from University of British Columbia, Vancouver, Canada - MeOH1_35cm_T3_179 | ecosystem: Engineered > Artificial ecosystem > Sand microcosm > Unclassified ...
CAGCCCCACACGCCTTCGAAGATCATCGTGCGTGTGAGCACCTGGCCCACGTGACGCATCATGAATTCGAGCACGCGAAATTCAGTCGGCTGCAGGTCGAGAACACGGCCGTGAAGTGTCGCGCGGTGGCGGACAAGATTGAGTTCGAGGCCATGCACGCGCAAGACCGTTTCGTCGGATGACGGTCCGGCCTTGCGTCGAAGCAAGGCTTCCACGCGTGCGCGCATTTCATCGTGAGAGAAGGGCTTGGTGAGATAGTCGTCGCCGCCAGCCCGCAGGCCACGCACGCGGTCATCCACATGACTCATCGAACTGACAATCAGCACAGGTGTGTCGATGCCCACGCCTCGCATGGTCGTGACAATGGTGAGGCCATCCAGGTCCGGCAACATGCGATCGAGCGTGACGATGTCAAAACCGCCACCAATGGCCTTGGCAATTCCATCGCGGCCCGTGCGCGCGACCTGGACCGTATAGCCCGGTGCGGACAAGGCGCGTGACACTTCCTGCGCCATCAGTTCGTCGTCTTCTATGGCAAGTACTTTCGGCATTACAACGCGCTCCAGAGTGGGGGGCGCACGTTACGCCGCAGCACGAAGCCCTACCGCGTTATCGGGTGCGCGGTACTGGCTCACCGAGAAGTCGATGAAATGCCGGACCTTCGCGGAGAGATAGTTGCGGCCCGTGTAGAGAATGGAGACCTGACGTACGCCACCCGCTATCTGGAACTGGCCGAGGATCGGCAGCAAGTGGCCTTTTGCGAGATCGTCCTTCACCAGTGGTGCCGGCAGCAATGCGATGCCCATGTCCGCCAGCGCGGCCGAACGAACCGTTGCGCTGCTCGTGGCGTGCAGCGCGTTGCCGGTCGCTACGCGATAAACACCGTGCTGATCCGAGAACTCCCAATTGCGCGCGGAGCCGTCGGAAATCGACAGCAAATGATGGTGCGCGAGTGCTGTCGGATTCACCGGCGTGCCGTTCTGGGCGAGATAACCGGGCGAGGCGACCGCGACCTCCTTGAACGCTGTCAAATGGCGGCACACCAAAGACGAGTTGGGCAGATTGCGGTCGGCAGAAAAGCCGACGTCGAAACCGCCTTCTATTAACTCTATGGGCGAGTCGTAGGTCGTCACGTCGAAGCCAATGCGCGGATACGCCGCGCGATATGCCGCAAGCAGATTGCTCAAGCCGCATGCCGCGTAGGTCGTCGACGCCGCTACGCGTAGCGTTCCGCTGAGATCGCGGGTCGAGCGCACGAGGCTCTCTTCAATCGTATCGAGCTGCTCGATGATCGTGCGGCAACCGTCCACGTAGGCTTGTCCCGCCTCGGTTAGCGAGAGCCGCCGGGTGGATCGATTCAGGAGGCGCATGTTGAGGTGCGCTTCCAGCATGCTGATGCTACGGGTGACTGCCGCGGCCGACATGCCGAGTTGCTTGGCGGCCAGGCTGAAGCTGGTGAGATCGACCACGCGAGTGAACACGCGCATTGCTTGTAGCTGATTCATGACGGACAGCCTGTATCGATTTGACTGAACGCATGATCGGCTACGCGACGTAACAAGGACGCGCCTGCTTTATTAAGTCTTTTTTAACTTTGTTGGCTGTTCATAAGACGACCATAAATCATCGGCGTGGTGCATTCGATACACGCTAACCCTCACTGATGTAAATGACACAAAACCGGAACGTCGCTGAAACCTAGTGCACGTGTGCGTTCACGCCGATCCGCCGGGCCTCGCTTGCGAATATTGAAAATCTGTCATTCAGTTCAGCCGCGCTGTTTGCGCGAGCGCGCTGCGTAGACTTCGATGCTCTGAGGTCAGGGCCGCACTCAGCGCTGCATGTCCTCGCGCTCGAAGCATCGTCTGCTTCGCCCTGGTCATGCGGTGCTGTTAGCTGCGTCCTGATCCGGAACCCGTTATCTATGTGGAGTTCAAGATGAAGAAAGTTTTGTTGGCTGCAACCGTTTCCAGCCTGTTCGCAGTAGCCGCACATGCACAAAGCAGCGTCACGCTGTATGGCGTGATCGATGCCGGCGTGGTGTACGCGAACAACGCGCACGCGCCGGGTTCGGCTTTGTCGGGTCAGTCGTGGGGTGTGGGTAGCGGCACCGTCAGTAACACGCTGTGGGGCTTGAAGGGCAGCGAGGACCTGGGCGGCGGCACGCATGCCATCTTCAAGCTGGAAGACGGCTTCAACGTGAACAACGGTGCGTTCGCGCAGTCGAGTGAGCTCTTCGGCCGTCAGGCATACGTTGGTTTGCAATCGAATCAGTACGGTACGGTGACGCTCGGCAAGCAATACGATTCCACGGTCGACTACCTTGCGCCGTTGTCGGAAGCAGGCCAGGGTCTGGGCAACAATCTTGCCGCGCATCCGTTCGATAACGACAACCTGGACAATAGCTTCAGCATCAGCAACTCGGTGAAATTTGCGAGCGTCGATTACGCCGGCTTCAAGTTCGGCGGTTTGTACGGCTTTTCGAACAAGGCGGGCGCGTTCTCGGACAACCGCGCTTACAGCGCGGGCGCGTCTTACTCCAATGGCCCGTTGAGCATCGCTGCGTCGTACTTGCAGATCAACAATCCGGGCCAGGGCGACAACGCCAACGGCGCGGTGTCGGGATCGAATAATACGGCAACGTTCGTCGCGGCGCGTCAACGCACGTTCGGCGGTGGCGTCAACTACGCATTTGGTCCGGCCACGGTGGGATTCGTGTACACGCATACGAAGCTCGATGGTCTCGATGCCATCAACATGGACGGCGCTTACACGTCCTTGTCGGGCAACAGCCTGCGTCTCGACAACTACGAGGTGAATACGCGCTACGCGTTGACGCCTGCAATGAGTATCGAGGGGGCTTACACCTTCACGAACGGCTCGTTCAACACGTCTGCCGGCGACGCGAAGCCGAAATATCACCAGTTTTCGCTGCTCGCAGATTATGACCTGAGTAAGCGTACCGACGTGTATGCGGAAGGGGTGTTTCAACACGCTTCGGGCGGCGACGGTACGGTTCTTGGCGACGCAGCTATTAACGGTCTGAGCCCGTCTACGACGGACAAGCAGGTGGCCTTGACGATTGGCATGCGTCATCGCTTCTAAGATGAGCTAAGAGAATGGACGCCGGTTGATTTTATGCGGCGTCTATTTTTTCTTGGGGACGGAGCTCGCGAAAGGCCTTAACAGGTGGTTCGGGATGTGGCGGTTGGAGTTGATGCCGGGGTGGTGCTTTCGGTGTTAGTGGTCGGGGGTCGATGCCGGGTTGCTGCTGCTTAGGTCTGCTGTTGTTATATGTTGGCTGATTTCTTTATCACTATTAGCCACTGTGCGTGGCGGCACGTCGTTTCTTTGTCCAAAGCGAAAGGTAAGAACAGGCCTAGAAGCCTTATAGATCGGGATTTTCACGGAAATTACCGTCCGCTACCCGCAGTTTTACCCCCGGCTTAATTTGTAGCGAAAATCTAACAACGCCCGCTTGCGGGCCGCCCGAGGGCAGCTAGGAACGGCTATACGGGGCTAACGCGGCGCGAGCAAGGGAGAGATTAGCAGGGCGGCGGCGCGGGCGGAACTACGGGCCGATTTGCCGCCCCGGTTCAGCGAAGCGGCGTTACTCCGGCGCGCGCAGGTTTTCGCGCTCGCGCTCCGCTTCGGATTCGCTGATCCGATCATGCGGCGTACAGCTTGCAACGAACCTGTTCATCAAACGGCCCCACGTGATCCTACGCGGCAGGCGTGTCCGGGTTCGGCTTATTCGCAATGCGCACGATGGCCGTCGGGAAGGTCGCATGCCGACCCACAGCTGCCGTTCGGACTCCTGACGCCGCAATGACAGCTTCCGGGGTGCAACGGACGCTCGCCCCGCCGAGTTGGTCGGCAAGTTGTCGGCCATTGCGGTCGTTGGTTCATCAACGCGTAAACGGCCGGTATAGGTTCCTAATCCGACGACGGGCGAGCAATCTTGGTGAACGGCCGCTTTGACCGTTGTCGAGCGGCAATGCACGACCCTGTGCGGTCAACCGACGCTCCACGCAGGCAGCGGCCGGTTTCGAAATGGGAGCTGACGTTCGGCTATTTTTAGAACGGCGCCTACTCCGAACCACGGATTTCAAGGCAACTTCACTTGACACCCATCAGCCCGGTTGGTCAACTTCGCTCGCAGTAAGTTCAAAGCTTTCGTCTAGCCAGCCGGTAACTCTACCGATCATTACCTTCACCGGCCGTTCCAACTGAGCCAGCCGTATCGCACCTCGTGTCGCGCCGTTGCAGTGTGGTCCCGCGCAGTACGTCACGAAGAGCGTATCGGGCGAATAGTCCACGAGCTTCGATGCAACGATCTTGCCGAGCGGCAGGTTCACAGCGCCAGGCACATGGCCTCGCGCAAACAGCGCCGGACTGCGAACGTCGAGCAGCACGAAACCGGGCGTGCCGCTGACGAGCGCGCTCGCTACATCGGCGCAGTCGGTTTCGAATTGCTGCGATGCCTCGAAGTGGGCAAGCGCGCTGACGCTGTCGGCGGCGGGAATGGTGGTAACGGCGTTGATCAGGTTGATGGTCGACATGTTTGAAGTCCCGATAAGTGCGGTGAGCGTGACGGCCTGGCAAAGCGATCCAGGAGCCTTCATTCTGGCGTCGAGTCGTGCATCGGATAAGTGGCGGAATGGTCAATGTCCGGTAACATCACGCCATGGATAATCATCTCGTCGTCGCGCTGGCTTACGACCGGCTCTGTACTTTCGAATTCGGCTGCGTGACTGAATTGTTCGCGCTTGAACGTCCGGAGCTCGGAGTTGACTGGTATCGCTTCGCGGTTTGCGCGAGCGAACCCGGTCCGCTGCGCGCGGCAGGCGGCATCACGATCACCGCGCCCTACACGCTCAAGCTGCTGGATCGCGCGAATACGATCGTGGTGCCAGGTTGGCGCGATGCAGACGAATTGCCACCTGAAGCGCTGCTGAAGAAGATCCGCGCCGCCCATCGGCGTGGCGTGCGTCTTTGCTCGATCTGCTCCGGCGTGTTCGTGCTGGCCGCGGCTGGCGTGCTCGACGGCAAGACCGCCACGACCCATTGGCGCTATGCGACGAAATTACAGCAGCGCTACCCGCAAGTACGTGTGCAGCCCGACGCGCTGTATGTTGATGAAGGACAGATCATCACGTCGGCGGGATCGGCAGCGGGGCTCGACATGCTGCTCCATCTGGTGCGACGCGATCACGGCAGCGCAGTGGCGAACCGGGTCGCACAGCGGCTCGTGGTGCCGCCGCATCGCGAGGGCGGTCAGGCGCAGTTTGTGCCGCGTCCAATGCCGCAGGACGAAAGCGGGCGTCTGGCAAAGTTGATGGACTGGGTGCGCCGGCATCCCGCTTTTCCACACACACTGCGCTCGCTCGCCGAGCGGGCAGCGATGAGTCCGCGCACGTTGCAGCGGCAATTTCACGACGCCACCGGCATGGCGCCATACGAATGGCTCGTGCGTGAGCGCGTGGGGGTGGCCCGTGAGTTGCTCGAAGTGCAAACGCCCATGCCTGTTGCCCGCATCGCCGAGCTAGCGGGTTTCGGCTCAGAGGAGTCGATGCGCAGGCACTTCCGACGCATAGCTCTCACGAGTCCGGCCGCGTACCGGGAAAAGTTTGGCCATGACTCAAGGGCGCAGAAAATCGGTCCGCATGGCGGCTTTCGAGGCTAAGCGGCCATCCGAACGTCCGCGAGGCCTTCAGGACGAATGTCTCTTCATGGCGTGCGCCGTGCAAAGGCGGCGCTTTCCCCGCGGGTGTAAGCTCCGCCCGGCAACCGCTCCAGCCGGAAGCAACCGGAGCAATCGTGGAGGTAACGAAGCAATTGAAGCCTTCGGTGAAGCGTGTCACGAAATACGGTGACAGCGCGAGTGCGCAGGCCGTAACGCGAGTGAACGCCGAGCAAGCCTCGAAAAGGACGATGCGCAGGCCGACCTGACTGCCATATCGGGGAAGGCTGATACGGCTGGGTGAATGAGCAGGCTGGACGCCCAGCCGCTGCGCCGGGGTAGTGGCGACAGCATGTACACAAGGATCGCGGAGGTCGAATCGTACGGGGTGCAGAAGTGGCTCGGTGAACTGGCGCTTGCGCTCAGGCAGGAGAGTTACCGGGGGACCCTATCAGAAGAGTGGTTATCCCGAGGCCAATGGCAAGCTGAGGCCACTGGGCATCTCGACCTTGCGAGATCGGGTGTGCATGACAGCAGCGATGCGGGTGGCCATCGTAGTTGACGCTATCCACACGCCCTTAAAATGGCCAGTATGGGCGATCTTGTTACGAAGAAAGTAGATCCGACGCAGTTGGCGCGCGACATCATCCTCTGTGCGTGCGAGGCGTTTCTTGATAGCCGAATTGGCACCTGATAGCACGGTGCTCGCAAGACTTACGGATGTTTTAAGCCCGACCTCTCCGAACACGGATACCCACACGCTTCGCCACCAGTGACTGAACCTGCCCAAGGGACACCCCGCGCTATCCGTACAACCACCTACGAAAATAAGCACGCAGGTCACATAGCCAACCCACCACGAAACGAGGCAACCAGCACACGTGAGGCCGTCATGGTCCGTGGGGTGCGGTGCTTGCCCGAGAGCGTTGGGGGCGAAGCGTGTTCGTGTCGGGATTCGCGAGAAGGAGGGGTTCAAACATCCTCGAGTCTCGCGAGCACCGTGCTATCAGGTGCCAAAAACTTCTAGCCTGCACGCTAGGGACACTAACTTGCCGATTATTGAGACGCGTTTTCTTTGCTTCCGTTTCTTTTTCGCCGTCGTGTCGGAAAAAGAAATGAAGTGCCGCCACGCACAGTGGCTAACAGTGATAAGGAGATCAGCTAACTTAAACCAACCGCTAACCTGAGCAACAGCAACCCGGCATCACCCCCGACCGCTAACCCCAAAACCCCACCTAACAGAACCCCGAGTGCGAACGAAAACCCCGTGCAACTCGCCATCCCCCCATCGACCAGATCAACTCGGCACCTGGCTAACATCAAACAACCGCGGTGCCGGCTTAACGATAGCGTCTTGCAGGCGCTCGAGGCTCGACTGAGGAATCGCAAACCCGGCCCAGCCGAGCCCGGTATGCCGCAGCAATAACACGACCCCGTCGAACAACGGATTCTTGTCCAGGTACCAGCACGGATCGATTTCGATCACATAGTTATGCGTGCGCGACGGTTCGTGCGGCAAGGCCGGTGAGAGCCCCGAACGGATCTGGCCAAGACGTTCAATCAGCAAGTCCACGTCGTCAACATCGAGGATTGCTGCATTCGATCCAATATTGAAACGCACTGCCTGACGCCCGGAATCCTGGACCGCCTCGACTAATAGTGTCTGATACATCGCGAAACTCCCAATGTGTAATCGGTCCATTCATTATGGAATTCCACAGATCGGCAAGTCTGAAACAACGCTATCGCAGAATGAAGTTTTATTTAGATTTGACCGGTTCGCCGACGCTCACCGAAGGTCACTTTCCACCCGCCGCCGCACGAAAGGTTTCTGCCATATGTGAAGTAATACGAAGTAATCGACGCAGACGCCCATGAAGAAGGCAACTATTCCCCGACCGTTGCCGCCCAGCGTTTTCGCTGCGCGCCCGGATGTCGGCAGTGCGGCAGTACTTCATCCACGCAGCCACTGAGCCGGCGTTACCTGATTGACAGTTAAATGAAATAATTAATGTAAGAAAAGGCCGGTCGTATTAATCGATCCAATCCCCTGTTTTATCCCCGCCAAGACACTCCACACCGCAGGCCATGTTCGTGAAAAATATTGTGCGATTGCACATTATTCTGTTTCTTACAATTTTACTAAACTCCTTTAAAACAATGCTTAAGACGACACAACGAAAATTTCATTACTGCTGCGCTGCAAAATATTTGCGTCTGAATTATCCTCGTTAACCCGTAGCCAGGATGCGCGCGATCGCGAGCGAGCTTTCGTTTTCTTACAACCGGCGTTTAACGCCGTTCCATGGAAAACAGGCTAACGGTTTGCTTTCATTCTTTCACTTTCAGCCGCGGCTTCGCCTCAGGCAGCCCTATTTGTGCTCAAACAAGGTCTTATCTTCGCGATGTCATCCCTACCGCTTCTCAGTCTTGCCATCTGGCTTCCCATCCTCTTTGGCGTTGCAATTCTCAGGATCGGGTCGGACCGCAACCCGATGCCTGCGCGCTGGCTCGCCCTTGCCGGTTCGATTGTCTGCTTTGTCGTCACGATTCCACTCGTCACCGGATTCGAAACCCATTCCGCCGCCATGCAGTTCGTCGAACGCGTGAACTGGCTGCCGGCTTTCGACATCTCGTATCACCTCGGTGTCGACGGCATCTCGATGTGGCTCACCGTGCTCACCGCGTTCACAACTCTGATCGTGACGATCGCGTCGTGGAACGTGATCACGGTGCGCGTCGCGCAATATCTCGCGTCGTTCATGTTTCTGTCGGGGCTGATGATAGGGACGTTCGCCTCGCTCGACGGCATGCTGTTCTTCGTGTTCTTCGAAGCGACGCTGATCCCCATGTACCTGCTGATCGGCTCATGGGGCGGAACGGGACGGGTGTTGGCGGCGGTCAAGTTCTTCTTCTTTTCGCTGGTCGGCTCGCTGATGATGCTGATGGCGATGCTGTACCTGTACCAGCAGTCGCATACCTTCGACCTCGCCAAGTGGCAGGCACTGCCACTCGGCTTCACGGCGCAGGTGCTGGTCTTCATTGCGTTCTTCGCCGCGTTTGCCGTCAAGGTGCCCATGTGGCCGATCCATACCTGGCTGCCGCAGGTCCACCTTGAAGCGCCAACAGGCGCGTCGGTCGTGCTGGGCATGCTGAAGCTCGGCGCGTACGGCTTCCTGCGATTTTCCTTGCCCGTCACGCCGGACGCGGCGCATTTCTTTTCGCCGGTGATCATCGTGCTGTCGTTGATCGGGGTGATCTACGCGAGCCTGGTCGCACTGGCGCAGACCGACATGAGCAAACTGCTAGCGTATTCGGCGATCGCGCATATGGGCCTCGTCACGCTCGGACTGTTCCTGTTCAACGATATCGGCATGAACGGCGCGATTGTGCAGATGATTTCGTACGGCTTTGTCTCGGGCGCGATGTTTCTTTCCATCGGCATCTTGTGGGAGCGGACTCACACGCGTTCGATGGATGCCTATGGCGGTGTCGCCAACGTGATGCCGCGCTTCGCCGTCTTCGCAATGTTGTTTTCAATGGCGAACGTAGGCTTGCCCGGCACCTCAGGTTTCGTGGGCGAATTCTTGGTGCTCATGGGCGCGATCAAGTTCAACTTCTGGATCGGCGCGATGGCTTCCACCACGCTGGTCCTGAGCGCGTCCTACACGCTGTGGATGTACAAACGCACAATCTATGGACCGGTCGGCAATGCGAGTGTTGCGGGTCTGGGCGATCTCGGCAAACGCGAGTTCGGGATGCTGGCTGCGCTTGCGGTGCTCGTGCTTGCTATCGGCGTTTATCCGAAACCGCTGACCGATACGATCGATGCATCCGCCGCCAATCTGCTCAAGCAGGCTGACGAGTCGAAGCAACCGCACACCGACTATGTTCCGGGACCCGGCACCGGGCTGCGCGCGGCTATTCACTCGCCGGCGCCGTTCCTGGTTGGTGCAAGGCGGTTCTAGTGCTTGACTAACCACTCGGTACATCGCGCAGCGACGGCAAGGCTTTGCAACAAGCTCTTGCGGAGCTAGCGGGTAGTGCAGTTACACCCAACACCAAGAACGACAAGTTCGCGATCGGAACATTGTCTCGACAACGTGCCCGGACTTTTTAGCTTGCTCATCCCCGGCGGTCGGTTCATCGTTAATGAAGCTCCAACCGATTCGCCGGCCCAGCACGCAACAGGGTCCGCACGAATAATCAAAGGAAGCTTCCCCATGCTCAAGTTCCTCCGCGCCAAGCAATCCAGCGACAGCAGGCGCACTTTTCTGCGCAAGTCCGTTGCCTTGGTGCCGATCGCAAGCATCGCCGGCTGCGACCTAAGCTCGACCTCGTCCACCACCGCGGGAACCTCCGCGACCCAAGCCAGCGCGACGCCGTACACCCCCGTTTTCTTCGACGCAAAAGAGTGGACGTTCGTGAGCGCGGCCGTCGACCGCCTGATTCCCACCGATTCCAACGGACCCGGCGCGCTCGACGCGGGCGTGCCCGAATTCATCGATCGCCAGATGGACACGCCCTATGCTCACGGCGCGCTCTGGTATATGCAGGGACCGTTTCATGAAGGACCGCCCGAGCTCGGCTACCAGCTGAAGCTGGTGCCGCGCGACGTGTACCGCATGGGTATCGCGGCTGTCGACCGGTACTGCGGCAAGACCTACAACAAGACCTTCGCGACGCTCGACGCAGCCACGCGCGACACCGTACTGGGACAACTCGAAGCCAACAAGATCGAGCTCGACGACGTCCCTGCCGGCACATTCTTCGCCCAGTTGCTGCAAAACACACGCGAGGGTTTCTTCTGCGATCCCATACATGGCGGCAACCGCAACATGGTCGGCTGGAAGACCATCGGTTTTCCGGGTGCGCGTGCGGATTTTATGGACTTCGTGAACCAGGACGGCAAGCCCTATCCGTATGGACCGGTTTCGATCAAAGGGGAGCGCACCTGATGGCATCAGTGAAAAAACCCCATGTGGATGCGGTGATCGTTGGCTTTGGCTGGACTGGCGCGATCCTCGCGAAAGAGCTGACCGAAGCTGGATTGAAAGTCGTGGCGCTCGAGCGCGGCGAGTATCGCGACACTTATCCTGACGGCGCGTATCCGAACACCATCGACGAGCTCACGTACAGCGTACGCAAGAAGCTTTTCATCGACCTGTCGAAAAACACCGTATCGGTCCGCCACGGTGTGAATGACACGGCGCTGCCGTATCGCCAGCTTGCCGCGTTCACGCCGGGCGAGGGCGTGGGCGGGGCGGGCTTGCACTGGTCGGGTGTGCACTTTCGCGTGGCGCCTGAAGAGCTGCGTCTGCGCAGTCATTATGAGGAACGCTACGGTAAGAAATTCATTCCCGAAGGCATGACGATCCAGGATGCCGGCGTGAGCTATGAGGAACTCGAACCGCACTTCGATTTCGCCGAGAAGGTGTTCGGGACATCGGGGCAGGCGTACAAGGTGAAGGACCAGATTGTCGGCGATGGCAATATCTTCGAAGCACCGCGAAGCGACCATTTCCCGCTGCCCGCGCAGATGAACACCTATTCCGCGGAGCGTTTCGGCCGTGCTGCCAAGGAGCTCGGGCTGCATCCCTACCGGTTGCCGTCGGCGAATACCTCGGGTCCTTACACCAATCCATATGACGTGCAGATGGGACCGTGCAACTTCTGCGGCTTTTGCAGCGGTTACGCGTGCTACATGTATTCGAAGGCGTCGCCGAACCTGAACATCCTGCCGGCGCTCAAGCAGACGCCGAACTTCGAGTTGCGCGTGAAGTGCCACGTACTCCGCGTGAATCTCGACGACACAAAAAAACGCGCCACAGGCGTGACCTATCTGGACGCGGTCGGCCGCGAAATCGAGCAGCCTGCCGACCTCGTGATCGTCGCGGCGTTTCAGTATCACAACGTGCGGCTGCTGCTGCTCTCGGGTATCGGCAAGCGCTATGATCCGGTCTCGGGCGAAGGTGTCGTCGGCAAGAATTTTGCGTACCAGAACCTCTCGACCATCACCGCGTTCTTCGATAAAGACACGTACACCAATCCCTATATTGGCGCGGGCGGCAACGGCGTTGCGGTGGACGATTTCAACGCCGACAACTTCGACCACGGGCCACTTGGCTTTGTCGGCGGTTCGCCCTGCTGGGTCAATCAGGCGGGCACCAAGCCGATCAGCGGCATCGCGACGCCCTCCGGCACGCCGAACTGGGGCAGCGCCTGGAAGCAGTCGGTGAAGGATCACTACCTGCATACGGTCTCGATGGACGCACATGGTTCGAACATGACCTATCGCGACGTCTATCTCGACCTCGATCCAACCTACAAGGACCCCTACGGTCAGCCGCTCCTTCGCATGACCTTCGACTGGAAAGACAACGACATCAAGATGGCGCGTTACGTGACAGGACAGATGCACAAGATCGCCGAAGCGATGGGGCCGGTGGCCATCAACGTTTATACACGCGAGTTCGGCGCGCACTTCGATACGCGCCGTTACCAGACGACTCACCTCGTGGGTGGCGCGATCATGGGTACGGACCCAAAGACGAGCGTGCTGAATCGCTACTTGCAAAGCTGGGATGCGCACAATGTGTTCGTGATGGGATCATCGGCATTTCCGCAGGGGATCGGTTATAACCCGACGGGACTCGTGGCGGCACTTGCCTATTGGTCGGCGAAGGCGATCCGCGAGCAGTATCTGAAGAATCCCGGCCCGCTGGTGAGCGCATGAGGACATTGAAAATATCGTTGGCGGCCGCGCTGTTCGCGCTTGCGTCGCTAGCTCACGCTCGGGCCGATTCCGCTTTGGTCGCTCGTGGCGAGTACGTCGCCCGTGCGTCGGATTGCATCGCGTGTCATACAGCCGTGAACGGCAAGCCGTTTGCGGGTGGCCTGAAGTTCGATACGCCGATCGGCGCGATCTATTCGAGCAACATCACGCCCGATGCAAACACGGGTATTGGTTCGTACACCTTCGAGGAGTTCGACCGGGCGTTGCGCGAGGGCGTGAAAAAGAACGGCGACTCCATGTACCCGGCGATGCCGTATCCGTCGTATGCGCGCTTATCGAGCGACGACGTCCATGCGCTCTACGCTTACTTCATGCATGGCGTGAGCCCGGTTCAGCAGAGCAATCGCGCGACCGGAATCGTCTGGCCGTTGTCAATGCGATGGCCGCTCACGCTATGGCGCATGGCGTTCGCGCCAAAGCCGCAACCGTTCACCGCGCCGGCCGGTGCGGACCCGGTTCTGGCGCGTGGAGCCTATCTTGTGCAGGGTACGGGACATTGCGGTGCTTGCCACACGCCACGGGCCGTGACCATGCATGAAAAAGCGCTCACCGATGCTGACGGTCTGGATTATCTGTCCGGCGGCACAGCGATCGACGGCTGGATTCCGACAAGCTTGCGCGGCGAACCGCGAACCGGCATCGGCATGTGGAGCGAGAGCGATATCGTTCAATTCCTGAAGACCGGACGCTCGCAGCACACGGCAGCTTTTGGCGGCATGACCGACGTAGTCGGCCACAGCATGCAGCACATGAATGATGCTGATCTGATTGCGATTGCGCACTATTTGAAGAGCCTGCCGCCGAAACTTCAGGGGCAAACGCCATATGTCTACGACGACACGGTCGACAAGGCCCTGCGCACAGGCGATGTCAGCAAGCCCGGCGCGGCCGTGTACCGTGATAGCTGCATGGGGTGTCATCGCAGTGACGGGAAGGGCTACACACGCGTGTTTCCGGCGCTCGGCGGCAATCCGGTGGTGCAGGGCGCGGATGCAACCTCGCTGATTCACGTCGTCCTCTCGGGCAATACGTTGCCGGGAATTCGTACGGCGCCTTCGTCGTTCACGATGCCGCCGTTCGGATGGCGTCTCTCGGATCAGGAAGTGGCTGACGTCTCGAACTTCGTGCGCTCCAGCTGGGGCAATACGGGCCGGGTGGTGACTCT
>Ga0255336_101748_pt1 | contig 13638 bp, 13 predicted proteins | sample MeOH1_35cm_T3_17_FD_189102 | JGI IMG/M metagenome (GOLD analysis project Ga0255336, IMG submission 189102) | Sandy soil microbial communities from University of British Columbia, Vancouver, Canada - MeOH1_35cm_T3_179 | ecosystem: Engineered > Artificial ecosystem > Sand microcosm > Unclassified ...
CTGCCCGGGCTGATTTTCCTTTCCATCAAGATAACATCTTCAGCTATTTTTATTTTTCGGTCGTAGTCTCTCCGACCGGGCATTTCCAGCCATTCTTGAGCGCTTGATCTTAAGTGAATTTCCCTAGCTTTAGCCCTTAATTCCTGATCCGGCACCCTGGACTCTAGATCTCCCCATTGCCCTTTGAAGCCATCGATCAGCTGGGCTGCCAGTTCAGCATAATGAACGGGGAAATTGACCCAATCCTTCAGGGTTGTCATATTGGACTGCATGGCCTGACGTAAATATTCCCGAAATTGCCGGTAAGGTACTCTTAGGATATTGCTCATGATGGTATAGTCAAAATCTAATAAGATATTGCCAACATAAGCTGTACAAGTCCCGATATCTCCGCACGCATTCCCGGAACATTTTCGTCCGGCAGCCGCTATATCGGCGGGAGCCTTGAGCTGTGCCGGAACGCCATAGTGTCGATATACGGAAATAGCGGGTTGTAAAAATTTCTCATAATACCGGGTTCGCCGCAAGGGCAGCTGAGGATTATCCCGCCTCAAGACCAGTTGAAAAAAGACCTGCCGATTGTCCAGGTAGACTACCCCACCACCGGTCTCTCGCCTGAAGATCGGAATACCCTGTTTCTCACAGTATTCCCGGTCTATTTCCTGATCCAGGTCATCGTGCAATCCCAAACAAACATAAGGAGATGAGGGGTAGCAGAGGATCAACCCTTCGCGTCCCAGGTGAGCCAGAGCATGATAAAAGCATTGCGACTCCCACCAGCTTACTGCCCCCAGGTCGTATAAGTCCACTCTAGTAACCTCCCGCCAAAATCTTTATGGTCTGTCATTCCTATTTCCTCACTAAAATATCGCGTCGCCGCTCTTGAAGCCCAGGCCGGGATGGTTGTCGAAACGAACTACACCCACCACTGCTTTATCTCCCACGGCTTTCTTGACTTCAGCGGTACCGATAATACCAAAACCCCCGCATAACTCAATAGCCCCAATACCCTCCTCCACCAGTTGTTTAGCTGCCGTTGATGCCATAGCATAATCCTTTACTCCTACTACGGTCAAGTCAACTTCGGGAGTCTCAACTACCGCCCGGTTTTTCTGATAATCCGCCTCCGGAGCTACAAAGATAAAAGCTGCCTTTAACTTCATTTCAATCGACTCCTTTTGCTGGTTAATGGCTGATTTACAGGGCCTCCACGATTAATTGGCTGATATTCAATACTCTAATGGGCAGCTTCGCCTTCTGTATCGCGGTAGTCAGCATCTGTTCACATTGCTGACAGGCGGAGACAACAACAGTTGCACCGGTTGCCTGTATTTCTTCCACCCGGAGCCCTGCTATCTTCGCCGCATTCTCGGGATCGACACTCTGAAGATTACCGCCGCCGCCGCAGCATAAAGAATCGCTTTTGTTGTGAGCCAGTTCCATAAACTTTACTCCGGGAATGCTGTTGATTATTTCCCGGGGAGCATCATAAACTCCGCTGTTTCTTCCTAAATCGCAGGGGTCATGATACGTCACCACTTCATCCAGTTCGTTTAATTTAATTTTTCCTTCCTTAATTAAACCGGCCAGATATTCAGTCGTATGCATGATCTTCAGGTCATATCCCTTCAGGGCTTGCGCGCTGTCATGTTTCCACACATGATAACAGGATGGGCAGCTGGCAATCAGCGTATGAATGTCCAGTTCCTTGATTTTTTCCACATTATGCTGGATAAACTTCTGCGAATCCTCAACAAACCCTGCCCCAATCAGCGGAAATCCGCAGCACCATTCTTCCCCGCCCATCGTCGTAAAGTCGATTCCGGATGCAGATAGGATTTCTGCTGTAGCCAGAGGAACTTCCGCTGCCTGCGGGAAGAAAGAGGAAACACAGCCTACAAAATAGCATACTTCAGCCCCGGACCGCGGCTCTAACGGTTCCGAATCATCCAGGTCCTGCGCCCATTCCAGCCGATCATCATTGCTGAAATTCGTAATATTCTTGTTCGCCGCCAATGTATCCCGCAGCTTCTCATAAGCCTTAGGCTCTTTGCCCATATCGGCAAGACGTTTGCGCAGGTCCAGCCATAGCTCACGGAGATCAATTGTCGTTGAGCACGCATTGGAGCAGGCTCCGCACAAGGTACATTGAGAAATACGCTGCACAAAATCCTCAGGGATATCAGCCCGCTGCTTTTTGGCGAAAATCTCGCGGGCCAGGCTAATTTTGCCCCGTGGACTCGCCGATTCCCAGCCAATGACGTGGTAGATCGGACAATCCGTACGGCAGTAACCGCAACGGGCACAAATCAACGCTTCCTTTTCCAGGGTAGTGTACAGACTTTCTGTTTCTTTGCTCATCGGTTACCACCCCTTTCCAAATACTTTTCTTACGCCGGCCAGAACATTCATCGCCAAGGCATAATTAAAGGGATTTAAGATAAAGGGGGCACGATAAACTTTACCGGGATTCATGATGCCTTTGCGGTCAAGGTCGTGTTTTCTCTTTCTCAGTTCGCTCAGTTCGGAAGGTTCATGAATCCGCCCCACCATCGGTGCATTCCATAAGCCGACGCCATAGGGACAGCCACCGTAATGATAACCGATATCATGAAGTTTCTTGACCAGACTGAGATTAATGATATATCTTATCGTATGCGTTTCATCCGCATTGAAGGTCGTCATCACGGTTGCGTATTCCGGGGTAACCACATGTCCATAGGAGAATAGATTTAATTTGTAGCCTTGGGACATTTTGTGGACATCACCTAGGTATTGAGGCAGATTTTTGATCGGCAGCCATATTTCCGCCCCCAGAAGTGATGGCCCGCCCCTTTTTAGCCTCATGGCTTTAAATTTTTCTTCCCATTCCTGTTCCGCCGTTTCCTGCGGAATAAGATTGACCGACTGATTTTTCTCCGTGATCTTGTCCATAATCGCCTGAGCCTGCTGTAATTCCTGGTCAGAACCTTCATAGTCAACAGCAAGAAGATAGCCGTTGGCTAAGTTGCCTGGTGCAATTCCCATCGCATGCATCGCTTTCAAACATTCCTGATCGGTAAAATGCACATTATAGGGAACGGCAGCTGCGTTAATAATCGTTTGCATCGTACTCCGCATTTTTACGGGATCAGGGAATTGGAGCAGAACGTGTTTCATCTTATTCTGTTTTCGTACTTCTACTTCCAGCTGGGTAATAACCCCCAGCGTCCCTTCCGAAGCGACGAACCACTCCAGGGACGGTTTGGTTTCCCGTGTCAGATGACGGACTTCTCCCTCCGGGGATACCACCTCGATCGACCGGACCTGGGAAAGCAGGCTGCCATATTTCAGACTGCCAATTCCATAGCCCATCATGCAAAACCAGCCCCCAATCGTGGCCGCCGGCGTGCTACTCGGAAACGATTTGGGAGCCAGGCCTTTGCTGTTCAAGTACCGGTCCAGTTCAATCCAGGTCGTAGCGGGTCTAACGGTGACGGTCATGGCCGCCTCGTCTACAGCAACAACCCCTTTGAGCAGGTTAAGATCCATCAAGATACCTTTATTGATCGGAACCGAATTGAAATAAACAGTCGAACCACCAGCTCGAGGAGTGACCGGAATGGTGTGCTTAAACGCCATTTTCATGACCCCGGCAACTTCTTCGGTATCGGCTGGACGGATCACCATATCGGGTAAAGTCTTGAATAGGGGACTGACCAGCAAAGCTGGCACCGGGGCCAAATCGCGAGTATAAAAAGATCTTTCGAAAACTGAATTGGTCGCATGGTCCCCGTATTGATCCAGGATTTCTTGAATGATTTCGCTATTCACCCATTATTCCCCCTTACCTAGCATTATTGAGCATGTTTGACAATTTCCTCTTTGACAAACGCAATCGCTTTGTCACCATAAAGTAAATTGGCTTCCACATCAGCCGGGTTGGCGGATTCGATGACTGCAATCCAGCCCTGCCCATAAGGATCAACATTTAAAGGTTTGGGTGCTGAAGCCAGGTCTTTATTGGCCTCAACGACTTTTCCGGTTACCGGCATGGCTATTTTCCCCGCCCATTTACCGGATTGCATCGAGCACAGATTTTTGCCGGCTTCCAGGTCTTTGCCTGCCCGGGGTACTCTGACAAAAGTTATGTCGCCGGCCATTTTCTGCATAAAATCAGTTATCCCAACGCGAATCTGCTTGCCTTCTATTTTTACCCAGGCATGATCGGTCGTATAATAGAGATCATCCGGCATTTCATATTTGTCCACTTTAGCCATGAATATTTATCCCCTTTCTTCTTTTATTTTTATTAATACTGGAAAGAGCACGGGCCGCATGGTAAGAACTACGAACCAAAGGCCCGGCATTAACCTCCAGGAAGCCCATGTGATAAGCTTCTTGTTGGAGCCTGTTAAAGGTATCGGGATGGATATAATCAACGACGGGATGATGGGCGGGAGAAGGGCTTAAATATTGCCCCAGCGTAAGCATGTCACAATTTGCGGCCCGCAAATCCTCCATCACTTTCAGCACTTCTTCATTTGTTTCTCCCAAACCCAGCATAAGTCCAGATTTTGATACTATTCCCGATGCACTGACCCTTTGCAGCAACTCCAGCGAACGTCCATAGATGGCCTGAGGCCTAACTGTAGAATAGAGGCGGGGAATGGTTTCAACATTGTGATTAATAACATCCGGTTCGGCGTCAATCACCTTCTGCAAAGCAGCCTTATTTCCTTGGAAATCTGGAATGAGTACTTCAATGGCAGCATCAGGTACAGCCTCTCGAATCGCTCGGATCGTATCCGCAAAATGTCCCGCTCCGCCATCGGCCAGGTCATCGCGGGTGACAGAGGTTACAACCACATGCTGCAAATTCAGCTGCCGAGAAGTTAAAGCCACACCCTGAGGTTCTTCGGGATCAACTGGCACCGGCCGCCCATGACTGACCGCACAAAACCGGCAATTTCGGGTGCATACATCTCCCAGAATCATAAAAGTGCACGTTTTACCGGCAAAACATTCGCCGATGTTCGGACAGTCGGCCCCTTCACAGACCGTATGAAGATGACCTGCATCTAACAATTTTTTCATGCTCTCCAGCTTTTCCGCGCTCGGAGCCTGAATCGTCAGCCAATCCGGTCTATTCATGCCCAGCACCTTCCAACATCTCCTTGACCTGCTTCAGGGTCACATCTTTCAAATCCAGATCCATAACTTCACTTAACTGATGGCGCATCTCTTTTCTAACTTGAGCCAAATCCACCTGATGGCCCAGAATCTTTTCCATGGAGGTTACTCCCAGAGCCGAAATTCCACAGGGGATAATGAACGAAAAATGGTTCAGGTCAGGACAAATATTCAGCGCAACGCCGTGCATCGTGACCCAGTGTTGTACGGCTATACCCTCAGCAGCGATCTTGGCGGATTCCACCCATACCCCGGGATATTCTTTTTTGCGCCCCGCGGTAATACCGAAGGTTTTCAGGGTTCTGATCAGCGTTTCTTCCATCCGGTGAGCATACAAATGGACATCACGTTCAAAACCAGTGAGGTCCAGAATAGGGTAACAAACCAATTGCCCATGACCGTGGTAGGTAATGTCCCCGCCCCGGTCGGTTTCATAAACTCTGATCCCCTGCTCATCTAAAAACGGCTTACTGACTAAAATATGATTGAAACCGCCACGTCTTCCCACGGTAAAGCAGGGATGATGTTCCAGAAAAATAACAATATCCGGTATGGTTCCGTTTCTACGAGCCTGATTGAGCTCTTGCTGTAAGGTCAAAATCTTCCCGTATTCTTCAGTTCCAAGTTCCAAACAATATCCTTTCCTGGTCACATCATCACCCCCTGTCTGATTAAATCTCAGTCTTCAAATTCATTCAAAGCGTTCATTAATGTTGTTGCCAGGTAAGCCATGGAAGGTGAACCACCAAAGGCTACGGCAACTGAAGCCGCTTCCAGAATTTCATCCCGGGTAGCCCCTTCCGCTAAGGCATTTTTGGTATGCATCGTAATGCAATATTCACAACGCGTATATAAGCCTATCGCTAAACCGATAAGCTCTTTGTACTTGCGCTCTAATTCACCTTCGACATAAGCGGCTTGATCCATCTGTACAAATGCCGCATTGAGTTCGGGGGCTTCTTCGCCCACTGCTTCCATACCGGAAAACAAGTCGCTTAATATTTCGTTAGGATCCTTTGCCATGACGTATTCCTCCTTAAAATATGGGTAAAATCTTATTTCGGTCTTAAATAAATATCTTTTGAGGATTTTCAATTAATTGTATTAAAACGGCCAGCCATTCAGCGGCCGGCGCACCATCGAGGATGCGATGATCAAAAGATAAGGAAAGTCCCATCATCGGCCGGACAACAACCTCACCGCCAACGACTGCCGGTTTATCTATCGTTCTGCCCACTCCCAGAATAGCGGCTTCGGGTGGATTGATAATAGGGGTAAACCAGTCTACCGAACGATAACCTCCCAGGTTCGTGATGGTAAAGGTCGCCCCGTTCATTTCATCCGAATTCAATTTATTCGTGCGGCCGCGTTTGGCTAAATCTTTAATTTCCGTGTTAACCTGAGCCAGCTTTTTTTCATTCGCATTTCTAATGACCGGTACAATCAGACCGTCAGGAACAGCTACCGCCATCCCTATATTTATTTCCTGGAGGGTTTTAACTTCGTCGCCATCTAGAGTTATATTGACAGTAGGATTGATTTCAATTGCTCTGGCTACGGCTTTGGTCAGCAGAGCGGTAACTGAAATTTTGTCTTTCTCTTTGGCGCCCTCATTAATGGTTTTACGCAGGGCAAGTATCCCAGACATATCAACGCTGACGTGATGCGTTACTTTTGCATTTCCGGTCCAGCTGGCCAGCATATTCTCGCCAACGGCTCTTCTCATGCCCTCGTAAGGCATAACCTTCAACGTGGGACGATCATCAGCCGTGCCTACCCCTTCGGCAATGGCTTTTTCAACGTCTTCCCGGGTGATCCGTCCTTCGGGGCCGGTACCGCCGATAAGGGTATAATCAATCTCATTCTCCTCAGCCAGTTTTCGGGCTGCCGGAGAAATTTTAACCTTTCCGCCCGGAGCCGCTGCCTTCGCTTGCGGTTTCTCATCTCCCGCAGTTACAGGACCTGCCGCCAGAACCGCTGAGATATCCTCACCAGCTTCTCCGATGGCCCCCATTAATCCCCCTACGGGGAGCTTGGTTCCTTTAGCCGCTGCAATCTTTAATAATATCCCGTCAGCCGGAGACTCCACCTTATTCGTAATCTTATCGGTCATTACTTCGACCAAGGCTTCCCCTTTTTTAACGCTGTCGCCCTCTTGTTTAAGCCACTTGCCTACAGTTCCCGTTTTCATGGCCAGACCCAGTTTAGGCATTGCAATTGGTGTTGCCATTTAGTTTTCCTCCTTTAACCAGTGTAGATTATTGAGTGCTTGTTCGCCTTGCGAATAACCCTTGGCTACCGCCTGCCGTAAAGCCAGCCGGGGATCTACCACCCGGGGCCCGTCAAAGGTAAGTTTAAACGAGACTTTCTCGCCTTCTCCCACCTCGACTTCTCTTTCCCCGTCAAGAGCTATCACCAAGGGACCATTTTCTATTTTTACCTCATCGCCGATATCCAAAATTCTAAAATCAGCAACCGTGATGGGTCTGATTAAACCGGGAGCAATCGGGATGATCAGATTGGTTTTTCCAGGACCAATATCAATGACCATCCCTTTGGCCTCCGTTATGCCAATTGGCTGCAGATTACCGGCTATAGCCGATATCCCAATATTATCGGGTTCACCCCGAGTGACGACCACTTGCCGGATGCGCTCTTCATCCCAAATCGCACGCGACCCAATAAATATATCTTTGAGTACGACAGCATCGATCAAAGCGATATCAACCGGTATTCCGTTTTTCAGGATGACCAGTTTCTTGGTCGGGTGTACAGCCGGAAAATCAGCCAGACCGCATGCCACTACTCCTGCTGCCAAACCGGCTATGGTCCCTTCCACCATTTGCGGAAAAACGTTATTAGTCCCTGTGGAAATAGGAACCAGGGGAATGTCTCCACAATTTTTAGCCACCAGGCGGTTCGTCCCATCACCGCCTAAAGTGATAATACAGTCGATACCCGCCTGATTCATCTTCAGGGCAGCATAGGCGGAGTCCATTTGAGTTGCGGTCATTTCTATATCCGCTTCAACGATATCGATCGGTAAGTGATGACTTCCCGATAATCCATCAACTGCCCGGGGAACAATTCCGTAATAATCAGGCATATACATGACCCGATCCACACCCGTGGCAGCTAATGCCAGCAGACAGCGCTTGACGATATTAACCTTTTCCTGATTGTCAAAGCAAATACCATAAGCCACCAAGCGCCTAATATCTTTGCCGGAAGCCGGATTGGCGATGATTCCTACTGAAGCCATGTAGTGCCCCCCTCCGGTAAAATAATTTATGATGGCGGACGAGTGAAGACCTGTCCGCCCAAGACTTATCCTTAGAACAGTTCCTCTACGGCTTTAATAATCTTTTCTTCACTGGGTAAATAAGCAGCTTCCAGTATAGGACTGAAAGGAATAGGGGTGTCAGGGGATGTCACTCTCTTGATGGGAGCATCCAGATAATCAAAGCCTTCGTCGGCAACAATTGCTGCAATTTCACCAGCAAAGCCACTGGTTTTAACTTCCTCATGGACAATAAGCAATTTTCCGGTCTTGGCTACGGACTTCAATATTGCGTCCTTATCCAGCGGTACCAGCGTGCGGGGATCCAGAACTTCAGCGTTAATCCCTTTCGCAGCCAAGACCTCGGCGGCAGCCAGGGCTTTGTGAAGCATCCAGGACCAGGCTATAATCGTAATGTCGGAGCCTTCACGTTTAATATCCGCTTTGCCCAGCGGTACAACATATTCGCCTTCCGGCACATCTCCGGGTACCCCCAGCAGTTGTTTATGCTCAATGTACACGACCGGATTATCATCGCGGATAGCGGCGATCAGCAAGCCTTTGGCGTCGGCGGGAGTCGATGGCATAACGGTCTTGATACCGGGTATATGTGTAAACCAGGATTCTATACTCTGGGAGTGCTGGGCTGCTGCCCCCATCCCGGCTCCGCACGGTGTGCGCACTACCATCGGAACCTTGGCCTTCCCGCCAAACATATATCTCATTTTGGCTGCCTGATTAAATAGTTCATCCATACAGCAACCCATAAAGTCAACAAACATAATCTCCGCAATGGGTCTCAGCCCAGCGATAGCAGCACCTACCGCATGCCCAACAATGACCGCTTCGCTAATGGGCGTATTCAGAACCCGTTTAGGTCCAAATTCATCATATAAGGTGCCGCTTACCCCGAAGCAACCTCCAAACTGGGCTACATCCTCACCGGCTAAATAGACGTTAGGGTCTCTTTGCATCTCTACCCGCATTCCATCTCTAATGGCTTCCGCATAAGTCATTTGTTTCATTATTTTTCACCCTTCCTTAAATTAATCTGCATAAACATCCGAAAAAAGTTCTTCAGGATCCGGCTGGGGGCCTGCTTCAGCGAATTTTACCGCTGCTTCGATTTCAGCTTCGGTCGCAGCCTTAATCTTATCCAGTTCAGCCTGAGTGGCATAGTTCAGTTTGAGCAGATTCTTTTCCAATCTGGGAATCGGGTCTTTCTTCAGCCATTCTTCCTGGTCTTTGGGATCTTTATAAGCGCCGGGGTCACCTTCAAAGTGTCCCCGGTGTCTCCAGGTTTTGCACTCAACTAAAGTCGGGCCGTCGCCTTTTCTGGCCCGGGCGATGGCAGCGCCGGCAGCTTCATATACGGCCACAACATCATTACCGTCCACAGAAACACCGGGGATACCATAACCGCTGGCCCGGTCGGAAATGTCGGTAATATTCTGATGGTTCTTTTGAGCATTGGAAATAGCCCAACCATTATTTTCACAGAGGAATATTATCGGCAGCTTCCAGGTCGAAGCCAAATTCAATGATTCATGGAAAGTTGCCCGGTCAGAAGCACCGTCACCGAAAAAGGCAATGACTACTGCGTCAGTGTCCTTATATTTACAGGCAAAGGCAGCACCGGTAGCAATAGGCATCCCAGCGCCAACTATCCCGTTGGCCCCCAATATTCCAAGGTCTAAATCGGCAATATGCATCGAGCCGCCTTTGCCTTTGCAATAACCTGTAGTTCTGCCAAAGACTTCGGCCATCATTAATTTTATATCTCCGCCTTTGGCGATCAAATGACCATGTCCCCTGTGGGTACTGGCGATATAGTCCTTCGTTTCCAGGTTGGCACATACGCCGGTAGCAATCGCTTCCTCCCCGAGATACAGGTGAACAAAGCCGGGTATTTGGCCGGCCGCGAATATTTCAACTATCTTTGACTCAAAAGCTCTGATCGTACTCATCTTCTTGTACATGTCCAGTAATTGTTCTTTTTTGAGATCCATTTAAGTTTCCTCCTTAATTTTTATTGGGGTAACTTCAATTAACGAATGGTTAACAGGATCGTGAACCCTCTTTGTTAATTTCCTGGGTTTCTTTGCGCCCCCTTTCAACCGCTTATTATAATGAATCGTTTTATTCAGGTACCGGGCATTACAAACGGCTCTTTATCAGGTATTAACATAAACGGTTAAGGCTGCCACAGCCACCACGATCGTGTCCCCTTCTCCCAGTTCCGGCAAGTCCAATCCACGTGCCGTCAATCCTCCTGAAACCGCTTCCAGCTGAGTTGAGCCAAATGGAACAGCTTTTAAAACTTCTTCATGATTCAGTTTTTCCGGATAAGGACAGGCTACTTTAACCTGAATCTGCATCTGATTGGGATTATTAATTCCCACAATGTCAAATAAACCGCAAAGGCAGCTATGCGATACAGCGTCCTTAACGGCCCTTTGAGCGGCTTTAGTTACGTCCCCCCCGTGCAAATCGGCTCCGGTACCGATTTCAACGATAAAGCGTTGCAGGCTCATAATTTCACACCTTCCATTATTAGAATCAGACTCGGATCTATCGATTTAATATTCAATCAGGTCTTATAGTTATAAATAATGCAAATATTATGCCAACCATAAGCCTAGAATGACTAAAATTAATCCGAATCATCTTCGTGAAAGTGAGAATTTACACTTGTAAGGCATGGAGATCACCAACAGCCATGATCGAACAATAATAAAGTATACAAACAAAAAAGGAAGGTAATAAGATGGGGTCGTCACGAAATATGAAAAACGGAACATTTTCTGCCCTTTTTAAGATCTAAAATCGATTATATGTAACATCACTGTCACATTTTTGTGTCATTCATATTACACCAATGTAACACGAATGACATGCTGGTACCAAACTTGGATATGAACCGCCTGGGTAATAACCCGAGTTAAAGCAGGCCGATGAATCAATAATCAATATGATACAGCCGCATTTTACGGTATACTGTATTGCGGGAAACCTCCATTTCTTTGGCTACCTCGCTGATATTACCTCCGTGTTTAGCCAAAAAACCGAGTATTTCCCGGCACTCATTTTCCGCCAGTAATTGCTTTCTTTTCTCTCGCGCGGTGTAAACCTTGCTTTCGCAGGCAATCGACAAAAAACTCGGTAGTAATATATTCTCATGCGAGCTTAAAATTGAAGGCGGCAAATGCTCCAAACCGATACGCCCATGATCTGCCATACTGATTAGTCTTTCTACCACATTTTGTAATTCTCGTACATTACCCGGCCAGTGATAATGCTTTAACACTTCAATAACCTGCGGGTCTACCGTTACAACTTCATTTTCCCTTTCCCGGCCAATAACTCCCATGAAATGGTCAAATAGCTCGGGGATATCTTCGGGATGGTTGCGCAGTGGAGGCATAGTAATCGTAACTACATTAATCCGATAGTAGAGATCCCGACGAAAATTTTCTTTTTCTATTTCTTCTTCAAGATTCTTATTCGTCGCACAAATAACCCGGAAATCTACCGGGATGACCTTATCATCACCAATACGGGTGATCTTCTTGTCTTGGAGAACGCGCAGCAGTGCTACCTGTTGCTCCAGCGGCATATCGCCTATTTCATCCAGAAAAAGGGTTCCCCGGGCAGCGAGTTCGAATTTGCCCGGTCTACCTCCACGTTTCGCCCCGGTGAAAGCCCCGTCCGCATAGCCAAATACTTCACTGCCGATCAATTCTCTGGGTATAGCGCCGCAATTAACCGCTACAAAGGGTCCTTTCCGACAGACACTCCGATTATGAATAGCCTGGGCTAAGACCTCCTTACCCGTACCGCTTTCGCCCTCCAATAAAATATTGGAGCTGCCCACTGCTGCCAGGGATGCAATGCGAATCACCTTGGCTATCTCCTGACTGTTGCCGATAACATCCTTGAAATGAAATATCGCTTGAGCACCACTAAAACGGTTAATCAGCTTTTGTACCTTTTCCATGGGACGAACCATGATAACCGCACCCGTTAAAACCCCATTGTCTACAATTGGTACACCTGATGACAGACAGTGGATACGCCCATCTACGGTATCCACCATGACCTCAAAATCACTAAATGATTCTTGCCGTTCTATGGTTTTATCCATTACCCCTACATCCCGGCCAAGGATTTCCTTAAAGGCTTTGCCTACTAACTCCCGGGCCGGCCTCCCAATAATCTGTTCGGCAACCGAGTTAATTTGCAGAACTACTCCGTTTTCATCAATAATCATAACCCCTTCTGACATGGTTTTAAATATGTCGGTCAATCGATTGTTGGCTATCATTAACTCCCGGTTTTTTTCCCAGACCCTCATCTGCTCCATTATCGCCTCTACCGACGCCACAACCATGCCCAGCGTATGCAGATGTGTCGCATGCAAGGGCCCTGACATATCCAGTATCCCGATCATCTGTCCGCTTTTATCAAAAATAGGGGATGCTGAACATGTCCACGCTTGGTGTTTCCGACAATAATGTTCCGTCCCTGAAATCTGAATGGGTCTTTTTAACATCACAGCCGTTCCAATAGCATTGGTACCCACTGATTCTTCGGTCCAGTCTGCTCCTTTAATAAAATTCAACTCCTGCGCTTTTTCCAGTGTATCTTGGTCACCAAAGTTTTCCATAATGTAACCCCGCTCATCCATCAACATGACGATGAACCCTGATCCTTTTACAAATTCATAAAGTTTTAACATAAAAGGTCGGGCTATGTCAATAATGTCCTTCCGTTTAGCCTGTAAATCATTCAGTTCTGTTGGACTCAGTTCATGGCAGCATATACCACCATAAGGATTAACTCCGGCTTTATAACATCTTTGCCAGGACTCCATGATTTCGGGGGCAACTGATTTATCCCCTGGAATACCATCCATAATAAAGTGTTGCCACGCCAAGCTTATTTCCGATGAAGAAGATTGAAAGTTAGTAATCATGTTCTTTTCCCTCCTATTTTCAATCGGAATCTGAGTCTTCATGCTCTCATTATAACTTAATTTTCAAAATTCGTGTTTCGTCTTCTGGAGTTTAATATAGTTTTCTTATGTCAAGGAATTCAATTCCTCATAGGTAAGCTAAATCCCTTGGCCATGGGCTGCTTCAACCCCTATGGAATGAGTTTCAATTCCTCATAGGTAAGCTAAATCC
>Ga0255336_101749_pt1 | contig 13636 bp, 17 predicted proteins | sample MeOH1_35cm_T3_17_FD_189102 | JGI IMG/M metagenome (GOLD analysis project Ga0255336, IMG submission 189102) | Sandy soil microbial communities from University of British Columbia, Vancouver, Canada - MeOH1_35cm_T3_179 | ecosystem: Engineered > Artificial ecosystem > Sand microcosm > Unclassified ...
TCCATCAATCATTGGACATTGTAGGAAGTCTGCCACATACCCAGCTGCTCTTTCATCTGTACTATTACCAAAAACAACTAAATTTTTCACTTTTTTAGCCTCCCTAATTATTTTTGTTTCTATATTATTATCATTTTTAAAAAACATTTCTGCTTCTGCTGTTCTTCTTCTATATAATCCTTCTAGTCTTTTCCCTCCGGCGTTACTCCATGCTTGAAAATTACTAGTAATAGTAGCTTTATCCCTTACCCCAGCAACTATATTTTTATAAAGAGTTGAGCCAAGTAATCCAGGAACACCTATGTTGTAAGCCATGCTTACTAGAGCATCAAATTGATTTTGATTTAGAGTAACTTTTCTAGCATCTAGGTTATTTTTAAAAGGAGCTGCATAATTGTCATTCAATAAATTCTCTAGCATTTCACTTGCTTGCGATTCTGTTATATAAGTTAAGTTGGCTATTAGGGTGCCTGTCATGCCATAGCCTATAGTCTTAATTCCTACAGCGTCTACATACGGAACAGAAGAAAATCCTTCAAAACCCTTAACAAAATCAATACATTTTTTAGATATTAAATTCACTTTTCTTCCTCCTTGTTCTTCAAATTACCTAAGCAAGCATAAGTCCTATCATCTACCCTAACAACTTTCTTTAATATTTCTTCTAGTGAGACCTGCATTTTATCTAAGGTTCTTATTAAAACTTTCTGATCTTTATCATTGGCCAGGAGCACTTCATTAAGCTTCTGTGTATGATCTGCATTACTAGTAATTAAGTCATCTATTTTATCACAGAGTTTATCTATTCTACTTATTTCATTATTGTTTTTAGAGTTTTTAGATTCGCCCATGAATTTAAATAACAATATAACAAAAACCAATAAAATAAGCAGAGTTGCCCCTGCTATGCCAAGTTGTAAATATAAATTTGCTGTTGTTTGACTTACATTCATATTGCACCTACTTTCATATAAAATAAAAATACACCCTAATGGGTGTACATAGCTGCTAAAATATTATCTTTTTTAAAGTGCCTAACTTGATGTCTTAAATAACAATAAGCTTCAATATCATTATCTTTAATCCTAATAACTTTTATATTTCTCTGAGTAAATTCATTGCCTTTTTGATACATTATAGTAATAACTTTATGTGTAGCTAATGATGTTTTAAATACATTATCAAACATTATAACCACCTCAATTAATTTTGAAATAATTATAACATATAATAAAAAATTATACAAACATATGTTCTTGTAATTAATTATCTAATGTATAAAAAGAAGAAAATAGCCAATAATATTATTAACAACTCTCGGGGAGTTGTTGTGAGAAGAAGGTTTCTTTACTTTAGAGTAAAGTCCTTCTTCTTTTCTTTTTAATTATTTATAGTTTTTATCTAGTTCTTATAGTTTTATATTCTCTGAATCTCGTAGAATTAGAAAAAGGAATTAGTAATAAGGAATCGTCATAGTATCCTTTTCCGTATTTTGTTATTTTTATAATTGGACACAATAAAAGAGACTCAGAAATTAATCTAAGTCCCTAATTAATATGGATTATTAATTTAGCATTAAAACGTATGCTGTGCTACTTGGGCATTGGGTTAACCCAGGGAAAACTCCAAAAGAATATATTATATATTCATTTCCTGCAGTAAACCAACTTGAAGGCAATTGAACATTCAACGAACCTTGTGATGTGATGTTATTTATAATTAGGGGTGATACATTATAGTTTCCTATTACCTTACCTGTACTGTCAACTTGAGCAACAACAAATTGATAGTCTTGACAGTTTGCTGCAAATTGAATAGTAACGGGCACCCCACCTGTATTACCTAATATATCGGTGCCCATTGAAGACTTAGCTCCATACATTGGACTACTTGCAGTAGAATTCCAAGCATTATAGTTACCGCTTATATATGTAATTGTGCAATATTGACCGTTAGGACCCGGAGTTACATCTGCAAATGTAACAGTTGAAATCATTAAAGAAGATACAAGTGTTAATACTAAAGAAAAATATTATTGATAATTTTTTAATTTTAGACTTTTTCATATTATTAACCACCTTTCGATTTCTTCTATAAATGAGCAAATATACATAATTAAATTACCATACCTAGGATCTGGTACCAATTATAACATTATCCCAGTTTACACTAGGTATGTTATAACATTTATTCAAATATGTGGTTTTGTTCACTTATTAGAATAAATTTAGCATGTACTATTTTCTTTTACAATAGTTTTATCGTGAAATACAATTTTTACGTCGTTAATTACATTTCTTCCTATTAAATCTTTTTTCACGATTAAATTTTGACATTTCACGATAATTTGTTGTTAGCTAACCGTTTTTTATGCTATATCTGATATTCAAGACTTACTATCTTTCTATATGATTAGCTTTTTTTCTATGGGAATTATCAAAAGCAAAGAATCATTCCTTATTTTTAAATAATAATTTTAGTCAGATTATCATATTTTGTTATTTTATGATTTGTCGAAATATAATCCTAATGTCTCTTTGTTTAGAGATTTATTTTCAAACATTAACCATATACAGAATATAATTTCAAACACTATCATAACTATTGAAACTATAACAGCATTAAACATAATTCCAATAATAAAAATAGTAAAAGATATTAGTATAGACATTACTGAATATGCTTTTGATTTATATAACCATCCAAAAGGCATTAAATGTGCTCCGAAAATAATTGCTAAAACCATTACCATTTTATCTGGTACTGTTGGATATACCCACATGGCAATTAGTATATATAGGAGTTCATTATAAGAAAACAAAAGCCCTAATTTACTTAAGGGATTATCATTTGTTGAAAATTCGGCTTTTATTATCTTTGAAATTATATATGCAAGTGGCATAAGCGGTGCTGTAAAACAAAATGTTAATAAATTTTTCGTTATAGTATTTTCTTGTGATAGTAACCATACAAGCAGCACAGCACACCAAATAATTACAGAGGCAATAATAAAATGAAGTCCTTTTTTCCCTCTCTTAGCAATATTGGTTCTTAATTCATCTAAATTCATCTATTTCCCCCACATTTAAAATATAATAGTCTTATGAATTATAAATCTCTGATTTACTCTTGATTCATCTAACTTTACTATTCCGTATTATACCAATTATAACATATATAGTCTTAATGTCATACCCTTATTTCCTATTCTGTCATAAATCCAACTTCAATAAGTATTAATTTAACTTGCTCTTGCAAATTGCTTAATTTAGGTACTTGGTCATAAGTATAAGTACCGTTAAGAATTAAGCTTACCCAAACCTTTACTAGTCCACTATTTTTGTTAAACATACTAAACACCATCCTTAAAATATATTTGATAAAGTTAAACATAAAAATAACACCTTAACTCTTTATGGTGTTGGTGCTAATAACATACTTATTTCTGCTATAGATTGCTGTATATTTGATACATCTGTTTTAAAAGTTGTAATTTCTTGTTCTGGTGAAGGTGGTAAAGAAGCAATATCTACATACTCATATGTGACTTCTTTTGTAATTGGGTTAATATAAGTACCACCTAAAGTTTTTCCTTCTGGTATTAATTTTTCTGGCATACTTTCAACTAATATACCTTGGTTTAAAGTCTCCTCACCTAGTTGATCTGGAAAATTATGTTCTAATAATGCTTGCCATTTTGTATCACTTATTTTAATAAAATTTCCTAACAATACACTCATTACGCATCACCTATCCTTTAATATATTTTATAAACCCATCAGTATAATTATTAGAAGTATAAGCAGAAAATGTCTTTGTACCCGTCTGAGTATATACATTAGTGCCATCAGGTTTATATTTATAAAGATTTTTTACCCATGCAATATAACAATTATTATCATAATCAAAGTCGATTCTAGGCACAGTAACACCACTAGAAGAAGAACCTGTTCCAGCTGGTACACTAATAGTGATTTTGAAAATACTCGTTACTGTATGGGCAGTAAAATCACACGTTACTTTGTTATAAGATGCAATGCTATTGTAACCAGCATTATAGAAGATTATAAAAGTATCTGCTAATGCATTATCTTTTGATATTCTTATATAACCTGGATTGCCTGATGTCAACCCTGGTACGTAAGTCGAACTGTAAATACTAGCATATTTTAGTTTAGTCCCACTGTAATTATATTTAGAAATTGAGAAACCAGTATTAGCAGTTGTGGAATCGTCATTGAATATATAAAAACCATCTTCTTCAAATATAACGTTGGATTGTGCCTGTTGATATCCACCTAATCCAATTACCTTACTAAAAGTACCTGTATTCAAGTTTAGTATAACCAATCCTGTACTAGCAGTTTGAACACCGTACATTCTAAATATAGCATATCCATAACCACTACCACAAAAATATGAAAATTGAATCTCATCTGTTCCAAAAAGTCCCAAGTCCACGGTGTATATTACAGTCCCACTAGAACTTATTTTTTTTAAATATCTTCCATGATTAGCAATTGATAAAGTTGTTGTTGATGCACCATAATGCACATACATATTTCCAAAATCGTCAACAAAGAATATATTATGTGGGTATAAACCTCCATCAACAGTAATTGTATTAGTAGAAATTAATGTACCATCTGCTTTATATTTAGTTACGACTATGTTTGTGCCACTCATAGCTTTTCCATAGTATGATCCATCATTGTTTTTTTGAAAAATATATACATTCGCAGGTAAATTTGTTAAGGTCTCTGATATTGACATAGTTTCAACAAGTCTTTTTTCTATACTCCAATCACTATATTGTATTTGAATCCTATAAGTCATATCCACCCAGTTAGTTCCATTATAATATTTACTTATAGGCACTTCCCATAAACTAGTTGCAGAGTTATATTGCTTAATATTTTTTAATATGCCATACTCAGTAACAACATCTTTTTTGAATAATGCTATAAAATTACCTGTTATAACTTCTTGAGCTAGATTGTTAATATTAAAAACATAAGTATTTGAATTTAGATTTCCACCTATCTTTGAAGATATCTTTTGAAAATCCATTCCATAAACTATATGTTCAAACTGCAATAACAACTCGCCATCTATAGGTGTAGAAGGGACATTTAATGAAATTGTAACTTTTGAAACTGTTTTGTTAGGTATTACCCATATATCGCCTTGTTTTGGCATCGTTGGTTCTGTAGATTGGGTGAATAATCTATATATATTACTTATTCCTGAAGCACCACCGCCACCAAAGCCATGTTCTTTAAGGTCTATCATTGTAACACCTCACTTTGTAAGGCCATATCAATATCATAATTAAGTGTATAAACTTGTGTTTCTTTTATTGTAATACCATCAGCTGCATACTTTGTAACAGTTCTAGTTGTATAGTTTGGAGTTTCTCCACCCGATAATACAGATTGTTCAATTAAAGTTCCATCTTTTCTTTTATGCTGTATTGCTGTGAAAATTCCGTTAGAATCTTTATTTGATTTAACAGTAGTGAATTTTGTATTATCTGTATATAGAGTATCTATTTCATTTTGCAAATTTCCTGCGACATCTGTTCCTAATATTCCTTTCACAGAATTAAACCATGTATTAAACTGATTTATGAATTCTTGCTCTTTGCTTACCATGTCGCTCTTATATTGATTTTCAGTAGAATCCATATCTGTTTGATACTTTGCAGTTTGAGTATTATACCATGCTTGAAACTGATTGAATATTGCTGTAGTATCAGCTTGAATTAAGCTATTTACCCAACCGCATAAGCTTGTATTCATTCTTAAATCAGTTATATTTACCTGAGAAATACTGGTTACACCCTTACCAATATAAATATCAGCAAGCCCTAGTTCAAATCCATCTGCATCCCTTTGCAAATCTTTTGCTATTGGTGTACTGGCGAATACACCTTTTTTAATAACTGCCTTTATTGCCCTGCCTGCTGTATCAAGTCTTAAGACTACTCTATCTATCCTGTTTAAAACACCATCAGCAACGCTTATTGGTAAAACAAAATCGCTATCGTTATAATAACAATAACCATTAATCCATGCTTTTCCTACTTTAATGGTTACAGTCATATTATTATTAGCTAATACTTGTACATTACTTGATGGATTAGGAAAAACTCCATTAGTAACTAGGCTATTAAAGAAATTTGCAAAATCTTCAGCTTTATACTTTCTATCTCCATTTACACTATTAAAGAAGCTGCTTTTTTCCACATTCTCACGCCCTTTCTATTTTATTTTTTGTTTTATTTTATCTATTAAAGTAGGAACATCATCACCAAAAGTTACATTGACTTGTAGTCCTTGCTCTTCATAAATTTCTTGTATTTCTGTTATTCTAGTATCTAATGTAATCCCCCATTTTTTAGAAATACAAGTAACCACATCACCTAAATCAAAATCAGTTTTATAAACTAAATTACTATACACATTTATTTGGCTATCAAATGACATTACTTCTACGTGTTGGGCTAACTCTGAAGTACCTTTCTGTTGTAAGTTAGATAAACTTTGAGCCATAGAAACTGGAGGATCTCCATCCCCCTGTGTATCTCCTCCATCAACAAAAGTTTCGTATCTGTCAATGCCTATATTATTTCCACCTATTGTAGTAGTTTGGGGCAAATGTACATCTATTTGTTCTTCCTTTGTAGTTCCATCCATCTCAGTAACAGTACTTTTAACCTTATAAGAATAGGTTCCAGTAGCTAGGCAAGTATTTTCTATATCAGCATCACTATCTGTATATTCTTGTTCTAGAACATTTTCAAATTCCTTAGAGAATATACAAGGGCTTACAACTGATTGATTAACTGTTCTGTTTACTCCTTGATATACTTCAAATACTAATTTTTTATTTGCGGCATCAAATGAAACTCTATGGCCTAACCCACTAGTTGTACTTAATACTTCCATTTCATCAGCTAATTTAGGATGTTTATTTTGAAAATAGTTAATAGATTGAGTAAAGTTTTTTAAGTTTTCTAAAATTAAATTGGGTATAACTCTTTTACTATCAGCTGGATTTATGCAATTATCATTCACTAACTTTCTCATTATATTTTCTACTTTATCATTAGCAGCTACAGTTCCCCATATAATTCTCTGGTTCAATTTCTTAGTAAGAAGATTGCCTTTTACAATTAATGTTTCTTTGCCTTCATTATCTTGTTTAAAGTTTCTATAATTTATATATCCTGCTTCATAGTCTCCACGCTTCCAAACAATATTACCCTTTGTAAGTAAAGATAGATTATCTGAAGTTAAATCACAGTGCAGCTCGAAATCACCACTTTTAAAATAACGCCTATTCCATAGTAGACTAGTAAACATATCTAGAATCCCTAAAAAATTTAAATTTTTATCAAATATATATAGTTCCATTGCTACACCCCCAAATACTTAGGAGTAAAGTATATTTCACATTCCAGGTTGTCAAGACCTGTGTCAGCATCATACCTAAATAAATTATCATCTACTGCCAGCAGTAAAAAAGTTGAATTAATAATATCTAGATATTTAGAAGAATCACTGATTACGCCAGCAATGTTACCTATAACCTTTTTACTTCCAAAATCCGTTGTAATGGTTATTGTTTCCCCTGCTTGCATTACTTTATTTATCTTAATAAATTCTCTTGTATTAACATTAACTATTAAACTTGGAGCTCTATGTCCTAATTCAATACCAGTTTCTAAAATTTCTAACGGAAATTCAAAATCACCTAACCATAAGGCTATATCATTTTTTATTTCCTGCAGTTCTTTCCAATAAGGATCATTAGCAGTTAAATTAATGAGGCATTTATTTGCTATATTACTAATCACAGTGAAGTAAGGCAACTTATTAACCTCACATTTTATTTTTCTTTCTTTTACATTATCTTTATAAATAAGCCAACCTTCATCTAATTTAGGATTAAATACCTTGTAGATTATATCTTTATATTTTATTAATTCTTCTTCTGTATTTGCTATTACTGCTATTTCTAAAGATATATCTCCTTTATCTAAAGTATTTCCTAAATAAGTTGTACCATCTTGATTCATACCTTTAGTGCTATAAATATTAACATTTCCACTTGCATCAAATTTTTGCAATAAGAAAGGAGCTGAATTAGTTGATTCAAACTCTTCTCCAAGGCTGTTCACATAAGTAAGTTTTTTAGACAACTAAGCCACCTCCTAAAATTTTAATGATAATTCTTGCAGCGTTCTTCTATTCTGTCTAGCAGTTTCAGATGGAGATAATGCAATTGGGCTATTAATAGTTAAATTTTGAGTTATGTTTTTACTACTTCCATTATTTGAAGAAGCCTCTCCACTTTGGATGATATTACTCTTAAAACCAATTGACATATCACTACTTAATGACTTTATTGAATTAGTGACTAGATGCTTGCTTTTTTCAATTCCTTTTGCTAAACCCTGCATAAAATCAGGCATCCAACTTTCATAGTCAACCAACGGTCCCTCATCCGGAACGCTGAAGTGCAAAAATTTACGTATATCTTGAGCGACTCCATTAACTGCATCTCCTACTGCATGAGCAGCATCTTTTATTCCTTTTACTATCCCATCAATCATATCTTTTCCCCATGTCACGGCTTCACTTGGCAATTCTTTAATCCAATTTATCGCAGCATTTAATCCTGTAATTACAGCATCTTTTACTCCAGTTACAGTATTAACAACCCCTTCTTTCATTTTAGTAAACATATTAACCGCTGAATTATATAGTTTACCAGGTAATTCTGTAAACCAGTTCAATAATCCATTCCAGATGTTTACTGCACCTTCTATAATGCTATTACATAAGTTTATTACAGTTGACTTAAGGCCATTCCACGCCACTTCTGTTACATCTTTAATTCCGTTCCATAGGCCTGATATAAAATCTTTAAAACCATTCCATAAATTAGCAGCAATATTAATTATTCCATTCCAAATATCTTGTAAGAGTAAATTTATAGCCATACCATAATCAAAAAATATTTGTTTTATATTTTGCCATATATTTAAAATAGCATTTTTTAAATTATTAAGTATTATAGCTGCATCCTCTTTAAGTTTCGTAAAATTCCCTGTAACAAGATCAATTATTAGAAGAATAGCACCTAAAAATATATTTTTTATTATTGTCCAAACGTTTTTGAAAATACTTTGTATCTGTGTAAAAATATCTTGAAAGAAATATATCTGCCAGTAAAATTTATCTGATATGAAATTTACAATTGATGTTACGATTGATTTTATACCATTTATAATAGAATTCCATGTATTACTAAAAAATGCTTTTATAGAGTTCCATATGTATACAGTAGTAGTTTTTATTGAAGTCCATAGATTTTTAAAGTAATCACCTATACGGTTCCATATATTAGTACAAGTGTCAGTAATGCTATTCCATGTATTAGTAAAAAAAGATTTTAATCCATTCCATATCTTTTCAGTTTCAGTTTTAATATCTGTCCATAGTTTTTTAAAAAATCCACTTATTTGTGACCAATGCTTAATTATTTCATACACTGCAAAAGCAACTAATGATATTACTGCTATTACTCCAAGCATTGGCAAAATTGAGCCTCCTGCAGCTACTCCAATTCCCTTAAAAGCAACGCCCATTGTTCCCATTGCTGTTGTAATAGTATTAAATACACTAAGCCCACCAATTAAAGTGCCAAAAATGGCTGTTATTGAAAGTAGTGCTGCCGTAAACTTTGGATTTTCTTTAATGAATTGAGCGATAGGTGCTATTATTTTTGCTATTAATTCAGCTACTTGTGCTAGAACTGGCAATAATGCGGTACCTATTTGAGATTTTGCAGCATTGATTGTATTTTGATTTTCTTTTAGCTTTCCACTATATGATTGTAAATCTGCTTGAGCAGCCCCACTAAATCGTTTATTTAATCTGTCCTGTACATCTGCCATACTAATAGTTGCTTTTTCACTATCACCTAGCTGTTTTACTTCTTCTTTACTTAATATGCCTAGGCTTACAAGTGCTTTTGCCTTGCCATGGTAAGCATCTGCAACCAAATCAGCAGACTCAGCAAGTGTCCCTCCAGTACCAGCTGCAACATTAGCAAGCGTACTTTCCAATTTTAGAGCTTCTCCCGCACTAATGCCTTTTTCAGTTAATACTTGTAGTGCTTCTTTAGCTTCACCACCACTAAAACTACTCATTTTAGTAATAGCACTTGTAAAGCTATCAATATTTTTCTTTGCTTCTGTTGCAGTCATGCCCTGGTTTTGTAACAGATTACTTAATCGTTTCGTGCTTTGTTCTGCTGCTGTAGCTTTATCTACTGCACCCTTTAAATAGCCTGCTACTGTTATTCCCACTACCCCAAAAGCAGTCTTTATTTGCTCTGCACTTTCCTTTGCTTTGTCCTTTAGTTTTCCAAAGAAAGAAGATTTCTTATTTACTTCATCAAATACGTTGCCTACAGCTTTGCTTTCTTTTTCTAACACGTTAAGATTTTGCTCAGTTTTTATAACTTCACGTTGCAATGATCTATATTGCTCTTCGCTTATTTTGCCATGTTTAAACTGTTCTTGTGCTTGTTGTTCAGCCTGTTTAAGTGTATCAAGCTTCCCTTTAGTATTAGTAATGCTTTCAGCTAATAACTTTTGTTTTTGCTCTAATAAGGTAGTGTTTGTAGGATCTAACTTAAGCTGCTTATTTACTTCTCTAAGTTCGCTCTGTAAATCTCTGCTTGTTTTATTTACATCTTTTAAAGCTTTATCTAAAGGTGCTGTATTTCCACCAATTTCAATGGTAATTCCTTTTATATTGTTAGCCATTATATACCTCCTTCCCCTAAAAATAAAAGCCATACCGATAATAGTATGACTTAATAGATTTATTAACTTTTCCCTACTTTTTTTCTTAACCCTTCTCTATCTGGTTCGGTCTGTTCCATGCGCCAGCAGTTATCAAGATATTCTCTTCCTTCTCCAGTTTGCGAATAGTTATATATCACTGCATCTCTAAGTAAAAGCCAATATTCAAAAACATCAAGTTCTTCTAGTCTATCAAAGTCATATCCTGTATATTCAGATACAACCTTTTCTTCAATTGTATTAATTTCATAATGTCCCTTATTTTCCTCTTCTTCGGGATAATAAGGGATTTTTAGTTTTTTGAGTTCTTTTCTTTACTAAGCCATTCAAAATATGCTGTTAAAATTTCATTCATTTGGTCAAGGTCTAATTCATCAATTACTTCCTGTGGTACTTTATATTCAGATTTATTTTTACTAAGTATCATACCGACAGCTTCAGATAAGTCATCCATTGCATCTTCATTACGTGACTTTGATAATGATGTAATTTTTTTTAATACTTTAAGCTTTGGAGGTTCAACTTCAAGTGTTAAATCACCGATTTTAATATTAAAGTATCTTTTATTTACAGTGCTTATATCAAACATTGTTTGCACTCCTTTCAAATTTAAAAAGGTGGCTTTTAACCACCCTCATATTAAACTATAGGAACTTCTTCCTCATAAATAATTTTGGTACCTTCTTTGTCCATTGGAGCAGCTTTAAACTCAGCATCTACTACAGTTTCTTTATCTTTTAAAAATTTGAATGAGAATCCTGCTTGATTATTGCCTACAATAGTTATGCGAATATCTCCATCTGCAGCATCTTCATGAACAAACCTTATGACATATTGCTTACCATCTTGATTTCCTAGGCCTCCAATTTTCACTGTTCTTTTGCCTGCTGCTTCTGTTACTCTTGCAGTTGAACATAACTTTGCTAAAGTTTTTCCGCACCAAGTAAGAACTCCACTCTTCATGGTTACATCTTCATCAGTTAAGATAACTTTACTAACAAGTCCTAAATCGTCAGTTGCTTCGTAGAACTTTGGCTTATATTCAAGTGTGGCTCCACCTTGTATGAGTCCTAAAAGATTAGTTTCAACTTCAAGAGTTGTATCTTCTGGAATTGTGCCAGCAAATACAGCAACATATAATTTGCCACTTCCTAAAACTATTTTTTCTCCTGCTGTTAGCATTTTATTACCTCCCTAAATTTTTTCGATTAAGTTAAAATCGTACACAGTTTGATAATACCTTTCGCTATCAATCCATGTACGGTTTCTTTTATATTCTATTGATTTTTCATTTAACAAGCCTTCTATTTTACTTTCAGCCTCTCTGTTAATAAACTCTGAATACATCTCTGCTGTTAAGCTTCTATCGGCTAAACAATTTTTATTATCTGCTCCACCGACTTTTGTTTCTTCAGTAAAAATAATGTAAGGAAGTGCCGGAGGCTTTGAAAATTTTTCTTCTGCTGCCTTTAATCCTGTTGTTTCTAACCATGTTTTAATGTCCAGCATTTTCTATTGCCTCCTTCGCAAGTTCTTCCATACGTTTTTGTGCAAGTTCTTCACCATATTTAATATGCGGATATGCTTTTGACCTGCCGCCATTTCTAAGAGCATGACCATTTTCAAGTAAGTGTGTAAGTCTGTATTGGCCATTAGCAACATACCATGTTTTTCGCTTATTATATCTATCTTCAAATGATGTTTTTGTTCTAAAAGCTTTTACGTATTTACCTGAATGTTGTTTAAATGCTATATGCTTTTTTATTTCTTCATTTGTTTCTTCTGCTACAATATCTATTGAGTTTTTTATTCCATCAGTAATATTTTGAGAATAATTACTCATATATTCTGAAATTAAGTCTGGTAGATCATCAACTTTAATACTCATGGTGCTACCACAAACATTTCAAGCTGTCGCAAAGTTAAATCAATGCTTAAAGGGTTAGTATCAAGTTTATTTTGAGTTAATTCAATGTCATACTTTCCTAAACCCTTAATTTCTATAATGTCATGAATACTTACATTTGGAACTTGCGGTATTCTAATAACTGCATTTGCTTGTATCTGCACAGCTTTAGCAGCAAATACACGATTGTACCCTAAAGCACGGTTTGAAAATCCTAATGCTCTATATTTATAATCTTTGGTACCCTCTTCATCCTCAGAATATATATCACATATCCCATCACTAAAACTAATAAATTCAATATTATCCGTTTTAATTTTCATGGTGTCACCTCAGTTGGCATTGCAGCAACTTGACTTTCAATGTGCAAGCTAATAAGCTCGGATTGAAAGTTTTTCTCAAACATTTCAAGAGCTTGGCTATTTGCGTATCTGCAATAGTCTAAAAGGAGCTGTCTTGGCAAATCTTCAGCTTTAAAATCAAGAGAAGCGCCTGCAATATCTTGCAACCGCTTCATTCCTCTCTTCATCATGCCAGTAAGATTTTTATCTATTTTTTCATCCTGCCATGTGATATGAAGATAATCTTTTATATCTTGCAGTATCGCTTTTAGTTCCTCCTCTGACATTTAGATCACCTACTTTTCTGAGGTTTTCTTTTTAGGCATCTCCTCTTTTGCTGGTTCAGCTGCTGGAGGTTCTTCCTTTTTACCTTCAGGAGGATGATTTTCTGGAGGCTCTTTTTTAATTTCATTAACAAAAACGCCAAGAGGTCCAGTGGTTAATTCACCAAACCTCTCTTCTGTTATTTCAATTTCTACATCTTTATCAATATCTTCCATAGAGTAT